>Ga0207421_10000225_pt1 | contig 71201 bp, 48 predicted proteins | sample SodLakKL_010_SED_4_FD_187542 | JGI IMG/M metagenome (GOLD analysis project Ga0207421, IMG submission 187542) | Alkaline sediment microbial communities from Lake Tanatar, Kulunda Steppe, Russia - 8KL_010_SED (SPAdes) (version 2) | ecosystem: Environmental > Aquatic > Non-marine Saline and...
TTTAAAATTGGAATGGAACACCCATATGGAATTATTATGAGTGTTCCTTTGATTATAATTAATATCCGGGGTTCTGGATACAATTCTCATTTGCCTCTATCTCGGCATTGGGTATTCTGCCCACTACCCTGTAGTCGTCAAATGAAACCGGGTGACCGGGGTCGTTATCCGGGCACCCTTTAGGTATATCCATTCCACGGCGCCTGAGGTCAAACCAGCGGTGAGACATCTCAGAGAAAAACTCAACTCTTCTTTCTGTCATAATGAAATCTATGAAATCATCCAGGTTATCTTCAACCTGAATATCATCAACATCTTCAATTACACGGTGATCGCGTAACTCAACCAGATAATCCCTGGCCTGATCAAATTGGCCAAGCTCGGCATGAGCCTCTGCGGCAATAAGAAACATCTCGGCTGTACGGATAATTCTTATGTCATCCCAATAGCGCTCACCGCGATAGCCACGGAATTTGGTCTGATAAACAACATCCTGGCCTTCCTTGTTGTAGTCTTTTGTCATTTCTGGTCGAACATCACCGTGACCCCGGAATTCATCAAGCAGTTCCTGAAGGTCATGTCTTAAAATTATATCCCCGTAACCAACTGCACCTTCCTGGTAAGCAAGTCCCTGAACACTTGTGTTCATACCAGGCCGGTCTGCCGAAGTATAGCCAAGCTCAAATATTGATTCTGCTCCGGGGGCATCGGCAAAAGCATCGAGGTAATTCTCCGCCTCAACCAAACTGGCATCGGGGTAAGCTATAACCTCTTCTGCATAATTGACTGCCTCCTGCCAGTTGCCAAGGAAAAGATGAAGCCTTGCCAGGAGCGCTCTTACAGAAATATCAGTAAAATAATAGGGAAAATCCGGATTGTCATCAGGGAGATAAGCCAAAGAACTCTCAAAGTCATCCTGAATCAGCTCATAGCATTCATCAATGGTTGAACGGGGTGCAAAAGTATCCTCATCAATTCCCAAAAACGGGTCGGTTTTAATTATAACACCAAGAGGCTCACCTTCTACCAGTGGTGACTGGTACATCGGCGGGCGGGCAAATATCTTCATAAGGTCAAAATAAAGATATCCGCGCATGGCTTTCGCCTGTCCCTTGACTCTGTTGACTCTATCCTCAGTAGCTTCGACATCATCAATGTAGTAAAGCATCATATTAATACGGTTGATGTCATTATATATACCCGCCCAGTTATTCCTGTCGAAAGAAAATGAAGATGTTGCCTCCCGGTTCGTGGGATAAGCAATAAAACGACCCGAATTTGCATCGGCAACCTTAAGCTGGTCAGCCAGCAACCCCCCGGCAAGATTCATCTCGGCATGATTATAGCTGCCTGTTTGCAGGCGGTTGTACAATCCGGCCAAAGTGGCCTCAATACCCTCAATATCTGCCATAGCTTCTTCGTCAGCCATAGAAGCACGGGGATATTTTTCAAGTGCTTCCTCACATGAGGTTGCTCCCAAAATAAGCAAACTCATAAGAAAAAGCGATATTAGTGATTTGATTATATGCATGATTTTTTAAATTTAAAAGTTTTTCAGTTTTTTAAAAACTGGTGTTAATTCCTATTGTAACTGTCCGTCCCTGGGGATAGGTAAAAAAGTCAGAGCCGGTAAATTCAGGATCCCACCCGGAATAATCATCCCATGTAAGAAGGTTTGCACCACGTACAAAAATTCTCATATTGTCAATATTGTAGCGCTGCGTAAGACTCCTTGGTATAGTGTACTGCAAATTGATCTCTTTAAGGCGCACATAGTCAACCCTCTCAATAATCCTGGAGGTACTGCTTGTCGGAGGAGCCACCTCACCTGGATAATTATTTCCATAAACAGGCTGAGCAACTTCAGTGACATCACCTGGCTCCTGCCACCTGTCATGCCATGTAGAGGCAAGCTGGTTCAGGTTTGCAGTATTGTGCATCTGTACATACCTGTTATGATTGGCAAACCTGTAGCTGCCGCCAGAGTACTGAAAAAAGACTGAAGCTGCAAAATTGCCGATTTGGAGCTCATTTGTAATACCGCCGTATCTGGTAGGCTGTATCGGGCCCATCCAGTGCCTGTCAGCATAACCCGGATTATAAGTTATATTCCAGTCCTTGTCGTAATACATCGGCCTGCCGTCAGCCGGGTTCACTCCGGCCCACTGCTCTATGAACCAGTCATTAATGGCACGTCCCACTTTTCTGCGGGTACTGAAAAAATCCTGTCCGGGCAGAAGCTCAAGTATCTCGTTTTGAACAAAGGAAATGTTAAAATCCGTGCTCCACTGGAAATTATCCCTTTGAATATTGACCGTATGAAGGGAAATTTCCACACCTTCATTAAGCGTTCTTCCGACATTCTCTGTTATGCTTGTCCAGCCGGTACTTGCAGGAAGAGGCCTGTCAAGAAGCAGCTCCTCAGACCAGCGGTTGTAAAGATCAACATCAAGATTCATCCGTCCGTCAAAAGCCGCCAAATTTATGGCAAGGTTCAAAGTGGTACTTTCTTCCCATGTAAGATACCTGTTGGGAAGCTGAGTGGGATATATTCCAACATCGCCCAGATACTGGGTGCCACCGCTCCAGAGCCCTAAAGCAGCATAAGTGCCGGCAGCGTCGGTTCCGGAAGTTCCGTAGCTGAGTCGCAACATCAGGTTGTCAAGATTATCGATTCCGGCCATAAAAGGCTCGTCGGACAACCTCCAGCCAAGTGCTGCAGCCGGGAAAAATCCCCAGCGGTTTTCGGCACCAAACCTGGAGCTTCCGTCATACCGTCCGGTAAGGGTCAGCATATACCTGTCATCATAAGTATAATTTAACCGGCTAAAAGCACCGCGGCGAGAACGCTCGGTCTCATCACCACCCCAGCCTACCACTTCGGCAGCCGCATTCATTACATTCATATGGGGATTGGGAAAATTCTCCCCTATTACCTGAGTGTTTCTGAAAATCCGGTCTCTTGTTTCAAAACCGACAACACCGTCTACATTGTGAGCATCACCAGCCAGATAGTTAAAATTGAGGGTTTGTGTGGTCTGGTATGAATAAATGGTATACTCATAATCATAAAGTATTCCGTTTGCAGCAATCCCGTCACTTGCCCTGGGATCGTACCACTGCTCATCATCATTGTGATTATAATCTATACCAAAAGTAGCACGGTAAGTGATATGATCGGTAAACTCGTAATTTGCACTCATATTAAGCACAGTCTTAAGGGTAGTGGCAATATTGTGATCCTTTTCCACACTGTAAATGGAGTGAGAAGGGACCATACCGTAAAGATCACGCGGATGGTTTACAAAATTACCTTCCTCATCATACATCCTGTTTACCGGGGGCACAAAATATGCTGATAAAATTGGGTTTGTAAAAGCTCCGCCGGTTCTCGTAGTATTTTGATCGGTTATATTAGCACTTGCCTGCATATCAAAACTCAATCTTTCTGTGGCCTGATGATCAAGGTTAACCCTGAAATTACTTCTTGCAAAATCATAACCGATTATATGCCCTTGCGTGGCATTATGTGAAAGAGAGGTAAAAAAGGTCGTTTTTTCGGAACCCCCGCGGGCTGTAAGTCGGGCATCCCAAACCTCACCCGAACGGTTAACAGCATCCACCCAGTCGTGATGAGGAGTATTTGAAAAATCCGGTTCTGCAGTAAAGTCAGGCTCCCCGTCGACTATGGGAAAATCTGCCCAGCCTCTGTCATACAAAAATTCACGTTGAGGCTCATAATATCCAACATAATTTTCAAAAGTGGCAAGGTTCAATCTTGCAAAATCGGGTCCATCAAGCATATCAAGATCCGATATTCCTTCACTGTAGCCTCTTGAAATCTCAAAGTTAAATTCGGTTTCTTCAGCCTCTTCTCCTCTTTTTGTAGTTATAATAACAACACCGGCCGCACCCCTCGCCCCGTATATGGCTGAAGCTGCGGCATCCTTGAGAATGTCAATCGATTCGATATCGTTAAAATCCAGCCCGGCCAGGGCATTGTGTGAAGCAGAGCGTCCGCTCATACTGCCTGTCTCAATCTCAACTCCGTCGACAATATACAACGGATCGTTGCTCGTAAAAGAGCCTATCCCGCGCACTATAACAGAAACATGGCCTCCCGGAACACCGCTGCCTGAAGTCACCTGCACACCCGCGGCTCTTCCCTGTATAGCCCTGTCAATACCGGTAACAGGCATACCTTCAATTTCTTGCGAACGCACAGAGGAAACCGAACCAGTAATGTCTCTTCTGCGCTGAACACCGTATCCGGTTACAACAACCTCGTCAAGCCCCACAACATCAGGTTCAAGCTCAACATCAATGGTTCTCTGATCGTCAACCATGATTTCCTGGCTTTGCATGCCGACAAAGGAGTATTCAAGAATAACATCTTCATCGGGAACTTCAATCGAGTAATGACCGTCAACATCGGTTGTTGTTCCGACTGTTGTGCCTCTTACAGACACAGATACACCAGGTATCGGCTCTTCATCCTCTGCCGAGGTAACCGTTCCGGTAACCGTAATCTGTGCCACTGCTGTCGTAAAGCTAATCATAAATAGCAACAGCAAACTGAAAAATAGTTTTTCTCTCATGTGTTGAAATTTTAAAAAAAAGGTTAATTAATAATTAATTAATATGTACCGGGAGCAGCCCGGAACATTAAAAAAATTTTTTGATTATTGATTATGGATATTATAACAAGGAAGAAAACTTTAACGGCTTCGGTTTCAGCAAGGCATAATAGCCGATTATACGATTATATTGTATTCTATTTAATGAATTTTGAATTTTATTCCTGTCTGAAGAGAAGTAAGGCAGCCTGCAACTGCCATTATAAAAGGATTTTTAAGAACTGGTTCTGTAAATAGTAGTAAAGAGGCCTGAAATTAATTGTTTTGAAAAAAAATAAACTTAAAACAAAAAAATAATAAACCATAATTAACTTTTTGAGGTTTGCTTTTCCATGAAGATGCATTGAGTTTAAAAAAGGTTGCAGCAAAAATTGGAGAGAAAAAAGTATTTTTTAACATATCACCTTATTAACACCTGTTAACATCTTGCAGATCAAAAAAAAACATGCTATTTAAAATTTGCAAAAATTATTAAAAAAAGTATATTTGTATTTAGTCTGCTTTTAAATAAAAGTTTTTTATTTATTCATAGCTTAAAGTTAAAGAGCCGCCCCAAACAGGGCGGCTCTTTAAAAATTCACTTTATAATAAAAAAATCAGCTACATATAGCCATCATTTTGTACCAGATTGTCATTTACATCTATTTCCCTTTGAGGTACCGGCATCACGAGACGTGGAGAATCATAGGGCAGCTCGGTCCCTGTGGGATCTGCAGTAAACCCTTCCCAGCGTTTAAGATCATGAAGCTTGTGACCTTCAAAACAAAGCTCCAGCATACGCTCATTCTTAATATCTTCAAGATCAAGCTCAGAAAGAGGATCTAAGCCCGCTCTTGAGCGAATTACATTTATGTCATCTAAAGGAGCGTCGCCGATAACTGTTCCGCCTGCATTTATATGCATATAGTTGGCTTCTGCCCTTGTGAGGAACATTTCGGCAAGACGGATCACGGGAATATTGGCATCCCATTTGCCCCATTTGGCCGTCATAGTATTGCCGGCATCAGTACCTACACCTCTGTAATACATTGCGGGCACATCACCGATTGAACGGATTTCGGGATCATCAACATAGGTGTTGCGAAGATCGCCCTCCTCAAATCTTGCCCTGTGTGCAGAAGTAACAAATGCATCGCCGCGCCCGTAGCCCGGAAGGCTGGAAAAGAAAGTGCCTATGCCTGTATTGGCGCTGCCGGCGTGACTTGTTGCATCCTGGCGTATCATAAACACATCCTCCGTTGTGTAAACATCGTTGTTGAAAGCACTGCGGGGAAGGTCGTTCAGAGCAGCAGCACCGCCGAACTGATCTATAACAATATCAGCCTCGTTTGCAGCCGACTGCCAATTTTTCATTGAAAGATACACCCTTGCAAGAAACGCACTTGCATTGGTGCTGGTAGCCCGTCCGCCGTTTGCACCCGCACCGCCGGGAGCCAGCAGGGACTTGGCACGGTTCAGGTCACTTAGTATTTGTGTATAAACCGCTTCAACAGTTGCCCTTTCCGGATAACTATCTTCTGTTATACCCACAGTTGGTGTAAGTACCAAAGGTACCCCGGGATGTGAATTATTTGGTGTTGCACCGTAATGCCGGGCATAAAACCTAACCAGCTCAAAGTATGCAACACCCCTGAGGAATTTGGCTTCACCCTCAACCCTTTCCTGATGCCCGGAATGAACAACCTCTATATTCGCCAACACATTGTTGGTGATATTTATAAGATTGTACGCTGTGTTCCATTTTCCCGATATAGTACCGTCGGTTACACTCAGGTTTTTGTCAAACATTTGCTGATAGCCGATAAAGGTACCTATCCACTCAAGCTCATCATTGTTTGCAAGCAGATCCGACTGGAAAACACTTGTTCCTGCAAATAGATTGGAGCTGCCCAAACTGGCCCATGCACCGTTTATTGCATTTATAACTCCTTCGTGATCATTGTAAACCGTTTCAGCACTAACCGACTGCTGTGGCTCAACGTCGAGCAACTTGTCACATGATAACATCAGCAGGAACATTGAAACAGCCAATGTGATGAATTTTATATTTTTCATAATTATTTATTGTTTTATATTTAATTCCGATTAAAATTCCAGGTTTACACCAAATGTTATTGTCCTTGGCTGTGGGGCAGTGTAAAAATCATACCCCTGGGTCAGGTTCATTGTCTGGGCACCCGGACCTGTTCCTGTAAAGTTGGCTTCAGGGTCCCATCCAGGATAATCGGTAATAGTGTAAAGATTAAGCGCTTTTACAAATATCCTGGCACTGGAAATATTGGCCCTTTGAACCAGCTCCCCGGGTAACGTGTAGCCAAGTGTAACATCTTTGAATCTCAGGTAGGAACCGTCAAACACCTGCATTGAGGATATCCCGTAACCGTTGCTTAAACCGAGCCTTATCTGGGGTACATCGGTTATGTCACCCGGATTCTGCCACCTGTTTTCATAGACATATTTTACTTTGTTGTCAAGTGTGGCAAAACTCTCAGCCTGCCATTGGTGACCGCCGTTACGGAGATCGTTGCCATAAACAAACTGTGCCAGCACACTTAAATCAAATCCCCTGAACCTGAAAGTATTGGTGATGCCACCGATAAAATCCGGATTGGGATCTCCAACTATCTGATCAGCAGCAGCGGCAATATTGTTGGTTGTTTCAGTTCGGGTATCATCTACATAAAACAACGCATCGCCGTTATCTGGATCAACACCGGCAAATTTGGGCATCCAGAAAACACCCAGTGGCTGCCCTTCCATTGCCCTCCAGCGAACACCGATTATCTGCCCGTCAAGATCAGTCACCTTGTTTCTGTTAAAAGCGATATTGAAATCGGTATTCCACGAGAAATCACCTGTAAGGTTTGCGGTATTGAGCACAAACTCCCATCCTTTGTTCTCCATTCTGCCTACATTGCTGGTTACTGTTGTAAACCCGGTAGTTGCAGGAACCTGGACATCCAGCAGCATATCTTCGGTATTTTTTAAATAATAATCTATCTCGCCTGTTATGCGGTTGTCAAGAAACCCGAAATCAAGTCCAATATCAAACTGCGAGGTAGTTTCCCATTTCAGGTCAGGACTCGGGATACTTGTCGGCACCATGCCGGGCAATCCTGCATAATTGCTTCCCGAGTACAAGCCGCGCGAACTGAAATCGCCAATTTCCGCATTTCCTGTAAGTCCCCAGCTTGCACGCAGTTTTAAAAAGCTTATAGCATCCATACCGGCCATGAAATCTTCCCTTGAAATTATCCATGCCCCAGAAGCAGCAGGGAATAACCCGTACCTGTTGTCCGCTCCAAAACGTGACGAACCGTCAATCCTGCCGCTCAGAGAAGCAATATACCTTTCCCTGTATATAAGGTTTGACCTTAAGAAATAGGACAAAAAGCTGAATTCCGTACCCGAACTGGACGCTGAAGTTATATCGGATGCACTGGCCAGACGCCTGAAGTTGTCATTCGGAAATCCTCTTCCTGTAATGGAGGCAAAATCGGTATCGGCATACTGAAAGCTTGTACCCCCCACTAAGCTCACATCAAAATCGCCAAGCAAATTTTCATAAGTAAGATAAGTGTTGGAGGTAATATTTTTTCTTGTAACAGTCCGGTCATACCCCAGTCCATCGGGCCCGCCGTCAGCCGTCAACCGTCCATAGTACATCTTATCCCTGTGGTTGAGAATGTCAATTCCAAGGTCAGATCTAAGGGTAAGCTCAGGCAAAATGTAATAGTTTGCAAAAAGGTTGCCGATATTGCGGAAAATTTCTGTATCCTCGTTGCTGTACTCCAATGGAAACAGGCCGCTGTCATAAAGTGTCGAGGGATTCAGTTCCGGCGGGTCTGTATCGGGAATATGTGTAGGGTCAAGAGGTGAAAGAGCCACCATTTGCAATGGTGTTGCAAATGCATTATCATTTGCCACCCTGAAATGGCGCGTTCTTGTAAGGCCCAGATTCACACCCAGGTTCACCCTGTCGGAAGCCCTGTGATCTACATTGATGCGACCACTTGCCCTGTCAAACGAGTTCCCGACCAGAATCGATTCCTGGTCATTCCACGACAAAGAGGAATAGATCCTTGTCGCTTCAGTACCTCCCGAAACGGAAAGGTCATACTGCTGCTGACCAGCCCTGCGTAATGCCTGGTCTTCCCAGTTTGTGTTGGGCTGAGATTCATGGTCCCAATAAGGATATATCCACCCAAGAAGCTGCTCATAACTTGTGGAACCCCACGGACCGGTAGGATAACCCAGAGCAAGCCGGTTTTCAAAACCTTCGGCTACAAGATCAATATACTGATCCCTGTCAAGAAACCCAACCTTCCGGGCGGGATCACTGAAACCACTCTGAACATTAAAATTAAACCTTGTTACATCATCGCGCCCCCTTTTGGTTGTAACAAGTACAACGCCGTTGGCTGCCCTTGCACCGAAAATTGCAGATGCGGAAGCATCTTTGAGAACCTCGATGGACTCTATGTCGGCCGGGTTCAGATCGGCCAGCGGATTAAGAGCCTCATTGCCAGGTCGTCCTAGGTTCTCGTGTGTAACAGGGAACCCGTCAATAACATAAAGCGGCTGACCTGAAGCAGAAAGTGAAGAAACACCGCGAACCCTCATCTTAACTGACTGGCCAACTTTGCCGCTTCCGCCCGTTATAAGCACACCTGCCGCCCTGCCCTGAATTGCCGATTCAAAACTGGGCTGTGTTGAACCTGCAATATCCGAGGCACGAACCGATGCTATTGAGCCGGTCAGCTCCGAACGCAGCCGCGTACCGTATCCGACCACCACAATCTCGTCCAGTCCGACAAGCCCGGGTTCAAGAGTTACATCTATCACCCTTTGGTCTCCCACAACAATGTCCTGCCTTGTCATTCCCACAAAGGAAAACCTTAAAACATCTTCTCCGGAGCGGACATTAATAGAATAGTTGCCGTCGACATCGGTAACTGTTCCGATAGTAGTCCCCACAACAGAAACGGAAACGCCCGGTATAGGCATCTCATCGTCGGCAGATAGAACCTGACCTGTGACGGTAATCTGCTGTGCCCAGGCTGCTGTAAAACCAAGCATTAACAGCAGCATGAAACTTACATACAACTTCTTTCTCATAATAAAATTTTTTGGATTAATAATGGTTGGTTATTTGTTTAATATTTCAGTAAAGAGCGACAGGTTTTAATTATTAATTAGATTTAAACCAAATATAAGAATAAAATTTAGATTAATTGTATTGTTTTAACAATATACAGCATTTTTTTTAATTAAATATTAATTAGAAATATTATGATTTTTGTCCTTAAAATAAAATATTTTCACATTTTGAGATATACCAGCATTTTTAACCATTATGACAAACTATTTGAAAATTTATACATAATAAATATATTATAATATTTGCATTTACGCAACATGCAAATTATTTTTTTCAACCCGCTGCATCCTGCCTGCAGATATTTCGAGAATCGTTATAATATTGTATTTTTGCCTTAAACTAAAGATGTGGAAAACAATACGGCAAAAAATACGGAAACGCCTTTGATGAAGCAGTACAACAGCATCAAGGCAAAAAACCCTGACGCTTTGCTATTATTCAGGGTGGGTGATTTCTACGAGACATTTGGTGAGGATGCCGTTAAAACATCCCGCCTTCTTGGAATCACACTGACACGCCGGGCAAATGGCGCCGCATCTTATGTTGAGCTGGCAGGATTTCCCCATCACGCCCTTGATTCATACCTGCCCAGGCTGGTGCGTGCAGGAGAACGGGTTGCAATCTGTGAGCAACTGGAAGACCCAAAGACGGCAAAAAAAATTGTAAAACGCGGGATAACCGAGCTGGTAACTCCCGGGGTAACTTACAATGACAATGTTCTTGACAGAAGCAAAAACAACTTTCTTGCATGTGTTCACCTCGGGAATAATGTTGGAGGGGTTGCCTTTCTGGATATATCCACGGGTGAGTTTATGGTTGCCCAGGGCGGGATAGATTACATTGACAAGCTGCTGAACAGTTTTGAACCGAAAGAGGTTCTGTTGCAAAAAGATTATAAAGAGAGATTTTCACAATTGTTTGGGCAGGGGTACAATGTTTATTCTCTTGACGGATGGGCATTTAACGAAGAAACAGCCAGAGAAAAGCTAACCGGCCATTTTGAAACCTCCTCGCTTAAGGGTTTCGGTATTGAGGGGCTTTCATATGCAATAACAGCGGCAGGGGCAGTTATTCATTACCTTGAATACACCGAGCATCATAAAAGGTCCCACATATCATCTGTTTCCCGTATAGACGAGGAGGAGTATGTTTGGCTCGACAAGTTTACCATAAGAAACCTGGAGCTGTTCAGTTCAATTAACGAGGGAGCCAAAACATTGATTGAGGTAATGGACTGCACTCTCTCCCCCATGGGCAGCCGCATGCTCAGGCGCTGGATGTCCCTGCCTTTGAAAGACCCGGAACAAATAGAGGAGCGTCTGAATGTAGTTGAGTTTATAATCCGAAACAAAGAGTTCAGCCAGACTGCAAAAAGCTCAATAAAACAAGTGGGCGATCTTGAAAGGCTTGCTTCCAAAATATCCACAGGCCGCATAACCCCCCGTGAGCTGGTTCACCTACAAAAGGCCCTGGATGCTTTAACCCCGCTGAAGGAGGCATGCATCTCAAGCGGGGAGGAAACTATAGTTAAAACGGGCGAGCAACTGGATGTCTGCAAAAATCTTAGAAACCGAATTGCAAAGGAGATAAACCCAGACCCGCCGGTTTCTGTACAAAAAGGGAATGTCATTGCAGACGGAGTCTCAGAAGAGCTGGACGAGCTGCGGAGCATACTATACAGCGGGAAGGATTACCTTATAGAGATGCAGCAAAGGGAAACCACCCGAACCGGCATATCTTCGCTTAAAATAGGTTACAACAATGTATTCGGCTATTATATAGAGGTTCGCAATACACATAAAGATAAAGTGCCCGAAGACTGGATCCGCAAGCAAACCCTTGTAAGCGCGGAACGTTACATTACAAAGGAGCTGAAAGAATATGAGGAAAAAATTCTCGGAGCCGAAGAAAGAACTGCCGTTTTAGAGGAAAAGCTTTTCAACGAGTTGGTTGTTGCAGCCGGCAGGTTTATCGGTGTAATTCAGCAAAACGCATCACTTACAGGACGCCTGGACTGCCTTATGTCCTTTGCGGAGCTTGCATGCAGGCAAAAGTATAGCAGACCTTCGGTCAATGAACAGGAGAGTATAAACATCAAGCAGGGGCGCCATCCTGTGATCGAATTGCAGCTGCCTGCAGGAGAAGATTATGTAGCGAACGATGTTTACCTGGACTGCACAGAGCAGCAGATAATGGTGGTTACAGGGCCCAATATGTCGGGCAAGTCCGCGCTTCTCAGACAAACGGCACTGATCGTGCTGATGGCACAAATGGGCTCTTTTGTTCCCGCAAAATCGGCTCAGATAGGTTATGTTGACAAGATTTTCACAAGAGTAGGAGCCTCCGACAATATCTCACTTGGCGAGTCTACTTTCATGGTAGAAATGAATGAGGCGGCCAGCATACTGAACAATCTCTCGGCCAGAAGCCTTATACTGCTTGATGAAATTGGGCGGGGCACAAGTACCTATGATGGCATTTCCATTGCCTGGGCAATGGCGGAATATATACATGAACATCCCTGTGGCAAAGCAAAAACCCTTTTTGCAACACACTATCATGAGCTGAATGAAATGGAAAACTCCTACTCGAGGATAAAAAATTACAATATCTCGGTCAGGGAGACAGACAACAAGGTTATTTTCATCAGAAAGCTTAAACGCGGGGGAAGCGAGCACAGCTTTGGAATACATGTTGCCCGTATGGCAGGAATGCCCAAAAGCGTTGTAACAAGGGCGGGAAAGATACTTAAAGAGCTGGAACAACCCCACCGGAAAAATTCGCTTACAAAACCGGTTGCCGGCATTGCTGAACACCGTGAAGGCCTTCAGTTAAGCTTCTTTCAGCTTGACGACCCTGTATTAAAACAAATACGCGATCAGATCAGGGACCTCGATATTGATAATCTCACGCCTGTTGAAGCGCTCAATAAGCTGTACGAAATAAAAAAACTGTCAGGACAATAAAATCCTGCAAAAAAACATTAATATTTTTGAATAAAAAAAATATTTGAATAAATTTGCAGCACCGTTTGCGGGAATAGCTCAGTTGGTAGAGCACGACCTTGCCAAGGTCGGGGTCGCGGGTTCAAGTCCCGTTTCCCGCTCAATTTGTTCCCGATGTAGCTCCGGTTTAATCGGAATAATCGGGATTTTTTTTGGCCGTTTTAAAAAAAGAAAAGCCGAATTTGCCCGGGTGGTGGAATTGGTAGACACGCAGGACTTAAAATCCTGTGGCCATTGCGGCCGTGCGGGTTCAAGTCCCGCCCCGGGTACATTCACAATCAAACACCCTCCATTCTCTGCATCCTAAAGTTAAAAGTTACTTTAAACCCGGGATTTAATAAGCCGGGGTTCCTGCTGCAACCAGTCTGATCCTGCTCCATACAGCTTCACAATCCAGCAAGAACAATCCATAAAACAAAATGCTAAGTTAAAAACAGTTAAATTTAATTTTTCATTATTAAACCATAACGGAATATTTTTATCTAATACGTAAATCCTGACCACAAAAGGGTTGTTGTTATTAATTTTGTCAAATTATGCAAAAATGAAAATTAAATTTTTTTTAATACTGCTTTTATTATATTCAGCAGGGGTCTTTTCTCAGCATTCCGTTGAGCAGCGGGGCCGGGAGCTAAGCGATGAACAGGTAAAGGTTTTTGGGATAGTTGTCGACGAAGAGGACAAAACTCCTATGGCAGGAGCACATGTGTCACTTACCCGCTTAAGCGACACCTCGATTGTTTACCATGCAGTTGCAAACAATAAAGGAGAGTTTTCTTTCACTTTGCCTCGTGGAAGATATATACTTAAAGCTTCATTTATTGGTTACCGGCCCGCAGTTCTTGATGAGCACATCCAGGCAGCTGAAGCTGAAAACAATGTGGGGGTGATACCAATGCGCGAAGGTGCGATGCTGGATGAAGTGCAGGTGACCGCATTACGACCGCGGGCTGTTCTAAGGGGCGACACCCTTGATTACGACGCAGGTGCCTACAGGGTTGCCCCCGATGCAAGCACTGAAGATCTGATAAGGAGAATGGCGGGAATAACCGTTGAAGACGGCAGGGTAACCGCCCAGGGGGAGGATGTGAGAAGGGTCCTTGTTGACGGCCGCGAATTTTTCGGCGACGACCCTTCAATAGCTTTGCGCAACCTGCCGGCTGAAATCGTGGAAAGAATTGAGGTATACGACCGGATGAGCGATCAGGCTGAGCTTACAGGGTTTGACGACGGACAAAGAAGCAAAACCATAAATATAGTTACCCGCCTGGACACACGCAGCAGTCAATTTGGCCGGGTTTACTCGGGATACGGCGGAGACGAACGCTATCAGGCGGGGCTTACAACGAATATCTTCAGGGAGTCGAGCCGCATCTCAATAATCGGGATGACAAACAATATAAATGAGCAGAACTTCTCAAGGGAGGATATTATAACCCTGACAGCAGGGGCAATCAGGGGAGGAAGGAGCACAGGCGGAGGTATGGGGGGAGGCCGGGGGACAAGCGGCGGAAGCCGTATGCCGGATATGGGAGGCATGATGCATTTTAGCGATTTCCGTCTCGGCACGCAATACGGAGACAATACCACCCACGCACTGGGCTTGAATTACAGTAATGTGTGGGTGGATAACAAGTTGAACCTTACGGGAAGCTATTTTTTCAACATGTCAGACAATCACACCGATCAGCTGACAGACAGGAAATACATGCTGGATGAGACAGATAACCAGTTTTATTTGGAAGAGAGTGAAACATCGGGCCAAAACATTAATCACCGGTTCAATGCCAGATTAAGGTATGATATAGACAATAACAACTCTGTAATATTCACGCCAAGGCTGACACTTCAGGGAGGCAGCTCAGAGAATCATCTCTATGCACAAAACCTGCTGGATGTGAACAGTCCGTTAAGCTTTTCCGAAACCCTCTACGATTCGGATCTGAGCGGCTACAATTACAGCAGTTCTCTAATTTACAGACACCGCTTCAATAAAACCGGCAGATCCTTATCAGCCAACCTTGGCGCGAATTTTAACAACAATGAAAGTCTTTATCATATGGATGCGGTCAATGAATATTTTTCCGGCAGCGATGATCAACTGACAGACGAAACTGTGATAAGCGATTATCTGAACCAGAGATCGGATTCGGAAACAATCAGCAACACTCTTTCTTCCAACATCACTTATACAGAGCCGGTAGGGGAAAACGGACTGCTGCAGGCCGGCTATAACATTTCACGTGCGGCAAGGGAGTCGGACAGGATTACAAACGCCTGGGAAGAAGCTACCCAATCCTATGGAATTTTTGAGCCCGGACTTTCAAGCAGCCTGAAAAGCTATTATCTGACAAACAGAGGAACGCTTGGTTATCGCCTCAGGGGCGACAATTTCAACATGACACTTGAGATGGGTTATCAGCACGCCCGCCTTGAGGCAGATCAACAATTCCCATACGAGCATACTCTGGAGAGAAATTTTCAGGATTTCCTGCCGGGGGCAATGCTAACCTATAACATTGAACAGGGCAAAAGCCTGAGATTTTCCTACAGGACAAGCACAAGCGCCCCTTCGGTAACCCAGCTTCAGGATGTGGTCGACAACTCCAACCCCGTGCTTCTCTCCTCGGGTAACCCGGATCTTGACCACAGTTACAGCCATTTTTTGATGACCCGCTACAACTCTGTAAATACAACCAGGGCAACAAATTTCATTGCCGTGCTCTTCGGAAATTTTACAACAGATTACATAGGCAACTCCACACTGATTGCACGCAGGGACACAACCCTGGCAAACGGGTACGAGCTATACAGGGGGTCACAGTTTTCGATGCCGGTGAACCTTGACGGCTTTGCAAATATACGTTCGCATCTAAATTACGGTTTCCCGGCCGGTTTTTTAAAAAGCAATCTTAACCTGAATGCAGGGGCAGGATACATTCGTACGCCGAGTCTAATAAGCGGGCAAAAGAATATTGCAAATTCCTGGTCACTTTCAGGTGGAGTTATGTTGTCGAGCAATATCAGTGAAAATGTGGACTTTACACTTTCATACAACACTAACTACAACATGGTTGGAAACTCCCTGCAGCCCCAGCTGGACAATAATTACCACCTGCATACGGCACGTTCAACTTTCAGCCTGATATTCCTGAACAACTGGGTGTTACGCAATGATTTAAGCTACCGGTATTTTGGCGGATTAACAGATGATTTTAACCAGGACTATACGCTCTGGAACATGAACATCGGAAGAAAGCTTTTCCAAAACAACCTGGGTGAGATAACCCTGAGTGTTTTTGACCTTCTCGGTCAAAATGACAACATTGTACGCAATGTCTCGGATTCCTACATTGAAGATCTCCGCACAAATGAGCTGAGCCGCTTCTTTATGCTCACCTTTACCTATAACCTGAGGAATTTTAATTTAAGGGAGTAAAATTTTCTTACAATTGCAGTTTTCACTCTGATGCCCCGGCCCCCATTTTATCAAAAATACCCCGCAACAATGAGCGGGGCATTTTTGATAAGGGGTCATTTTAAGTTTAGCTGCCATTACTTTACATGCAATGCAGGTATTTTTCAACCATTTCGCGAATAATCTCCTCTTTCCCGTAAACCCTTTCACTTAAGTCCCTGTCTTCGTATGACTTGAGCTTTTTTATGACGCTGTCTATCATCCCCCGGGGAAAAACTCCATCCCTCTCAAATAAATCACGCTTTGCCGAAAGAGCTTCCGCCGCTTCCCAGCAGGAAGCAGGGAGCCTCTCGAGCCGCTCCATTTCCTCCCTGTGCTCTTCCCTGAAAATATTAACATCCACATAAAGCTCACCGGCTCTTTCCAGGGCATCTTCCATCTGCAATCCATGTTGCGCGGCAACCACCAGTCCAGCCATAAGACTGTAAAGATCGGCAGAACCGTCCGGCGAACGAAACTCGACTGTTTGCTTCTCTTCCTGGCTGGGCAACCGGTCAACCACACCCGGATTGGCATCCTTTATCATATCCTCAGCCCCATGCCAGCCCAGTGGAACGCGCACCAAAACCGAACGGTTGCGGTCACCCCAGCATATACTCGTGGGAGCTTCCTGATGCGGCACCAGGCGAAGGTAAGATATGGGAATGGTATTGCCAAATGCACACAAAGCCTTTGCACAATCGAGCCATCCTGCAACGAGCCTTTTCGCTGCATCGCTTAACTTGCCGTCTTCAACCATCATATTCCTCCCCTCCTTTTCCAGATAGGTGTGAACATGCATTCCACTCCCGGCCTTTCCGACGGATATTTTGGGAGCAAAACTTATCTCAACGCCATATTCATATGCAAGCATGCGCATTATCCACTTGGCAACCACCAGCTGGTCAACAGCATCTTCGGGATCACAGGGTAAAAACTCTATTTCATGTTGTTCGTACATGCGGTTTGCCGAGGTAAAATTGCCCACCTCGGCATGGCCGTATTTTGTTTTTCCCCCCGCAGCGGCAATAAGGCGCAAAGCCTCTGACCTCAGATTACCCCACTTGGCAAAGGGGGCGGAAGAATGGTACCCTTTCTGATCGGGTATGGGAAAAGTCTCTTCCGCGGGACTTGTAACATAATATTCAAGCTCCCCGAAAGCTTTGAAAGTATAACCGGTAGTTTCCTTAAAACGTGCGGCTGCTTTGCGCAAAATGTTCCGCGGGCAGTTCCCGAGGGGGTTGCCTTCGTTGTCGTAAAAGGAGCATAGTATGTCAAGTGTTGGAATATCCTCAAAAGGATTTACAAAAGCGGTTTTGTAACGGGGTACTACGTAAAGGTCACTCGATCCGGCTTCGATCGAAGAAAAAAGGCTTGACCCGTCAATCCTCTCACCTGCCGAGAGTACACTTTCAAGATATTCTTTCCCGGATACTGCAAAATTGAGAGTCTTTAGCTTACCGTCTTCAGCTACGTACCTGAAATTTATCATCTCTATGCCATTACCTTCCACAAACCTGACTATATCGTTCATTGTGAATTCAGATTCGGACTTATTAAGGAATCTGACAAGCTCATTGGGGTTGAGAGAATATTGTGTTTTTTCCATAAAATATTTAATTTGAGATTATTACTGTTTCATTTTTTTCAGTGAATTTAGCTTTTCCTCCATCAGTTTCAGCTTGTTTTCGGCATCTTCCTTCTTTTTCTTTTCCTGGCTGACCACCTTTTCAGGTGCATTTTCAATAAAACGCTTATTTTCCAGCTTTTTCATCACCGACTCCAGGAAACCTCTTGTATAGGTGATCTCTTTTTCTACTTTTTCTATTTCTTTACCTACATCAATCTCCTCAGCAAGGGGGACAAAAAATTCGGTAGTCCTGACCATAAATGAAAGGGCTCCCTCAGGCTTCTCTCCGGCGGGGGTGAACCCTGACAAGTTGCACATTTTGGAAATCACCTCCCGGGGCATTTTTAAAAACTCCTCTTCATCCATCCCGGCAAGAAGAGTAACAGGCTTTGCCTGAGGTATGTTATTTTCAACCCTGAGTGAACGAACCGATGTTATGATCTCCCTTGCAAAGTCAAACTGCCCTGTCAGTTCACTATCGACCTTCCCGGCCTCAGGCATCTGTGCAACCATTATACTCTCCCCGCTCTCCCTTCTATCCATCAGTTGCCATATCTCCTCGGTTATAAAAGGTATAAAAGGATGAAGCAGCCTTAAGAGCTTGTCAAAGTACATCATTGTGGCATCATGTGTTTTTTTGTCGAGTGACTGACCGCGGGGAGGTTTTATTATTTCAAGATACCAGGAGGAAAAATCTTCCCAGAAAAGCCGGTACAGGGTCATTAGAACTTCGGAAAGACGGTAGGCGTCGGAGTTTTTGTTAACTTCCCCGATTGACCTGTTCAGGATGCTTGAGAACCACTCAACTGCTGCTTTGCGGTGTGCAGGCTGCGGTATGTATTCATCGGCTTCCCAGCTTTTAACAAGCCGGAATGCATTCCATATCTTGTTTGAAAAATTTCGGCCCTGCTCGGTCAGGTTTTCATCAAAAAGTAAATCACCGCCGGCCGGAGAACAAAGCATCATGCCCACCCTTACACCATCGGCCCCGTATTTATTAATCAGCTCAAGAGGCTCAGGGGAATTCCCAAGGGATTTTGACATTTTCTGACCAAATTTGTCCCTGACAATCCCGGTGAGATAAACGTTCTTAAAAGGCCTCTGACCGGCATACTCATATCCTGCCATTATCATGCGTGCAACCCAGAAGAAAAGTATTTCGGGGGCCGTAACAAGATCATCTGTGGGATAATAGTATTTGTAATCGTTGTTTGAGGGGTTCCTTATACCGTCAAACACGGCTATCGGCCATAACCAAGAAGAAAACCATGTATCTAGAACATCTTCATCCTGACGCAAATCAGAGGCTTTCAGGTTATTGTTGCCGGATATTTCAACCGCTTCAGAAAGGGCCTCCTCAGCCGTTCCGGCCACAACAAACTCATTGCTGCCGGGCAGGTACCAGGCGGGTATACGGTGGCCCCACCACAACTGACGGGAAATGCACCAATCCTTTACATTTTCCATCCAGTGCCTGTATATATTTTTAAATTTTCCGGGGTGCAGCTTTATTGAATCATTCATTACATTTTCAAGAGCCGGCGCCGCCATCTCCTTCATACGGCAAAACCACTGCATAGAAAGCTTCGGCTCTATGGGTGCATCGGTACGCTCGGAAAAGCCGATCTTGTGAGTGTAATCTTCAACCTTAACAAGCCTGCCTTCATCCCTCAGGCGGGCAACAACTGCCTCACGTGCCTGAAAGCGGTCCATTCCCACGAAAACTTCCGCCTTTTCACTCAATGTCCCATCTTCATTTAAAATGTCAATAACAGGCAGGTCATGGCGAATTCCTATCTCATAGTCATTAATATCATGGGCAGGGGTTATTTTCAAAGCCCCGGTTCCAAATTCCATATCTACATAATCATCTTCAATCAAGGGAACCTCACGTTCTACAACCGGTATGACAACCTTTACCCCCTTCATGCTCCTGTAGCGGGCGTCCCCGGGGTTTACGCAAACGGCCGTATCACCAAGGATTGTCTCCGGACGCGTAGTGGCAATAACAATACCCTCTTCCCTGCCTTTTACATCATAGTATACATGGTATAATTTTGAGCTGACCTCCCTGTGGTTCACCTCCTCGTCAGAAAGGGCTGTCTTGGCCTGCGGATCCCAGTTAACCATTCTCACACCACGGTAAACGTAGCCTTTACGGTAAAGGTCAATGAACACATTAATAACACTCTCGGAATAACCCTCATCCATAGTAAAAACAGTACGCTCCCAGTCACACGAAGCACCCAGCTTTTTAAGCTGCTCCAGAATAATATCCCCGTGCTTGCGTCTCCACTCCCATGCATGCTCCAAAAACTCTTCCCGGGTGAGATCGTATTTGTTTATCCCCTCCTCTTTTAGTTTTGCAACAACACGGGCTTCAGTTGCAATGGAAGCATGATCCGTTCCCGGCACCCACAAGGCATTCCTGCCCATCATCCTGGCCCTGCGCACAAGTATATCCTGTATTGTATTATTGAGCATGTGCCCCATATGTAATACACCCGTAACATTGGGAGGAGGAATAACCACGGTATAAGGTTCCCTTTCATCTGGCTCCGACCTGAAAAGACCGTGCTCAAGCCAGTAATTGTACCATTTTTTTTCCGTTTTACCGGGATCGTACTTTGAGGAAATCTCCATTTTATCTCTTAATCTTTTTTGCATTTATAATAATACAGCTGCTGAAAGTCATTTCAGGTCAGCCGTATTCAAAATTTTGTAAAAATAAGCATTTTGACTTAATCCTCCATTGCAGATCAATTTTATAAATAAACCCGGATTTTAAATTAATACTAAAATGGCATTAAAAAATTTTATGACAATACCCTTCTTCAAATATGCCTTTCATCATTCTTTTATTTAACAATTAAAATTAAATTTGTATAATATTGTATGGAGATTCTCTCCCTGCAAAGGAATAATAACACAAAAAAACAAAATATTATGCCACAGATCTCAGAAAAAGGAAAGTCAATGCCCCAGTCGCCAATAAGAAAGCTGGTGCCCTATGCAGAAGAAGCAAAACGAAAAGGACGTAAGATCTATCACCTGAACATCGGTCAACCCGACATCCCTACTCCGGAAAATGCAATGAACGCCCTGCGCAACACACCGGTAAAAGTTGTGGAGTACAGCCATTCGGCGGGTAACGAATCCTACCGCCGCAAACTTGCCGAATATTACCGGAATATCGATATAAATGTTGATCACACGGAGATTATAATTACAGCCGGTGGTTCGGAAGCTATACTGTTCGGTTTAATGTCCTGCCTGAACCCGGGTGACGAGGTGATAGTGCCGGAGCCTTTTTATGCAAATTACAACGGATTTACAGTTACAGCGGGTGTAAAAATCGTGCCCGTCACATCCTGCATTGAAAACGGGTTTGCCCTTCCTCCTGTAGCGGAACTGGAAAAACTGATAAATCCCAAAACAAAAGGTATAATTATTTGCAATCCAAACAACCCTACCGGTTATCTCTACTCCCGGGAAGAAGTCGAACAACTTGGGGAGATCGTAAAAAAACACGACCTCTATTTGTTCTCCGATGAGGTTTACCGCGAATTTTGCTATGACGGCAACACCCATTTTTCGGTAATGCACATTAAGGGAGCGGAAGAAAATGTTGTGCTTGTGGATTCCATATCCAAACGTTACAGTGCTTGCGGGGTGCGGATAGGAGCCCTTGTAAGCAAAAACAGCGAGGTAATGGCAACAGCAATGAAATTTGCCCAGGCCAGGCTCAGTCCCCCTTCCCTTGGCCAGATAGTGGGTGAAGCCGCTCTTGATGTTCCGCAGGATTATTTCAACGAAATGGAGGATGAATATACAGGGCGCCGCAATCTTATGGTCGAGGCCCTCAACAACATGGAGGGGGTTGTCTGTCCCGTTCCCAGGGGTGCTTTTTACGCCACGGTTAAGCTGCCGGTTGATGACACCGACAAATTTTCCCAATGGTTACTTTCAGATTTTGAGCACAACAATGAAACAGTAATGCTTGCCCCCGCTTCCGGGTTTTATTCAACACCGGGTTACGGGAAACAGGAAGTGCGCATAGCCTACGTCCTTAACAAGGACGACCTTAAAAAGGCGATGGAATGCCTGGAGCTGGCATTGAAAAAATATCCGGGACGAACGGTTTGAACCCCGAAAGTCAAGATCAAAAAACTGATCCCTGGATGCTGAATGATACAACAAAGGCCACCGTACCAGCCATGCGGTGGCCTTATACTTTCAGCTTCCCGAGAAGCTCAACTGCTTCCTCTTGTTTATCAAGGACATAGTTGGCAGCAGTATGAACTTTGCCTACCCTGAAAGTAAAAGCATCCCGGGGGAGTGTGTGAAAAAGCAGCTCATCTGCCCATCCTGCGCCAATGGCCATAATGAAGTCATAATTTTTCATTGACAACCAGTGAAGAGCAATCTCACCCTTGTTTATTCCGGAATTGCTTATCTCTATCACTTTGTTCCCGTGAAGTACCTGTACATCAAGGTTGGAAGTAAGGTTCAAAAGGTGTTCGTTCACTTCACGGGCAAGAAATTTAGATTGCTCAATGTCGGCCTTGTAATAATGCCAGGCCACAGAAAACTCCTTTTCCTCGACAAAGGAGCCCGGCAATCTGTCGGTATACATCTCCAGTATATCAAGAACTTCTTCTTTCCATTCGACAGAAAGGGGCTTTAGCTGATACCACTCCTGCTGTGAGGCTTTTTTTATCCACGAGCCGTGCTCGGCTGTCAGGTTAACATTTATCCCTTTCAGCAAATATTCGAGATTATCCTTGCTCCTGCCGCTAAGGATCACAATATCGGTGTCGGGTTTGTCATTTATTTGCTGCAGGAGCTTCAACAATTCCGGGCGTGGTTTTGCTTTTGAAGGGTCACGGGAGAAGGGGACAAGTGTTCCGTCATAATTTACAAAGATTATCCTGTTGGCAGCCCCTTCATATTTTTCCATCAGGTTACCGGCCACTTCAGCTGTAAATCTCTTTTTTTTGAACGTGTGTTCAGAATCCCTCCTTATTTCGATCAGAGTATCCACAAAATCCCCGGCCCATTTGGTAACATTATACCTTTTAAGGCGTTGCTGCATAATGGTATTTCGCCTTTTCTGCTCATCAAGGGGCACTTTGAGAGCCTCCAGGATAGCATCTGCTATTTCATCAATATTGTTGGAATTGATTATAATGGTTTCGCTCAGCTCTCTTGCCGCCCCGGCAAATTCGCTTATGATCAGAACACCTTTTTTGTCGGACAGTGAAGCAACATACTCCTTGGCAATAAGGTTCATCCCATCCCTCAGCGGGGTAAGAAGAGCAACGTCACTCGAGCGGTACTGAGCAATAAGCTCTTCGTGGGGCAGTGAAGTAAACTGATATATAATAGGAATCCAGTCGACACTTCCGTAAGTGCCGTTAATATAACCCACAAGCTCATCCAGGTTCCTTTTTATTTTCTGGTACATATAAACCCCTGTGCGGGAGGGTACAACGATCATGTTCATACAAACCTTACCCTGCCACCCGGGATTTTCCTTTAAAAACATCTCAAAACCGAGCAGCCGGTTGATAATGCCCTTTGAATAATCAAGCCTGTCAACAGACAAAATGGTTTTCATATTATTCGAAGGAAGCTGTGACTTTTTCACCCTGCTTGTGTCCATGCCGTTGAATTTCTCAAAGTCAACTCCCATGGGAAATGTATCAACCCTCACCATCCTTCCCGGTAAAACAATCTTTCCCATATGATTGTCAATTCCCAGTATCCTGCGGACACAACCCAGGTAATACTGCGAATAATCATGTGTGTGAAACCCAACCAGGTCCGCCCCTGCCAGTCCTTCCAGTATCTCACTGCGGCTTTCCTTCGGCAGCAGCCTGTACATTTCAAAAGACGGAAAAGGAATATGGAGGAAAAAACCCACGGGGTTGTCAATTTTCTCCCTCAGCATACGGGGGAGCAGCATAAGATGGTAATCATGAACCCAAACAATATCATCCGGCTCTATTATTCTCAGCAGCTCATCGCGGAACAGGGCATTAACCTCCTTGTACTGATGCCAGTATTCGGTATCGAATTTAACATACGTGGGGAAATAATGAAATAAAGGCCATATGGTCCTGTTGCAAAAGCCAAGGTATACATTGTCCATCAACTGCTTTGACATAAAAACCGGAGATGCATTATGGTAATCTTTTACTTTGCCCCTTACAGTTTCCTCATCTTTTTTGGGTACGCTAATGCCCGGCCATCCGACCCACTTATACTCCTTAATTGCCGAACCGGATTTCCCCAGTGAATCGAGAAAATCACTCAACCCGGAAACGAGTCCGCCGGCCCCTCTCTTTAGCGTGTATCCCTCCTTCTCCTTTGAAACTACTACCGGCAGACGGTTAGATACTATTATCAATCTCATGGTTTTTGCTTTTATAATTTGAACTGCTTTTTATTGCCGGTTTCGAACCTGAACTTTTCTCCCTTTACTCCTACACAGACCGGTTCGGCATAACCTTTGTCAAATTCGATCTCCAGTATCCTGTGATCAATATAAAGCTTTATCCAGTGTCCGCGATAACGGACATAAAAAGAGACCGAATTAATGTCATCCGGAAGACAGGGGTTGAGCCATAATACATCATCCCTTATCTCCAGTCCCGAATAGCATCTTTGTATTATATCGGTTGTTCCTGCCATGGCCCCAAGATGGATACCCTCATGGGTAGTGCCTCCCTGTATATCTTTAAAATCGCTCATAAGGGCTCTTCTGAAATTTTTCCATGAGCGGTAGCGGTCGGAACGCGCAAAAACCCATGCATGAATAACCTGGCTCAATGTAGAGCCGTGAGATGTTATCTCCTGATAATAAGATATATTATCAGGAATAATATCCGGGTTGAACCTGTATCCCAGTTTATTGAATATAGCCTCAAGCTCTTCAGTTGAAAAAATATAAAAGAGCATAAGCACATCAGCCTGCTTGGTTGCCTTGTACCTGTTGGGAGTATCGTTTTCCTTCTCCAGTATCCTGTCCAGCCTCATTATATTACCGTATTTTTTACGGTATTTTTCCCAGTCCAGATCCTCCAGGCTGCAAAAGCCTTCAAACTGCTCGATAATATTGCCCCCATTATAAAAGGGGATAAACATCTTGCCTGTAATATCTTCCCATTTGTCAATATCTTCTTTTGTAAACCCGACTTTTTCAGCAACCTCCTCTACACATGAATCATCCAGCAACCTGCAAATCTCAAGTGCTTTTTGCATTACCCATACAGCCATAATATTTGTATAGGCATTATTGTTAAGACCCTGTGAATTGGAATCCGGATACTTTTCATGGTACTCGTCGGGGCCCATAACGCCCATTATCTCATACCGGTCGCGCCTGGGGTTATAAGTGGCGATAGTGGACCAGAAAAGTGCAGTGGCACATATTATTTCGGCCCCGTAAGTTGTGAGAAAATCAATATCTCCCGTACTCTGGTAATAATGCCATACATTGTAGGGGATCGCTGCATTGATATGGCGCTGAAGTCTTGAATTGTCTGGTATCCAGCGCCCAGATTTAGGGTTGAGATGTATCTCCTGTGTTTCTTCCCTTCCGTTGCTTCCGCTTTGCCAGGGATACATTGCTCCCCTGTATCCGGCTTCCCTTGCAGCATGGTACGCCTCCGGCAATCTTCGGTAACGGTATAGCAGCAGTGAACGGGAAAGCTGGGGATTGTGAAGGTTTATAAACGGGAGTATATAAAGTTCATCCCAGAATATATGCCCCCTGTATGCCTCCCCGTGCCAGCCGCGTGCCGGAACCCCAATGTCGTAATCTATGCTGTTCTTTGATACAGTCTGATAAAGATGAAAAATATGCAGTCTCAGTATCAGCTGATCGCTGTTTGCAGAATTGAGCTTCATATCATTATAGCTCCATATCTGCGACCAGGCAGTACTTTGTTTTTCGGCTATATCAGAAAATGTTGCAAGCCGTTCTGTTTTTGTCAAAGCCTCAGTAAGTGGGTCGCTTATTGCAAAATCTCTTGAAGTATAAATTGAAACAAGCTTTTCTATTCTGACCGGTTGAAGCCTGGAGCACTCGATTTTTATATCCTTTGCAATAAATCCCTCCCGCTGAAAAGTTTTCTGCGGAACATCGGCCTTTCTCTGGTTTATGTAAACATCTGTTTTGGCCGCCTGGGTCATCTGTATTTTGGACTGCTTGGAGCGGCTTATAAGGTAAACCGAGTTATCGTTAAAACTCCCCTTTTCTGTAACCTCTATATGATCCTGATTAAGGTCCCTGTAGCGCGCAACATTATTGTTAATTATGTTTCCGTCAATGCCGGAGCGGAGAGTAATTTCACCCGACCAGTTTTCGGGAATCAAAGTCCATTCCAGTCCACCAACATGATAATCATACATACTGACTATCCTGCGGCTGATAATGGATGTTACATTGCCTTCATCATCCCTTACCCTCATTTTACGCTCCAGTATCCCCTCCAGCATGTTAAGGGAAGTTATATGCCCGATCACATCCATTTTGCTGATATCCAGCCACTTTCTTTTTCCTATCTTAAAAGTAAGGTAAAGCCAATTAGGCCAGTTTACAAGATCCTCATTTTCCACCGTCCTGCCCTCTATTTCCGATTTCATACGATTGTAGCCTCCTGCAAGGTAAGTACCGGGGTAATTATACTCATTGTCGGGCACTTCCTCAAAAGCCCCCCTGGTTGCAAATACCCCGTTTCCAAGAGTGCACAACGCCTCCCTTAAAGAATGATTTTCCGAACTCCAGTCATCGTATCGCAATATCCAGTTGTTATCCATATAATCACATTTTTATTATTTATTTTAAAAAACCTCATCCCTCTTAAAATAATGTAACTTTAAGGGGCAGATCCATAAAATTAATATTTTATTAGCAAAAGTGTATCCCGGGCACATACAACTGACGGTTTAAGCAATAAAATATTTTATCGCTTAATCATTTGTTTTCGTTCACCTCAAGCTTAAGAGGGTCGATTTCTTCTCCCCAGTAAACGGTTGTATGGGGAAAGGGGATTTCTATATTCTCGCGGTCAAAAGCTTTTTTAAGTCTTCTGCGGTACTCCCTGCCGGTAAACCACTGCTCTATTGGCCTGGTCTTTATCCGGGCCCTTATTACCAGGGCGCTGTCGGCAAATTCGTTCAGACCGAAAATTTCAATCGGCTCAATGATCTTTTCAGCAAATTCAGGATCGGCTTTCAGCTCATCACCAACCTCTTTCATGATTTTCATTACCTTGTCAACATCCTCCTTGTATGCCACGCCTATATCAAGCACAATAGCCGACCACTGTTTTGTCATATTAGAGATTGAGTTAACTTTTCCATTCTGAAAAATGTGTACCACACCCGAGAGGTCGCGAAGGGTTATGGTCCGCAGCTCAATTTTTTCGACAAGTCCGCCGGTCCCGTTTATTATAGCCACATCCCCCACTCTTACCTGATCTTCCAGCAGCATAAAAAAACCGGAAATATAATCCCGCACCAGCTCCTGGGCGCCAAAACCCACGGCCAGTCCAACGATACCGGCACTTGCAAGAATCGGCCCGATCTCCACACCCACCTTAACCAGAACTATCATAATAAATACGGTCAAAATTATAACCCTTGCCGTTCCGTAAACAATACCCATCAAAGTATTTATTCTTTTGCCGGCCTCTTCCTTATCGACACCCTCTTTTTCCGTGGCACGCCTTATCAGGGTTTTTTTTAGTTTCCCTATTGAAAAGCGGATTATGCGAAGCAGCACAAAAGTTGCAGCCACGGCTATTAAAAGTCCGGGCATCTGGTTAATTACCCAGCTTTTGAGATTTTCTGTTAAATCATTAAAAAAAGTAGTGTTAATTACCTCTTCCATAATTCAATTGATTTAAGTTTATTAATATACTCTTCCGGTAAAAGGATAAACCTTCCTTTCTCACTCTTTTCACTCTCAGGTTTTTCAATCATTTTATAATACTTGCAGGATTGAATTGATCAGATATTCCAATTTACCCCGATGATTGTAAAATTAAATTTTTATAAATTTACAACTCATATTTGTTTTATCAACCAAAAACCAAAAGAGTCATGAGAAGAAAATGGAATCATTTATCAGCAATTATCTGCTGGCAGCTTATTAAAAGAGTGCCTGCAACCGCCGTTTTAATTACAGGTTTACTGATCTTTTCAGTCGCCTCAACAGATGCAGCAGCCCAGGGCGACAGGCTGCAGCCTCTTGAATACAACAAGGATCAGCTCGTTAAAATGGCTGTTCAGGGTGTAATCGGCGAGGCAAGAATGTCGTATCCTCCATACAGGATCGGTGCCGACGGTGAACTTCCGGTTGTACCCGGGACAGGAAGCATAACATATAATTTCCGCACAGGTGATTCGGCCGTTGATATGGCCGGTGACCATATAGAACCGGCCGTAACCCTTTATCACCCTAACGGGCGGGCCAGCTCAGAAAGCCGCGGACTTAACGTGCTCTCATGCATAGGCAACAAAGTAAAAGTTATTTCCGGCGATGCAAAGGGTGAAACAGGTTATGTGATTGGAAAGCACGGAGGCTCCGAACATGTTATGGTTGACTTTGAAGATCCGGCAGTTTTTGACAAGCTGCTGCTGGGTGACAGAATGCATATATACGGCCTCGGTGTAGGAATGGAACTGACGAATGTTGAAGGGGTGAAAGCCATGAACATCAGTCCGAAGCTTATTGAAGCCCTGACTGATGCCGGTATGGGGGTTACCCCTGAAGGGAAGCTTAAAATAGACGTTGCCGTTGAAATACCCGCCAAGATAATGGGATCCGGACTGGGCAGCAATCATGCACACAGCGGCGATTACGACATACAGATGTTCGATGAGGAAGTAAATGAAAAATACGGACTGGATGAGCTGAGATTCGGTGACATAGTGGCAATAATAAATGCTGACACAAGCTACGGGAGAATATATAAAACCGGAGCCGTTACCATAGGTGTTATAACTCACGGAAATAGTGCAGTTGCCGGTCACGGCCCGGGTGTAACAACCCTGTTTACTTCAACCGAAGGCAATATTGAAATTGAAAAAAACCCCCGCGCCAATCTGAAGCATCTGCTTTTAGAATAACTTTAGCCCCAAATAAAAACAACAGCGCAATTATATCACTACATCTGTAAATATTTGCGCTGTTGTTTTATTGTTTACCTGAATGTGTATCTGCCCGAAATCGCTACTCCGTCGCCCCACCAGTGAAAATCGCCGAAAACATTAAAGGCCGGCTTCCAGTCAATCCCAATGGAAACGGGAAATTCCTCAAATACATATTCTGCGCCAATTACCAGGTCGAATCCCACAATTGTCTGGGCATCACTGTTCTTGTGGTGATAGTCACCCCTGCCCCAAAAACCGATATGCGCACCTGCTCCGTAATACCACTCAAGGAATTCAACGTCGGGAATATCATTATGAATTTCATACAAACCTGTAATTATAAAGCCATTCCAGCGGGTAGATAAAATACCTTCAACCGCCCTGTTCTCCTGAAAAAAATGCTTGGCAGTTAAACCGTTAAAGAATCCTGCCCTTGCCCCAAGGCCGGTATCATAAAGCTGAGCCGAGGCAGTAAGTGATACTCCCGCAAAAACAACAGAAATAAGCAAAAATTTAAATGTCCTTCTCATAACCTTTTTTATTTTTATCGAATCGTTTAACAAATATACATGATTTTTTTCCCCTGCCTAAGGATTACCTGATAATATCCCTAACTATAATACAAAAATAATATTACTTTTACAGAAAAAATGCAAAGTTAATATTTTTTTCAGCATGGGTCTGAACCCCCATCAGACTTAGGCAAACAAAACAAGATGAACAAACATCTACGAACATCTACGAATGAACTTATGCATTGATATAGGAAACACATCAGTAAAAGCCGCATTGTTCAGAGGGGAAAAGCTGCGGGAAATGTACAGGTTTGATACTTCCCTGATAAATGAGATAGCCGGCATAAAAGAAAAGTATCCTGTCACGGACAGGTTAATAGTAAGCTCTGTCAGGCCCCTGAGCAAAGCAATTTATGAGGCTCTTGAAAACAGCTTCTCGAAATTTGTTTTTTTGGATCACAAAACTCCTCTCCCGCTAACTAATCTATACAAAACGGGCGAATCACTCGGATCTGACCGTCTTGCCGCAGTTGTGGGAGCAAACAATATTTATCCCGAAAGCAACGTTTTGGTTGTTGATGCAGGTACCGCCCTGACTTTTGACGTAGTTACAAAAAACAGGCAATATCTCGGGGGTACAATATCGCCGGGGATAAATACCAGGTTGAAGGCCTTAACTGAATTTACCGCCAGATTACCGTATATTTCAGACAATGAAGAGGTGCGGAACAATTACGGCGAAATTCTGACGGCCGACAATACTAAGGATGCAATACGGGCAGGAGTATACAATTCGATTGTTTATGAAGTTGAAGGCTATATAAGCCGGCTGATGGAGCAGTATAAACCCCTGAAGATTATTTTCACCGGCGGGGATGCCAATTTCTTTGATAAAAGATTAAAATACCCCATATTTGTGGATTTAAATTTGATTTTCACCGGATTGAACAGAATATTGGAATACAATGATTAAGAGACTATTATTTTTAACATCTGTGGCATTGCTTACGGTTGTGGCCTCTTTTGGCCAGCAAAACACCTTTTCTCCCTACTCCCGTTTCGGAATAGGGGATATTTCAAACAAGGGTTTTGGCAGGTCACAGGCGCTTGGAGGCATAGGGATCGGATTGCGCGATGGAAAACATATAAACTACCAGAATCCTGCTTCATATACATCCCAGGATACGCTCTCCTTCATTTTCGATATCGGCATTTCAAGCAACGCCACTTTATTTGAAACTGAAACCAGAGAACACACCATGGTAAGCGCGTTTCCGAGTCACCTGGCACTTGGTTTCCCGGTAACCGACTGGTGGAAGGCCAGCGCAGGCCTTGTTCCCTTCAGTAAAGTAGGCTACAAGATTGAAGACTCAAGGAGTGTTGACCGTATCGGACTGGTAGACTATCTCTATGAAGGCTCGGGAGGTATAAACCGTGCTTACATTGGTAATGCATTCCGGTTGCATGATAATGTCTCAGTTGGAATTGACATTTCCTATCTTTTTGGATCCCTTACAAGAAGCAGCAGTATTGACTTTCCTTTTGACGAGCATGCATACAAAACAAAGAGTGAGAACAGGGTTGTGGTAAGGGATTTTCATTTCAAATACGGTGTGCAATATTCAAACAGAATTAACGAGGATTATTCATTTACAGCAGGAGTGGTTTTTGAAAACAGCACCCCCCTGGATGCCAGGGAGGACAGATTTGTCATAAATGAAGTTACAGTACCCGAAGGGGTTTCACGGGACACTATTCTAAACCACTCGGGCGAGAAAAACCACATTGACCTTCCCCTGGGATGGGGTGCCGGGTTTTCAGTCACAAGAGGAGAAAATCTTGTTGTGGGTGCCGACTACAAAGCACGTAACTGGTCAGATGCCGAATTCATGGGACATCAGGACTCACTGGCAAATTCCGGCATGTTAAATGTTGGAGTTCAGTATACTCATGATCCGGATGATTATGAAAGTCTCCTTAAACGTACATCCTACCGGCTGGGATTTCATTACGAAAATACTTACCTGCGTCTAAATGAGCATCAGCTGACCGACTACGGAATAACTCTGGGCTTCGGAATACCTTACAGAGACAGGGATACTTCATTTAATTTTGCAATTAATTTAGGTCAAAGGGGAACCATTGAAGACAATCTTGTAAAGGAAAATTACGTTGTCTTCAGCTTCAGTACATCTCTTTACGATTTTTGGTTCCATCAGCGCAGATATGAATAGGATCAGAAAAAATACTTACTTTGGTTTTTTTGCAATTCCGGTCATTTTTATATCATTTGCATTTTTATCCTGTGAAAGCGATATAGAAACTGTCAAGTCTTTTTCCGGGGAAGAAGATATGCCTCTTCAAACGATGAAAAATGCCGAAATCGTTTATTCCGATTCCGGAAGGGTTCAGATCAGGATCATGGCGCCGCTTATCCAAAATTACCCCCAGTTAGAAGAGCCTTATCTTGAGATGACCGAGGGAATTCATGTGCTTTTCCTTGACAGGGAAGGAAATGTTGAATCGGAGCTCAGTTCAGGTTATGCTAAAAATTACACCGAGGAGAAACTCTGGGAGGTGCGGGACAGTGTTGTGGTTGTCAACAAACTGGGTGAAGTGCTAAACACGGAACAGCTCTTCTGGGATGAAGACCGCCGGATTATATATTCCGAAAAATTTGTGAGAATAACCCGCCAGAATGAAATTATAATGGGCGAAGGACTTGAGGCCAACCAGGATCTCACTCAATGGAAAATTGACTCTATTCAGGGAACCATATATTTAGATGACGATGAATAAAAAATTAGTTTATATTCTGGAAATTGTATGGCTGGCTCTGGCCGTTTTAAGTTTCCTTGCCGGATTGTTCATCTGGTATGTTGAAGAATTTAACGAAAGTCTGATGCTGTTTGCTATAACGGTTATTTCTTTGTTTATGTACTTTTACAGGCGCAGGCTCCGTAAATCAGGAAGAGGTTATTGATCTGCCTGCTTTATGAGTCACATTGTAACCATAATCATAACATTATTTTTTTCAGCCTTTTTCTCAGGCATGGAAATAGCATTTGTGTCCTCCAACAAGCTGAAAATTGAACTTGACAAAAAGCGCGACACTTTCTCATCAAAGATAATTGATATTTTTACCCGAAATCCCGGTCAGTATATTGTAACAATGCTTGTGGGGAACAATATTGCACTGGTTGTCTACGGCATGACAATGGCAATTGTACTTGAACCTGTATTTTTTGCCCTCACCGATTCGGAAATAACTGTATTTGTACTTCAAACCATTCTGGCAACTTTACTTATATTGCTTGTTGCGGAATTTCTTCCCAAAGCACTCTTTCTGCTGAAATCAAACCTTGCTTTGAATGTTTTTGCCGTTCCCCTTTTGTTTTTTTATATCTTGTTTTATCCTGTAAGCAAGGCAACAATAGGTATTTCAAATTTTCTGCTCAAATATGTTTTAAAGGTTAAAACCACGGCAGGCAAAGAGAAATCAACATTCGGAAAAACTGACCTGGATCATCTTGTCAGGGAAAGTAATGAAGATCTCCATGAGGATGATGATATAAAAAATGATATCAGGATATTCCAGAATGCGCTTGACTTTTCCAGTATAAAGCTGAGGGAATGCAAGGTGCCGCGCCCTGAAATCCTGGCTTTCGAACTGAACACCTCTGTTGATGAAATAAAACAGGCGTTTGTTGAGACAGGATATTCAAGGATCCTTATATACAAGGATACAATAGACAATGTGATAGGTTATGTAAATTCCAAGGATTTTTTCAAAAACCCAACCAACGCCAGGGATGTCATTAACCGCATAATAATAGTGCCCGAGACGATGCCTGCAAATAAACTTTTAAGTCTTTTCATAAAGGAGAAAAAGAGCATAGCCGTTGTAGTTGATGAGTTCGGGGGAACAGCAGGGATGGTAACTATAGAGGATATTATGGAGGAAATTTTCGGTGAAATTGAAGATGAGCATGATACAACAGAGCTTGAGGAGAGGCAAATAAGTGAAAATGAGTTTATCTTTTCCGGCCGTCTTGAAATCGACTACCTTAATGAAAAATATAAGCTTGACATTCCCAAATCGGATGACTATGAAACTCTAGCCGGTTTCATTCTGTATCACCACGAAAGCATACCGAAAACAAACCAGAAGATCACAGTCAATCCGTTTTCATTTAAAATACTTAAAATGACCAAAACCAAAGTGGATCTGGTAAAGATGGAAATAACGGGGATAATAAAACGATAGGTAAGGATATATTTAATCTTTGGCACAGCGTTTGCTCTTATCGTTATAAAACCAAAAGGTGATCACAAAGTTTTTTTTTTTAAAAAAAACATTTTTTGCATAATTAAATCAAGGTATTTAAAGTTTATATTATATTTGGCGCGTTAAAATGGAACAAAAAAGTAAATATAAAAGCAAAATGAAAAAATTAATCCTAAAAGGAAGCATATTGGTTTTCCTTGCTTGCATGGGGGCTTCCGATATGTTTGCCCAGCAATTTGAAAGTGAAGAAGACAGCCTTGACTGCCTTAGAAATTATTCACTCTATTATGAATATTACAGGCAGGGAGATTATGAAAGGGCATTTCCCTACTGGGAAACAGTATATGAAGAATACCCCTTTTTCCGAAGGAGTGTATTTATACACGGTGAAAGAATGCTGGATGCCAAACTCGAGGAACTTGAAGAAGATAAGGAAGAACATGAAAAACTTCTTGAAGAAGCCATGAGACTGTTCGATCGAAGAATTGAATATCATGGTGACGAAGCAAATGTTTTGGGGCGAAAGGGCCGGTTTTATTTCAGGCACAACAACGTTATAGAGGAGGCCGGACCCGGATACCAAGCCCTTGAAGAGGCACTTGAGGCCGGGAACAGGAGTGCACCGGTAATGGTTTTATACATGAATGTGACAGTGGGCAAATTCCATGCTGATTTGCTGGATAATGAAGACGTGATAAACACATATGTCCACCTCTCTGATCTTATCAACGAGGCCATTGAAGAAACCGACAATGATGATCTTTTCGAGGCAAAGGATGTTGTCGAAGATTTGTTTGCCGATAGTAATGCAGCCGACTGTGATGCACTGATAGATATTTTTGGTGAAAGAGTGGAAGAGTCACCCGAAGATAAGGAACTGATCTCCAGGGTGCATGATTTGCTTGATGAAGCGGGTTGTACCGAGGAAGACCTTTATTATTACACAACCGAAAGGCTGTATGAGATGGATCCCTCAGCCTCCTCAGCAATGAATCTGGCAAGGATGCACAGGGCAATTGATGAGCTGGAGACAACAAGGGAATACCTTAAGGAAGCTATAGAGCTGGAAGAGGACAGTTCAAACAGGTCCAGGTACTACCTGGAACTTGCAGAGCTTGTAAACAATCTGGAAGACGATCCCGAGCTTGTGCGAGAATATGCAAGGAATGCCATTGAGGACGACGAAAGTAACGGTCAGGCCTATATGCTGATAGGTCACCTTTATACCGAGGCAACCGATTGTTTTGAAGACGAGTTTGAACAGGAGACTGTTTACTGGGCTGCAGTTGATAAATTCATCGAGGCGAAGGAAGCGGATCCTGAACTGGAGGAACGAGCTAATGAATTTATTGAAGCATATGAGGCACGTTTCCCTGATCAAGAAACTCTCTTTTTCCATGATTTTGAAATAGGTGAATCCTACACAGTGGGTTGCTGGATAAATGAAACAACCACAGTGCGTGCCAGATAAGATTTAATATCCCATAAAAAAAACCTTCCCCGGGGAAGGTTTTTTTTATGGCCTGGCAAAGAGCAACAATGTCTGTAATTTTTTTTATCTTCGTGCGATAAATTTTAAAATCTTTTTATATTTCCAAAAACACCAGAAACATAAATGGGAACATTAGAGAACATAAGAAACAGGGCAGGGGTTTTGGTAACAGTTGTTATAGGATTGGCTCTGGTCGCTTTTATACTGGGTGATATACTTGGCACAGGAGGACAGTCCCTTTTCACAAGAACTCAGTTTGAAATAGCGGAGATCGCCGGAAAGTCAATATCTTACCAAAATTTCCAGGAGAGGTTTGACAATTTGGCCGAAATATACAGGCTAAACACAGGAGAAGAAAGCCTGGATGAGGGTACACGCAGCGAACTGCTGGACGATACCTGGGAGATGCTTTTACGTGAAATTATACTTGAGGAGGAATATCAGGAGATCGGCCTTGCTGTCACTTCAGAAGAGATGTACGACATGATACGTGGCGAGCATATCCACCCAATAGTACGCCAGCTTTTTACTGATCCTTCCACGGGGATGTTCGACGAGGAGCATGTTACGCAGTTCCTCAGGTCGATGGACCAGGACCCGTCGGGCCAGCAAAGGGCTTACTGGTTATATATTGAGAACGAAATTATGCGTGAGAGAAAGAAAACAAAATATAACAACCTTCTCAACAAAGGTCTTTATATTACCTCCCTTGAAGCTGAAAATGCTGCTCAAAACAGAAACAGGAGGGTTGACTTCGAGTTTATCTCAAAGCCTTACACAACTATAAGCGATGATGAGGTTGAGGTCAGCAACTCAGAGATCAGAAGATATTACCGCAGAAATAGTGATAAGTTTCACCAGGAGGCATCAAGGGATATAGAATATGTTTCATTTGATGTAGAGCCTTCCGAGGAAGACGATATTGAAGCCAGAGAGTGGATAGAGAATATAAAGGATGATTTCAGGGAAGTGGAAACTGACAGGCTTAGTCAATTTGTCAGGGCAAACTCTGATGAGCCTTTTGACCGTACTAATTACAGCTACGGCGAGTTACCCGATGAAATTAATGATTTTATGTTCAATGCCGATCCGGGCGACATTTACGGGCCTTATTTCGATGAAGGAGATAATACTTATAAGCTTGCCAGATTGGCAGAGATCAATTATATGCCCGATTCGGTAAGGGCAAGGCATATTCTCATTCAGCCCGACCGCGAGCTTTCACATGAGGAAGCCGATGAGCTGGCCGGGGAGCTGCTTGATAAGATCAACCGCGGCGAAAGTTTTGAGGAGCTTGCAATAGAGCACTCTCAAGACGGCGGATCTCGTTTTGAAGGCGGAGACCTCGGCTGGTTCAGTCAAGGTGAAATGATTGAAGAATTCAGCAGGGCAAGCTTTGAGGCTGACATTGGAGAAACTTTTATTGTGGAGACTGATTTCGGTTTCCATGTTGTAGAAATTTTAAACCGTTCAAGTGAGGTAAAAAAGGTACAGGTTGCCAAACTGGTACGTGAAGTTGTTCCGGGATCGGATACTTATCAGGAAGTATACCGCAAAGCGGTGGAATTTGCGGGCAACGCCAACACATATGAAGATTTTGTTAATATCATAGAAAAAGAGGGCCTTACCAAAAGAACTGCAAACAATGTGCGTGCATCTGACCGGAGCATTCCCGGGTTCGAATCACCACGGGAGCTTATAAGATGGGCATTTGAAGCTGAAGAACACGATGTTTCTTCCATACTGGAGCTTCAGGACAGGTTTGTAATTGCAGCTATTCCTGAAGTAAGAGAGGAAGGAACCCGGCCTTTGGAGGAAGTAAGGGATGAAATAGTTCGCTCCATAAGAAAGGAGAAAAAAGGTGAAAAAATTGCCGGCGAACTGAGAAGGCAAATTAATGAAGCAGGCTCCTTTGAAGAGCTTGCTCAAAGTTTAAACAAGCAAATTGAAGAGGCTTCCGGTATAAGTTTTACTTCATTCTCAGTTCCGGGAGCCGGAACTGAGCCGAAGCTCATAGGTGCAGCAGTTTCGCTTGAAAGCGGCGAAATGTCGCCTCCCGTTACTGGAGAAAACGGGGTTTATGTTGTAAGGTTAAATGACACTTACCTGACTCAAGAGCCCGATTATGAGAGGGAAAAAGAGCGGCTTCGGGATGCGGCACGGTCAAGGGTGAACAACGAAGCTTTTGAAGCTCTGAAAAAACTTGCAGATATAAAAGATAAGCGCTATAAATTCTTTTAAGCAGCACACAAACACAAACGACAAACTGGGGCGTCTCAAACAGCGGGACGCCCCCTGTTTTTATTGAGAATGACCCTTTTTAGTCGACATTGTCATGGAGATAGGAATTGTCCGGCCTTATCTTTGGTCCCTCCTCATCACTATCTGAAAGCGTATACCTGGAGACTTTGCAATCATTTGAAAATCCGCTAACGCTGATATCAATCTTTTTTCGCTTATAGGCAGGCTGATCCTCCAGCTCATCAATTTCCTCTTTTTCATTAATATTAAGGTATTTTTTATCCCTGAGCTTGCTTTGCGCCTCCTTTAGCTTCTGCAAACGGTTACCTGCGGTGGTTTCATCAACAGGCTTATAACTGCCGGTCTCCTCTTTTTCAGATTCTTCGGTTTGTCTGTTGTAATTGTCTTCAATATCAAACTCGATCTCCTTTTGCTTAACTTTAAATTCAAGCTCCGGGGAAGTATCCCCTATGCTTTCATCTGCAGGTGAAACAGGCTGATCTGCATCTCTGTCTTTTTCATTAAGAGGGGTATCCTCTAGCGGGATCTTTTCAGATTTGTTTTTCTCCTTGTACAACTCGGGAATTGTACCGGACTCAAAACCGGTAGCAATAATTGTTACCGATAAAGCTTTATTCAATGACACGTCACTGCAGGTTCCCCATATAATATTTGTGTTGGCTGCTGTCTCATTTGTAACATAGTCAGTAATATCTCCTATTTCGTCCATGCTGACCTCTTCGCTGCCGGAGGCAATATTCAGAAGTATATTCTTTGCTCCCCTTATATCATTATTGTTCAACAAAGGAGATGATATTGCTTCCTGTATGGCTTTAACAGCCCTGTTCTCACCTTCAGCGGCTCCCGAGCCAAGCAAGGCAACACCGCTGTTGGTCATAACGGTTTGAACGTCTGCAAAATCAACGTTAACATGACCGTGCACCGTTATGATTTCGGCTATTCCCTTGGCAGCGGAAGTAAGAACATTGTCCGCTTTTGAGAAGGCATCGCTCAGTCTGAGATTACCAAACACCTCCCTTAATTTTTCATTGTTTATAACAAGCAAAGAATCAACATGCTGCCTTATTTCCCTGATGCCGTTTATTGCCTGGTTTATTCTCAGCTGACCCTCGAACCGGAATGGTATTGTAACAATAGCAACAGTAAGAATACCCATTTCTTTGGTCGCTTTTGCTATAACCGGCGCTGCACCGGTTCCTGTACCACCACCAAGCCCGGCAGTAATGAAAACCATTTTGGTGTTGGCCTTAAGGCACTCGGTCACATCATCCAGACTTTCAATGGCAGCCTGTTTGCCTATCTCGGGTTTGTTACCGGCTCCCCTTCCTTCAGTTAAGGTTTCCCCAAGCTGAACCTTAACGGGTACCGGACTGTTGACCAGGGCTTGTGAATCTGTATTGCAAACTATGAAATTCACATCTTTTATTCCCATTTCAAACATGTGATTCACGGCATTACCCCCACCTCCGCCAACACCAAGTACTTTTATCATTGATGAACGATCGGCGGGCAGATCAAAGTTTATTAGTTCTTCGGCCATATAAAGAGAGTTTAGATTTTTTCACATTTATTTATTTGCTACATTTCCACATCTTCATCATCAAACAGATCGGTTATAGTTTTCTTAAGGTTATCAAAGAGGCTTTTTGAAGCTTTGCTTTTTTCACTGTCAGAGTCAGGCTGTTTTTCTTCCTCCTGATCTGTTTTAACCTCTTTTATTGCCGACTCGGCTTTCTGTTCCCTTTCGTAGAACTGATAACCCTTCAGGATCAGTCCCACAGCAGTTGAATAAGTCGGATGATTTACTTCCTGTTGTGCATCACCGGCCAGATGCTCATTGGGTAACCCAACCCTAACATCAAGACCCGTTTTGAACTTTACAAGCTGAGGCAAATGTCTTAACAAAGCACCGCCTCCGGTTATAACTATTCCGGCACTTAACCTCTCATAAAACCCGGAACCTTCTATCTCAAAAAGAGCAGCATCGATAATCTCTTCCATGCGGCTTTGTATTATATACGCCAAATTCTTAAAGGAGATCTCCTTCGGCTCTCTTCCGCTTATTCCGGGGATGGTTACCACTTTGTCTTCCGGGGCGATCTCTCCCAAAGCCGAACCGAACTGTTTTTTCAAAAGTTCCGCCTGACGGTGCAATATGGAGCAACCCTTTTTTATATCCTCGGTCACCACATTGCCGCCAAAGGGAATTACGGCTGTATGCCTTATAATACCGTCATAATACACAACAAGATCACTTGTTCCTCCCCCAATGTCAATAAGTGTAACACCGGCTTCCTTCTCATCTTCAGTCAGAGTTGCTTCAGCCGAGGCAAGGGGTTCAAGTATAAGGTCAATAATTCTCAAACCTGCCCTGCCGACACATTTTTCTATATTTTTTGCCGATGCCTGTTGTCCGATTACAATATTAAAATTCGCCTCAAGCCTTTTGCCGTTCATTCCAACAGGATTTTTAATCCCGTGCTCATTGTCGACAATGTAGCTTTGAGGCAGTACATGAATAATCTCTTCCCCGGTATCAATGGGAATTTTATGCATATCATTAATAAGGGCGTATATATCTTCCCTTGTTATTTCAGTATCATAGGAATCGCGGTTTATGTAACCCCTGTTGCGAATGCTTTTTATGTACTGGCCGGCAATACCGACAAAAACTTCATTGATATTACTAATACCCGCCTGACGCCAGGCTTCATCAACCGTTTTTTGGATTGCATTTACCGTTTCCTCAATATTTAAAATAGTACCTCTTTTTACTCCGGTTGATTCTGCCCGGCTAAGACCCAGAACATCTATCCTTCCCTTCTGGTTCTTCTGACCTATGATGGAAACGATCTTTGTCGTTCCAATATCGATTGCGGCCAGCATTTGAGTTTTCTTTGACGTCTGCATAAATATTTAGTTTTTTTACCTTCTGGTACAAACAACCTGATTATCAAATCTTAAATCTATTATTTCATAACTATTCCATCCTTTCTCTCCAAAATCATGATCATAAAGCGCCCTGAGCTTTTTAAACTTAACCTTATAATCTTTTATGTCTCCCAATTTTATAATGTGCGCACCAACCCTGGGCACAAGCTCAAAACCGCCATCTTCACGAACATAAACCTGAGTTATCTGCGAGCGCCAAAAATCATCGCTGTCAATAAACCTGGCAAGGGTATAAAGCTCCTCTGCAATACCTTCATAAGTTCCCGATCCGTCACTTTCGGAAAAGACTTTTTCGCCGGGATTGAGTTTATCCGGGATATGGCCGTTAGCTATAAGTACACGACTGGTGTATCTTGAAGAAACAGGAAGAACAACTCCTTCTTTATCAATATAATAACCATCTCCTTCACTGTCAATGATACGCAAAACCGGATCCCTTTGATAAACATCAACTACAAGCCTGCCGCCTGATGTTTTATATATATCCGTTTTTTTTACAAAGGGCTGACGGTCAACTGCTCTTTCAAGCTCTTTTGCATTTATTGAAGAAAGGGGATATCCCAGCAGATTTTCATTTTTTTCATTGAGTATTCCATTTATTTCTTCATTTGTTACAAAGGAATTTCCTGAACTTTCGGGAATCCTTACTTCAATATTTTCGCAAACCGCCTCTTCGTGCCTTGAGATCAAAAAGCCGGGCACTACAAAAAGATATGCAATAAAGATAACCCACCACGATATGATTTTAAATCTCTTCATTTCATATTTAATTTTTCAGTTTTCAGCCGTTTTTCCAAAGGTCCGACAAGTTTGTCAATGTCTCCCGCCCCTATTGTTACAAGCAGATCAAATTTGAAATTACCGATAATATTGAGCAATTCATTGTAATTACACATATACTTCTGTTTCAAATTAACTTCTTTAAAAATTATGCCCGAATTTACCCCTTCAATGGGAGCCTCCCTTGCCGGGTAAATATCGAGCAATATCAAACAATCCAGCATCTCCAGGCTCCGTGCAAATTCTTCGGCAAAATCCCTTGTACGGGAATAGAGATGAGGCTGAAATATGCCGGTAATTTTCCTGCCTGGATATATCTCCCTGAGTGAACTGATAAATGCATTAATTTCCTTAGGATGGTGTGCATAATCATCGATAAACACTATTTCGGGAGTGTTTATCCGAACATCCATACGGCGGGACACACCCTGAAAACTTTTTACAGCTTTTTTTACCTCCTCCCGTTTTACCCCGTTTATCAAGGCAACAGCCGATGCTGCAATAATATTTTCCACGTTTATTAATCCGGGCACACCTGTTTCAAGGCCTGTTATATTCCCTGAAGGGGTAACAAGATCAAACCTGTATAAACCGTTGCCGGTAATTCGTAAATTGACAGCATAATAATCGGCTTCTTCTTTGAGAGAATAAGAAAATACATTAGGGCCGGTGGAGAGATTTAAAATACGGGTCACATCTTTGTGCAGGAGCAGATCACCTTTTTCTTTTGCAACTCCTGCAAATTTGGTGAACGTTTCCTTAAGCTCACCGAAGCTTTTGTATATGTCAAGATGATCGGTATCAACAGATGTGATTACTGCCGATTTCGGTGAAAGTCTCAAAAGGGAACGGTCAAACTCATCAGCTTCGGCAACTATTATATCCGAATTTTCAGCCATCAGGAAATTGGTATTGTAATTCCTGGAAATACCTCCCAAAAACGCGGTGCAGTCGACTTGCGACTGTTTAAAAATATGGGCGGCCATTGTTGAAACAGTTGTTTTACCATGTGTACCTGCAACCGCAACCCCGCAGGCATTGTTGAATATCTTTCCGAGCAATTCAGCCCTTTTGAGGAGGTTGTAGCCATTTTCGCTGAAATATTTCAAAAGAGGGTTGCCGGCCGGTACTGCAGGAGTATATACAACCATAGTGGTGCCCCGGTTTTCCGGGAGTTTAAACTCCACCGGCAACCGGTCGGGTTCAGAACCGTATGTCATAACAACACCCTCGCTTTTAAGCTGGTCTGTCAGTGCAGTTTGCATACGGTCATACCCGGCCACATGTTTGCCGGTTTTTTTAAAATACCTGGCCAGGGCACTCATTCCAATACCACCTGCACCAATGAGATAAACATATTTGACCTTTTTAAGCTCCACCTCTGCTTTACCTTTTTATATACGACAATATTATCTCTGTGATCTTTTCAGCCGAATCACTCACAGACATTGCTTTTGCATTATTTTTCAACATCTCCAGCTTATCATCGTCTTTTATAAGTGACAATAGCTGAGGGACCATTTTTTGCTCCGCTTCACTGTCAGAGACCATCAATGCGGCATTTTGCCTTACCATGGACATGGCGTTTTTTTTCTGATGATCGGCGGCAACATTTGAAGAAGGGACGAGAATGGAAGGTTTTCCGGCATTTTGCAGCTCGGAGACTGTCAATGCCCCTGCACGTGATACCACAAGATCGGCAGCCGCATAAGCCAGGTCCATCCGCTCTATAAAATCAAAAAGATAAATATTTGATGCACCTGAGTCTTGCAGATCAGAAAAAGCATCTTCATAATAATTCATGCCGCATTGCCACAGTATATCTATCCCGGCACAGCCAAGCCGGCCGAGATTTTGACGCATTATTTTATTGATTATTCCGGCACCGCCGCTGCCGCCGAGAACAAGGAGAACTTTTTTATTCCCATTAAGACCGAAATAACTGTATGCATCACCTTTTTTCTTATCTGCATTTTGCAAATCTTTTCTTACCGGGTTGCCGGTGAGAACAATCTTATCGGAAGGAAAATATTTTTCCATGCCGCCATAGGCAACACAAACCTTTCTGGCTTTTCTTGCAAGAAACCGGTTTGTTATGCCCGCATGGGAATTCTGCTCCTGCAATACAAGCGGCACATTACTGCGTAAAGCGGCCAATCCGACCGGTCCGCTTGCATATCCGCCCACCCCCACCACAACATCGGGCCTGAAAGATCTAACTATTTTACCGGCCTTTACCATACTTTTAAAAAGCTTCGTAAAAAACTGTAAATTGCGAATCGAAAATGATCTGTGAAAACCCATAACCGGGATCCCCTCAATGCTGAAACCGGCCTCGGGCACTTTTTCCATCTCCATCCTCCCGTTTGCTCCCACAAACAATATTTCCAAAGCGGGATAAGCTTTCTTAAGCTCCCTGGCAATGGCTATTGCAGGGTAGACATGACCGCCGGTCCCGCCCCCGCTTATTATAACCCTGGCGCTTATGTTATCACCTTTTTTCATTGTATTTACAAAACTTTTTAAAGCCAAAATTCATACATTAGGGTTTATGCTGGCAGAAATATCTTCCGGCTCAATTCTCTGTTTAAGTATTGTTTCGGTATTTTCAACAAAATCTTCTCTTTTGTTGACACCATGACTAACACTCAGTATTATTCCAAATGCTATACTTGTGAACAGAAGAGAAGACCCTCCCATGCTGACAAGGGGAAGGGGCTGGCCTGTAACAGGCAGAAGGTTGACCGAGACAGCCATATTTATAATAGCCTGGAAAACAATTATCAAAGTCAGGCCAATAGCAAGAAACGCCGGAAATGTGCGTTCACTTTTTCGCACAATCACACCGGCACGGTAAAGAAGCCAAAGGTAAAAAAACAATATTGTCACACCACCCACAAGACCATACTCTTCAACAATTATTGCATAAATAAAATCGGAATAGGGATAAGGCAAAAAGTTGCGCTGGGTGCTTTTGCCGGGACCCTTTCCAATGACCCCGCCGGTGGCAATTGCAATCTTCGACTGCTCAACCTGATAACTGTCGGTTTCCTCTGTCCCCACATAATTGACAACCCTGCTTTTCCATGTACCTATCCGGCCTTCACTGTGGGTGTAAACGGCTACGGATATAAAAATGCCAACCAGCAGTATGCTGACACCCGCGAGCGATAGCAGATAGCGTGAGCGGATGCGTCCTATAAACATCAAAACCACACAAGTGGAAAAAAGAATAATTGCCGTTGAAAGATTTGCAGGCATGATCAAACCACAAACAATCAACACAGGCAGCAAAATGGCAAAAAATGAATGTTTCAGGTCTTTTATGTTGTTTTGTTTCATTGACAGCAACCTTGCAAGGTACATCACAAGGGATATTTTTGCCAGGTCACTTGTCTGCAATGTTATCCCAAGTCCGGGAAGCGTAAGCCAGCGTGTAGCCTCGTTAATGCTTGTCCCCATGAAAAGGGTTACCACCAGCATGACGGTTGAAATAAGCAAAAATAACTGGGAAAGCTTTGAATAGAGCCTGTAGGGAATAAGATGAACCACATAAATGATAAACAGACCGAGCATCAGTATTGAAAAATGCTTTATTATATAGTATGCCGTGTTACCGCCCTGAAACCGGTAAGCAAGAGTGCCGGTTGAACTGTATACTGCAAGCAGTGAAACGATCGAAAGGAATATAATTACCGACCATATAACCTTGTCGCCTTTCAGGTATTTGTTGAATATTTCAGACATAACCAATTATTTATAAATTTCTCACACACTTTTTAAATTGATTACCACGGTCTTCAAAGTTTTCAAACAGATCAAAACTTGCACATGCCGGCGACAGCAACACGGAGTCGCCCTCTTTTGCCAGGTAATAGGCACTCCTGACAGCCTCCTCCATAGAAGTTGCCTCCACTATTGTGGGAACAACATCAACAAAAGCAGAACGTATTTTGGAGTTATCCTTTCCAAGGCAAACAACAGCCCTGACCTTATCCTTCACAAGGGGAGAGATCATAGAATAATCATTCCCTTTGTCAACACCTCCGGCTATCCATACTACTCCTTTATGCATACTTTCAAGGGCATACCAGGTGGAGTTGATATTGGTCGCTTTTGAATCATTTATGAAATCGATCCCCCGGATACGCAAAACATGCTCCAGCCTGTGCTCTACCCCTTCAAAACCGGAAAGGCTTTCACGAATTATTTCTTTGCGGATCCTCAGGATCTGTCCGGTTATCCCCGCCGCCATAGAGTTATAAGTATTATGCCTTCCTTTCAGTGCCAAATCGTCTTTTAACATAATTAATTTGTCGTTTATGGTTTTTATGACAATATTTTTACTTTCCAGCCATGCACCCTGATTACCCGGCAGCTTTTCAATTGAAAACGGCAAAAGCTGCGCCTGTATATCTCTTTTTTGCACCTCTTCGTTCAACACAGGATCATCGATACAATAAACAAAAAAGTTTTCCCGGCTCAGATTTTTTGCAATGCGGAACTTTGAATCTGTATAAACACCCATATCGTTGCCGTAACGGTCAAGGTGATCAGGAGTTATGTTCATTAAAACTGCAATATGGGGATTGAAACTTACAATCCCGTCAAGCTGAAAACTGCTGAGCTCGATAACATAGAAATCATAATCGGCTTCAGCCACCTGCATTGAAAAACTTTTTCCCACATTTCCGGCAAGTGCCACATTCAGTCCGGCCTTTTTCAATATATCGTATATTAGCAATGCAGTAGTTGTCTTTCCGTTGCTGCCGGTAACACCGATTTTAATACCGGAAGCGAATCGTGAGGCAAACTCTATTTCTGAAATAACGGGCACTCCTTTTTCATAAAGACTGCGCACTATGGGGATATTGTCAGGTATACCGGGACTCTTAACCACCTCGCGGGCATTCATGACAGAGGCGGCTGAATGTTTCCCCTCCTCCCACTCAATACCGCTGGCAACAAGAATATCCCGGTATAAAGGCTTTATAACCCCCGAATCCGAGAGGAATACATCATACCCCTTTTTCTTTGCCAGAACAGCGCAACCGGTTCCGCTTTCACCTCCGCCCAGTATGACTACTTTTTTATCCATTCAGCAATAATTATTATCTTACCTTTAAAGTAAGTACCGCAAGAACAGCCAGAAAGATCCCTACAATCCAGAAACGTGTAACTATCTTCGCCTCCGGGTAACCCTTCAGCTGATAATGATGATGAAGAGGCGCCATTTTGAATATCCTCCTTCCTTCACCATATTTCCTTTTGGTGTATTTGAAATAACCCACCTGTATGAGTACCGAAAGACTTTCAACAAAAAAGACACCGCAGAGGATAGGTATCAGCAACTCTTTTCTTATTAGAATAGCATAAACAGCAATAATACCTCCGATTGACAGGCTGCCGGTGTCGCCCATAAATACCTGTGCCGGATATGAATTATACCATAAAAACCCGATAGCCGCACCGGTAAAAGCGCTCATGAATATAACAAGCTCTCCGGTATAGGGTATATACATAATATTGAGATAATCGGCATATATAATGTTACCTGACAGATATGCAAGTATTCCGAGGGTAATCCCGATGATTGTAGACAACCCCGTTGCCAGTCCATCGAGCCCGTCAGTCATATTGGCTCCGTTTGAAACGGCTGTTACCACTATTATTATTACTATTACAAATACAACCCACCCCCACTTGCCAGCCTTCTCCCCGAGAAACCATAAAAACTTTGAATAATCAAGCTCATTGTCTTTCAAAAAAGGTATTGTAGTTATGGTATCCTTTACGTCCCGGGTAACATATCCGGAAGAGCGGGTTACCTCCTCATAAGTCTGGGCTTCTTCAATCCCCTCCTGCTCCTCATCCATCATAACCCTTTCACGTACAACAATGTCGCTGCTCAAATACATTGTCAATCCGACAACCAGCCCGAGAGTAACCTGGCCCAGTATTTTAAGCTTCCCGCTCAGGCCCTCCTTATCCTTTTTGAATACCTTTATATAGTCATCGGCAAAACCGACCAGTCCGAGCCAGATAGTTGTGAAAATCATAAGCCGGACATACACGTTTTCAAGATTTCCAAACAAAAGTGTGGGGATCAGAATTGAGATAAGTATAATTATCCCGCCCATTGTGGGTGTACCCTCTTTGCGCAGCTGCCCTTCCAGTCCGAGATCCCTGATACCCTCACCTATCTGCTGCCTCTGCAAATATTTTATCACGCCTTTGCCAAACAAAAGAGAAATGGCCAGCGAAGTTATAACAGCCATTGCAGAACGGAAGGTTATGAACTGAAATACTCCCGCTCCCGGAAAATCTATACTTTGTAACCAGTCAAACAAATAATGCAGCATTATACTATTTTTTTGCTGTAGTTTTGAATATTGATTCTATAACTTCCCTGTCATCAAAATGATAACGCTCACCTTTTACTTCCTGATATGTTTCATGGCCTTTACCAGCAACCAGGACAATGTCACCGGGGGAAGCCATCATACATCCGGTCTTTATGGCTTCCGCCCTCCCTGTAATGCTAAGCACTTTTGACATCTGATCTTTTTCAACACCTTCCATCATATCCCTTATGATCACTTCGGGATCTTCATTGCGTGGATTGTCGGAGGTGAGTATCACAATATCGCTGAAACTAATTGCTATGCCAGCCATAACAGGCCGCTTGGCTTTATCCCTGTCACCTCCTGATCCTACGACGGTTATAACACGCTGTTGTTTGTTTTTAAGCTTGTCTACAGTTTTTAATACATTTTCCAGTGCATCGGGTGTGTGTGCATAATCCACTATTGCGGTCACATTATTATCCGAACGGATATATTCGAATCTCCCGGGCACCATGTTAAACGAGCTGGCAATCTGAAGCACCCTCTCCCTGTCAGCTCCAAGCAAATCAGAAACAGCATATATCCCCAGCAAATTGTAAGCATTGAACTCACCTATAAGGTGGGTCCACAACTCGGTGCCTTCAATATTGATAAGGGTCCCGTCAAAGCGGCTCTCAACTATTCTGGCCTTATAATCGGCCATAGACCTGACTGCAAAAGTTTTTTGCTGCGCCACGGTATTTTGAACAATTACGGAAGCATTTTTGTCGTCGGCATTTACCAGGGCAAACGCATTTTGGGGAAGATTATCAAAAAACTCTTTTTTAGATCTCAAGTAGCTTGCAAAATCACTGTGATAATCAATATGGTCATGAGTTATATTGGTAAAAACAGCGCCAGTAAAAAAAAGTCCGGAAATCCTTTTCTGGGCGATGGAATGAGAGCTGACCTCCATGAAACAATATTCACAACCCCGGGAGACCATTTCTCCGAGAAGCCGCTGAAGCATCAGTGAATCCGGCGTAGTATAAAAAGCGGGGATACTACTGTCATTAATAAAATAATTTACCGTTGAGATCAAACCCGCTTTATACCCAAGCTGCCTGAAAAGCCTGTGCAGGAGAACCACTGTGGTTGTCTTTCCGTTTGTGCCGGTTACACCAACCACCTTTAATTGCTTTGAGGGATATCCATAAAACGCGGAGGCTATTTTCCCCATTTCCCGGGCCGTATCCCCAACCCTTATGTATGTAATGTTCCCCGGCCTCTGCTGAGGCAGTTTTTCACAAACAACTGCAACCGCCCCCTTCTCTGTAGCTTCGTTAATATAATCATGACCGTCATATGCCATACCTTTTACAGCAAAAAACAGACACCCTTTTTCAGCCTTTCTTGAATCGGATACCAAAGAGCTAACCTCTTTGTCCTCATCTCCGGTAATTTCCACAACTTCGGCCGGAATTATTATTTCATTCAATTTTGGCATTAGCAGCTCATTTTAAATTAACTCATTCATTTCGGCTCATCCTGATAACAATCCTGTCTCCCTCGCTTATATGTTTGCCCGGCGCCAGAGACTGGTCAGCCACCCTGCCCCTGCCCCTTGCCTCCACCTTTAATCCTTCATTTTCAAGAAGATAAACTGCATCCTTGAGAGACATATCAACCACATTAGGTACTGTTCCCGGTATATGCATTATCTGTCTCAGCTCAACTAACGAATCGCGCCTGAAGGTTGAAACCCACGGGGAAATTTCACCGCTGTCGTTATCGTCATCATTATTATTGCCTGCCATCATATATTTAATGTTCAAAGTGGCTAAAACATTGCTCAGATCTGAAAAATTTCCGGATTTGGAAAAAGGAGGCTCTGAAAGACCGTCGGCCTTTTGGAGGGGATCGTGCATATCCAGTCTGGTGGCATATACCTTATCGGCAATTTCCCTGAATACAGGGCCGGCAACCAGATTGCCGTAATAAACATTTTTGGTGGGTGAATTGACAACCACTATACATGAATACATCGGATCATCTGCAGGAAAATAGCCAACAAATGAGGCCTGATAGCTGACCATTTCATCGCGACGATATCCGTACTTTTCATTGGCTATCTGGGCTGTTCCGGTTTTTCCGGCTATACTGTACTGGGTATTTCTCAAATTGCTTGCAGTACCGCTATCGACCACACCCTCAAGCATACTCTGGACACTCTTTATTGTGGAGGGTGAAGCAACTGAAGAATTTATAATTTCAGTGGGTATTTTCCTGAGCGTCTCACCGTGTGATTTGATGGCTGAGGCAAACCTGGGGCGAACCATTTTCCCGTCATTGGCAATTGCATTGTAAAATGCAAGAATCTGCAGCGGGGTTAGCCTTACTTCATACCCGATTGACATCATTGGCAATGAAACACCCGACCACAAATTATCACCCGGATACTTAATTTCCGGTGCTCCCTCCCCCCTTATCTCCACCCCGAGCTTTTCATTCAGATTCATCTCATAGAGGTGATTAATGAAATCTCTTTCATTTCGACCATAATACTGATCTATCAATTTGGCAACTCCCACATTGGAGGAAACTTCAAAAGCCTCCCTTACGGAAATTTTGCCCAGGCCTCCTTCCTCTCCGTCTGATATCGTCTGGTCGTAAAAGCTTACTCTGCCGTCACCGGTATCAACTGAATCTGACGGACTTACAAAACCGTCTTCCATTGCCGCCATCAGTGACATAAGCTTGAAGGTTGAACCCGGCTCCGTACTTTCACCAACGGCAAAATTATAAGCTTCAGAATAACTTCCGTCACTGTTTCTTTTAAGGTTGGCTATAGCCTTAACCTTACCAGTTTGCACCTCCATTAAAACAGCTGTGCCGTGATTTGCCCTGTGACGCCTCAATTGTCTCAAAAGAGCGTTGGTAGCCACATCCTGCACCTCTACATCTATTGTTGATACTACATCATAGCCGTCCCTGGGCTCAACCTCATTGCGGTCATTAAGGGGCATCCAAACATTCCCCGATATCCTCTGCATCAGTTTCAGACCGACTACCCCGCTTAAATGCTCATCATATGCCCCTTCAATACCAACTACATTCCCTCCCTCGTCTTTGGTTGTATAACCTATTGTCCTTGAGGCAAGATTGCCGTGTGGCAATATGCGCCTGTCATTCTGAACCACTATCAGTCCACCGGTATTTCTGCCCAGACGAAACATAGGCAAGTTTTTAACCTCGCTGAGCTTATTGAATGAGACACCTCTTTTGATCAGGTAATAACGCCTGTTTTCCCGCCTTGCCTGTAAAAGTTCACTCTTATAGGCAGATGCCGGTTTGTCGCCAAATAACCGTTGCAATCCCAGGGCAAGTGAATCAATATTTGAATAGAAAATCTCATCAGTGAGTCCTCTTGCCCTGAGATCCACCCTTATATCGTAATAGGGAAGCGACGTGGAAAGCAGGCGGTTATTGGCATCATAAATATCCCCCCTGTTAGGCTCAATAATAATATCCCTTAAAATAAGATTTTCAGCCTTTTCTTCCCATTTAGCACCCTCTGCAAACTGAATCCAGAAAATCTTACCGATTATAACAAGTGCAAAAGCCAGCACAAAGATATAAACAATTCCTACACGCCATATTATGTCTTTTTTCAGTGACATAGCACAATTATTCTTTTACAACAATTTTTACAGGTGGCTCCAAAGATTCCTCAATATCGAGATCCTCCTTTTCAAGCAACCTTAGCACTTCCGACTGCCTGCTGATATCCATCAATTCGGCAGAAACGGTTATGGCCTTGGCACGCAAGTGCTGCAGCTCAGACTGAAGCTCACTTTCCTGTCTGACAAGCTTTTCGGCATGATAGCGATTTCCAATGTAGATAAATGCAAGCAGGGTCAAAAAAACGATATAAGGAAGCTGCCTTATCACAGAACTGCGGGTTATAAGGCTCCCGTCTATGAGTTCCTTTAAAAACCCTTTTCCAGAAGGTTTATGATCGTGTTGTTCCTGTTTTCTCTCTTCTTCAAATTCTATTTGTTCACCGTAAAGAGACATAACCGTATTTTTTTATTTATCCAACCAATAAACAATTATTTCTGGTGAGTTTGCCTCAACAATTTCAACTAAAAAACGCGCTCTGCAATTCTCAGCCTGGCACTGCGCGCCCTGTTGTTTTCTTTAATCTGTGATTCATCCGGAACTATCACCTTTCTGTTAACCGGCCGGAAAGGTGATTTCGGTTCACCGTAAAAATCTCTTTCCAGCTTTCCCTCTACATTTCCGGCCCTCATAAAATTCTTGACTAACCTGTCTTCGAGAGAATGATAAGAAATAACTACCAACCTGCCGCCCTTTTTCAGAGTTGAGAGAGTTTCGCCGAGCATCTCCCTGAGCGAATCAACTTCTTTGTTTATCTCTATACGGAGCGCCTGAAACACCTTTGCATAATATTTATTCCGTTGTCTGGGCGAAATTCTTTCCGGAATACAACTGTCAACTATCCTCACCAGACCCTGAATTTCTTTAATGGGCTGCTTTTCCCTTGTCTCTGCAATTGCCCGTGAAAGCTTCCTGCTATTTTTCAGCTCTCCGTACCGGAAAAAAACCTCTGCCAATTGCTCCGGCTTATAACCGTTTACAACATCGGCGGCCGTTGTTGAGCTGCTCTTGTTCATTCTCATATCCAGAGGCCCTTCCATACTGAAGGAAAAACCTCTTTCCGGTTCATCGAAATGATGGGAAGATACTCCCAGGTCAGCGAGTATACCATCAACTTCATAAATTTCATAATAACGCAAATAGTTTCGAAAAAACCGGAAATTGCCGCTTATGAACAAAAACCTTTTGTCATTAATTTTTTCTGCCTCGGTCATACTGTCCTGATCCTGATCAAAAGCAACAAGGCGCCCCCCTTTCAGCTTTTTCAGGATTTCCGCAGAATGGCCTCCCCCGCCGAATGTGAGATCAACATAAACTCCCCCCTGACGAAGCGCCAATCCGTCAATGCTTTCCCTTAAAAGAACAGGTTTGTGATAAGCCATTGCCTATTGTTTTTGATCCTGGTCTCCCAAAATTTTTTCAGCCAGACTGGCAAAATCATCGGCATCATCCACGACCTTTTCATAAAACTCCCTGTTCCATATCTCAATTTTACCATCCTGTCCCGCCAGAATGGCCTCTGCTCCAATTTCCGCCTGATCCAAAAGTCTTTTGGGGATCAGCAATCTGTTATTGCCATCAAGCATTATTTCAGCCGTTCCTTTATAAAATCCCCTTATAAATCTGCTGTGCTCCTTATTATAAGGATTGATTCTCTCCCTGATCAGTTCGTTCTGACGCTGCCATTCATCCATCGGATATAATACAAGACACTTCTCAAATATGTCTTTTTTCACAACGAACCTGTCGAGGGCAGCAGCCGGCATCTGCCTTTTGAAAGCCGAGGGCAGGACTATCCGACCCTTGGCATCAACTTTGCACAAAAAATCACCGATAAAGCCAGCCATAACACAACAATTTTACAAAGTAAAAATATATAAAAATTTTCCACTTTCAACCACTTTATCCCATTTTTTTCCACTTTGTTAATAACTTTTTTGAAAAATCATTTTTATCTTTTACTATCTTCCCTGTCTGTCAAAATATTTAACAATTTTAAGCGGATTGATTTTTACCCCATTGTTTGAACCCAGGTCCAGTTTTTGGGATATAAAGGCAATTATTTTTGTAATTTTAAAGTTTTATTTTTTAAAAATGTTTTGTGTTAAATGGAAGAGCAAACAGTGAAACAAAAAGTTGAGCTGGTGGATGTCGACCGTATATTCAGGGAGAAGAACCCCCGGCTTTATAAATTGCTCCCAGGGTTCATAACCGGTTTTATTAAACGGATCATTCACCAGGATGAAGTAAACGAAGCACTGACAAGGTACCATGACCGGTACGGGGTCAGCTTTGTTAACAGCATTCTTGACTATATGGATATTCAATATTCGGTAACCGGGGAGGAAAACATTCCCGGAGAGGGGAGGTTTATCTTTGTTTCAAATCATCCTCTCGGGGCACTGGACGGGATGATATTCATTGAAATTATAGGGAAGCATTTCAAAGAAGTCAGGTTTATTGTTAACGACATTCTTTTGAACCTTAAGAATCTCGAATCGATCTTTGTGCCTGTAAACAAACATGGCAAGCAATCGTCAGAATATGCAAAAAGGATCGAGGATGTTTACAGATCGGATGCTCAGGTGCTGTACTTTCCCGCAGGAATGTGTTCAAGAAAAGTAGGAGGCAAAATAGTTGATCTTGAGTGGAAAAAAAGTTTTATTAAAAAAGCTGTTGATCATAAACGTGATATTATTCCCATGCATTTCAGCGGCCAAAATTCTAAATTTTTCTACCGTCTGGCAAATTTAAGAAAAACGCTGGGTATTAGCGCAAACATTGAATTATTCTTTTTGCCCGATGAAATGTTTAAGCAAAAACGAAAAAAGATTGATGTAAAAATAGGGAAGCCTATACCCCATACATTACTGGACAACTCAAGGAGTCGCTCCGAATGGGCCAAATGGGCCAGTTATGTTAAAAAAGTTGTTTATGATATGGGGGGGCGTTGATCTTGCATAAAGTTTTTATTATTTTGGTTAAATTTGAGAGGATTTAATTATGCCGGTCCGGCAACAAAAAGACCGGCTTTTACCGCCGGTCCCGGATCCGGCAAAACGAAACAGGCTTTATTGTGTTTTAAATGCCGGCTAAATAAACCTAATTAAAGATGCAAAGTATCATACCACCAGTTGACAGGAACAATATAAAAGCCGAATTAAGTGCGGCTAAATTCATCAGAAAAACAAACAATGCAAATAATGAGCTCTACATTGTAACCTCAGGCGATTCGCCCAATATAATGAAGGAAATAGGTCGCCTTAGAGAGCTCAGTTTCAGGCATGCCGGCGGAGGAACAGGTAAAGATATTGACATTGACAGTTACGATACACGGGAGGATCCCTATAAGCAACTTATTGTATGGGACCCCAAGCACAATGAAATTCTCGGAGGATATCGCTTTTATATTCCGCCTGCCGATAAGCAGATTGATCCTTCAAAACTGGCAACTTCAAAACTGTTCGATTTTTCAGAGACATTTAAAAAGGATTATCTCCCTTACATGATTGAACTGGGACGCTCATTTGTACAGCCGGCCTATCAGAGTACTTCAAGGGCAAGAAAAGGGCTTTTTGCCCTTGACAACCTGTGGGACGGTCTGGGTGCCATCGTTGTAGACAATCCTGAAATGAGGTACTTTTTCGGCAAAGTGACCATGTATCAAAAATTTAACAACCAGGCTCGAAACCTGATACTATATTTTCTCAACAAATATTTTGCAGACAACGAAAAGCTGGTTACCCCGAAAAACCCGCTGGATCTTGACATTGATGACGAATCAATGAAATCGGTCTTTACGGGCAAGAATTACAGGGAAGACTATAAAATTCTTTCTCACAAAGTAAGAAGTTACGGGGAGGTTATTCCGCCACTTATAAATGCCTATATGAACCTTTCGCCTTCAATGAAGGTGTTCGGGACCGTTATTAACAAAGATTTCGGGAATGTTGAAGAAACAGGCATTATGATCACAATTAGTGATCTTTACAAAAAGAAGGTGGAAAGACATGTTTCAACATACCAGAGGGTAAAATACTATATCCACACCAACCTTTAAACGGCTCAATAAGCCCGGGTTTCTTTTGATTCAATGAAATTTATAAAAGATGAGTTAACTACCTTGTTGCCTCCAGGTGTGGGATAATCGCCGGTAAAATACCAGTCGCCACGGTCATTGGGACATGCTGTATGAAGATTTTCGATCGACTGGAAAACCACATCCACTCTAATTTTTAAGTCGACAGGCTTCAGCAATTCTGCTATTTTAAGGGAAATCTGACCGGTAGTGAAAGGTCTGTAGATCTCCTTTACATAGTTTACAATTTTATCTGCAGGCAAACCTTCCTGCTGCTTTGACTTTTTATATATTTCATTTATAGTATTCTCCCTTCCCGTTTCCTTCAGCAATTCAATAGCCGCTCTGAATGCGACAAAATCACTCAGTTTTGTCATATCAATGCCATAACAATCGGGGTACCTGATCTGAGGTGAAGATGATACCACAATGATCCGTTTCGGACCAAGGCGGCCCAGTATCTTCAATACACTTTTTTTGAGTGTGGTGCCTCTCACTATTGAATCGTCAATTATTACAAGGTTATCTTTTCCTGGTTTTATGGTGCCGTATGTTATATCGTACACATGTTCGACAAGATCCTCACGCCCCTTCTGCTGTGTTATGAATGTGCGAAGCTTTACATCCTTGACAGCTATATTCTCAACCCTCGGCCGGCGACCAATTATTTTTTTTATTTCCTTCTCTGAAAGATCGCGGCCCCCTTCAATTATATCCCTGGCCTTCTGTCTCATCATATGTTCTTCAACACCTTTAACAAGTCCCAGAAAAGCAGATTCGGCCGTATTGGGAACATATGAAAAAACGGTATTGTCCAGCTCTTTTCCAACAATATCCATAACTGCAGGGGTAAGAAGTTCGCCCAGTTTTTTTCTTTCACTGTAAATATCCCTGTCACTTCCCCTTGAAAAATAAATTCTCTCAAATGAACATGACTTACGGGGAGCAGGTGACCTGACAAGCTCCTCTCCCACATTCCCGTCTTTTGATATAATAAGTGCATGACCGGGTTTAAGCTCATTAACCTTATCAGATGCAACATTCATAACTGTCTGTATAACGGGTCTTTCAGAAGCGGCAACTACCATCTCCTCGTCATAATAATAAAATGCCGGCCTTATTCCCCAGGGATCCCTGTTTACAAACATATCTCCGTGACCCAGTATGCCGGTTATAACATACCCCCCGTCCCAGTCACCGCTGGAATCCATAAGGATCTTCTTCAAATCCAGGCTTTTTTCAATCAACCCTGAGATCTCTCTTGTTGGCACACCCTCTTTTTTATACCTACGATAAAGAATCTGGTTTTCCTCATCAATAAAATAACCCATTTTTTCAAGCACCGTAACCGTATCGGTATATTCTTTGGGATGCTGTCCCAGTTCAATAAGACGGGAAAAAAGCTCTTCCACATTGGTGAGATTAAAGTTCCCCGCCAAAACAAGATTCCTTGACTTCCAGTTATTTTCGCGCATTACAGGGTGCACATACTCTATACTGTTTTTACCGAAAGTCTCATATCTGAGGTGCCCCATGTAAATATTGCCGGCAAAGGGGATATTGCTCAGGGCATAGGAAGCGTCATCTATTAATCCCGGATGTTTCTCCTTTACTTTTTGAAAATGGGAATGGATATTTTGAAAAACATCATTTATAGAAGTTGAGGTATTTGAACGCTGGCGAAATATATAAGGCTTGCCGGGCTCGCGGTTTAATTTCAGGCTAACTACCCCGGCTCCGTCCTGGCCCCGGTTTCGCTGTTTTTCCATCAAAAGATACAGCTTGTTTAGTCCATACATCCAGGTACCGTATTTCAGCTGATAATATTCCAGAGGCTTTAAAAGACGTATTACTGCTATTCCGCAGTCATGGGTTAAAAGATCAGACATTGGTAATATTGGTAAAAGTTATATGGCTTTTGCATACACATGATATGGTGAATTCCTGAAGCTACCGGTAGCCGGTTTTTTAATCATTGTTCTCCTCAAGAGGGGGAGGATCAATATATGTACTTACTATAAAAGCACGCGGATAATCTTTATCAATTTCCGAGAGTACCTTAAGAGCCTGGCTTTTTGTTCTGAAATCACCCACATAAACCTTAAAGTTGGGCTCGTCATAAACCAGATGAGCTTCAATGTCGGGATACTTCTCATAAAATTCCGCTCTTGCATTAGTGGCATTATTACGTGCTTCATGTCCCGACTCTGAAAAAATCCTGATCCTGTAGCCGGGTATACCCTCCTTCTCGCTGTTAATGAAAGCATGTCTTTTGAGCAGCTCTTCCAGACGTGAGTCCTGCATCACATTAACCTCCCCCTTGCCGCTCCTTTCCTGTGCAAAAACCTCCCCGTCGGATAGGCAGTAAATTCCAGCGAAACACAAAATTGATAACAAAACAATATTAATTCTTGTCATAAGCTTTCAAATGCCGTTAAAAAAAAGCGCTCCTGCAAACTTCATTCCCTCCCCGTTTAAAAATACGGGGTAAAATTATAAAAAATTACTTTAACCTGAAATCTCACTCTAAAAACGCAAACATTTGCAAATTAGTTTGATTAATTTCATTAAACACTCTCTACTGCCAACCCCGGGCAAACAGCTTTATTTTGCAAACGAATTGACAATGGGGGGTTAAAAGTCAAGAGGAACAGTTTCTTTGACCTCAAGGGTGCGGGGTACAAGAAAAGCCCTGAATTTTATTTTTCCCTCAACGGTAACAGTAGCACTCCTCTCAAACAAAAACCTCATTATTGCAACTCTCCCGCCTGAAAAATCTTCAATATCAATATTAACGTTTAAAGGATAAACGGCGGATGAACGTCCCTGAATTACAACATCTCCCATTTCGGTTATTTTGCCGAGCTGCCTGTTGTTGAGAAAAACATCAATATCCGCATCAACAAGACGCACCCGGAAAGCATTGGGATTATCGACAGGAACATGCAGCTCCAGTTCAATGCCTTTTTCACCGAATCCTATGAACTCAAAATGCTCAATCTCGCCGACTTCGATCTCTTCAATTTTTGTGCAACCGGCCGATAAAAGGATCAGGAACCCCAAAAAAGCAAAAAAGTAAATCCGGTAAAGGGTCATTGATAAAATTTTAATTTGAAAGGGGAAAAATAATAAAAAAAATTGAATTGCATCCGGTCAAGGGAACAGCTGAAGAAAAATTCGGAATCTGCACAATTATCTCAACAATACTTCCCTGCACAATTTTACCGGGAATTGCATGAATAGCAATATTGATGATCTGGATGTGGCCGGGATTCGAGTTGGGACCTGGCGCACCCTTTACCTGAATTAATGATCAGCTTTCCAGGGCCTCAATTACCTCGTCGGTAATTTCAAGGTTGTGGTATACATTCTGTACATCGTCGTCTTCCTCAAGCTCTTCAATTACCTTGAGCACCTTGAGGGCATCGTCGCGCTCCAGCTGTTTGTATTCAAACGGTATTCTCCTGAGTTCGGAGTTTTCCGGCTCGATACCCATTTCTTCAAGTTTTTTTCTCACCTTTCCGAATGATTCAAGTGAAGTGGTTATAGAAAGGGAGTTGTCAAAATATTCGATATCTTCGGCACCTGCGTCAATAACTTCAAGCTCAAGCATTTCCCTGTCACCAACAGCTTCTTTATCAATGGTAATAGAGCCTTTTCTCTCAAAAAGGAAGCTGACAGAACCGCTGGTAGCCAGGTTGCCTCCCTTTTTATTGAAAATGGCTCGTATATTACCTACAGTTCTTTGATTATTATCTGTTAATGACTCGATAAAAACGGCTATTCCATGGGGAGCATAACCTTCGTAAGTTATCTCCTGGAGATTTGATGAATCTTTGTCGGCTTTACTGATGGCCCGTTCAATATTGTCTTTGGGCATATTGGCCCCTTTTGCATTGGCAATGGCCATGCGAAGACGCGAATTTTTCGCCGGATCGGCTCCTCCTTCCTTTATGGCTATTTCTATCTCTTTGACAAGCCTTGAGAAGAGCTTTGAACGCCTTGCATCCTGCGCCCATTTTTTCCTTTTAATTGAAGACCATTTATTGTGTCCAGCCATATTCTATTGCCTGAAAGTTTAACATTAATTTTTGCCAAAAATACAAGTCTGTAAAATTGCACTTTTTTTACAAACTATTATACCCCCGTCTTTATTTTAAAGACTTATTCTGCAATCTTAAAGAAAAGCTGCCGTTATTTAATATCCGGAATGCAATATGTATCTTTGCATAAATCTCTCAATAAAAGATGCTAAAAGAAAAACCCGTAAATAAAACAAACCCGGCCGCTCATGTAACTCCTGCCGAATATGGGAGGGTGTATATAGAAACTTTCGGTTGTCAGATGAATGTAAGTGACAGCCAGGTGGCAGTTTCGGTATTGAAGAAGAAGGGGCTGGAGGTTACAGACAACATTGGCGAAGCTGATGTTATCCTTGTAAACACCTGCTCAATAAGAGAAAATGCTGAAAAGAGGGTTTGGGGGCGTCTGCAGGTTTTTGCAGGGGAAAAAAAGAGGCGGCCCGGGGTAATAGTGGGGGTAATAGGATGCATGGCTGAACGACTTAAGAGTCAACTCCTTGATAATAGCGCAACTGTTGATATAGTGGCAGGTCCGGATGCATACCGCAAGCTGCCCGAACTGATCGAAGAGGCCTCTTCCGGCCAGCAGGCAATAAATGTATTGCTCAGCCGTGAAGAAACATATGCTGATATAGAGCCTGTCCGTTCAGGGAAAAACAATGTTACCGCATTTGTCTCTATTATGCGGGGATGCAACAATTTCTGCTCGTACTGTGTTGTCCCCTTCACAAGGGGCAGGGAAAGAAGCCGTGCCCCCTCCACAATTCTCGGGGAAGTGAGGACTCTGATAGAAAATGGATACAAAGAGGTGACCCTTTTGGGGCAAAATGTCAACTCGTACAGGTGGACTGACTCTCAGGGAGATGAAGTTATGGATTTTCCCGAACTGATCGAAAAAGTGGCCCTCCTGTCTCCCGATCTCAGAGTACGTTTTTCCACATCACATCCGAAAGATATAAGCGACAAGCTGCTTTACACCATAGCAGCACACAAAAATATATGCAAACACATTCACCTGCCGGTGCAATCGGGCAGCAGTCGTATACTGAAACTGATGAACAGGGCTTACACCCGTGAAAGTTATATGGAAAGGATCAATGCTGTAAAAACTATAATTCCCGGTTGTACAGTTACAACTGATATTATAGCAGGCTTTTGCTCGGAAACTGAGAAGGATCATCAGCAAACCATTTCACTTATTAAAGAGGCAGGTTTTGATTTTGCATTTATGTTTAAATACTCGGAACGCCCCGGAACACCTGCCGGAGATAAACTGACCGACGATGTGGCGGAAGAGGTAAAAACAAGAAGGCTCAACGAGATTATAGAACTGCAAAACAGCTTGTCAGCAGAAAGTAAAAAAAATGATCTGGGAAAAGTTTATAAAGTGCTGGCCGAAAGTTTTTCCAAAAAATCAGAAAATGAGCTTTTCGGACGCACCTCACATAACAAGTCAGCAGTATTTCCCAAACAGAATTACCAACCGGGTGATTATGTAAATGTGAAAATTACAGGTCACACCTCGGCAACACTGATAGGCTGTCCGGAAAAAACCTTGTCACCGGTGCTCTAGACAGCAGAGCTTTAGGATAATTAATTGCTCAGCTGGCGGCCGGCAGGTAATCATTGGCAGGTCTGCACGGCTACTTCTCAACCTTTATTTTCAATTCCTTTAGCTGCTCCTGTGATATAGGAGAAGGAGTGTTTATCATCACATCACGGCCGGCATTGTTTTTGGGAAATGCAATATAATCGCGAATTGATTCAGACCCGCCAAACAAAGCCACCCAGCGATCGAAACCAAAAGCGATCCCTCCGTGAGGGGGAGTGCCATAGCGCAAAGCATCCATAAAAAAGCCGAACTGCTCGCGGGCCTGCCTGGGAGTAAAGCCCAGAATTTCAAACATTTTTTGCTGCAATTGAGAATTATGTATCCGAACAGACCCCCCCCCGATTTCCACACCGTTTATTACCAGATCGTATGCATTTGCACGAACATTTCCAGGATCGGTATCAAGGAGTGGAATATCCTCATCTTTAGGAGAAGTAAAAGGGTGATGCATTGAATAGTATCTTTGCGTTTCATCGTCCCACTCCAAAAGGGGAAAATCAACAACCCACAGCGGGGCAAACTCTCCATCCTTTCTCAGTCCGAGCCGCCCGGCCACTTCAAGCCGCAGCTCACCCAAAGCTTTAAGTGTCTTCCTCCGTTCGCCGGCCAATATTAAAAGCATATCTCCTGTCCCTGCATTAAATTGATCCATGAGGCTTTTAAGCTTCTCTTCACCGAAAAACTTATCGACAGAGGAGCTCACAGACCCGTCCTCTTTGAATTTTACATAAACCAACCCTTTTGCACCTATCTGGGGTTTTTTCACAAAGGAGGTAAGCTGATCCGTCTCTTTCCTGGTAAAGGAAGCTCCCTGCCTTACACATATCCCCCCGATGTATTCGGCATTGTCAAATATTGCAAACCCCTCTCCCTTTACAGCAGGTGTTATCTCCCTTATTTTCATACCGAACCTGATATCTGGCTTGTCGGTACCGTAGCTGTCTATAGCCTGCCGGTAAGGAGTGCAGGGAAAAGGACCGCTGAACTCATGCCCTTTCAGCTTCATAAAAAGGTGCTTGGTCAGGCCTTCAAATGTTTTAAGCAGATCTTCCTGCTCAACGAAAGACATTTCACAATCCACCTGTGTAAACTCAGGTTGCCTGTCCGCCCTCAAATCCTCATCCCTGAAACACTTCACTATCTGGTAATATTTGTCATAACCGGAAATCATCAAAAGCTGCTTAAACATCTGGGGCGACTGGGGCAGGGCATAAAACTCACCGGGATTCAGCCTTGAGGGAACAACATAATCCCTTGCTCCTTCAGGAGTAGACTTAATTAAAAAAGGGGTTTCAACCTCCATAAAATCCATCGAGTTAAGATAAAACCTTACCTCGGAAGCCATTCGGTGTCTCAGATACAGATTTTTTTGAAGGGCCCCCCGTCGCAGATCAAGATAGCGGTACTTCATTCGCAGCTCATCCCCACCGTCGGTTTCATCCTCGATTGTGAAAGGAGGCAGTTCGGAAGTATTGAGCAGGTCCAGGCGTTCAACCTCAATTTCAATCTCACCGGTTGGCATCTTCGGGTTTTTATTGCTTCTCTCGCAAACTTTTCCCCTGACAGAGACCACGTATTCTCTTCCCAGCTCGCGTGCCCGCAAACACAAATCTGCATTTGCATCCATGTTGAACACCAGCTGAGTGATACCGTAGCGGTCACGCAAATCGACAAATGTCATACCCCCAAGATTGCGTATTCGCTGAACCCATCCGCTTAATGTCACTTCCGAGCCAATATTGCTTATATTCAGCTCTCCACAGGTGTGTGATCTGTACATTGTCTCAAATTTTGTTATTTTGCGAAAATAAGAAGAATTTTGCACTTACTTTATGACCGTTATAAAAAATTGTATTTGCTGACTTTTATCCCGATAGGCAATGGACCCTATGCCGTTAAATGATGACCATTTCATGAAGGAAGCCCTCAAGGAGGCACACAAAGCCCTTGCAAAAGATGAAGTTCCCGTCGGAGCGGTCATTGTATGCGATAAAACCATAATTGCACGGGCCTTCAATATGACTGAAACACTTAACGACCCGACAGCACATGCTGAAATGCAAGCTTTTACAGCCGCATCTAATTATCTGGGAGGAAAATACCTTACAGATTGCATACTTTACGTAACACTCGAGCCATGTCTAATGTGTGCCGGAGCATCTTACTGGACCCGGATAAAAAAAATAGTCTACGGGGCAGGTGATCCCAAGCGGGGCTACACAGTAACGGGAGGTGATCCGCTTCATCCCCGGACCACCGTAGTTTCAGGTGTTCAGGAAAAAGAGTGCTCGGGGTTACTTGAAGATTTCTTTAAAAGCAAAAGAAAATAAAATTAACATTATAAGACTCTTTTTTATTGCTTTTATAATTGACATACTCTGCTCCACCAGGCGGTCAGACAAAACAAGACGGACGAAAACGGGAGGTTTACCACATTCGATTTTCTTTTTACAGGGATGCAAACTGCTTATTGTAAAAATCCAAAGAAACAGTTAGCTTTATAACAATTTTATTATTAACCTGAAAATAAATTTTTCATGAAAAAGTTCAACTTGTTACACAAGAGGCTTCCCTTGCTTGTTATGTTTTTTTGCCTGGCAGCCTCCGCATCTCTGAATGCCGAAAACGAACTCCCCCCGGTAAGCTGGTACGACGTACCGGATTGGAAACATATTCCGGGCGGATCGGTAACCCTTTCAAATGACGGCAACTGGCTTGCCTACTGGTACAGTCCGAATAACGGCAATTCCCAGCTTGTGCTCCAGCACACTGTTGACACAACGAAAAAGGTGTTTGAAATTGGTGAAACATCACGTGGTGCAAATGCAATCCAATTCAACGAATCCTCCGATCACCTTGCCTTCATTGTTTTTCCCACACAAGAAGAGAAAAAGAAGGCTCCCCGTGACAACCCTCCGCAAAACGATGTCAGGTTAATTGACCTTGGCAGTATGGAGGAAAAAGTTTTTGAAAATGTTAAGGATTTTTCCTTTTCAGGAGAAAATCCCAAATGGCTGGCCGTACATCTTACAACCCCCGAACCTTCAAATGACGAGGATGCAGGCAGCGGCACCGACCTGCTGCTTTATAACCTTCAAAGCAGCAATCAGCTGAGCTTTGGCAATGTATCAGACTACAGCTTTGACAAAAAAGGAAACTGGCTGGCCTGGCTGATTGACACATACGGCAAATCCGGCAACGGAGTACATTTCCGCAACATGAACACAGGAACAGTGATCCCGGCAGAAAGCGGTAAGGCAAAATACAGGTATCTAAACTGGACGGATGAAGGCGAAGGACTTGCGGTTCTCAAGGGCAAGGAAGACGAGAACCGGGAGGATATGCTATACAGCGTTGTCGCTTTCAGGGATTTTGAAAACGCCCCGGTTAAAGTGGAATACGACCCACACAAAGATGAACAGTTCCCTGAAAAAATGACAATCAGTCCGAACCTGGCACCACGATGGTCGGAAAATATGGAAACACTTTTTTTCGGAATTCACGAGGCTGAAAGAAAACAAAACGGTGATACAGAAGAGACAGAAGAGGAAACCGGAGAAGAAAGGGCTACACTTGAGGAAAGCGAAGAGGAAAAACCGGAGGTGGTAATATGGCACTGGTTGGATGACAGGCTGCAGTCAGTTCAGCAGCGCCAGGAAAACCGTGACAGGCGCTTCAGTTACCTTTCAGCCTACCACCTGAATGAAGAGCGGTTCGTACAGCTTGCAGACGACAATATACGTTCTGTGGATGTAGCACCAAAAGATAATTTTGCATTAGGCACCGACGTAACGGATTATCAGCTAAAAGCCGGATTGAGCGGGCGCAGTTATGCGGATGTCTATTCAATAGATGTATCGACCGGAGAAAAAGAGCTGATACTTGAAGAACACCGCATGCTGGGTGGCCTCAGGCCATCGCCGGGGGAAGAGGTCTTCCTTTTTTACAGGGAGGGGGATTATTACACATATAATTTAAAAACAGGGGAAAAGATTAACATAACTGAAAACCTGCCAACCCATTTTACAGACGACACTTTTGACCGAAATGTTAAATTCCCTCCAACGCCGGCATGGGGATGGACAAGTGATTCAAAATATACTCTTATAAGAGATAACTGGGATCTCTGGAAGATTTCCTCCGACGGCAAAGAGTTTGAAAACCTCACACAAAACGGCGCGGAAAACAAATGGCGCTATCGTTACCATTTCCGGCTTGATCCCGGCGAAGAGGGTATCGATTTAAGCAAACCTTTGTACTTAAGCGTTTTTGACGATACAAACAAACAAACCGGAATTGCCAGAATAGATAACGGAGAGGCAGGTGCAAAAATATTAATGATGGATGATGCCGTGTACGGAAACCTCAACAAGGTTGAGGATGAGGATATTTTTTACTTCACCAGGCAGACCTCCACAGATCCGCCCGATTATTATATAAGCAGGGAGAAAAATCTTACCGGAGCCGAGAAAGTTACCGAGATCTACCCCGAAAGTGAAAATTTTGCCCTTTCACCCGGCTCCAGGCTGATATCTTTTGTAAGCGACAAGGGAGACACCCTTGATGCGGCACTTTTCCTGCCGGCAGGATACGAGGAAGGAGAAAAATACCCCACTGTCGTTTACATTTACGAACGCCTCACACAGGGTCTGAACAGCTATACAAGACCATCCATACCAGGCGGGGGGTTTAACAGAGAAATGTACACCAGTAACGGATATGCAGTTTTAATGCCTGATATTGTCTACAGTAGTAACGACCCCGGCATGTCTTCCGTATGGTGCGTATTGCCAGCCGTAGACGCCGCCGTTGAGACCGGTGTGGTTGACCCTGACAATATCGGCATTCACGGGCATTCATGGGGTGGTTACCAAACCTCATTTTTAATAACACAGACCGATATATTCAAGGCGGCTGTGGCAGGGGCACCCCTGACCAACATGATCAGCATGTACAGTCTCATATACTGGAATACAGGCAGCACTAACCAGCCGATCTTTGAAAGCAGCCAGGGGCGCTTTGAAGGAGGCTACTGGGATCACTGGGAAGCATACAAACGGAATTCACCGGTTTATTATGCCGAAAATGTAGAAACCCCGCTTCTTCTCATGCACAATGATGAAGACGGTGCTGTTGACTTCACCCAGGGTATCGAATATTACAACACTTTGCGCAGGCTGAGAAAACCGGTCGTTATGCTCCAGTACCCCGGTGAGAACCATTCTCTTGCAAAAACCCCAAACAGGATAGATTATGCTTTCCGCATGATGGAGTTTATGGATCATTACCTGAAAGGGGCAGATGCTCCCGGGTGGCTTGAAGATGGCATACCTTTGCTGGAAATGGAAAACCACCTGAAAGAGCGGCCGGCAATACTTGACAGATAGACAAAAGAGATAAAATCCGGACAAAAGATACTGTCCGCCCAAAGCTCCGTTAAAAAGCCCTTTCGTAACTCACGAAAGGGCTTTTTTGCATTCACACGAATCAGATTTACCGAACTAATATTCAGCAAGTTATCACTTAACAAGGACTAGCGGTAGAAAGTCATGAAACCTGCTTTATAGCCCAGTCAAATGCCTCATCAACCATTTCCGGGGGGGGTTGCTGGATGTATCCCTCATTTATCAGTTTTTGTGTCATGTTCCTTGCCAGCTCGATATCTTTTTGAGCCTGATTGTATGCTTCATCCCATGTAAGGGTTTTACGTGCCACACCGTCTTCTATAGCCTGCATTGCCACATCGGCTGCTTCATGTGGGAATACTCCGTGCTCCTGCATCGAAGGTATAATATTGTCAGGCTTAATACCCCGCTTCTCGGCAAATTTTGCAAGGGATCCGGCGGCAGCAATGGCCATTTCATCGGTAATACCAGTGGCATTGGTAAGCAACGCACCTTTCAGTATGCCGGGGAATCCGAGAGAATTGTTCACCTGATTCGGGAAGTCACCCCTGCCGGTTGCAGTTATAAAAGCACCCTGCTCTTCAGCCTCATAAGGGTACATTTCAGGTACAGGATTGGCACAAAGGAAGACTATCGGCTTGTCAGCCATTTTCTTAACTAACGCGGGATCCAGGCTCGGGCCGGGCTTGGATAGTGCAACAAGGGCGTCGGCGCCTTCAAGAGCTTCTTCAATTGTCTCGACACAGTCCGGATTAGTAGCTGTACAAACCTCCCATTTCGGATAAAATCTTGGATCATCCTCTATATCTTTTCTGTTTTTGTGCAACCCGCCCTTGGAGTCAAGCATAATGGTTTTCTTCGGATCTGCCCCTGCTTTGAACATTATTCTTGCAACGGCAGTATTGGATGCACCTGCACCGAAGAGGACTATCTTGGAATCTTCCATTTTCTTGTCAGCCAGCTTAAATGCATTAAACAAGGCGGCCAGTGTCACACATGCAGTCCCCTGCGCATCATCATGCCATACAGGGATTTCACACTCTTCCCTTAAGGTGTCAAGCACTTTATAGCAATTCGGTGAAGAAATGTCCTCCAGATTTATTCCGCCGAAACTGTATTGCGACATTTTCACGAAATCTATGATCTTGTCGGGATCATTCATTCCGCTCTTGTCGCGGCTGTCAACACACAAGGCAACAGCATCAACCCCGCCAAGGTATTTCATCAAAAATGCCTTACCTTCCATAACACCCAGTCCGCCTGGGGGAGTAACGTCACCGTCGCCCAAAACCCTGGTAGAATCGCTGACAACGGCCACAAGATTGCCCCTGTTGGACAATTCATATGATAGCTCGTTATTGTCGCGAATTTCAGTGGAAATTTTAGAAACACCCGGCGTATACCATACATTGAACCAGTTGAACCCAATAACCGGAGCCTTGGGAATGGTCTGCATTTTACCTTTGTAATAATTGTGGGAAAGCTCAGCAAGCCGCTTTAAAAACAATGTTTTTGCTTTTGCGATTTGCTCCTGGGTAAAGTTCCCAGGAAATACTTCATTTAAATTGTCGAGGGTCAGATTAATTTTTGCCATAGCCGAAAACGATTTAATTTAGATTAGGAAATACATTCTATATGGTAGTAATGTAAAAAAGTGCTTCCTACAAAATTCGGCCTTTCAAAACCCTCTTCCAGCTTTTCGATACCTGCATGCCATTAATAAATTAGCATCATCGTCTGTTTTGAAGGGGAAAAATATTCACAATTTATCAAATATACTAAAAGTGTAAGATTTTTTTATACCCTCACGAAAAAATCATAAAAAAGTTAATAGTGTTTGACAACCCATGGATCATCTCCCGGTTTTACAGGCGTGAAGAATACAATTCAGTCCTGTTGGTCTGCCCCCTGCAAGAGGCTTTATAAAACCTCTGAAAGTTACTCACCGCTTTCATTTTCATCATTATTGCCGGCCAGCTGATTGGCTGTCAGCTCCTCATACATTCTCCGGTTTCTGAAAACATCACATGCAAGATAAAGAGATTTACGGAAGGAGTCGGGGCAGGCCTGGTTCTTTCCCGCAATTTCATATGCCGTTCCATGTGCAGGTGAAGTACGCACAACAGGAAGACCGGCCGTATAATTAACACCTGACTCGAACACCAGCGCCTTGAAGGGGGCAAGTCCCTGATCATGATACATTGCCAGTATCGCATCAAACTTGGTAAAATTCTCCGAGCCGAAAAAACCGTCAGCCGGATAAGGTCCGATAGCCATTATACCCTCTTCACGAGCCTGCTCTATGGCCGGAATTATTACATCAATCTCCTCACTGCCAATAAGTCCGGTATCACCCGCATGGGGATTAAGCCCCAGAACAGCTATCAACGGCTTGCGGAGAGCAAAATCCTGTATAAGAGACCGGTTGAATATACGCAATTTATCAAATATTTTATTTTTTGTAACTGCACCCGGCACATCCGACAGAGGTATATGGTCCGTTACCACGCCAACTTTAACTATATCACTGACCATGATCATAAGCACCTCTTCGGTATCGAAGTTTGAGGCAAGGTATTCTGTATGTCCCCTGAAATTAAATTTATCGGATTGAATATTATGTTTGTTTATAGGAGCGGTTATTAATACATCTATCAAACCTTCATTCACATCATTGACAGCCCTGTCCAATGCCAAAAGAGAAGCTTCGCCGGCCTGGGTGGTTGATTTGCCAAGCTCCACGCGAACATTCTCATCCAGGCAGTCAATTATATTGGCCCGTTTGGGATTGGCTTCTTCAGCAGATTTTATAAGATGAAAACTGAAATTTGTCACGTTCAAGGCTTTGCGATGGTATGCCCCCACCTTTGGTGAGCCATAGACCACAGGTGTACACAGGTCAAGTATACGGCTGTCCATTAAAGTTTTAATTATTATTTCATAGCTGATCCCGTTGATATCACCATGTGTTATTCCAACCCTTATCTTTTTGTTTTCCATAAATATACTACTTGTAAAAATTTAATTTCAATAAAAATTATTATAGTAAAACACTTTTAAAAACGAAGGATTTTGCGGCATTATTTATAATTTTTTCAAAAAATCATATATCAGTCTTACTCCAACACCACTGCCTCCTTTGCCCCTGTAGCTTTCACTCTTGTGCAGGTAAGCCGGACCGGCAATGTCAATATGGATCCAGGGGTAAGAGATAAAATGCTCCAGAAACTTCCCGGCTGTAATCGTACCGGCCGTTCTGCCCCCCACATTTTTTAAGTCTGCGATATCTGACTTAAGCTCTTCTTTATAATCATCCCATAAGGGAAATTCGACTATCCGCTCATATACATTCCATGCACTTTCTGTGAATCTTCCATAAAGTTTATCGTCGGCTGTACGCATCACTGCAATCCCTTTAGTACCCAGGGCGGCTTTTGCCGAACCTGTCAGGGTAGCAATATCAATAACCATGGAAGGATCATATTTTTTGGCATATGCAAGAGCATCTGCCAGCAACAGACGCCCCTCGGCATCAGTATTTAAAACCTCAACGGTAGTTCCGTCAAACATTTTGACAATATCACCGGGGACAATGGCATTTCCGTCAGGACGGTTATCCGTGGCCGGTATTAAACCGACAACATGAACGGGCAGCCTGTTCTTGGCAACTGCATATATAACTCCAGCAACAGATGCACCCCCGGCCATGTCAGATTTCATATAGTCCATACTGTTATATGTGGGCTTAAGGCTCATCCCCCCGGTATCGTACATCACTCCTTTCCCGGCCAGAACTATGGGTTTATTGTTGCGGGGATTATCGGGTTTCCACTCCAGAATTGAAAAAACAGGAGGATCAAGGCTGCCGCGGTTAACCGACAGCAAGCCTCCCATCCCCAGCTGAACTATTTCATTCTTTTCCAGCACTTTATGTGCAAAACCAGCTTTTCTTGAAAGCTCCTCTATTTCAGCAGCCAACTGCTCGGCAGTCAAATAGGAAAGAGGCTCATTTACAAGGTTCCTTGCCTCAAATACCGCTTCACACAAAACCTGCAACTCATCAACATCATTTTCACCCACGTAGGGACTCTTCAGCAAGATCTGCTGAGGATAATCTTTCTCCTTCTGTTCTTTTGTAAGGTATTTATCAAACTTGTAGCTGCTTAAAAGCAGGCCTTCAACGAAAGCTATCACAGGGTCGGGGTCATTTATCATATCCAGCACCAATAAACGGCTTATATTGTGCTGGCGAAGAAGGGGCAACAGTTTTGAAGCCTCATTGCGCAAATTTTCCCTGTAGAGGCTGAATGGTCCGGAAGGGTCTGCAACAATGATAAAACTCCACTTTGAATAAGAGTTCACCGAAATGGTGCCGGAGCCTTCGCTGATTTTTGATCTTATATACTGAAGCTCATTTTCGCTGAAAGACTCCTCAGGCAGGATGGTCTCCTTTGTTATAACATACACAGCGGAAGTTTCGGCAGGAATCTCATGGGTTAGGGTTAAATTTATCATATCTTTTATCAAGTTTTTTTAACATTTGGAAAAAGATGATTTTTTGAAAAAATAAATTTATAACTTAAAAATCCAAATTGAAAATTTAGCGCCGGGATTCACCCGGTTTTTGAACAAAGGCTACTCAATCGTGGCCAATTTGGTTTAACTCCACCCT
>Ga0207421_10000226_pt1 | contig 71025 bp, 66 predicted proteins | sample SodLakKL_010_SED_4_FD_187542 | JGI IMG/M metagenome (GOLD analysis project Ga0207421, IMG submission 187542) | Alkaline sediment microbial communities from Lake Tanatar, Kulunda Steppe, Russia - 8KL_010_SED (SPAdes) (version 2) | ecosystem: Environmental > Aquatic > Non-marine Saline and...
GCCGAGGAAATATCCCGCCGCCTGGCCGAAAGATGAGCAGCGGCTTCACGCTGCTTTTTTATTTGCACTGTAAAAGTGACAGGGCCAAGAACGGGGAGTCTATATTTTCATTTCTAGACAAAAGAGGTGAACAGAGGTCATGGAATATTCCACCCTTGCTGTAATTGGCAGCCAGTGGGGAGACGAGGGCAAAGGGAAAGTAACGGATTTTTTAGCAGAAAATGTCGACCTGGTCGTGCGCTACCAGGGGGGCCCCAATGCGGGACATACTGTTGTTGTTGGTGAGGAAACCTTTAAGCTGCATCACCTGCCTTCCGGAATCCTGTATCCAGGCAAAAAATGTGTGCTGGGCGATGGAATGGTGCTGGACCCGGTCATTCTTCTTGCTGAACTGCAGCAGTTGAAAAACAGGGGTATCGTTCCCCGGCACTTATACATCAGCACCCGGGCTCACCTGATCATGCCTTACCACAAGCGCCTGGATGAGCTGGAAGAACAAAAGCGCAGTGGAGAAAAAATTGGGACGACCATGCGAGGTATTGGGCCGGCTTATACGGACAAGTATTCTCGTCAAGGTTTGCGCTGCGGAGACCTGCTGGGAGATGAAAGGGCATTAAAAGAAAAACTGCAACAGATTTTGGAGTCAAAAAACGAAGTAATTGAGAAGCTATACGGTTCCGAACCTTTTCGTATCGCCGACCTGGAAGAAGAATACCTGCCAGCTGCGCGCCAGTTAAAGCCGTACCTGGCCGAAACATCAATATATATTGACCAGGAGCTTCAGCAGGGATCCCGGGTTCTTTTTGAGGGCGCCCAGGGTAGCATGCTGGATATTGATCACGGGACCTATCCCTTTGTAACTTCTTCCAACCCTACTGCAGGCGGCATTTGTATCGGTGCCGGAGTGGCACCCAGGGTGATCGGCCCCGTTTTAGGCATTGCGAAAGCATATACAACCCGGGTAGGAGGAGGTCCCTTTCCTACAGAGCTTAAAGATGCCATCGGTGACCGGATTCGCGAAGTGGGAAAAGAGTACGGGACGACGACAGGAAGGCCCCGTCGCATCGGATGGTTGGATGGCGTTGCCTTGCGGCATGCCTGTCGGCTCAGTGGGTTTGAGTTTTTGGCGCTGACTTTATTTGACGTCTTGACCGGTTTAGAAAAGGTGAAGATCGCGACCAGTTATCTTGTCCAGGGACAGGAGCTGCACCATTTCCCTCCCAGTTTGCAGATTCTGCAGAACTGCAGCCCCGTCTACCGGGACTTCGAGGGCTGGGATGAAGACATTACCGGTGTTAAACAGTTTAACCAGCTTCCATCCAATGCGAAAAAGTATATCAAAGGCATTGAAGAAGTACTGGATGTTGAGGTGGGGCTTGTTTCGGTGGGGCCCAGGCGAGACCAGACAATGGTCATCAGTGAAAAATTAAAATAATATTTTTTACGCAAGCAGGAATTTCCCTCCTGGTAGCGAATAATTTAACTGGTTGTTAAGATGTGTTAACAAATTTAACAATTTATTAAGCCCAGGTGTCCGGGCGAGTTCGAAATGCCTGGATGCAATCAAAGAAAAAAACCGGAGGGATAATAGTGCTGAAGTTGAAAAAGAGCCACCGGCCCCGCCCACCAAGGCGTGGCGCCCCGTGGTATGCCTATGTTCTGTTTATTACCTTAAGTGTTTTGCCCCTGTGGGGATCGCTCAATTTTTACCTTGAAAACACCGGCCATTTTTATGCAGTGTATGTTGAAGAATTAGAGATTGGCATGCTGGAGGAAAAGCAATGCCTGGAACAAATCCTTGAGGCGCTGGAACAGGAAGCGAAAGAGTTTTATGAGGGTTCGGTGAAACAGGTTGAGTCCGTGTCTTTGTATCCAGTGCATAGGCCTTTCGAAGAACCGGATCCAGAAAAAGTGCGCTCGCAACTGCGCCATATTTTAAGTTATAAAAAAGAAGCCCGGATGGTCACCGTGGACGGTAAAGATGTCCTGCCTTTGACTTGTGAAGATGAGGTCCAAAAGGTTGTGGAGTTGCTGGCCGGGGCATACATTCCAGAAAAAGATAATGTTTCCCTGGAAAAAGTGGAGATGAGCGAAAAGATCGGTTCCAGGAGCTATTACTGCTACCCGGAAGAAACGTACGATGTGGAAACCCTGGCTTCGATCCTGCTCAGGGGGACGGATCGCAAGGAAATATACCTGGTATCCCGGGGAGACTCTTTGTGGAAGATTGCCCACGAACATGACCTTTCCGTGGATGAGATCAAAGATGCCAATCCCCAGTTGGATGATGACACGCTCCAGGTGGGGGATGAGTTAAGCCTAATCGTGCCTGAACCCATGGTTAACGTTGTCACAGTGGAACGCACGGTGGTAGAAGAAAACATTCCCTATGACACCGAACATGTTTATGACAGCTCTTTATGGAGAACGCAATCCAAGGTTGTGGAGGAGGGAGAGTTTGGCCGCAAAGAAGTTGTCTATGAAATAACCCGGGAGAATGGGGTCAAAACATCTGAAGAAAAAAAATCCGAAGAAGTTGTCCAGGAACCGAAAACCGAGGTTGTGGCCAAGGGTTCTGCCAACATTCCATCCAAGGGGACAGGGACTTTTGTCTGGCCCGTCCAGGGCGGAGGCCGGATGACTTCGGGTTACGGCTGGCGTAGTGGGGGATTCCATGCCGGAATAGACATTGCTACCAGCCACGGGACATCTATTTTGGCTGCGGATAGTGGTGTAGTGGTTTTTGAAGGCTGGGATGGGGCGTACGGGCGCTCCATTGTTATCTATCACGGCCATTATTATACGCGCTATGCCCATAATTCTTCGAACCTGGTCGGGAAAGGGGAGTCTGTCAGTAAAGGTCAGGTCATTGCCCGGGTAGGAACAACAGGCCGCAGTACCGGGCCCCACCTCCACTTTGAGGTACGAACAGGCGGACCCCATGGGTCTACGATTAACCCGCTCAATTTTTTCAGTCCCTAATTTAGCCAGGAGAATCTGGCCAGGCAAAAATGGTGTTGACAATACTGCTTCTAGTGCCAGAAGCAGTATTTTTTATCCACAAAGGCAAATTTTAATCAGAAAGTAAAACCCCTGTAATATTCCTGTAACAATTCTAGCTTAAAGTATAAATAAGAGTTGACCCCCTCTTAAAATATACACTCTTAACCGGTGGCTTTGAAAGCCACCTTTTTTTTGTCCAGATGCAGGACTTTTTCTCCACACAAACGAATTATTATGTTAATTTCACCTGATTCAAAGATTGTTCAATAAGTGAATGAGCCAAGGCATAGGAGAAAAAGCCTGATGAATGAAAAAATTTTGATTATTGATGATGAGCAACCCATAGCTGATATTCTACAATACAACCTGGAGCAGGAAGGTTTTCAGGTCCTGGTAGCCTTTGATGGAGAAGCGGCTATCCAGTTGGCTTTTGAGGAAAAACCGGACCTGATCCTGTTGGATATAATGCTGCCCCGTATTGATGGCTTTAATGTCTGCCGGGAGATCCGCCAAAAGCTGGATGTGCCGATTATTATGCTCTCTGCCCGGGAAGCGGAGGTAGACAAAGTGCTTGGGTTGGAGTTAGGTGCAGATGACTATGTTACCAAGCCTTTTAGCGCCAGGGAGCTGATTGCGCGGATTAAGGCAACGCTGAGGCGGTTTAAATCTCAGCAAAAAAAGCCAAAGACATTGACCTGCGGGGCATTGAGGCTGGACCTGGACCGCATGGCATTAAGCAAAAACAGTGTCGAACTCGAACTTACCTTCAGGGAATTCAGCCTTCTGGCATACCTGTTAAAAAATATAGGCTTTGTTTTTAGCCGGGAAAAACTACTGGAAGAGGTTTGGGGTTTTGATTATTTAGGAGACGAAAGGACTGTGGATGTAACCATACGCCGCCTGAGGGAAAAAATTGAAGATGACCCAGGGAACCCTTCCTATATTTGCACCAAGCGGGGCGCTGGTTATTACCTTAGGAGGCCACTGTAATGCGCCTGGGAATGCAGGGGAAAATTGTCCTCATGTACTCTTTGCTGATCCTCTTTGCCATGCAGCTTAGTGGAGTATACCTGGTCCGTTCCCTGGAGGACTATTACCTGCAGAACTATGCCAGCAGTCAGACAGCCAAAGGAGAGCTTCTGGCCAATTTTATTCGACGCTATCTCATGGAGGAAGAAGACCAGGAAGAACATCTTTCCACCATGATCGCTGAATTTGGGGGAGGTGCACCTCCTACAGAAACCATGATCCTGGACCGGCATGGACGGCTGCTGGCTGGGCCTGACCAGCGTTCTTTATCCATGCTGGGTGGCAGAGTTATCCAGGATGATGTGCTTTTGGCCCTGGCAGGAAACAAGGTAGAGGCTGTGCGGGTAGACCCCGAGACAGGCAGTCGCCATTATCATCTGGCTATCCCGGTAAAAAATGCAGGGTCTGTTGTGGGTGTCGTTTTTATGAAAGGCTCCCTGGAAGAGATTTACCTTACTTTGAGAGAAATTAAATTTATCCTGATTACAGGATGGAGCATTGCTTTAGGCATAGCTATTATCGTTGGCTTTTTGTTGACCCGGACCATAACCAGGCCCATCAAGGAGGTAACGTCCCGGGCAGCTGCCATGGCCAGGGGAGATTTTTCCCAGCACATTGAGGTTCGTTCCGATGATGAAATTGGCGAATTAAGTGAAATGTTTAATTTTTTAACGGGACGCTTACAGCAGACCTTAAAAGAAATTTCTGCGGAAAAAACAAAAGTAGAAGCAATTTTAAACTATATGACCGACGGGATAGTGGCGATAAACTTCCAGGGGGAGGTAGTCCATTTAAACCCCGCGGCCAGGGCTATCTTGGAGGGGCTTGGAAGCCAGGTCACGGTAGGTTTGCCGGGGGAGCTTGTCCTGGGCAAGCTTTTTGGTCGAAATGAACTGGAACTGCTGCTGCAGAGTGACAAGCCGGTTACCAAGGAAGTTACCCCCGAAGGAGCTGAAGACAAAACATACCAGGTTCATTTTGCACCTTTCCGGGAGAGTGAAGAACAGCGGGGTATGCTGGTGGTTCTCCACGATGTCACCCGGGAGCGAATCTATACCCGCATGCAACAGGAGTTTGTGGCAAATGTCTCCCATGAGCTGCGCACTCCACTAACAACTGTTAAAAACTACGTGGAAACCTTGATGGGTGGAGCCCAGGAAAACCCCGAAACCAGGGGACGCTTCCTGCAGGTTCTGGAAAAAGAGACAGAGCGCATGGTAAAACTGGTCAAAGATTTACTGGCCCTTTCCCAGATGGATTACCAGGAGACAAGCTGGGTCAAGGAGAATGCCGACCTGACAACAACAGTTCTGGATGTTCTGGAGCAGGTAGAATTTGAAATTAACAGCAAAGAGCTGCAGGTTAAAACACTTCTGCCCGAGGAAAAGGTGGAAGTCCAGGTGGATATTGACAAGATTCGGCAGGTGCTGCTTAACCTGCTGGACAATGCAATAAAATTTACGCCGCCGGGAGGGGAAATCACGGTTTCTATTACTTCACGCCCTGATGAAGCATGCGTTTCCGTGCTGGATGCCGGCCCGGGGATTCCTTCTGAAGAAGTGGAGCGGGTGTTTGAACGTTTTTATCGTGTTGACAAAACTCGTTCCCGCGGGTCTGGCGGGACCGGGTTGGGGTTGTCGATCGCCCGCCAGATTGTGGAAGCCCACGGCGGTCGCATTCATTTAAGCAGTACATTGGAACAAGGCACGGAAGTTGTCTTCTGTCTTCCCCGGCAGACTTAAAGGGTGAAGGCAGGCAAAGACCGGTCTGAAAGAACTTGAATATCTTGACATGTGGAGATGAAGCTTTTGTTGGAACGATTCAAACTGCTGGTTTTACTTTTTTTAATTGCTTTAAGCTTACTGCAGACATACAGGCTGTGGTTTGGCCGACCGCTCCCGGAAGAGGGGACGCTTCCTCGCTATGAACAGGCTATGTTCACAGACCCTCCCTCCACCTCCAGGTTCATTCATCCTGCCCAAATCCTGGTGGAAAAGGAAGAATCAATTTATTTGTTCAAGCCAGGGGAAGCGGAACATGCCCAGTTATGGGAAGAATGTTTTCAAATCATTACCGGTGAATACATGGAATTTGAACAAATCAGCCTTGTCAGTGAAGAGGAGCAGGAAAATATCCTGGAGAACTCAGAAGTAATGATGGAGCTCTCCTTCAATTATCTTATTCCCCAGGAAATTTTTTCTCCAGAAACTGGAGCCCTTACAGATGTAGAAACCGTTTTTTTGTTGTGGAAAAACGACGCCTTCCAGGTCATGTTAAAAGGGGAAGAGACTTTTATAAAACGCCTACCGGCCTCCCAGGGCAATTCGATCATGGAGCAACTGTTGGAGCTCGATGGCAATGGATACCAGGGGCTGCCCCAAGAGCTGGATCTTTTTGTTTTTGAAACGGACGAACAGGAAAAGGAGTTTATATTCGTAGAAACGGGAGAACACCTGGAATCAGATCGGCTGCCCAGTGACCTGGATGAAGCTGTTCCAGCCGACGAGCTTGAACTTGATGAAGTTGAAGGCACCCTTGATGATGCTGAGGGAATGGAAAACGCGGCCGAAGATGGAGATATTTCCGCGCCAGGTGCAGATACTCCAGTAGAAACACCGGAAGAGGTGTCCGATGAAGAGGCTTCAGACCAGGGTTTTTATGATGAAAACGAAGAAACATCTCATGCAGAGGGTGAAGAAGGTGCGATAGCAAGCGATGGAACTGGAGAAGAAGAGGATGCCGTTGATGTAGAAAATGAAGAGGAGGTAAAGGAAGAACCGGAAGCAGATTGGACGATCAAGGTAGAGGGTACTTTCCTGCTCCCTGAAAACAACCTTTGGGCGGCGGAGCGGGCTGTTTCCAGGGAAGAAATAGATGTCGACCAGCTGGTTCGTGCTTTCTTTGTTGATACTTCCATGGCCCGCCGGATTGAAGAGCGGGACAAAGCCGTCTTTTTCACTGATGGGGAAAAAGGCCTGAGAATATATCCTTCCGGCCGGATCGAGTATACAGCGCCCCGACTGGAACGGGTTATGAGCAGTGTTACTTACTACAACGCCCTGCAGAAAGGTGCCGAGAAATTAAGCCTTTATGGAGGATGGAAACCCGAGGTCTTCCTGGACAAGATGGAGCGCCAGACCACGGGGTACCGCCTCACCTGGCAGATGTTTCATGAAGGACTTCCCTTGGTGGGGGAAAACCTGGGGAGCACCATGGTGTTAAATGAGCAGGGGGTTTCTTATTATCAACGTAAATTTCCCGTGCTGGGTGAACCATTGCTGGAAAGCAGGCAGTTTTCGCCTTATGAACACGCCCTGTTTAAGGCCATTGAACTGGAAGCAGAAGCTTTTTCTGACCAGAAGGTTACTCTGCTAAAGATGGAACCTGTTTACTATCTTCCTGCAGAAAATGAACAAAAACAGGCTGTCCCAGCCTGGAAAATAAAGTTTAAAGAAACAGGGCCTGTATACTTGCATTGGCAGTCCCTGGAACCCATGCAGTAACTGTGCAGCAGGGTCGAAGGAGGCTAGGGAAATGGAACTTTCAAGGGCAAAAACGGTTTTAATTTTCGCCTTTTTATTTTTAAATATATTCTTGTTTTACCATCTCTGGCAGGAAGAAGGAGAAAGTATTTTTGCCTTTGGGCAGGAAGAAGAATATTTTCAACTGGAAGAAGCTTTAGAGTCGGCTAACCTGGAGATGGACGTTCCTTTGCCCCGGAGCGGAAAAAGGGTAGGTCATCTAGTAGTAAAACCCTGGCAGATCCAGCGAGGCGAAGCCGTACAGGCCGTTTGGAATGCCCTTGATTTTCATGTGGATTCGTCGTCTGAATCCATTGAAGAGCATGAGCCAGATCTTGAAGAAGAACGGGTGATTATTTCCAGGCACAGTATAGAAGATTATCAACTAATCATCCGAAATGAGGGAATAATAAACCTGAAACGTTCGTCAAAAACGCCTCCGGAAGATGCCCGTGATAATGCTTCACAGGAGGATATAGAGAAAGCGGCCGATGACTTTGTCCAGTCCATACCCTTTTTGCAGGATTATGAACTGGATTATGTCCAGGAAGGGGATAAATGGCTGTTATTAAATTACCGGCAGTTGTTTGATGATAATCCGCTGTATGCCGGTTATCTTCAATTATCCATGGACGGCCTGGAACCCACTGGCTTTTATCTGTATCGTCTGCAACCAGTTGGCTATGCAGAACAGGAACGGGAAGTGATTCCTCCTTCCACGGCACTGCTGCGGTTCCTGGAATCGTACTCCGGTGCTGGCCGGAAAAAAAGCATTGTAGATTTTTCCCTGGGATATTACAGCCAGGAATATGATGCAGAAAGGTGGGAAATTCCTCCCGTATGGAGGATTCGCTTAAATAATGGCGAAGTATATTATATCAATGCCTTTACGGGACAATTGGAAAGGTAAAATGAGGTGAAGAAATCATATGGCAAATAGTTTTCACTCTGCGGCGAGGCCTTTAAGAGTAGTTCAGGCCAATGAAAAGCAAGAACAACTACCTGGAGCAGGTACATACGATGCTCCGTCCAAGTGTCTTGTTATCGAAGGAGGGCAAAAACTCTATGGCGATATCAAGATTAACGGGGCAAAAAATGCTGCTGTGGCAATTTTGCCGGCGGCACTTTTGGCAGAACGAACCGTCAAAATCGAAAATTTGCCGAACATTACAGATATCAGCAAGTTGGTTGAAATCATCATTGCCCTGGGGGCAAAAGTAACTTCACCTGGAAAAGGATGCCTTTGTGTGGATGCTTCTACGGTCAGCCGGTATGCTCCACCCGCCAACCTGGTTAACCAGCTGCGGGCCTCTTACTATCTCATGGGTAGTCTTTTGGGCCGTTTTGGCCAGGTTGAAGTTCCAATGCCCGGGGGTTGCGACCTGGGTCCAAGACCTATCGACCAGCACATTAAAGGCTTTACAGCCCTGGGCGCCCATGTGGAGCTGGAGCACGGGATTGTTAAGATCAAAGCAAGAAAATTAACCGGCGCCCATATCTACCTGGATGTGGTCAGCGTTGGGGCAACTATCAATATTATGCTTGCTGCTGTTAAAGCCGAAGGAAAGACAATTATTGAAAATGCGGCCAAAGAACCTGAAATCGTTGATACGGCTAATTTTTTAAATGCCCTGGGCTGCCAAGTTGTCGGGGCAGGGACAGATGTGATTAAAATTAACGGGGTAAAGAAGCTGGGAGACGTAGAACACAATGTAATCCCTGATCGCATTGAGGCGGGCACCTTTATGATCGCTGCTGCCGCTGCGGGCGGCGAAGTCCAGGTCCTGGATATTATCCCCAAGCACCTGGATCCGCTCACAGCCAAGTTAAAAGAGGTTGGCGCAGAGGTGGATGTAGGCCCGGATTGGATTGTGGTTAAAGAAAAGGAAAACCTTCAGGCCTCCGACGTGAAAACCTTCCCATACCCCGGTTTTCCTACAGACTTGCAGCCTCCCATCATGGTTCTGTTAACCCGGGCCCAGGGGACAAGTTTGATTACAGAAAATGTATTTGAACGACGCTTCCGCCATGTTGATGAACTAAAGAAAATGGGCGCAAATATTAAAGTGGAAGGTCGAATTGCTGTCATAGAAGGCGGTCAAAAACTATACGGTGCTCCTGTCCGCGCAATGGATTTGCGGGGAGGGGCTGCTTTTATTATAGCCGGGTTGAAATCCGAAGGAAAAACAGTCCTTACCGGGGTTGAACATATCGACCGGGGCTATGAAGATATTGTGGATCGCTTCCGAGAGCTTTCTGTACAAATTCAGCGCTCTTTTGTCGAGAAGTAAGTATTTCCCGGGAAATATGTCCCTGGGTTAGCTGGGTAATCGTAACAACAAATCTGGGAGCTGCGCAAAGGGTGATTTGCGTTGGAACTATGGCTTGTCCGCCATGGGTTGACGGATGCAAACCAGGAAGGCAGATTGCAGGGACAAATTGATTATCCTTTAAACGAAGAAGGGAGAAAGCAAGCCTTTTTACTGGCAGAGCGTTGTCAGGGCACAAGGTTTGCTTTTTGTTTAAGCAGCCCCCTGTTAAGGACCCGGCAAACGGCACAAATTATCCATGAGGTTGCAGGTTGTCCGCCCCCCCTCTATACATCCCTACTCCTGGAATACCATTGGGGCATCATTCAGGGAATGACAAAGGAACAATTAAAGCGCTGTTACCCTGGCCTTGCGGCCCGACTGGACAAAGACTTTCACCGTACGCCCATACCCGGTGCGGAAGGGTTGCCGCGGTTGTTTCAGCGGGTTAAACGGTTCTGCCAGTGGCTAGAGCGCCTGGAACAACTGCAGGCCCCGGAAAAGCCCGTACTTGTTGTCAGCCATGGCCGCTTTTTACATGCACTGATGCTCGTTATTTTCCCCTGTGACTTTCAGCAGTCCTGGCCTTTTCCTATGGACAATGCATCTTTATCCGTGCTGGAAGAAAACTTTAACGGCAGAACGCGCTTAAAATTATTTAATGATTGTTGTCACATCAAAGAATAAATTGGAATCCTTTGCGGCGGCAAAAGATTTGGATTGCTTTATGAATTTTGGATTGCCTTAAGAATAAAGAACAAACCTTCATTCTAACCTGCCTTCTATCCCTTCTCCCTGATACGTCGCTGTTTTTCTTCTAAAAGGAATTCTTTACTTGACGCTTTATTTGTTATAAACTGTTGTAAAGGTTATTTGAACTCGATTGGTAGGAGGTATCACATTGAGTAATTTTCATAATGGTTTTTCTGATAAGCCAGTTCGCAAAAAGTCTAATTTTTGGAAAGGGACCATTATAGGGCTCTTGCTGGGGTGCCTGATCATGGCCTCAGCGTTTTTCTATGTTGCCGGGACGATCAATTCTCAGAATAATAGCAGTAATAATGAGCTGGCGCTTCCACCAGAAAGCAGCGAAGAAAACAATGGCCGGAACCAGGAAAGCCTGGATGTTGCTGATGAGGTTAGGCAGTATTATATGGCCGTTGTAGAAGCTGCAGAAGAGGTAACCCCTTCTGTGGTCGGGATTAGCAATTACGGGTATGCCCGCGACTTTTGGGGGCAGGGAAGTGAACTTCAAGAAATTGGAACAGCTTCAGGCGTGATTATTAGTGAAGATGGGCTGATTGTAACCAACTACCATGTCATTGATGGCGCCGAGGAAATTGTGGTTACCCTGGGTTCGGGAGAAGATCTTCAGGCAGAAGTAGTAGGGGCTGACCCACCCACCGACTTGGCGGTGCTCCGTATTGACAAAAACGGACTTCCGGCAGCCCAGTTTGCCGAAACGGGGGATTTGCGTGCCGGGGAGCCAGCAATAGCCATCGGCAACCCCCTGGGGCTTGACTTTCAACAAACCGTTACCTTGGGAGTGATAAGTGCCATTGAAAGGACCATAGATATCCAGGGACAGCGTTTTACCTTTGTTCAAACAGATGCCGCTATTAATCAAGGCAATAGCGGTGGCGCCCTGGTTAACATTTATGGGAAAGTCGTCGGCATTAATACGGCGAAAATAAATATTCCCGGGGTAGAAGGGATGGGGTTTGCCATTCCTAGCAATACAGTAGATGAGATTATCAGTGAAATTATTGAGGAAGGGCGAGTTGTTCGTCCCTGGCTTGGTGTTTATATTCGCACATTAAGTGAAATGGAAGCCCAACGTTTTGAACTTCCGGTTGATTATGGTGTCGTGGTGGAAGAAACTGTATCCGGAGGCCCGGCACATAGGGCGGGTATGCAGCAGGGTGATATTATAATTGACATTGATGGTAACGAGATCAAAAACACAGCAGTACTGCAAGATGTGCTTTACGAAAAAAATGTCAACGATCAGGTTCGTGTAACCGTGCTTCGAGACCACCAGGAAGTTGAGCTGGATGTAACCCTGGAAGAACTGCCGGAACAGTAGTATAGTATGAAAAACCGTGTATTGGCGCTGTCGTCCGGGCGACTGTGTAACTCTGTGGAAGGCGCTAAGGTTCCCTCGGGGTCCTCGGGCGGCCTCCCCCGGTTTAACTCCCGTCCGGGTCGATCCCGGCGGCCGACGTCCTGTCGGCCGGGACCGCCCGAGGACCTTCGGTCACCAAGCGCCTTTGGCCACAGAGACCAACGTCGCCGGACGAATGCGCCATCTCCCCGGTTAGGGGAGCAGAGTGTTGAAAACCAGAGCTTCGATCATAAGTAAGGTTTTTCATCGGCTGTTGTGGCCCGGACGGACCGTGGCGGTTAGTATGAAAATGGAGTTTTAAGTTTCCCGGCATCGGCTCCGGTTATCTTCGCGGCAAAGCGCTAAGGCTTAAGTTCAAACTTCCCGCCGGCAGACCTGCAAACTTAGGCATCCTGCCACGATTGCAGGCGGCGGGCGTCCATGCCCGCCGGGCCGGCTCCCAGCTTTCACTTCGCCAACTTTCACGTCATCAAGAGCTTTTGGCCACAGAGACCAACTTCGCCGGACGAATGCGCCACCTTCCCGGTTAAGGGAACGGGGTGTTGAAAACCAGCACTTCGGACGCAAGCAAGGTTTTCCATCCCCTGTTGTGGCCCGGTAGGGCTGTGGCGGTTAGTATGAAATGGCAGTCGCCTTGCTGCCAAACGGTGCAGCGAGTAAAAAAACAGGTCATTTACTTGAATTATGTTGTCATTTCCTTCTCCGGATGTACTAAGATATTAAGTAGCAAAAAGGGGCTTTTGATTAATTAATGGGCCTGTATTGGGCAAGCAAGGAGGAACACGGTTGAGGGTTATTTTTGTTTTTATTGATGGGATCGGGCTGGGCCCGGAAAGCGAAGACAATCCATTTGTTTTTGCCGGGACTCCTTTTCTGCATCGACTGTTGGAAGGGAGCTTTTTGACAGAAAAGACTGCAGGGAAGTCGTTTTCCAATGGCATTCTTATGGGATTGGATGCAGCATTAGGTGTGCCCGGCAGGCCTCAAAGCGCTACCGGCCAGGCTGCTTTGTTTACTGGTGTCAATGCACCGGCTCTAATTGGAAAACACCTTAATGGGTTTCCCAATAAAAAGCTAAGGGATTTGTTGCGCGAAAAAGGCATGTTTTTACAGCTGGCAAAACGAGGTTTTTCCGGCACCTTTGCCAATGCGTACCGGCCTGAATTTTATTCTGACCTGGAACAGGGCTTGCAGCGTTACTTTTCTTGTTCTACCCTAATTACTTATTATGGAAATGTTTCTTTTCGCACCCTGGAAGACTTGGAACAAGGGCGTGCTGTATATATGGATATCACAAATTATTTCTTGCAAAAGATGGGTTTCGATGTGGGCAGGGTGACTCCTGAGGAAGCAGGCAGGCGGCTGGTTGATATTTCTCAGGATTTCGATGTCACACTTTATGAGCACTTTCTGACTGATATTGCTGGACACAGCCAGGATCGGGAGCAGGCAGTAAAAACACTAAATATCCTGGACCGTTTTCTGGAAGCGGTGGTTCATCACCTGGATCTTTCACAGGACTTGCTTTTAGTCACCAGTGACCACGGAAACCTGGAAAATTTAGGGATCAAAGGCCACACCACGAACCTGGTTCCTGCATTGCTGGTGGGGAAAGAACACCAGAAAATGGCAGAACGGCTTGGCTTGGAAAAAAATATAACCAGGGTGCTGCCAGCCCTTCTAGAGATCTTATCTCCTGCTACCACCTGTAGCTCTGAGTAAAAGGAGTTTTGATGAATTTTCGTCTTGTTACTGTGGGCAAGGTAAATGAAAGATATTTACAACTGGGCATGAATGATTATCTGTCCCGGTTAAAGCCGTACGCCAGGGTGGAAGTAATAGAAATTCCGGAAGCCAGAAAGCCAGGTAAAGCAGAGGCAGTTCAGCATCAAATCCTGGAAAAAGAGGCTGAGGCGATCAGGCGCAACCTGCGAGAAGGTGCGCACTTGGTTGTCCTGGCTGAAGAAGGGAATAAAATGACTTCCCTGGACCTGGCTCGCTACCTGGAAACATTATCTGTCGAAGGAAAAAGCAAGATAGACTTCGTCATCGGCAGTCACCTGGGACTGGCTCCGGAGATGAAACGCAATGCTCACCTTTTTCTGTCGCTTTCCTCCCTTACCTTTCCTCACCTGCTGGCTCGTCTGATTCTATTGGAGCAGCTCTATCGCTCCTTTAAAATTATCCGAGGTGAACCGTATCACCGCTAACCTGCCGATACCTGGAAACTTAAAACTCCATTTTCAAACGAAAGGAAGAAAGATTTGTTAATAAAAGTTTTAGTCGAGAACACCACAAGAAAAGACAGTCAAGGCCTTAAAGCCCAACACGGGATGAGCCTTTACCTGGAGACCCAGGGTTCTAAAGTTTTGTTTGATACAGGGCAAGACCACTTTTTCCTGGATAATGCACAAAAGCTCGGCGTAAACCTGGAAGAGGTGGATTTTTTGGTTATCTCCCACGGGCACTATGACCACGGGGGCGGGTTGGAGTGTTTCCTGCAAAAAAACAGCCGAAGCAAGGTATTTTTAAGCAGGCACTGTTTAAGACCTTTTTATGCTCAAAAGTCAAGCCGGGAAATGAAATTCATCGGGTTAAGTTCGGACGTTTTTTCCAGGCACCAGGATCGATTTGTTTTCATCCCTGCCGGCGAAACATTTTTTCAGATCATGCCAAACCTGGTTTTGCTGGCCAATACTCGCTTTGACGGCTTTATCCCGCAGGGAAATGAAATCCTGTTGAAAAAGGAGCAGGATGCGTACCGCCCGGATGATTTCAAGCACGAGCTTATGCTGGTTGCTCTCGAGCCTGAAGGCGATGTAGTGTTTACCGGTTGTTCTCACGGTGGCGTTACCAATATGCTTTATTCTTACAGGGATAAGTATCCCTTTCGACCTTTCAAGGCCCTGTTTGGAGGGTTTCACTTGATGGACCCGCTAAAAGGGGTAATGCGGGAACCTGAAGATGTTGTCCTGGAGCTGGCTGAGGAAATAGGTTCTTTTTACCTGGAACAGGTTTTCACTGGACACTGTACCGGAGAAGAAGCATTCGGTTTGCTGTCCCAAAAACTGGGAAGTGTTGTGCAGCGATTTTGCACTGGTGACGAATATTTGATTTAAAATGCCGGGTAGCTAAGGGCTACGTTTTTGGCTTTTCACATATGAATCAGCTTGAGGTTTATAACCTTATCGGTTGCCTGTTGTCTCCAGGATAAACACAAGAATTCGGGAAACCTGGCCGTGCAGGCCTTTCTTTGAAACAGGAAAATTGTTTGTCGAGGCCTTCATTTTTTCTTGTTTTTGCCGGATCTAACTTGCACCAAACGTCGTTTTATGGTATAGTTACTTCGCGATGCTGTATCATGTACGGGCTTGAACAGTAATGCTCAGGTTGCAGATGTGGCTTACAGGCAGCGCAAGATTTTATTATTTAAGGAGGACCAGAAGTAAATGATTGGAACAGTAAAGTGGTTTAATGCGGGGAAAGGTTATGGATTTATTGAAAGGGAAGACGGAGACGATGTCTTTGTTCATTTCTCCGCGGTACAGATGGATGGGTTTAAAACCCTGGAAGAAGGACAGAAAGTTGAGTTTGATATTGTTGAAAGCGACCGCGGGCTGCAGGCTGCCAACGTCGTGGTTCTTTAGGCTGTAGCCGGCTCAACGAAAAAAGAAAAAGGGCATCTCCTGCTTTCGGGAAATGCCCTTTTTTATTATCCAGCTTTTCTTTTCCAAGGCCCAAGGCCCAAGGCCCAAGATTTATTCGGCCAGCATTGAAGAGCTCGTAACAGCAACTGCTCTGATACAGGGAAGCGGTTATCTCCACTTTTAGCACCGGTCTTTGTTACTCCAGGAAATGACGCAAAAGGCACTGCTCGCTGCGGTGCTCGCAGGGATCGAAGCAGTAAAGGGGCGTTGACATATACTTCTCTCCCCGGTCGGGGATAATGGTAACAATTAGCCCTTTATCCAGGGTTTTCGCGATTTCTGTAGCCACGTGAAAAGCTGCTCCTGCACTCATTCCGGAAAAAATTCCTTCTTCCCGGGAGAGCTTTTGGGCCATGTTGAAAGCATCTTCGTCGGAGACATTGATCTTTTCATCTATTCGGGATGGATCATAGATTGGCGGGACGATGGCTTCATCCATGTTTTTCAAGCCCTGGATCTGGTGGCATCTATTGGGCTCAACCCCGATGATTTTTATTTCGTGGTTGTATTCTTTTAACCGTTTGGAGCAACCCATCAGGGTTCCTGTAGTTCCCATGCCAGCAACAAAATGGGTGATTTTCCCTTGGGTCTGTTCCCAGATTTCTACAGCCGTGGTTTCGTAATGAGCCAGGGCATTGTGGGGGCTGTTAAACTGGTCGGGCATGTAGTAACGTTCCGGGTTTTTGGTGTAGATTTCCCGGGCCTTTTCAATGGCGCCGTCAGTGCCTTTTTCTCCTTCAGTAAGCAATATCTCTGCACCCAGGGCTTCCATGGACTTGCGACGCTCCTCGCTCATCCATTCTGACATGGTGACCAGCAGTCGGTACCCTTTTACTGCAGCCACCAGGGCAAGGCCTATTCCAGTATTCCCGCTGGTTGGTTCGACGATAATTTTATCCTTGCTCAGCTTGCCTTCTTTTTCAGCCATAGAAATCATATAATAGGCGATACGGTCTTTTACACTTCCACCGGGATTGGCACCTTCCAGTTTTACACCCAAAGTTACACGGGGATTTGGGTTTAGCCTGGAAATTTTAACCAGCGGCGTCTGACCGATTGTTTTTAACATGTTATCTTTCAATGAGGGGCACCCCCTGCAAAATAAAATATGAACGTATATGGTCCGTACAGGCCTTGGCGGGAGAGGGAGATGGGCTTTGCCTGCTATCCTTTACTTATAATGAGGTCCTCCTCCTTTGGCTTGGCAATAGCCGGAGCCAAAACGGGGTAGCTTAAAACGCCACCTTTATACTCATTATATTAGCCAGTAAAAGAGGTTTTCCTTCCCCGTAACGGCAAAATATTTTTCTCAGGGTAAATAATTAATAAATAATTCTTCCCGTTGACAGGAGCAAAATTATTCGTTATTATCTTTTTATTCAAGTTCATTCAAAAAACCAAAACTGTACCTTATCCAGAGCGGTGGAGGGAACGGCCCTGTGAAGCCCGGCAACCGGATTTGATTCGGTGCTAATTCCGCCAGGAGAGTCCTGAAAGATAAGGAGAGGAACCTTCAAATAAGCAGTCCTCTTCTTTCCCCAAGAAGAGGATGTTTTTTTAAAAAAAAGTCTCCTCTTGTCCAGGTTACATAAGCCCAATTTTAGGGAAGGAGACTAACGGGAATGAACTTTGTGCCAGAAAATAACTGCCTTCCGGAGAGGGAAGCCCTTTACCCTTCCTTTGAAGGGGAGTGTTTTTTTGGTTTTACCGAGCCTTCGGGAAATTTTATCCTGGAGAGTGGAGCCTCATTAAAATCGGTCATTGTCAACTACCAGACGTACGGCACCCTGGCTCCAGGAAAAGACAACGCTATCTATATTGCCCATGCGCTAACGGGAGGCAGTCTGGTTGGTCCTCCGCCCCAGCAGGGCAAAGAAAAAGGGTGGTGGGAACCTTTAATCGGGCCCGGGCGTCCCCTGGATACCAACCGCTATTTTATTGTCTGCAGTAACATTCTGGGTAGTTGTTACGGTTCCACGGGGCCGGCCTCCCTGGATGCTGCTACAGGCAAGCCTTATGGTATGGGTTTCCCTGTGGTGACGATCAAAGACATGGTCCGGGCACAGAAAATACTGCTGGAACACCTGGGAGTCAAGGAGCTGATCACCGTTATTGGCGGCTCCATGGGAGGAATGCAGGCACTGGAATGGGCTGTAATGTATCCCAAAATGGTGCGCAGCGTCATGGCTATAGCTACCTCCGGGCGTTTTTCCCCCATCGGTGTTGCTTTTAACCAGGCGGCCCGCAGGGCGATCATGAACGATCCGGACTGGCGCCGGGGGCAGTATTACGGGAAAGAGTTTCCCCGCCAGGGTCTGGCCCTGGCCCGGATTATTGCCACCATCACCTACCGCAGCAACGAGTCTTTTGAAAGGCGCTTTGGGCGGGAATTACAAAAAGCCGAAGATTGTAATCCCTTTGCTTTTTACGAGCAGTTTGCTGTGGAAAGTTACCTTAACCATCAGGGGGAAAAACTAACCCATCGCTTTGATCCCAACTCGTACCTGTATCTTTCCAAGGCCATGGATTTACATGACCTGAGTCGTGGTTATACATCGTATGAAGCCGCTCTCAGGCGCATCAGTGCTATGGTTTTTCTTCTGGGGATCAGCACGGATATTTTGTTTTACCCCCGGGAAGTGCGGGGGCTGGCCATAGAAATGCGCCGCTGCGGTGTAGATGCCCGCTATGATGAACTGGTATCCCCGCATGGGCATGATGCTTTTTTGATGGAATTTGAACAGATGGAAGAGTATATTCACCGCTGCCTGCAAGAAGTGGAGCAAGGTCGGGAATAAGATCTTTCTATTCTTTATCTTTAATATCTGGAAGGGATTTTTTAAGGTGGTGTATAATTATTAAAGAAGGAAAGGAGGGTGAGCCCTTTTTCCTCTTTTGCGCCAGGGGAAGGGGCGACATTTTTGCTCATAGAAAAAATGGAAGTCGGGGCTTTTGCTGCCAACTGTTACCTGGTAGCCTGCTCGGAAACAAAGGAAGGCGTCATTATCGATCCCGGGGCTGAAGGCAAGCAGGTGGTAAAAAAAGCCGGGGAAATGGGTATGGCTGTAAAATATATTATCAATACCCATGGACATATTGACCACGTGGGCTCCAACGGGGAGGTAAAAAAAGCGTTTGCTGTTCCTGTCCTGGTTCATGAAAAGGATGCTCCCATGTTTCGCAGTCCCCAGGCCAGCCTGGCATTATTTACAGGTAAAGGCAAGCTGCCGGCCCCGGACCAAACCTTCCGGAACGGCGATGTTTTTTCGGCAGGACGCCTGTCCATCCAGGTCCTGGAAACCCCAGGCCACACTCCTGGTAGTGTCACTTTGGATATTCAAGGCCGCCTTTTTACAGGCGACACCCTTTTCGCAGGTTCTATCGGGCGGACCGACCTGCCCGGTGGATCATACCAGCAGATTATTGCCAGCATTAAAAGTAAGATTCTGGTGTACAATGACGATACAGAGGTTTACCCCGGGCACGGCTCATTAACCACCGTAGGCGAAGAGCGGCAGTTTAACCCGTTTTTATCCTGAAAGCAGGCAATTTCAACGGGAAGACCCGGGGGCGGGTCTTTCTCTAGATTCATTAATTCAACAGGAAGGATCGAGCCAAGATGAAAACAATTCCGGAGCTATACTTCATGGGTGCCGCAGCAGCCGAAGCAGAGCACAGCCTGACAGCTTTTGATGCGGCACTATTAAAAATCGGGATAGGAGACTGCAACTTGATCCGGGTTACCAGTATCCTGCCTCCAGGATGTAAGGAGGCTCCCCAGGGATTTCGTTTTCCCGATGGAGCCCTGGTGCCAACAGTTTACGGGGTTGCTACCAGCTCCACCCCCGGAGAACTGGTCGCTGCAGCCGTGGGCATCGGGTTCTCAGAGGACAGTTTTGGTGTGCTCATGGAACATTCGGGCACGCTGAGCGCCGAAGAAGCGCGCAGCAAGATTGAAGAGATGATCAAAGAAGCCTTTGAAATCAGGAACATGGAGCTCAAAGGGATGAAAATAAGTAGCATTGAACACCGTGTAAAAAAAGCCGGGGCGGCTGTTGCAGCTGTTGCCCTCTGGTAAGGGGAGAGCAAGAAATGGAATTATGGTATACCGAACTGCAAACACCAAACCTGGGTTTTTCCTGTAAGGTGAAAGAAACGCTGTGCCGCTGGCACACACCGTACCAGGATTTGGCAGTTTTAGAAACCTTTCAGTTCGGCAAAATGCTGGTTCTGGACGGGATGGTCCAGGCTACGGACCTGGATGAATTTGTCTATCATGAAATGATCGCCCATATACCTATGCGCACTCACCCCAACCCGACCGATGTGTTGGTTATCGGTGGAGGCGACGGGGGAACCATCCGGGAAATTTGCAAATATCCTTCGCTAAACAAAGTTACCCTGGTGGAGATTGATCACCAGGTGGTTGAGGCTTCACTGCGCTTTTTCCCTCAGATGAGTTCTTCCCTGGAAGATCCCCGGGTGGAAATTGTGCATACCGATGGGGTGGAGTTTATTCGTTCCTTTCACGAAGCCTTTGATGTGGTCATTGTCGACTCCACGGAGCCCGTAGGCCCGGCGGAAAAACTTTTTCAAACCCCCTTTTACCGGTCTGTGTGCCAGGCTTTAAAGCAAGATGGCTTGATGGTGGCCCAGACAGAATCTCCGTTTGTCAATGCCGAATTGATCCGCAATGTCCAGGCACGGATTCGTTCAATTTTTCCACATACATACCTTTATTTGGCATCCATCCCTACCTATCCCAGTGGGTTGTGGAGTTTTTCCTTGGGTTCCAGGTATCATAACCCCCTTTACCCGGAAAATAATTATGTGCCAAAGGATACCCGCTACTATACATCCCAGGTTCACCAGGGGTCTTTTTTGCTGCCCCGTTTTGTGCAAGAATTAACAACAAGCGATTCAACACCTGGGACATCGTCTTAAATGAAGAAAGGGGAGATTTGCTTATGCCTGGAAAATACATCTTCGTGACCGGCGGGGTGGTTTCTTCTCTGGGGAAAGGAATTACCGCGGCCTCGCTGGGCTGCCTGTTAAAAAGCCGGGGATTAAAAGTCAGCATCCAAAAGCTGGATCCTTATATTAACATAGACCCGGGGACCATGAGCCCCTACCAGCACGGGGAAGTATTTGTAACTGACGACGGTGCGGAAACAGACCTGGATTTAGGCCATTACGAGCGGTTTATCGACTCCAACCTGACCAAGAATAATAACGTGACTACGGGAAAGATATACTGGTCCGTGATCAGTAAAGAACGCCGGGGAGATTATTTGGGGGGAACGGTCCAGGTAATCCCGCACATCACGAACGAAATCAAAGACTGCATCCGGCGTGCCGCCCAGGATCCCCGGGTGGATGTCATGATCACGGAAATAGGTGGCACCGTAGGGGATATCGAGGGTTTGCCTTTTCTGGAGGCAATCCGGCAGATGAAAACCGACCTGGGTCGGGAAAACGTCTGTTATATCCATGTTACCCTGGTCCCGTTTTTGGAGCGAGCCGGGGAACTGAAAACCAAGCCCACCCAGCACAGCGTCAAAGAATTGCGCAGCATCGGTATCCAACCAGATATCATTGTCTGTCGCACGGAACACCCCCTATCCCAGGATTTTCGAGAAAAGATCGCTTTGTTTTGCGATATTAATCCCCGGGAAGTCATCGAAAACAGCAGCATTTCCAATATTTATCAGGTGCCTTTATTGCTTAAAGAGGAAGGGCTGGAGCAGATTGTCCTGGAAAAATTGGGGGTGCCTCACGGGGAAGCTGACCTGGGCGAATGGGAAGAAATGGTGAGCCGGATCAACTGCCTGGAAGAAAGTGTTGTCATCGCCCTGGTAGGTAAATATACCGCGTTGAAAGATGCTTACTTAAGTGTAATTGAGGCTCTTGTGCACGGAGGGGTTTCCAATGGAGTTGATGTGGAAATCCGCTGGATTGACTCCGAACAGCTGGAGAATGAAACAAACCCCCAGGTGTTAAAAGAAATCTTCCAGGGTGTCCACGGCATTTTGGTCCCCGGGGGGTTTGGTGAGCGAGGGATCGAGGGGAAAATTCATGCAGTCCAGTATGCCAGGGAGAATAATGTGCCCTTTTTGGGCCTCTGCCTGGGCATGCATTGTGCCATTATTGAGATAGCCCGAAACATTTGCAACCTGCCAGGGGCTCATTCCACAGAATTTGTCCCTGATACGACAGCGCCGGTGATCGACCTGCTCCCGGAACAAAAAGAAGTGTCTTCCAAAGGAGGGACTATGCGCTTGGGGCTTTATCCTTGTAAGCTGGATCAATCCAGCCGGGCATTCCAATCTTACCAGGAAGCGATTGTCTACGAACGCCACCGACACCGCTTTGAGTTTAACAACATATACTGGGATGACTTTGAAAAAGCGGGGGTGCTGTTCGGCGGTACATCCCCCGACCGCAGGTTGGTGGAAATTGTGGAACTTAGAGAACATCCCTGGTTTGTAGCTACCCAGTTTCACCCGGAATTTAAATCTCGTCCCAATAGGGCCCATCCGCTATTCCGCGACTTTGTCGCTGTAGCCCTGACCATAAAGCGTGGGGAGCAACATTTTTTAAAAGTGGAGCAGGAATGAATAACGTGAGATAGAAATAGTATATTTATGGAAGCCAGGGAGTTGCCAGGAGGGATTTCATGCGTGGGAAAAAGATAATTGCAGCTGTGATGATTACAGCTCTGGTTTTAGCCGTTTTTTTTGGTCTGCGTGATCTCTTTGCCCCGCGCCCCGAACGAAAAGATGTGCCCACTCACCCGGGTAATGCCGTTGGTGTCATACATATTGACGGGATTATTGCCGCTGGTGAAGGCGGGTTTTTTGCTACCGGTGGGGCGGACCGCCTGCAGGAAGATCTGCGTAGAGCCAGAGATGATGATATCCAGGCCTTAGTAATCCGCATTAACAGTTCCGGAGGAAGTGCAGCAGCTTCCCAGGAAATTTATCAGGAGATCCAGCGGGTTCGGGAAAGTGGCAAGGTAGTAGTGGCGTCTATGGCCGATGTGGCTGCTTCCGGAGGATACATGGTCGCCTGTGCTGCTGACTATATTGTGGCCAACCCGGGTACCATTACAGGAAGCATCGGGACAATCATGGATGTTTCCAGCATGGAAGGGTTATATGAAATGCTGGGCATTGAATATGAAGTGGTTAAAAGTGGACCGCATAAGGATGCCTTGAATCCCGGACGCCCCCTGACTGAAGAGGAAAAAGCTCTTTTCCAGGAGATGGTCGACGACATTCATGCCCAGTTCGTTGAACTGGTTTCGGAACGCCGCTCTTTAAGTTCCGAAGATGTGCAAAGCCTGGCTGACGGCCGGATTTTGACCGGGCAGCAAGCCCTGGATGCAGGGCTGGTGGACCAGTTGGGCAATTATTATGACGCTATTGATCTTGCTGCCGAGAAAGCGGATATCCCCGAAGAACCGCAGATTTATCCTTACCGCACCCGGGATTTTTGGACTCGCTTTACCATGGGAAATGCCGAAGCGGGAAAAACCCAGCTGGCCCCGTTTTTAGAACATCTGGTATTTCTTCTTCGCTAGAAAGGAGTTTATATGTTCAAAGGCTTCCTTGATGACTTTTACGATACACTTTTCCAGTACAGCAAGGGTTTTGCCCGTATCGCCCGGGAACGAACAGTATGGCATGGATTGGCTGTCTACCTGTTGGTCAACATTATTGTATCTTTGGCGACGATCAATCTACCTGCAGCCGAGCAGGATATCTCTTCCTTAATTACGCCTGAACTGGCGCCTTTTGTCCCCCTGGAGGTAGTGGAGGGGATGATGCGATTTATTCCCCTGTTTTCTATGCTGGTCTACCTGGTTTTTGGCCCCCTTTACTTTCTTCTCTCCGTAGCTGTGCTGCAGTTTATCTCCCGGCTCTTTGGGGGGGAAGGAGATCCGACAAGTTTAGGAGCTGTGCTGGGCTATGCCAACATTCCATACGTGATTGTCGCTGTAGGGGGGCTTTTTGCCCGCTACACGACTTTTGACATTGTTGGCCTTATCTCTTTGATCGCCTTCTTCTGGTCGGTTTGGCTTAAGATCGCCGGGATTAAGATTGTGCACAATTTTACCTGGGGGCGCTCCTTCCTGGTATTTTTCATGCCGGCCATCGCGCTAATTGTGGTGTTCATCTTGTTCGTCCTGCTTTTTATCGTTTTCCTGATACCCATTGCCGCCCAAATTTTTGAGGGGATTTCCGGCAATATACCGCACATGTAAAATTTGTTGCAGTTTTATCCGGGGCAGTTTTGTCCAGATATGGAATTTCTTGCTGAAAGGAGAGAAAATTATGAACCTTGTAACCTTAAAGGAAGTCCTGGAGCCAGCGAAGCAAAAAGGCTACGCCGTAGGAGCATTTAATGCCAATAACATGGAAATCGTTCAGGCTATTGTGGAAGCGGCAGCGGAAGAACGAGCACCTGTTATTCTGCAGGCCAGCCAGGGAGCCATCCGTTATGCCGGGCTGAAACACATTGTTTCTTTAGTGCAGACCGCTGCTGCAGGAGTCGATATCCCGGTGGTGCTGCACCTGGACCATGGGACAGATTTTGACCAGGTCATGCGCTGCATCCGTCATGGTTTTAGTTCAGTCATGTACGATGGGTCAGCGCTGCCCCTGGAGGAAAACATCGCTACCACCTGCCGGGTCATCGAAGTAGCCCGTGCCGTAGGGGTGACAGTAGAAGGTGAATTGGGCAAGATCGGCGGAACGGAGGACGATATTTCTGTAGAAGAGCGGGATGCACTGCTCACAGACCCTGAAGAAGCCAGGCTTTTTGTCCAAAAAACGGATGTTGATGCCCTGGCTGTGGCTATTGGCACCGCTCACGGACCGTATAAAGGAGAGCCCAAGCTGGATTTCGAACGCCTGGAGCGGATCCGGGAGTTGACAGGGACGCCCATTGTCATGCATGGGGCATCAGGAGTTCCTGAAGGCTCCATCAAGAAGGGAATTGAGTTAGGGGTCCGAAAAATCAATATCGATACCGAGCTGCGACAGGCCTTTACCAGCGGGATTAAAACGTTTATGGAAAAAGACCCGGACAATATTGACCCTCGTAAAATCCTGGCCCCGGCCAAGGAGGCCATGAAAAAAGTGATCAAAGAAAAGCTGCACCTGTTTGGCTGCGCAGGAAAAGCGTAACGAATATCTACTCAGAGAGACGTAGGGAGGATTGAACGTGAAATTTTTTTTGGATACAGCCAATATCCAGGAAATCAAAGAGGCGGTCTCCTGGGGAATTATCAGCGGGGTGACCACCAATCCCACACTGGTGGCTAAAGAAGATGGTGGCTTTGAAGAAATGATGCAGGCCATCTGCCGGGATGTGGATGGCCCGGTCAGCGTGGAAGCAGTAAGCATGGGAGCAGAAGAGATGATCAGGGAAGCCCGGATGTTGGCCGGCATTGCCCCGAATGTGGTTGTGAAGATCCCCATGAACATAGAAGGCTTAAAAGCGGTCTCCTGGCTGGAGAGAAACGAGGAGATCCGCTGCAATGTGACCCTGGTTTTTTCTGTGAACCAGGCCCTGCTGGCCGCGCGGGCCGGGGCAAGCTATATCAGCCCCTTTGTGGGAAGAATCGATGATATTGGCTGGGACGGCATCGGCCTGATCCGGGAAATGGTGACTGTTTTTGAGCGACAGAAGCTGGCATCCCAGGTAATCGCCGCCAGTATCCGTCATCCCTTGCATGTACAGGAATCTGCTGCTGCCGGTTCCCATATCGCCACGCTGCCCTTTACCGTGTTAAAACAGATGGCCAGTCATCCCCTTACAGATCAGGGGATTGAACGTTTCCTTGCAGACTGGGCCAAAGTGAAGGACAAGGAAAAGTAACAATTTCAATAGAGCAAAGCAAGCGGACTATGGTATTAATTCCTGGGAGTTTTACCCCAGTTAAGGAGTGGGAGCTGATGGAACGTGAACTTGCGCTGGAATTTGTCCGGGTAACGGAAGCGGCAGCGCTTTCTTCGGGACGGCTGATGGGGCGGGGAAACAAGAAAGCTGCTGACCGCGCTGCTGTGGAATCCATGCGCCGGGCCTTTGATACGGTTTACATTGATGGTGTGGTTGTGATCGGGGAGGGGGAGATGGATGAAGCCCCCATGCTTTATATTGGGGAAAAGGTGGGTGTGGGCACGCCCCCCCTGGTTGATGTGGCTGTCGATCCCCTGGAAGGCACCAACCTGGTAGCCAAGGGGCTGCCCAATGCCCTGTCAGTGCTGGCGGTTGCCCCGCGCTACTGCCTGTTGCATGCCCCGGATATGTACATGGATAAAATTGCTGTGGGGCCCAAGGCCGCGGGATGTATTGACCTGGATGCCACGGTGGAAGAAAATGTGCTTCGGGTGGCCAAGGCCCTGGGCAAGCAGGTTGAAGATATCGTGGCGATCATCCTGGACCGTCCCAGGCATGAACACATAATCAAAGAGCTCCGCAGGTTAGGTGCCCGGGCCCGGCTGATCAGTGATGGAGATGTTTCTGCCGCCATGTCCACGGCCATTGAAGCAGCAGGAGTAGATATTCTGTTCGGTATCGGCGGAGCCCCGGAAGGCGTTTTGGCTGCTGCTGCTCTGAAGTGTATGGGAGGTGAAATTCAGGGGCGTCTGGTACCGGAGGATGAGGAAGAAACCGAACGCATTCGGGAAATGGGCTTAGATGATCCCCAACAGTTGCTGTTAATGGAAGACCTGATTAAAGGGGATGATGTCATTTTTGCAGCTACGGGAATTACCGACGGGGACTTTCTCCAGGGTGTCCGTTATGCGGGCACAACAGCGACAACTCATTCCCTGGTCATGAGAAGCGTCACCGGCACCGTGCGCTTTATCCAGGCCACTCACCAGCTACAATTAAAGCCGCATTACGTGGCACGTAGTTTCAAGGGAGAAGGTCAAAGCGACTAGATTTCTCCTGCTGCAAATTTATCACAGGAGGTGTTCCCTGAGCAAGGCTTATAACACGCCGGCTGCCGGGGCATACTAGTGAATATGTGGTTGGCCTTTTTCTTCAATGCGATGTTAATCATCCTGGCCGGAACGCAGTTGACCCGGAATGCCGAACGCATTTCTGCAGGCCTGGGACTAAGCAGTGCCTGGGCTGGAGCCCTCCTTTTGCCCCTTGCCACTTCCCTGCCGGAAGTTGTTACTTGTGTCAGGGCGGCCATGATCGGCTCGCCGGACTTAGCCGGGGGCAATATCTACGGCAGCATCCTCTTTAACCTTGCTTTAATTGCATTAATTGACCTGGTCCAGGGGCGCGGCCCCCTGACAGCGAGGCGCAAAAAGATCCTGGTTTTAACAGGGATTTTAAGTGTTACAGCCATCTCTTTCTCCATCCTGGGCATGCTGCTGGACCTTCCCTTTGCCCTGGGGTGGGTAGGCTTTGACACCGTGGCCATAGTTGCCGTGTACCTGGTGGGTAGCGGGATGATTATGGGCCTGGACAAAAATATGTCCAGCTTCGCCCTGCCAGGAGAAGGGGCGCCGGAAACAGGCGGGGACCACCAGGCCCGCAAAAAGGGAATGCACCGCGGTATCCTGATCTTTGCCGCAGCCGGCATGGTGATTATCCTGGCCGGTACAGGCTTAACCGATGCGGCGGACCGTATCGCCCTGGAGACCGGCATGAGTCAGACTTTGGTCGGCTCATTGTTGATTGCTCTTTCTACATCACTTCCAGAACTGGTTACTACCATGACAGCTGTCCGGATGGGACAGGTGGAAATGGCTGTCGGCAATGTCTTTGGGGCCAACTTTTTTAACATCCTGCTGCTATTTATCACCGATCTTTTTTACAGGAAAGGGCCCATTCTCCCAGGACTGTCCGATCAAAATGTTATCGTGGCAGTTGTAGCCATCTTTCTTACCCTGGTGGCGGTAATCAGCCTGGTTTATCCATTCCGGCGCCAGTGGCTACACATGGGAATTCCTTCATTTATTATCCTGGGGGGGTATTTTTTGGCCTTTGTTTTCTTGTTTTATGCAAACTGATGAAGAAAGTGAGAGACGAAAATGCAACTGAGTGAATTAGAAACTTTAAACCTGGAAGAACTGCAAAAACGGGCTAAGGACGCCGATGTTAAAGGCGTTAGCGGTATGAAAAAAAGAGATCTTATTTTTGCCCTTCTCCGGCAGGAAGCCGAGTCGGAAGGCCTGATTTTTGCCGAGGGGATCCTGGAAATCATGCCCGATGGATACGGTTTTTTAAGGAGAGTCAACTATCTTCCCCACGAGAACGACATTTACATTTCTGCTTCCCAAATCCGGCGTTTCAGCCTGCGTACCGGGGATCTGGTCTCGGGGAAAGTCCGTCCGCCCAAGGAGAATGAACGCTACTATGCCCTGCTGCATGTAGAAGCGGTTAATAACCAGGATCCGGAAAAAGTGGCCTACCGCCCACATTTTGCCGAACTAATCCCGGTCCATCCGGATTATCAACTCTGCCTGGAAAAAGATTCACAGGATATGGCCACCCGGATTATTGACCTTTTAATTCCCGTGGGAAAGGGACAAAGGGGCCTGATTGTCTCTGCTCCCAAGGCGGGCAAAACACTTCTCCTGAAAAAAATGGCTAACAGCCTGGCTTACAATTATCCCCAGCTGAATATCATTGTCCTGTTGATTGATGAACGTCCCGAGGAAGTAACCGATATGAGCCGTTCAGTCCGGGGTGAAGTATTAAGCTCTACTTTTGACGAAAAACCGGACAACCATGTCCGGTTGGCGGAGTTGGTCCTGGAAAGGGCCCAACGCCTTGTGGAGCAGGAAAGGGATGTTGTTATCCTGTTGGACAGTATCACCCGGCTGACCCGGGCTTACAACCTGGTAATCCCTCCCAGTGGCCGGACTTTGTCTGGAGGTATTGACCCAGCGGCCTTTCACAAACCCAAAAAGTTTTTCGGTGCGGCCCGCAATATCGAAGAGGGCGGAAGCCTGACCATCCTGGCCACAGCACTGGTGGAAACAGGCAGCCGCATGGATGATGTAATTTATGAAGAGTTTAAAGGGACTGGAAACATGGAATTGCACCTGGACCGCAAAATTGCCGAGCGTCGCTACTTCCCTGCCATCGACATCCCCCGTTCCGGGACCCGGCGTGAAGAGCTGCTCCTGGACGAGAACACCATTGAGCTAATGTGGGCCCTGAGGCGTTCTATGAATGTTTCCTCCTCCGACTTCCTGGAAGCCCTGATCGAGCGTTTGAAAAAAACGGATAGCAATGCCTCCTTTTTAGCCAACCTGCATAACCTGTAAAGTATTTGTTTGTTCGCTAAAAAACAACTGTGCTTTAAAATCATTCCCTATTGCCTTTTGTTTCCATTTCATGCATATTATTTTTTATCCTGGCCAGAATAAGGGGGAGTATATGCAGGGAGTGGAAACAAATGTTTACAACGTTATGTGACTGTAAAAAGGGAAACGACCTGAAGAGGCACCTGGCAGGTTTAAGTGAAAAAAGGGGCTTGGCAAGGACTGGCGGCTTCCATTCAGCATGTAAGTTTGCGCTGTGCAGCGTTTTTTTCGCGGTTTTTTTCCTCCTGACAGCTCCCGTTCCAGGCAGTGCCGGGGAATACCGCCCTTCTTACCTGGAAGGACTGGAAAACTACATGGCCAAAGTAGAACAGCATCAGCTTGAAGTGGAGCGGATGGAAAGAAAAAGAGTGCTGGAGCGGTCTGTTACCCATCATACGATCAAAAGGGGAGAAACCCTGGGGGAAATCGCCAGGCATTATGGAGTGGATGTAGGCGAACTGGCCCTTTGGAACAGGATCGAAAACCCCCACTTTATCCTGCCGGGACAAAAGCTGGATATCCTGCTAATTGAGGGGACTCTACACCAGGCGGGAAAAGAGGAAACCGTGCAGAAAATTGCCAGGACATATGGTGTGGAGGATAAGAAAATAGCGGATTTTAACCTCCTGGAACATCCCGAATCCATCCCGGAAGGAGAAGCCTTGGTCATACCGGGAGGCCGGATTCCGGTGGAGGACAAAGAGGTAATACAGGCAGCCTTATTCAGTCCAGGGCTGAACCGTCAAATTGCTGCCCGGGCCCCCGGGGAAGCAAGAGGTGCTCCCGTGTTTCAATGGCCCCTGGAAGGCACTATTACTTCCCGCTACGGTTGGAGGGATGGCTCTTTTCATTATGGACTGGATATTGCTGCCCCACACGGGTCCCTTGTCCGTGCCTCAGCATCGGGCACTGTGCTGGAGGCGGGCTACCGGGGAAGCTATGGTCTGGTAGTGACCCTTGCTCACCCGGGAGGCTGGAGCACACTTTATGCCCACAATTATAAGCTTCTGGTCCAGCAGGGGCAGCAGGTAACAGCAGGGCAGCCCGTGGCCAAAGTAGGAGCAAGCGGCCGTGCTACAGGGCCCCATGTGCATTTTGAAGTGATCTATCATGGGAACAGGAAGGATCCTCTAAACTACCTGGGAAGATCTTAGCCTTGTGCTCAAAACAGAATTAATTTTGGATTAGACTTTCAACTTACTGGGTTTTATGCATCATGACGCTTTCTTTCTGCCACACTTGCCACACTTGCCACAACGCTGGCAGAACAACTTTCCGGTGTCCCCAGGACACCGTTTTTTTATATTGTCAAAAGCATTTTTTTTTGTTATGATATAATTCGTGTATAGAAAGCTAGGCAAGGCATGAATTGCAGTTTTTGTTTTCAGGAAAGAGGTGAGTCAGATGAAAAAAGAAATCCATCCCGCGTTTGCAAAAACCAAGATAACCTGTGCTTGCGGCTCAGCTTATGAAGTTGGTTCCACCAAGTCGGATATGAAGGTGGAAATCTGTTCCAACTGTCACCCATTTTTTACGGGTAAACAGAAGTTTGTGGACTCCGGGGGACGCGTGGAACGGTTCAAGCGCAAGTACGGAATGGAGTAAAAAAGCAATCGACGCAAAAAGCAGGGCTGAGCCAGCCCTGTTTTTTTCAAGGAAACAGTTTTGGTTCAGTAGCTGGTAAGCCCAGCAGAAGGGTTAGGTGGCACCTTTGAAAGAGCATAAGACACATATCGGGGGCCAGGCAGTGATTGAAGGCGTGATGATGAGAAACCGCTCCCGCATCGCTATAGCCGTTCGCCAGCCTTGTGGCGGGATTGCGGTAGAAAAGAAGGACTTTTTCTCCTTCAGCGATCGCTTTCCTGTATTTAAGTGGCCGATTTTACGGGGGATGGTTGCTTTCATCGAGGCCTTGGTCCTGGGGGTCCGGTCTATTTCTGTTTCCGCTGAACACGCCCTGGATGAAGAAGAGGAAGAACTCAAGGGGTGGGAACTTCCCCTTACCGTGGCCATATCACTGGCCCTGGGAGTAGGCCTGTTTATCCTTTTGCCTACTGTTTTAATGAACTGGTTGCGCCAGAGCGCCGATTCGGCCTTATTGCTCAATCTGGGTGAAGGCGGCTTGCGCTTGACCATTTTTTTAAGTTATATTTTCCTTATTTCCCGCTGGAAAGAAGTGGGGCGGGTCTTTGAATACCATGGGGCAGAGCACAAGGCCATCGCCTGTTACGAAGCGGGGCATTCCCTGACAGTGGATAATACACGAGAGTACAGTCCTCTGCACCGTCGCTGCGGGACCAGTTTTCTATTAATCGTTATGGTAACCAGCATACTATTATTTTCCTTTTTCGGCTGGCCGGGGGTTTGGCAGCGTATCCTGACCCGTCTGGCCCTGCTTCCCCTGGTAGCTGGCATTTCTTATGAAGCGATTAAATATGCCGGCTCCCGGGATAACTTGTTAACCCGGCTCCTGTCTCAACCAGGCTTGTGGCTGCAGAGGTTGACAACACGCCCGCCTCGTGATGATCAGGTGGAAGTGGCCATCAGCGCTTTAGAAGCTGTCCTTCCCCCGGAAGAAAGGGAAAACAAAGCTGTTGCGGCCGCCGAGGTGCCAGAAGAGGCTTTAGAGTTATCGGAGGGGAAACAGATATGTGGGACAAATTAAAAACCATCGAAGAGCACTACCAGTACCTGGAAGAACAGCTGAGCGACCCGGAGGTGATCAAAGACCAGCAGGTCTGGCAAAAATATACCCGGGAACATGCTGAACTGGGGGAAACGGTAGAGGTATACAGGCGGGCGAAAAAAGTGGACTCTGAACTGCAGGAAGCCCGGGAAATGCTGCAGGAAAAGCCTGATGACGAAATGGAAGCTTTTTTGAAAGAGGAAATCGCCCGGCTAACGGAAGAACAAGAGCAGCTGGAAGAAAAGCTGAAAATTTTACTGCTGCCAAAAGATCCCAACGATGAAAAAGATGTAATTATGGAAATCAGAGCCGGTACAGGTGGTGATGAGGCCGCACTTTTTGCTGCCGACTTATTGCGGATGTATCTGCGGTTTGCCGAAAAAAAAGCTTGGCAGGCAGAAGTCATTGACTCAAACCCCACGGATATCGGGGGGTTCAAGGAGATCGTCTTTTCCATCAAGGGCCGCGGTGCCTACAGCCAGCTAAAATATGAAAGCGGAGTCCACCGCGTCCAGCGGATACCGACCACGGAATCAGGGGGGCGGATCCATACTTCAGCGGCTACTGTCGCGGTCCTGCCCGAGGCCGAAGAAGTAGAAATCAACATTAATTCCCAGGATTTGAGGCTGGATACGTTTTGTTCCACCGGACCCGGTGGGCAGAGCGTCAACACCACCCAGTCGGCTGTCCGGATTACCCACTTGCCTACCAATACGGTGGTCACGTGCCAGGATGAAAAATCCCAGCTGAAAAACCGGGAAAAAGCCATGAGGGTCCTGCGGGCCCGTTTACTGGATAACCTGCTGGCCCAGCAGCACAGCGAGCAGGCGGAAGAAAGGCGCAGCCAAGTAGGCAGCGGCGACCGCAGTGAACGTATCCGCACCTACAACTTTCCCCAAAACCGGGTTACCGATCACCGTATTGGGCTAACCCTGCATAAGCTGGAATATGTGCTCCAGGGAGAGATGGAAGAAATCATCGAGTCCTTGGTTGCCCATGAGCGGGCGGAGCAGATGAAGCAGCATTAGTATGAAAATGGAGTTTCCGTTTCCCGGTATCGGCTCCGGTTATCTTCGCGGCAGAGCGCTAGGGCTCAGTTCAAGCTTCCGCCGGCCAACCTGCAAACTTAAGCGTCCTGCCACGGTTGCAGGCGGCGGGCGCCCATGCCCGCCGGCTCCCCTCCCGGCCCTCGTTTCGCAGTTAATTGCATCTTCGCTGCACATGCACCGGGCGGGTCCGGCAACCGCCGCGCTGCCCTGGTGTAGCGAGTGTTTTGTCCTGTCGGCCGGGACCGCCCGAGAACCTTCGGTCACCAAGCGCCTTTGGCCACAGAGACCAACGTCGCCGGCCGAATGCACCAGCTCCCCGGTTAGGGGGGCGGGAAGTTGAAAACCAGCTCTTCGGGCGTAAGCAAGGTTTTTCATCTCCTGTTGCGGCTCGATAGAGCTGTGTCGGTTAGTATGAAAAACCCTGTCTAGGTGCTGTCGTCCGGGCAACTGGGCAACCTAAAAAAACTGGTTATCGCAGGAGTTGATGCAAAATGAGCAAAAACATCGAGCAGGCCTTGCAGGAGGCTGCTTCTTTTTTTCGGGCTGGCAGTATTGAAGCCCCGAGAAGTGAAGCGGAATACTTGCTGTGTTTCCTCCTGCAGGTAGAGCGGTCGTACCTGTATGCCCACGGGGGAGAGTTGTTAAGTGAAGAACAGTTGGGGCGCTTCCAGGAATTAGTAGGACGTAGAGCCCAAAGAGAGCCTATGGCTTATTTGACCGGGCAGAAAGAATTTATGGGTGCAATGTTCCAGGTAGGTCCCGATGTGCTTATCCCCAGGCCTGAAACCGAGCACCTGGTTGAAGGGGTGCTTAAATGGGTGGATGAAATCCTGCTCCAGTCCCCAAAAGGCCGGAAAGAGAACCTTAAGGTGCTGGACCTGGGCACAGGGTGCGGCAATATCGGCATAATGTTGGCCTTGAACCTTCCTGGGGCAGAGGTTACAGGAGTAGATATTAGCCCGGAAGCAATCCGGGTGGCACAAGGAAATGCCCTTAAGCACGGTGTAGCAGAGCGGGTAACGTTTCTTTGTGGCTCCTTCTGGGAACCTTTTACCCCCGGACAGGATTTCTTTCAGGTTGTTGTTTCCAATCCTCCCTATATCTCCGGGGAAGAAATTCCCTTCCTTGCCCAAGAAGTGCAAAAAGAGCCCATCCTGTCACTGGATGGTGGTTGGGATGGTCTGAAGTTCTACCGGGAGATCCTGGCCTCAGTCCGAAACTACCTGGTATCCCCGGGTTTGCTTGCCCTGGAAATTGATGAAAACCAGTCTGGAGAAGTAAGCGCCCTGGGAGAAGCACAGGGTCTCCGGGTCAAGGAGATTATCCAGGATTATGCCCAAAGAGAACGAGTCATTATTTTTGAAGGTTAAAGGAATCTACCCTCTGCCTTGCTTTGCTGTTATTTTAAATTTTTTCCTGTAGAGGTAATCGACAACTTGCCGTGTTTGACCCCTTTGACGCTGATCAGGCGTTCAGAAATACTTCTTACCTCGCTGGCCGCTCCTTTAACTGCCAGCACTTCCAGGCAGTTGTCGTGGTCCAGGTGCAGGTGCATGGTGGAGAGGATCAGGTTGTGAAAGTCGTGCTGTACCTGCAGCAGATGTTCACTTAACCCCCGGACATGGTGATCATAAATCAACGTTACAGTTCCCGCTACTTCTTCTTCGTCCTTCTCCCATTCCAGTTCGACCAACTGGTTGCGGATCAAGTCCCGGATGGCCTCGGACCGATTGTTGTACCCCTTTTGCTCAATGATTTGGTCAAATTGAACCAGCAATCCTTCGTTAATGGAGACTCCAAACCGGATCAGGTTGCTCATCTTCTGCCTCCTGTGTGCTTTGTTTTTTCTCTGCTGCAGTCATTATACCATTATTTCCATTTTTTTAAAAAGGGATGTCTAAAAAATCGCAATTACGCACATAATAATGGATAGGACGGGCTGAAGGCCCTGTTAATGCTGCATCATTATGAAAGGGTTTGTTAATCGGGAGGAAAAGTCCATGTGCAACAAGGTTCAAATTAGTGGTGTGAATACATATGAGCTGCCGACGCTCCCCTGGGAAACGATGAAAGTTTTGTTTCAGCGGCTGGCCAGCGGTGAACAGGAAGTCCGGGAAGAACTGATCCAAAACAACCTGAAACTGGTTTTGAGTGTTTTGAAACGGTTTCGAAACCGGGGTGAAAACATGGATGACCTGTTCCAGGTAGGTTGTATTGGCCTGATGAAAGCCATTGACAATTTCAGCCTGGAGCACAATGTCAATTTTTCCACCTACGCCGTGCCCATGATCCTGGGTGAAGTGAAGCGCTACCTCCGGGATAATAATTATATCCACATGAGCCGTTCCCTAAAAACAAGCGCTCACAAGATCCAGGAGTTTCGGGAGAGCTATTTTCAACAAAACGAAAAAGAGCCTTCCCTGGCGGAAATTGCTGCTTACCTGGAATTAACTCCCGAAGAGGTGGTCCTGGCGTACAATGCTAACCAGGACCCTGTATCTGTTTTTGAACCGGTGTTTGCAGACAGCACGGATCCGCTTCAGCTCTTGGATCTGTTGCGGGACGGGAAAAACTGTGATGAAAACTGGTTAAATCAAATTGAACTGAAACAGGCCCTGGAAAAGCTGGATTCACGCAGCCGTTACATTGTCGTCAACCGGTTTTTCCACGGCAAGACCCAAGTCGAGGTGGCGGAAAAGATCGGCATTTCCCAGGCCCAGGTGTCCCGCGTGGAGAAAGCGTCCCTTTCCTTGATCCGGCAGTACCTGGGCGAGGCTAATCAACTGGGGCATGGATCAAGCTTTCCCGTAGCCAAGACTGAACAAAAGGAGGGGAAAAGCGGTGATTCCCAGGTTTAAATCCTTTAGGTCGCTCCTTGACTTCTTGCCTGGTTTGCGGAAAAACCACCCTAATAATTCTCATAAACAAAGCAGCAGCTCTTCACTGCGGCTGCACATCGCTACAAGAAATCTGCGAGCCTTGGGGCTTGGGTCCTTGCTTGTACTGGTTTTGACCCTGGGCAAAGTCCCTTATGGGCTGCCGGAATGGTCTGGAGAAACTCATTTAACCCCAGAAAGTATAGCGCTTTTTACCCAAGTCCGTGCGGTTAAAACAATAGAGCCCGGTCAAGTTGTCCGCCTGCATGTGGTAGCCCACAGCGATTGTCCCCGGGAGCAGGCATTAAAAAATGACCTGGCTGGTGCGTTGGAATCTCAGCTTTCCAGCAAGCAGAACCTTTTTACCAGCAGGAGGGAGTTGCTTAGCCATTTAAGAGAGAACTTGGGCGAACTTGATGCATTTTCCAGGGACTTTCTTGCATGCAGGGGCATTGAGCACCCCGTATCGGTTTCGCTTAGCCAGCAAGTTTTCCCGGCCAGGGAATATGCCGGGATGCTATTGCTGCCCCCGGGGGAATACACGTCTTTGCAAATTTCCATCGGTTCCGGTAAAGGGGAAAACTGGTGGTGCCTGCTCTTTCCCCCCCTCTGTTTCCACGTTTTCCCGGCCCCTCCTGGTGAAGCGGCAGTGGATGATGCAAGCAGGACGGAACTGAAAGGTTGTGCTTCATGCCAGGAAACTAAGCAAGAAAAAGAAAGCAAAACAAACCAGCCAGAAATTCGTTTTTGGTTCCTGGAAAGGTTTTTCCCGGCCAATTAATAATGAAGTTTTAAGCCTCTCGGCCGCATGTGAATCACTTCACGCATTTAGAATATTGCGTATTTTGTTTTTCTGTGAGATCTTTCCCCCAGGAAAAAGGAAAAAACGATTTAATGCAGAATTCAACAGGTGAAAGCTGACAACCTGAAAGCATTGACATGATTATAAACTATGCAGGTATGGTTCTTCGGTTCGGGGGGAAGTGCCTTTTATGGACTGGTTTGTTGCGATTGGCATGCTCGGAGGGCTGGGTCTGTTTCTTTTTGGAATTCAGATGATGGCTTCGGGTATGCAAAAAATCGCGGGGGATAGACTCAGGCGGATCCTGGAGGTCTTGACAGGCAAGCCGATCATTGGTGTTTTTACAGGTATCGTCGTAACTTTCCTGGTTCAGAGCAGCAGCACCACCACGGTTATGCTGGTGGGTTTTGTCAATGCCGGACTGATGAGTCTGGCCCAGGCGGTCAGTGCGATCATGGGGGCGAATATTGGCACCACTATAACCGCCCAGCTGATTTCCTTTGACCTTGATTTTTTGGCTCTACCTGCTGTAGGTGTCGGTGGACTGCTGAACTTCTTCGGGCGCAGGAAAGTTTACCGCTACCTGGGACAGACGATACTGGGGTTTGGTTTGTTGTTCCTGGGCATGATGACCATGTCTGATGCCATGTATCCTTTGCGGGAGAGCCCGTTTTTCCTGGATCTTCTGGTCCGCTTTGGTGAACAACCCTTTATTGGAATTATGATTTCGGCTTTGTTTACAGCAGCGATCCAAAGCAGCAGCGGGGCTACAGGCATTATTATTGCTTTAACGCTGCAGGAACTATTGACCATCGAAGCGGCAATCCCGCTGATCCTGGGCACCAACGTGGGGACCTGTATTACAGCCATGCTGGCGGGTCTGGGGACGTCCTTGTCGGCGCGTAAGGCAGCTTTCGCCCATGTTCTGTTTAATATGATGGGTGTTGTCCTTTTGCTGATCTTCTTGGGGCCGTTTACCAGTTTTATCCTGGATACAGGTGATACTGTAGCTCGCCAGACCGCCAATGCCCACACGGTTTTCAATGTGCTCAACACCGTCATTATTTTCCCATTTTTCGGTTTGTTTATCCGCCTGGTAAATATCATTGTTCCCGGTGAGGATGCCCGGGTGGAGCTGGGGCCCAAGTACCTGGACAAGCGTATGATGAAAGCGCCGGCTATGGCCATCGAAGCAGCTCGGCAGGAGCTTTTACGCATGGCAACTATTTCACGGGATATGGTCAAAGAGTCCACCGAAGTTTTTGTTAAAGGGGATCGGAAAAAAATACCCCATATCATGCAGATGGAGGAGCTGGTGGATGGACTGGAGACGGAAATTGACTTTTATCTGCAGGAAATGTCACAGCACTCCCTGACCCGCCAGCAGACAAATATCGTGGCCGGGTTGGTGAGTGCAGCAAATGACCTGGAACGTATCGGGGACCACGCGCAGAATATCGTCCAGCTGTCGGAGACGGTGTTGGACGAAAAGCTCCAGGTATCGGATACGGCCCGGGAAGAGGTCTATTCCATGTTTGAGAAAGTGGACGAAATGTTTGATCAGGCCATTACAGCCTTTCAAAAGGAAGACCTGGATCTGGCCAGGAAGGTTATTGACCAGGACGATATCGTTGATAACATGGAGAAGACGCTGCGCAAACGGCATATTGACCGGGTGAACCGCCGGGAGTGTGCTACCGGGGTCGGAGTTATTTACCTGGATATTTTAAGCAATATGGAGCGGATTGCCGACCACGTAACCAACCTGGCCCAGGTTGTTACTGATGAATTTTAAGCGGAGGGCATTGCTATGGAAAAGAAAATGAAAGAAATCGAAAACCAGTTCAAGGAGCACCGTTTTACCCCCCAGAGAAGACTGGTGCTGGAAATTTTCCTGGAAAACCGGGATCGGCATTTAAGCGCTGAAGAGGTGTTCAATTTTAGTAGAGAACGGGGAGAGGAAATTGGTCTGGCGACCATTTACCGGACCTTGGAATTGCTGGAAGACATGGGCCTGATCCATAAACTAAACTTCGGAGATGGCAGGAGCCGTTTCGAGCTTGTCCGCCTGGACATTTCCGAAGAACAGCACCACCATCATCACTTGGTCTGCCTGGGCTGTGATGATATTTTTGAGGTGGAAGACGACCTGCTGTACCAGCTTGAAGAGGTCATTGAACAAAAACATGGCTTCGATATCCTTAACCACAACCTGCAGTTTTACGGTTACTGCAGTGATTGTCAGAAAGAAGGCAAGCGCAGCGATTCCAAAAAGAAATCCCGGGAATAATTGGACTTAAATATCCACTTGGCGCCATACGGCCTGATAAACAGCTTTAAGCGGGATGTTATGGTGTTGGGCAATTTCCAGGCAGTCCTGGTACTCGGGTGCAGCATTACGGTAACCGGGAGTCCGTCCGGCCACTTTTACCCGGACCGGGCCCCAAGAAGTTTGAACTAGCTGCTCTTCCCGTGAAAGCATTATTTTTTCTGCCGGATACCTCCGGTACCCCAGGGTTGTTGTTTCACGCAGGATAATTTGCCCCAATTGGCAGGAGATATCAGGTCGGCCCAGCACCGTCAACTTAATGGCTGGCCGATTTTTTTTCATCTGGATCGGCGTGAAATACACATCCATGGCCCCTGCAGCAAAAAGACAATCCAAAACATGCTGGAACAACTCCGGGTTCATGTCATCAAGATTGGCCTCGATAATATCTGCAGGTTCGGTATAAAACACTTCCTCAACTTGATCATGCTTTTCCCCGGTTACTTCACTGTTTTTCCCCCCACCTTTATTCCCGTGGACGAGCTCTATCTGTCTCTGCCGGGTCAATAGTTTTCCTTTAAAGGCCCGGATTACGTTGGGGTAAGCGAAATCTTTGTGGCCGGCCCCGTAACCGATGGCTTCCATTCTTATCGGGGGCAACGTGGAAAACTGGGAGCATGTTGCAGCCAGAATGGCTGCTCCGGTAGGGGTCACAGTTTCTCCTTCCACTTCAACCCCGTAGCAGGGTATTTGGTGGTTTTTTAAAATTTCAGCTGTGGCTGGGGCGGGAAGCGGGATTAAGCCGTGGGCTGTTTTTATCCAGCCTTTGCCCAGGGGCAGGGGGGAAGCCTGGACCTCTTCCACTTCCAGCATTTCCAGGGCTGCAATAGAGCCCACGATGTCCAAAATAGAATCAACTGCCCCGACTTCGTGGAAATGCACCTTTTCTTCAGCTATCCCGTGCACCCGGGCTTCTGCCCTGGCCAGCACCTGGAATACAGCCAGGCTTTTTTCCTGAACCTGCCGGGGCAGGGGGGCATTTTTGATCAAGGCTTCAATCTCCGGTAGATGGCGAAAAGGTTGGGGCGTATCGATGATTACCTCCATCTGCAGGGCCTGGATACCTTTCTTTTTAACCTGTCGAAAGTCTATCCGGTAGCCCTCCAGGGGCAGTTTTTCCAGCTCCGCTGTCAATGCCTCCCGGGAAAGCCCCAGGTCCAGCATGGAGGTCAAAAGCATATCCCCGGCGGCTCCTGCAGAACAGTCAAAGAAAATAGTTTTCATCCTTTTGGGTTCACCTCCCGGGAATTCATTGATTCTTCCCCGGAAGAAGAGTGGACCCGGTTGATCAGCGACGCGCTGTACCCTCCTCCAAAGCCGTTATCAATATTCACAACGGAAACGCCGGCGGCACAGCTGTTGAGCATGGCCAGCAAAGGGGCCAGGCCGGAAAAGCTGGCACCGTAGCCGGCACTGGTTGGCACTGCGACAATGGGGCAGCTGACCAGGCCACCCACTACGCTTGGCAGTGCGCCTTCCATGCCGGCTACTACAGTGATGACCGAGGCCTGGTAAAGCTTTTTGGAGTTATCAAGCAGGCGGTGGATTCCGGCCACACCTACATCATAAAGGGTTTCGACCCGGTTGCCCATGAGTTCAGCTGTAACGGCAGCTTCTTCAGCCACGGGAATATCCGCTGTGCCTGCAGAAACCACCAGGATGGTCCCCGGGGCGTACAGATTATTGTCGCGCTGGACCACAATGGTCCGGCTTAGCTCATTAAACGCAGCCTGGGGAAAGTGCTGTTGGACCTGCTGAAACGTTTCCCTGCTGGCCCGGGTTGCTAAAATATTGCCCGGCCATTCCTGGAGCCGTTCCATGATGGCAATGATCTGCTCAGCGGTTTTTCCAGGACAGTAGATAACTTCTGGAAAGCCTTGCCTGAGAGGCCGGTGATGATCCACCTTGGCAAAATCCAGGTCTTCGTATGGCAGCGAGCGCAGGCGCTCCAGGGCTTCCTGGGGAGATTTTTGCCCCTGCTGGACGTCCTCCAGGAGCTGTTTGAGATAATGTTGATGCAACTTGGACAACCTCACTTTTAGTTGAATAAGGATCAGGTTAGCAGAAGCACATTTATTATAACAAAAAAAATGGGTTGTGAAAGAATTTTTCCTTAAATTTTCTTTGTTTTCCGCAGCGTATGTATTAAAATGAGGAGTGGAAAGGGGAAAAACCCATTTCATTCCCTGGAGAAAATCCGCTTTTTCCCTGGCTCTGCGACAGCGGGAAGCCGATACGGGGAAACGAAAACTTTTATTTGTGCCGGGATCAACAAATAAACTCCCCAGCTAAATTTTGGTTGGTTTACTATGCCCGGAGGTGCTGACTTTGTCCTGGAAGGATACTAAAAAAACCGTTCTGCTTTCGGCCTTGGAGCCAGGCAAGGAAGAAGAGGCGCTGCGCTATGCTTCCAGGTTGCTGCAGGAAGGCTGCCTGGTGGCTTTTCCCACAGAGACTGTCTATGGATTGGGTGCAGATGCTTTGAACCCCCGTGCCGTGGAGCGCATCTTCCAGGTTAAAGGAAGGCCTCCCGATAACCCGTTAATTATTCATCTGGCCGGGCTGGACCAGGCTGAGCAGTTGGCGGCGGAAATGCCGGAACGGGCCAGGAAACTAGCAGAGAACTTCTGGCCGGGTCCATTAACCCTGGTCCTGCCCAAACAGGATCGTGTGCCGGCTATTACCACGGCGGGCTTGTCCTCTGTAGCCCTTCGCATTCCCTCCCACCCTTTGGCCCTGAAGTTGATCCGGGCTTCTGGCTTGCCTATCGCTGCCCCCAGCGCCAACATTTCCGGCCGGCCAAGCCCGACAACAGCAGCACATGTGATGGAAGATCTGGCCGGGTACATCGAGGCCGTTTTAGATGGAGGGCCCTGTGCCATCGGGGTGGAATCCACTGTCTTGAGCCTGCTTTCCCGTCCACCGGTGCTGCTGCGCCCCGGGGGAATTACCCAGGAACAGCTGGAGGAAACCTTAAAAGCACGGGTTATTGATGGGACGGTTTACAGTCCCTCCAACGAAGAAAAGGGACCGCTTTCCCCAGGGTTGAAATACCGGCATTATGCAACCAAGGCGCCTTTGTACCTGGTAGAGGGACAGGGAGAAGGGCAAAAAAAACAACTGCTCGGCCTGTACGAGGGCTTTGTTGTCCAGGGACGCAAGGTAGGAATGCTGGTCGCCCGGGAGTCCGGCGACCTTTTCCCCCGGGCTGTAGTGGAACCTCTGGGTTCCCGGGACAATCCACTCTCTGCAGCAGCCCAGTTGTTCCAGGCACTTCGCCGCCTTGATACCAGGGGAGTTGATGTCATCGTGGCTGAAGGATTGGAAGACCGGGATATCGGCAAAGCGGTTATGAACAGGCTGCGGAAAGCAGCCAGTGAAATCATTATGCCATGAAAGCAGGTGATGGCCATGGGTAAGGACTGCCATCTTTTATTTGTTTGTACCGGAAATACCTGTCGAAGTATAATGGCCCAAAAATTATTTGAAAAAATGTGGCGGGAATACGGCAAACCGGGGTTCCAAATTCAGACTGCATCGGCAGGTGTCGCAGCCAATCCAGGAGACCCTATCAGCTCTCAGGCTGAACAGTTGCTGCAGGAAGAGGGTATTGACAACGTGGAGCATCGCTCTTGCCAGGTAGGCCGGGAAGAAGTGAACCGAGCCGACCTGGTCATGGTGATGACTGAACAACACAGGCATCAGCTCCTGCAGCGATTTCCTGCAGCAGGGGACAAGGTTTGGGTTATGAGTGAATTTGCCGGTTGGGAAGGGGATATACCGGATCCGTTCGGCATGGGGTTGGAATCTTATCGCAGGGTTGCTGATGAAATCAAACTGGTTCTATACAGGGCCATTCAACAGCTAAACAATAAAAATGGGAATGATAAAGCAAGGTAGAGCAGGAGATATTCCAGCTAACGCGAATATAGTTACAAGAAGAGATGTGATGAAAGGGGCCGTTGTGGTGAAAATTGTGCTGGCCAGCGATCATGCCGGTTTTTCGTTGAAAGAAGTGATCCGGCATGACCTTGAAGAAAGAGGAAGTAGCGCTTGCGACCTGGGAGTTTTTGATGATACACCGGTCGATTACCCCGATCTGGCCCTGGATGCTGCCAGGGCGGTGCAGGCAGGAGAGTATGACCGGGCCATCCTGGTCTGCGGTACAGGAATTGGGGTTTCCATCGCTGCCAATAAAGTTCCCGGAATCCGGGCTGCGCTGTGTAGCGACAGTTTTTCAGCGCGCTGTGCCAGGGAACATAATGATGCCAATGTGCTGGCCTTGGGTTCCCGGGTGGTCGGGGCCGGGCTGGCCCTGGATATTGTCCGGGCTTTCCTGGAGACGTCATTTGCTGGAGGCCGGCACGCAAGACGGGTTGAGAAGATCCACGCTGCGGAATGCCGGGGGCATGGCCAAAAATCCCTGGAAAAATAAACCAAGTTTTTATCTCCAAGAAAGGTGGTGCCTGCCTGGCAGTAGATGACAGCCAGGTTTCGAGATGTCCAACCTCAACCTATTAAAAAAACTAGATCCCCAGCTCGCGGCTGCCATGGAGCAGGAGAAACGCCGCCAGGTGGAAAAAATTGAACTGATTGCTTCCGAGAACTTTGTCAGCCGGGCTGTCCTGGAAGCCCAGGGCTCCGTCCTGACCAACAAATATGCTGAAGGCTATCCCGGTCAACGCTGGTATGGTGGCTGTGAACATGTTGACGTGATTGAGCAACTGGCCCGGGCCCGGGCTTGTGAGCTTTTTGGCGCCGACCATGCCAATGTCCAGCCTCACGCCGGGGCCCCGGCCAACCTGGCTGTTTACCTGGCCGCCCTTAATCCCGGCGACCCGGTGCTGGGCATGGATCTGGCCCACGGTGGGCACCTGACCCACGGCAGTTCTGTAAACATATCGGGGCAGTTCTACCGCTTCTTTTCCTACGGTGTAGACCGGGAAACGGGCACTATCGATATGGACCAGGTAGAACGGATCGCCCGGGAAGTAAATCCCAAGATGATTGTAGCTGGTGCCAGCGCTTATCCCCGGCAGATCGACTTTGCAGCCTTTGGCCGGATTGCCCGTAAGGTGGGTGCGCTTTTGATGGTGGATATGGCCCATATCGCCGGACTGGTTGCCGCAGGGCTTCACCAAAATCCCGTGCCCCATGCAGAGTTTGTGACCAGCACAACCCATAAAACGCTAAGAGGTCCCAGGGGTGGGCTGATCCTGTGTACCAAAGATTATGCCCGGGCTATTGATAAAGCGATCTTCCCTGGCATCCAGGGAGGTCCTTTAATGCATATTATTGCCGCTAAAGCAGCAGCTTTTAGAGAAGCCCGGGAAGAATCCTTTACAGTTTACCAACAGCAGATTATCACCAATGCCCGGGTCATGGCCCAGGAGCTTTTAGGGTATGGTTTTACGCTGCTCTCGGGGGGGACAGACAATCACCTGATTCTGGTGGACCTGAGGAACAAGAAGATTACCGGGCGGGATGCGGCCAACGTGCTGGACGAAGTCGGAATTACAGTAAACAAAAACGCAATCCCCTATGATACGGAGAATCCGGTGGTTACCAGCGGAATTCGTGTTGGCACGCCGGCAGTAACCTCCCGGGGCATGAAAGAAGAGGAAATGAAAGCCATTGCCCGGTTTATTTGCCTGGTAATTGAGGGGCGCCAGGATCCTGCAGTTTTATCTGAAGTAAAAAGCAAGGTCAAAGAATTATGTGCCAGTTTCCCTCTTTACCAGGATCTTGAATAAATAAATGCACAGGCAGGTGAAAAGCATGAATAATGTTTTTGTCGTGCAGCATCCACTGGTCCAGCATAAGCTGAGTTACTGCCGACATGAAAAAACCATGACCAAAGAATTTCGTGCCATTGTGGAGGAAATTTCTACACTGATCCTCTATGAAGCGACCCGTTCTTTTCCTTTGACAGAAGTCGATATCCGGACACCGGTCAGTTTGGGGAAAGGGAAAGTGTTGGCCAACCCCGATGTGCTGTTTGTTCCCATCCTTCGTTCAGGTTTGGTTATGTTAAATGCGGCCCTGCGGTTGGTTCCTACGGCCAAGGTGGGCCATCTGGGCTTTTTCAGGGACCCCATGACTTTCTCCCCCGTGGAATACTACCGCAAGCTGCCTTCCGACGTGGAGCACCGTAAATGTTTTATTCTCGATGTTATGGTTGCCACCGGGGGGACCGCTGTAGCTGCTGTCACTTCCTTGAAAGAAATTGGGGCCTACAAAATTAAATACATTTCTTTAATCGCCTCCCGGGACGGGGTAAATGCTTTAAACCGTTCTCACCCGGATGTGGAAGTTTACGTGGCTAATATCGACGAAAAACTCAATGCCGATGCGTTTATTGTGCCCGGCCTGGGTGATGCCGGTGACCGTCTCTATGGGACAGACTAATCATTTTTGTGATCAAAAAGACGGGGTGATCTTTTGCGGCCTTCGTGGGACAGTTATTTTTTAGAAATTGCCGGTGTAGTAGCGGGGCGTTCCACCTGCCTGCGGCGAAAAGTCGGTGCGGTTTTGGTCAAAGAAAAACGGTTACTAACCACCGGGTACAACGGAGCTCCTGCAGGGCTGGATCACTGCCTGGAAACGGGCTGTTTAAGGGAGGAAATGAACGTTCCTTCAGGCCAGCGCCATGAACTCTGCCGGGGACTGCATGCGGAACAAAATGCCATTGTCCAGGGGGCGCTGCACGGAGTATCAATTGCAGGGGCTGTGCTCTACTGTACCCATCACCCTTGTTCTTTATGTGCCAAGATGCTGGTTAATGCGCGGATCCAGAGAGTCATATTAAAAGAATGCTACCCTGATGAACTTGCCCGGCAGTTTTTTGCCCAGGCAGGCATCCATGTATCGGTTCTCGACTCTTGAAAATATTTTAGAGTAGACCGAAAGACGAGACCAATCGGTTTTGAATTTTTTCAATAGCTATGTGAATATATTCACGAGTTATTTGTGTGTTTGCTTATAATAAAAATATGCAAAAATTTTTTAGAGAAAAAGGGTTTTTTAGAGAGCTATCGAATACTTAATACTTAGAAAGCAGTAAAGCAAAAAAATCCGCTTTTTGATACGTTTAACCGCATTAATGTGCATTTTTGTGGGCGACAAAATTTATATAATTGTGAGTCCTGGACTGATAAATTTATAGAAAAGTATTAAAAAAGAAAAAGAATGCGGCAGGAAAACCGAAACTATTCTCGAATCTTTAATACCGTAATTAGTGGAGGAGAATAGTGAAAACAGTGAGGAAGGGACGCTTTGCCTGGTAAGGATAAAGATTCCAAGAGCCGGGATGCTGTAGGGGTATTAAGAGCTTTATCCCTGATTGTTCAGGTCGGGCTCAGTATAGCTGTTCCCCTGGTTATAATGATATGGCTTGGCCAACTTATAGGAAGTTGGCTGGGAGCAGAAGTGCTGTTTTTAATAATAAGCATTTTTCTCGGCCTAGGCGCTGGACTGCTTACGGTATACCGCTTATTATCCAGGGAGATTGATTAAATAAACTAAATAAGTTATGGTGAAGCTTTGTGGAAGATTTTTATAAATTTAAGAAAAAATTTGTTTTACTTATCGCTGGTGTTGCTCTGGCGATATTACTATTGCTGTTAATATTAGGGCTGTACCAACCTGCGCAGGGCCTGATTTTGGGAACAGCGGTAGCGGTTTTAGCATTTTGGGTTCATGGCAATGTTCTGTCAAGAGCCTTTTCTATGTCTACTAAGAGGGCTAAGTTCTATGTTTTTTTTAATTTTTTGGTCAGGTACTTACTGTACTTTTTAATTTTATTAACTGCCTTACAGTATTCGGAAGGGCATTTCTTGGGGGCTGCTGGGGGGCTTGTTATCCCCAGGTTGGTAATTTTAGTTTTTTATACATTTAGAGCTGCAGACCTGGCTGCGGCTTTTAGAAGTAATCCTACCAGCAACGAATAAATAGTAACCGTAAAGGGGTTTGGGGGGATGAATTATGGAAAATATAGGCGTTAGAACTATTTTTACTGTCGAATCAATAGGTTTAGAAATAACCAACACCATTGTAAACACCTGGATAGTCATGCTTCTGCTCATTATCTTTGCTCTGCTGGTAAGAAAGGGGCTGAGCAAAGTACCCGGCAGGCTGCAGCTGGTGGCAGAACTCATAGTCGAGGGCACACAGTGGTTGGTGGACAACACCATGGGTGAGGATAAGCGCAGTTATGCCCCTTATGTTATGACTTTAGCCCTTTTTTTGGTGGTAGCCAATTTAAGTTCCCTGTTTGCCCTAAGGCAGCCCACTGCTGACCTGAATACTACTTTTGCCCTGGCGCTAATAACGTTCTTAATGATTCACTACCAAGGGCTTAAGTCAAAAGGGGGGCTGGGCTATATAAAGTCCTTTTTCGAGCCCCTTGCTTTCATGTTTCCCTTGAATTTGATAAGCGAAATTGCGCTTCCCGTTTCTCTCAGTTTCCGTTTGTTTGGGAATATGTTGGGCAGTGTAATAATCATGGCTCTTCTATACTCTTTTGCCCCGATAATTATTCCCGCTGTAGGTCACGTTTATTTTGATGTGTTTGTTGGGTTTATCCAGGCCTTTATTTTTGTAATGCTTACCATAACTTTTATTGCCATGAAGTCGGAGTAACAAGTCGGGGTAACAGAAGTTGAAAACAACGAAGGGGGGTGATGATTCTGGAGCATTTAATGGAGTTTTTAGGAGCCTTTTCCCTGGAGGATCTGCTGCTCTGGCTATCCCAATTTGATGCTGCTTCATTAGCGGCAGCAGGAGCAGCTTTGGGGGCCGGTGTTGCTATGATAGCAGGAGTTGGCCCCGGCGCAGGAATAGGATATGCTGCAGGGATGGCTAGTGATGCTGCAGGGAAAGAGCCCGCCCAGGCCCAGCGAATACTTATGATTATGCTGGTAGGACAGGCGCTGGCAGCCTCAGCGGGGATATTTAGCCTTATTATAGGCCTGATCTTACTTTATGCTAATCCACTGCTGACGGTGGCAGCTGCTAATGATGCGGGTTTGGTTTTGGCCACGACAGGGTTGGCTGCTGGATTGGCTGTAACTGGAGGGTTAGGAGCTGGTGCTGGCATGGGTTATCCTGCTGGTGTTGCCGCCAACGCTGTAGGTATAATGCCTGAGCAGTCCAGATCAGTCACTGTAGTTATGCTGCTGGGTCAGTCAGTAGCTGCGACAGGGGCTGTCTTCAGCCTGGTAGTTAGTTTGCTCCTTCTCTATGCAAATCCCCTGATTGGAGCTGAAGGGGCATTGATTGTACTAATGTTTTCTACCCTGGGCGCAGGGGTTTCTGTGTTGGGCACTATTGGACAAGGTGTTGGCCAGGGCTATGCTGCCGGAAAAGGAGTGGAAAGTGTAGCCAACCGTCCCAGGTATCAGGCTGCTATAGTTAGAACTATGCTCCTGGGGCAGGCTATAGCTCAGACTACAGGTATTTATGCACTAATTGTCTCTTTGATTCTACTTTTTGCTAACCCCTTTGTTTAAGGGAAAAAAGCGTAATTGCGAACAATGACTTAAAGAAAATGAAAGGACACTGAAAGGACTTGGATACAAGGTCACGGTAGAAGAAGCCATAGCAAGTTGATAGAGTAAAAATGGTGCTTTAATGCAAGGCTGCAAGTATCAGCTCCAGCAGTCACAAGCTATAGCTGTGTACCTTTACAAGGGTTTTCAGGGTAGAACATTTAAAAAGGAGGAATACACGAATGATCAGTGGACAAGAGCTTATTCTGGCAGCTTCCGCCCTTGGAGCCGGAGTCGCAATGATTGCAGGAATTGGTGCCGGTATTGGACAGGGTTATGCTGCAGGTAAAGGTACGGAAGCGGTAGGACGTCAACCTGAAGCGCAAGGAGTTGTTTTGAGAACTATGCTCCTAGGAGCCGCCGTTGCGGAGACCACAGGTATCTATGCCCTGGTAATAGCCTTAATTCTCCTCTATGCCAATCCATTGGTTTAGGTAGGCGTTTGAGGAAAAGATACTGTTAGGCTCCCGTAAAAAGAGGGGAGGGATGAGTTTTGAATGAAGTAATTATTGATATTGACTTTGTACAACTAGCTTTTTTGGCGGCAAACGTTATCATTCTCTACCTTGTCTTGAGAAAACTCCTGTATCGCCACCTGTCCAATTTCATGGAAAGCAGGACAAGGGAGATAGAAGAAGGGATTAAGCTTGCTGAAGAGAACCGTAAAAGACAAGAACAGTTAAACAATGAGTATGAGGCAACGATCCAGGAAGCGCGCAGAGAGGCCCGGCAGATAGTAGAAAAAGCTTATGCGCAGAGCGATGAAATAATGAGGGAGGCAAAAAAAGAAGCAAACCAAAAAGCTGAAGAAATGATGGCTAAGGCCAGCAGCGAGATAGAAGCAGAAAAGAAAAAGGCATTTGATGATCTAAGGCAAGTTATTGTCAGCATTTCTGTAGCCGTAGCCGGCAAAATTTTGGAAAAAGAACTCGATGAGGCCTCTCAGGAAAAATTAATCGAACGATATCTGGAAGAGGTAGGTAAAGCCTCATGACAAGTGTAGCGATTGCTAAAAATTATGCCCGGGCCTTGTACCGGTTAAGCCATGAAAAAGATGTTTCTGAAAAAGTATTTTCAGGACTGAAATTCCTGGAAAAACATTTGCTCCAAGAACCCAGGTTAAAGGATATTCTTCAACATCCCCTTATAGAAGAAAAGGACAAAAAAGGAATCTTACAGGATATCCTGAAATCAAAAGAAGAAAAAGTTCCCGCAGAACTATTGCATTTTCTGTATATAGTTATAGATAAAAAAAGAGAGGATATTCTCCAGGAGACGATAGAACTTTTCCGCCGCTACTACCAGGAAGCCCGTAATATCCAGGTAGTAGAGGTGACTTCTCCTTCAGAATTAAAAGAAGAACAAAGAAGTAAAATTGCAGAAAACATGGAAAAGTATTTGGGACACAAGGTGGTTCTGGAAGAAAAGGTCGATCCCTCCATGAAGGGAGGAATTATCCTTAAAGCAGGCACTCTCATGCTGGATGGGAGCCTGGAAACCCGGTTAAAGAAACTGGAAGATCAGTTGCTCCAAAGAGAAGAAAGCAGTAACAAGGGGTGAAATAGATGAGCGTCAGACCTGATGAAATTAGTGAAATATTAAAGAAACAGATAGAGAGTTACCAGGAAAAAATGGAAATGGTAGATACAGGGGAAGTTATCTACATTGGTGACAGTATAGCCAGGGTCTATGGCCTGGAAAGCTGCATGTCCATGGAGCTTTTAGAGTTTCCCAATGACGTGTACGGAATGGCCTTAAACCTGGAACAAGATAACATCGGTGTTGTTATCATGGGCGAATATGAAAAGATTAAAGAAGGTGACCTTGTTAAAAGTACAGGCCGTATTGCCCAGGTTCCTGTAGGCGATGCAATGCTGGGCAGGGTGGTCAATTCTTTGGGAGAACCTATAGACGGTAAAGGGCCTATTGAAACCGACCGTTACCGCCCCGTGGAAAGGATTGCCCCTGGAGTTACCCAGCGTCAGCCGGTCAATGAGCCGCTGCAGACGGGTCTTAAGGCTATAGATTCCATGATACCGATAGGCCGTGGGCAGAGAGAGCTTATAATTGGAGACAGGGGGACCGGCAAAACAGCCATACCGATTGACACTATCATTAATCAAAAGGATACAGATGTGTACTGTATTTACGTTGCTATTGGGCAGAAAAGGTCCCGCGTGGCAGGAGTTGTGCAGATCCTCGAAGAACACGGGGCTATGGAATATACTACTGTAGTAGCTGCCACAGCCAGTGAGCCTGCCCCAATGTTGTATTTTGCTCCCTACGCTGGATGTGCCATGGGCGAAGAGTTTATGGATAACGGCAAACACGTTCTGGTAATATACGATGACCTTTCCAAGCACGCTGTTGCTTACAGGGAGCTTTCCCTGCTGCTTAGACGCCCGCCGGGCAGAGAAGCATTTCCGGGTGATATTTTTTACCTCCATTCCAGGTTGCTGGAAAGAGCAGCAAAGTACAGCGATGAAAACGGAGGCGGTTCCCTTACTGCGCTGCCCATTATTGAAACGCAGGAAGGGGATATTTCGGCATACATTCCCACCAATGTTATTTCTATTACAGACGGACAGATTTATCTTGAGCGTGACCTCTTCTTTGCAGGAGTACGCCCGGCCATTAGCGTGGGTCTATCCGTTTCCCGGGTCGGCGGTAATGCCCAGACTAGAGCGATGAAACGAGTAGCGGGTCGCTTAAGGTTGGACCTGGCCCAGTACCGTGAGCTGCAGGCTTTTGCCCAGTTTGGTACAGAGTTGGATAAAGCCACGCAAGCCAGGCTGCGCCGCGGGGAAAGGTTGGTAGAAATTCTAAAGCAGTCCCAATACAGCCCTCTTCCCATGGAAAAACAGGTAATGATTATTTTTGCTGGTACTCACGGCATGCTCGATCCTGTACCGATTGAAAACATTGAACGGTATGAAAAAGAATTCTTTCAGTTTATGGATATGAACTATTCGCATATTGGGAAAAGGATTCAAGAAACAGGGGATCTCTCTGAAGATGTAGAGGATGAATTTAAGTCTGCGTTGGAGGAATTCAATAAAACATTTCTAGCAGAAACAGGAACTTCCGAGGACCAGCAGGCCACTGCTTGAATTTGGCTGCGGTGAAAGTGAGGTTGAATAGGCTCTAAGACAAGGTGGGATAAAGATTGCGAGGAACAAAAGAGATAAGCAGGCGTATCAAAAGTGTGCAGAATACGCAAAAGATAACCCAGGCCATGGAAATGGTAGCAGCAGCAAAGCTTTACCGTGCCCAGGAAAAGGCGGAAGCAGCAAGGCCTTTTACGGAAAACCTCAGGCAGGCGATCGCACGGATATTCAGGAACTCACTGGATATAAGCGTTCCACTGCTGTGGGAAGGGGAGTCAAAGGTTAACTGTTTTGTGGTTGTGTCCTCAGACCGCGGTTTATGCGGCAGTTATAATACCAACTTGCTTCGCCGTGCAGATCAGGAAATGGAAAAACTACCCAAAGATGAGGTGTCAATAATAGCCATAGGCCGCAAAGGCAGAGATACCTATCGGCGAAAAGGTTACAATATAATTCGGGAGCATATAGATATAGACGACAGGCCTGGCTATGCCCAGGCCAGGGAGATAGGCGAGTACATGCTGCAGTTATTTATGGATGATGAGATAGGAAGTGCAAAGCTTGTCTACAGTGAATTTGTTAATCCCATGGTGCAGAGACCTGTTTGCTACCAGCTTCTGCCCATGGGAGCTGAGCATATGCAGGAAGATGAGCAGCAGGAAAAAGATGCCGTAGGGGACTTGGGTGAAGTATCATTTTACCAATATGAACCTGACCCGGAAACGGTTATGAAAGACTTGCTGCCGCGCTATTTAAACAGTCTGATATATGTTGGATTGTTGGAAGCAAAAGCATCGGAATTTGGTTCTCGAATGACCGCCATGAGGACTGCTACCGAGAACGCCAAGGAAATGATAGAAAATTTAACTCTTAAATATAACAAGGCACGCCAGGCGGCCATTACTCAAGAGATACTGGAGATAGTCAATACTTCCGAAGCTTTAAGAGGATAAATCATAACTTCAACCTTTTCTTTTATATATAGTTAAGGTGTAGCTCATGTGGGGCAGAAAAATTATCAGGTATGGTTGTAAAGAAGGGGGAGTAGATTTATGGCAAATGAAGGAAAAGTTGTACAAATAATTGGTCCGGTTGTCGATATTGCTTTTCCAGAAGGAGAGCTGCCTGCTATATACAACATGATAAAGATAGTGGATGAGGAAAAAGGGTTTGATCTCACACTGGAGGCAGCTCAGCATCTAGGAGATGGAGTGGTGCGCTGTGTCAGCATGGACCCCACTGAAGGATTGGTTAGAGGCATGGAAGCAGTAGATAGTGGCAATCCTATTTCAGTGCCAGTAGGGCGGTCCACCCTGGGAAGAGTATTTAATGTTAAAGGAGAGGTTATTGACGAGGGTTCACCTGTAGAAGGAGAAGATAAGTATTCTATCCACCGTGTTCCGCCGTCCTTTGAAGAGCAGGAACCTGCTACGCAGATGTTGGAAACGGGTGTAAAGGTGATTGACCTTTTGGTGCCTTTTGTCCGCGGGGGAAAGGTTGGCCTGTTTGGTGGCGCTGGTGTTGGTAAAACTGTTGTTATTATGGAACTAATTAGATCCGTTGCTTACGAACATGGGGGCGTGTCTGTGTTTGGTGGTGTGGGTGAACGTACCAGGGAAGGTAATGACCTATGGTTGGAAATGAAAGAATCGGGAGTTATTGACAGTACTACCATGGTTTTTGGGCAGATGACAGAACCCCCTGGCGCACGCCTGCGTGTTGGATTATCGGCCCTTTGCCAGGCTGAATATTTCAGAGATGTTGCCGGGCAGGATGTGCTTCTCTTTATAGATAATATTTTCCGCTTTTCCCAGGCAGGCACAGAAGTTTCCGCCCTGCTGGGAAGGATGCCCTCCGCTGTAGGTTATCAGCCCACCCTGCAGCTGGAAATGGGACAGCTGCAAGAGAGGATTACTACGACAAAACGAGGATCAATTACTTCTATCCAGGCAGTCTTTGTGCCCGCGGATGACCCCACAGATCCTGCTCCGGCGACAGCTTTTGCCCACCTGGATGCCAGCGTTGTGTTGGAAAGGTCTGTTGCAGAGATGGGTATTTATCCTGCGGTAGACCCCTTGTCATCTGACTCCAGGCTTCTAGACCCCAACCTCATCGGCCAGGAGCACTTTGATGTTGCTCGAGAAGTACAGGTAGTGCTCCAGCGCTACAAGGAGCTGCAGGATATAATCGCTATCTTAGGTATGGAAGAACTCTCTGAGCAAGATAAAGTAGTCGTTAACAGGGCGCGTAGGATCCAGCGTTTTCTTTCTCAGCCCTTTTTTGTAGCGGAGCAGTTTACCGGTATTCCCGGAGCTTATGTCAATATTAAGGATACTATCAAAGGCTTCAAGGAGATTTTAGACGGTGAGCATGATAATCTTCCGGAAGATGCTTTTTACATGGTAGGAACCATTGATGAGGCATTGGCCAAGGCCGAAAAAATAGGAGTATAAATATTGATAATTTCAGGAAGTGCGCTATAAGGAGCGAGAGATATGAGCAAAGAAGTACGCTTTAGGATAATAACACCTGAGAGAACAATATATGATGAAAACGTAGAAATGGTCATTGCCAGGGGTACTGAAGGCGAAATAGGAATACTTTTCGATCATACCCCGCTGGTAACACTTATTCCGGAAAGTGTACTAAAAATAAAGAGAAACAAGGTATTTAATCCTATAGCAGTAAGTGGGGGTGGTTTTTTGGAAATTATCCCCGAACAAATTACCGTGCTGGCAGATGCTGCGGAGCTTCCGGAAGAAATAGATTTGAAACGCGCCGAAGAAGCAAAGCGTCGCGCGGAGGAGCGCTTGATGCAGGGTGAGGAAGCAGGAGTCGACGTTAAAAGAGCCATGAAGTCCTTGAAGAAGGCTGAGGCGCGTATACAGGCAGTAGAACAGCAAAAAAAATAAGCTACTGCTCAGCCGTACTGCTTTTAGGCTGAAGCCTGGCTCTTAGCCGGCAGTAACAGCGACTCAGCTGCAGGTTTTTGCCCTATGCTCCCGTCGACATTCGTGATCCATAGCTCAGGCCTCGGCGTCCCGCACCCATACGGGCCGATCTGCTCTATTTTTCCCTTAGTCGACTGCTGCAGCCCCTCGCTCGTAATGTCTCCAACCTAAAAACAGCACGGCTGAGCAGACACAAATATTTTAGAGGAGGCTGAAAGATGAAAAAGGTAGTTGTTGTAGCGGCAGTTCGGACACCTGTCGGCACCTTTGGGGGTTCCTTGAAAGATGTGCCTGTAGTAGACCTGGGAGCACTTGTGATTAAAGAAGTGTTACAGCGGAGCAATGTTCCGCCTGAAATGGTCCAGGAAGTCATTTTTGGCAATGTGCTGCAGGCCGGGCTGGGGCAAAATCCTGCCCGTCAAGCTGCGCTAAAAGCAAGCCTGGATGTTTCCATCCCGGCGCTTTCGATTAACAAAGTCTGCGCTTCGGGTTTGAAATCGGTCAACTTGGGGGCACAGGCTATCGCTGCGGGTGATGCCGACGTCATCGTTGCCGGAGGAATGGAAAACATGAGCCGGGCCCCGTACCTGACTGATGTGGCCCGCTGGGGAGGGCGCATGGGTAATGCTTCCCTGGTGGACAGCATGATCAAAGACGGATTATGGTGTGCCTTTAACGATGTACACATGGGAATAACTGCAGAAAACATTGCTGAGCAGTTTAATATCAGCCGTGAAGACCAGGACAAACTGGCACTGGGGAGCCAGGAGCGTGCTTTAAAAGCTATAGAAGAGGGTTTATTTAAGGATGAAATAATCCCTGTACCCGTTCCTCAACGCAAGGGGGATCCCGTTATGTTCGATACTGATGAACATCCACGTAAAGGCACAACCCTGGAAGGTTTACAAAAACTTCGTCCCGCCTTTAAGAAGGACGGCAGCGTGACTGCCGGTAATGCCTCGGGAATTAACGATGGAGCTGCAGCAGTGCTGCTCATGAGTGAAGAAAAAGCCAAAGAACTTGGCATTACCCCTCTTGCCACCATAGTTAGTTATGCATCTGCCGGGGTTGAGCCTGCCATTATGGGCACAGGTCCCATTCCGGCCACCCGCAAAGCGCTGGAAAAATCCGGCTGGAGCGTTGATGACCTGGATGTGATCGAAGCCAATGAAGCCTTTGCCGCCCAGGCCCTGGCCGTGGCCAGGGAGCTTAACTTTGACCTGGAAAAGACCAACCTCTCCGGGGGAGCCATTGCCCTGGGTCATCCCATAGGCGCCAGCGGGGCGCGAATATTTGTCACGTTGCTGTACCAACTGCTGCGCAAAGGGCAGGGTAAAGGACTGGCTACTCTATGTATCGGAGGCGGACAGGGCTGTGCAACCATCGTAGAACGGGGCTAACCCTAACCTGGCCAGAATTCGTGTGGCAGAAAAAAATGATATATAGTCAGTAAGCCCGGTTAAATTGTAAATGGCGGCGCCATGGGGACGGTTCACTTGCCCCCGAGGGCAGAAGGGAAGACAAGGCGAACCGTCCCCATGGATTAGCGTACTGCCGGTTCACTGAGTATGTCAATAATAATAATCACCGCTTGCTGGGAACACGCTGTTTCTTTGATTGAAAGGCATTGCAAATTCATGTAATCTCAATAATTAATTTAAGATTGTTTTATGGCAGCAGCCTGGATTAGGTGCTGCTTTTTTGTATTTTCTTTGTAACTGCACAGCGCAATTTGCAACCGAAGCTGTGGGGACAGTTCTCGCGCTTCCGGAGCGCAGCGGAGGACCGACAGGGAAAGCGCGAGAACCGTCCCCCTGCTTCGCGTAAGGGCTGAGCAGCATACCAGTTACTTTTCTTTAAGGCTAAACAGTGGCTAATATTTTGTCAGGGAGATTGCTTTTCAAGGTTTCTGCCGATGCCTGTAAAGCAATTGTTTCGGCGCTATTCATTTGAACCGGAACAATGCGCTGAATCCCTGTTTTTCCCAGCGCACAGGGCAGGCTCAGATAGATATCATGAATTCCATACAGGCCACAAACTTCAGTAGATACTGTCAAGATAGAATTTTCGTCACGGACAATGCTTTCCACGATACGTGTCAAAGCCAGGGAGATTGCAAAATATGTAGCACCCTTTCCTTCAATAATTTCATAGGCTGCTTCCCTTACTTTTTGATTGATCTCTGCGCGGTTATCCTCTGTGCATACTTTGTCACAGTAGCGACAGTAGTGGTCCAAGGTCACGCCGGCTATATTGGCCGAACTCCATAAGGGCACTTCTGAGTCACCATGTTCCCCCACTACATAGGCATGAATGTTGCGTGGATCCAGTCCGCAGCGGACGCTGAGCAGGTGTCTGAAACGGGATGTGTCCAACACAGTTCCCGATCCGATTACTCGGGAAGATGGCAAGCCTGAGATCTTTCTGGCAACGTAAGACATTATATCTACGGGATTAGTAACTATAAGGAGTAAGGGGTTTTGGTTGTATTCAAGTACCTGGTCCAGTATAGACTCCATAATGGCTGTATTGGTTTCCACCAGTTCCAGGCGGGATTGTCCAGGAACCTGTGGAGCGCCAGCGGTGATGATAACTATATCTGCTTCATTGCAGTTTTCGTACGTCCCGGCATCAATATCAACAGGTTTGACAAAAGACGCGCAGTGTTTTAAGTCCATGGCTTCACCATGGGCTTTTTCTTTTATTTTATCAATCAAAACTATCTCCCGGCTGGCGCCGGAAACCATAAGGGCAAATGCAGTGGTTGACCCTACAAAGCCTGCACCAATAATGGCGATTTTAGCCATGTCATTCATCCTCCGAAACAAATTAATTAAACAAGGTTCTTCTTAATAGTAGTATGACCGTTTCTTATTTTCCTATGTGCCTGATGCATTCTTCATGGGGGACGGGCATATACTATAGAGAAAAAAAGCGGGAGGAGACATGACGTGAAAACGATTAACCGATTATTAAACGGTCTTTCTGACAGGTTGATGGGGGAGCGTGACGTGGTAACTGAAGAAGAAAAAATGGACCTTCCTGCCCTGGTTGAACAGGCCAGGAAAGACTGGTTGGTTGCCCTGGCTTTTTTTGAAAATGTAAGCGAAAAGGAACTGGTAGATCAGGCAATATACAACTTAAATGCTGCAGAAAGGCGTTACGTGCTCCTGTTAAGTGAAGCCAAACAAGAAATGCTTTCCGCTTCAGACAATTTATGAATAATTCACTTGCTCCAAAGAAAGAGGTGCAGAGATGTTTGACATCCCCTTAAACTACATTGTAGCTTTTTTATTCGGGGTGCTGGCCTTGTACATCCTGGTCCGCCTGCTCTATTTTCCGGCAAGGTATTTGTTAAATATAATGGGGAACATTGTAATTGGGGGTGTGTTGTTGGCTCTATTCAACCTACTGGGAGGGGTTTGGGGCCTCTTTATTGGAGTGAATGTGTTTACAGCAGCGGTTGTCGGTTTTTTGGGCCTGCCCGGCATAATCATGCTCCTGGTTTTACAAAGCATAAGTTCCTGAAGAAAAGGATATTTTGGGAAAAGTGCGCACAATCATTTAACGAGAAAAATGTAGTAAAGCAGGTACTAAAAAAACAGGCTATAAAGGAATCAACTTTAAACCTTTATAGCCAAGTTTTTAGTGTTCATAACAATTTATATAGTACAATACTCACTTTAAAAAAGATTATCCAATGAGTCGCATAATATAATCGCGGTGCAGGTTGGCCTGGGAGAGCATGGATTGACTGACGTTACTGGTGATGGAATCTTTCAGCTCTTCCATGGCCTGGTTGGCCCCTTCTTCATCCCGGATCAACGATTGCGAAGCGGTGATGTTTTCCATTGCCACCATGATGCTGGCAATGTTTTCCTGTAATGCGTCCTTTTCGCTGGAAATGTCATTTCGAGCCTTATTCAGGTGGCCCTGGATATTATCCAGGGAGGATTTTACCGCGTCCAAATCAACCGCTTCCTCGCTGCTGGATTGCAGCAGTGATTCCAGTTCATTTAGAGACGCAGCAAGCTCCGGCCTGAGCTCCTCTTTTTCCTGGGAGTAATGGTCGAGGTCGGACCGGGTTTCCAGTGTCTTTGCTTGCACCTGTCCCAAATAGTCTTTATCATCAGAAAGGGTGTCCAGGGCAGCATGTAAATTCTGCTGGGCTTTTTCCAGTATTTCTTCCTCCTGTTGTAGAACAAACAGCTCTTGGCGGGATTCTTTTATGTCTTCCAGGTAGGTTTGGACTTGTGCACGTTTGGATTCCGAAGAATTTAACTTTTGCCGGTGCTCGATAATCTTCTCCAGGTCGAGAGGTGTTACGGAGCGTTTACCTTCCGGGGCTTTCTTGTCCAGGCTGGACATTTGCTCACCGGAATTTTGAAGGAAATTATAACCACCGATTTTCATTATTTTTACCTCCTCCATGAGATAAACCGCGTTCCATCAGTTTAATTATACTAGTACTGCGTTTATTTTGCAAGAATTTTATGGAAGAACCTTTTACTCGAGAACTTCAGCAGGTTATGATAAAATAAAGGTAAAATAAAACAGTTGGAGGTGGCGGATATGAGCTTTCGCCGCAGGCGTCGGCGTTCTTTCTTGATATGGTTCATGCTTTTCTTTCTTCTAGCCCTTGCGGGGGCTGGCGCAGGGGTTTACTACTATTATTCCCCGGGTTTTGTAACGGTAGATCTGCCCGATGAATACCGCCTGCTCCTGGAAGAAGAATACCTGGATGTTTCTGTGGTTGTCCAGGAAGAAGAAGTGTTAATTCCTGTGAGTGCGGTCCGAAACCATCTGGACCCTGATTTGTTCTGGGAACCGGAAAACGGTCGTCTGACTCTTACGACCGGGGACAAGCTTTTGCAGATGAACACCGATCAACTGACGGCCTACATAAACCGGGAAGAGATTGAACTGGATTTTCCTGTAACTGAACTCGACGGTACTCCCTACATGCCGCTGATGTTTCTTCAAGACTTTTATGATCTCAAAATAACTGTCCTGGAAGAGTCCCGGGTCGTTGTTGTTGACCGTAAGATGACTCCCTATATAAAAGCTGTTGCCGGTGAAAAAACAATTGTCCGGACCGAGCCCTCTTACCGGGCCCCCCGCCTTGTTGTTTTGGCACAAGAAGAAAGAACCCGGGTGTTTGAAGAAAAAGAAGGCTGGTATTACTTGCGAACTTCCTGTGGCCAGCTCGGTTATGCCTGCAAGACATCGCTACAGGTAACAGGAGTGGAACTAGTGGAAACACCGCGGAAAGGGCCAGCCCGCAAAGCGCCCTGGAAACCGCCAGGGGAACGGGTAAACCTGGTTTGGGAGCATGTAATCCAGGAAACCCTTTCTACCGAAGACCTCAAGCCCCTGCCGGGGATCAATGTCGTCTCGCCTACCTGGTTCAGTATAAGAGATAAGGAAGGCAACCTAAACAACCAGGCGGATCCAGCTTATGTGCGGTGGGCCCATGAACAGGGCTACCAGGTCTGGGCCCTGGTAAGCAACAGTTTCGACAAGGATCTATCTGCCGCTGTGCTTCGGGATGGCATTAAAAGACAAAAGATTATCGACCAGCTTTTGGCATTTTCCCAGCTGTACCAGCTGGATGGAATCAATGTAGACTTTGAAAACATGTACCTGGAAGACCGGGATAACTTTACCCAGTTCATGAGGGAGTTTGCTCCCCTGGCCCGGGAGCAGGGTCTGGTCCTTTCCGTGGATGTTACCGTGAAATCCATGAGCGAGAACTGGTCCAGGATCTACGACCGGGAGGCTTTGGCTGAAACGGTGGATTATGTCATGTTAATGGCCTATGATGAACACTGGGGGACAAGCCCCGTTGCGGGCTCAGTGGCCTCCTTGCCCTGGGTTGAACGAGGGCTTCGAGGGGTGTTGGAAGAAGTTCCAGCGGAAAAACTGCTGCTGGGGGTGCCTTTTTATGCCCGAATATGGGAAATTGAACACCTGGAAGGTGGAGCGGAAGAAGTATCTTCAAGGGCCTTTGGGATGGACCGTGTTCAAAGGATACTGAAAGAACAGGAAGCGGAAATCAGTTTTTGCCATAACACGAAACAGAACTATGCCCAATACCAAGATCTGGGAATAGAATACAGGGTTTGGATTGAAGATGCCGAATCCATGGCCAGACGGTTGCAGTTAGTAGAGGAATATAACCTGGCCGGTGTAGCGGCATGGAGACGAGGTTTTGAAAGCCAGGATATCTGGCCGCTATTTGAGGATATTCTTCAGCCGTAAGAAATACTTGGCACCTACGGGTCAGAAACCCTGTTGCAGAAATTTGTCGAACCATAAAGTTTTTTTGTTTTTCAGGCAGGATTATAGGTCAAAATAGCGAATTGTTATCCTGTATTAATTCAATTTCAATTTAAATTTTAATTAAACAAAAAGATGGAAGAGGCGTAGATGGAGGGATAAGACTTGGAAGATACGAAGATCAACCGAATGTTGAAAGTAATTTACCTGTTACTGCTGAACGGCAACATGTCAGGGGACCAGCTTTCCAAGCAGCTCAATGTATCTTTGCGCAGTGTCCAGAGATACATTAAACAATTAAACCGGATCGGGTTCAGCATTACTTCCCGTTCAGGCGGTTATCGCGGAGGGTACAAGTTAAACCTTTCCCCGGAAATGAAAAAAAACTTGCTGGAACTTATTTATTTTTCCAGCAACAAGTAAAACCGGTTAATTATTGTCTGTATCCAGGAGATTGAGTGCCTGGAGTAAGTTAGTTATAGGAATGCGGGCGCCAGGCCGAAACTGGTGCTGATGTGGCGGGGGACAGGAAGTATAAAGTAACCTCATCTCCAGGCCTTATTTTAGTCTCCGTTGTTCCAGGAAGATGGCATCACGAGTAAAGACAAATGCAGCCAGGATAGATTATCTTTTACTTTCCTGGTTTTTTCATGATTCATTTATAGACCCTGTTTCAATGTTTTGTTTTTCCCCCCAGGTTTTTACTTAACTTCATGTGTCCATACACCCCAGGCGTCAGCTGCTTTAGCCCCCTGCCCCTGGGGGTAAACCATCAGAGGGTTGATATCCAGTTCAACCAGGTTTTCCATTTCCACAGCCAGCCTGGAGACTTTTAATAATATATCAGTAATAGCTTCCACATCGGCAGGACCACTCCCGCGGACTCCCTGCAGAATCTTATATCCTTTTAGTTCCTGAAGCATTTCTTTAGCATCCTGGGGAGACAACGGTGCTACCCGCATAGCTACATCTTCTAACACTTCAACTAAGATGCCGCCCAATCCACAAAGAACAACAGGGCCAAAGACAGGGTCACGCTTCATCCCGATAAATACTTCTGTAGCGGGTGGCAGCATCTGCTGTACCAGGATTCCTTCCAGTTTCGGACGGTTTGCCAGAGAAGAAAGGTTTTCTTCTATTTCCCTGTAAGCCAAGCTTACCTCATTCATGCTGCTCAGGTTCAGTTTAACCCCACCGGCTTCCGTTTTATGTGCCAGATCCGGGGAAACCGCTTTCAGCGCCAGAGGGCCGCCAAGGTCTTTTGCTGCCTGGATGGCTTCTTGCTCTGACTGAACCAGTTTTTCCCCCGTTACCGGGATCCCATAGTCAGAGAGGATCTGTTTCATGCTGTATTCACTCATGGCTTTTTCAGAACATTCGCCGCAAGATTCGTCCTTGTCGGCAGGTTGCTGCCAGGCGTTCCTGAAATAAGCCTGCACTTTTAATGAAGCCCGGGTCCGTTCTGTGCCGGGTTCTACCTGGAGAGGATGTTCGTAGTTTCTTGCTGTTTCCATTCGCCGGATCAAGGCTCCCAGGGCCCAGATGCAATCGTCCAGTTCATGAAATACGGGAAGCCCAAAATCCCGGATCTGGTTTATGTATGTCATGGATGATTCGTCATCAGACCAGGGCCAGCAGACGGAAATCATGGTTTTGTTAGTGTTCAGGTACAGTTCTTTCAGGCTGTTGGTAATGGCATGAGCATTGTTGGAGCCAATCCCGAAATTCAGCACCAGGTTGTCTACATTGGGATCATTTTCTACAATGGAGATGCTTTTATACAACAGATCCGGTTCTGTCATTACTTGAGCGGTTAAGTCTACCGGGTTGCCGGTTGCAGCAAAAAAGGGCAGGATCTCCTGAAGTTGCTGTTCCGTTTCCTCTTGGAAACGAACCATTTCCAATCCATAGAGCTGGCATTTATCGGCCAGCATCACAGCTCCTCCCCCTGAGTCGGATATGACTGCGGTGCGGTTGCCGGCAGGTGTTCTTCCTGCACCTAAAATTTTTAAAACCGGAATAAGTTGTTCCACTCCGGGCACTCGTATAATCCCTTTTTGTCTGAAAAAGGCATCATAAACGTCATCTGCCCCTGTCAGAGCAGCGGTATGGGATGAAGCTGCCCGGGTTCCGGCATCCGTTTGTCCTACCTTGATAACCGAAATCATTTTATTTGTGGCCAAGGCCTTTTCTGCTGCTCTTTTAAAGGTTTCCCCATCCTTATCTTTAATCCCTTCAATATAACAGGCGATAATGTCCGTACCCGAAGTAGTGTCTTCCGCCATATTCTCCAAAAAATGGGGAAGCCCCAAATCGGCTTCGTTGCCTACACTGTAAAACTGGTCGAAGAAAAGTCCTTCACGGGCTGCCATCTGGTAAGTGAGAATTCCGAAAAAACCGCTCTGGGAGATAAAGTGGAAGTTGTTAGTAAAATATGATTTGCTGAATAATAGGGGAGGGGCAAAAGAAGCCCAGAGTTTATTATTCCGGTTGATGATTCCTACACAATTAGGGCCTACAATTCGCATTCCATTATCCCGGGCAAGCTGATAGATTTCCTGCTGCAGGTCAGTCCCCTGGTCTCCTGCCTCAGCAAAACCCGAGGTGAAAACGACTGCACCTTTTACCCCTTTTTCGGCGCATTGTTCCAACACAGGAAGAGTCTGGCTGGCCGCTACGCCCACAATGGCCAAATCGATTTCGTCAGGCACACTTTTTATGTCAGGGTAACAGGCAAGGCCGGCGATTTCATCATAACTGGGGTTTACCGGGTAGAGCTTGCCGGGAAAATCGGATTCCAGGAGCATAAACAAAGGGATACCGTTTGGTTTGCCGATGTTTTTTGATGCGCCTAATATAGCGATGGTGCGAGGTTGTAAAAAAGGGTTTAAATTGGGCTTCTTTTCTATCATACGTTTCCGGCGAGCCCCGGAGGTCGCCGGGGTTTTCACTCCTTCCATTTCAAATTAACTTTCAAGGCTCATGCAGGTCATAACAGGGAAAGTAAAACCTTGCTAACATTCGAAATCCTGGCTTTCAAGATCTCGTCCCTTTAACCTGGGAGTTGGCGCATTCGTCCGGCGACGTTGGTCTCTGTGGCCAAAGGCGCTTGGTGACCGAAGGTATTCGGGGACATTCCTCTGCAAGAGTTGTGTCCCCATAACTAGAAAAACGGCGGTCAGGGCGATAGCGCTGTAATTTCACGCAAATATTTAACTTCTGCAATAATTTCCTTCTGATAATATATTTCTTTCCACTGTATTTGTCAACCCTGGCTTGCAAATCGTCACTGGAAACTGGAGAAGTGAGTCCTGTTTCGTTGACAGGCTGTAGCGATAGTGGGATAATAAGCATATCCTCTATTTTGCCAGCAGCAGCTTACGATAACAAGGGATAAGGTATGCAGTCAGGGGCTTGTGCAGGGAAATAGTGAAAAGGTGGGTTTTGCTTGGATTTAATTGTCATGGCGTTTATAATTCTTTTATTTATTTTCTGGCCGCGCCTGGGAAGTGTTCGCTATTATATTCTGGGTTTTTTATGCCTGGGTCTCTTGTCAATTATGTTTATTTTCGCCCCGGCTTTCTTGATCATGTCACCTTTGCTGTACCTGGTCCTTGTAGTGCTGATCATTTTGTTCATCTACCGGGGGATCAACCGGGGAAGAGAAGAAGGAGAGAAGTAAACTCCTCTCCTTCCGGAATGCACAGAAACAAAAATTTGTTTCAATAGGCAGTGAAATGATCCAAAACGCCAGACTGTAAGCCCGTTTTTTCCTGCATTATGGTGTGATACCTCAGGCCGCGTCAGTGGGAAAAGACTCGTGGGTGCAAAAGGATTCATTGTGTTTGTGAAAGTACGCTTCTTCCAGGTTCATCTCTTCGTTATATACAAAGGTAGCCCGGTAAAAGAAATCGGTCTTTCGCTTGAAACGCAAATCCATCAATTTGACAAAGTGTTTACCCTGTTCCTCCCAGTGCATTACATAATAATGGGAGGTAAATTGCTTGAAAAAGCGCCCCAGCTTCGTTTGCAAAGCCTTTAGGGCAACAGGGGACGGGTTTTTGCGGTTTAAGCTCTGGTTGTCCTGTTCTTTCAAACCGAAAGAGTTCATTGAGCCCAGAATGATTTCCCGGGGACGTTCAATTAAAAAGTCCCAGCAGCTGAGCCCTTTTAGGGCAGGCATGACTGCCAAGCGATCTCTATGGGGTTTCAAGTTATATTTTCTCTGCAGGTAGCGCTGCACGTTCAGGCGGAACTTCCAGCGCAGGACCAGGTAAACCATGGTTGCTACTATAGCCGAAATGCCGGCAACTTGCGGCGCCTGGTACATAAAAAGGACAGGAATAAATAAAAGCATAAAGACAGGGTCATAAAACATGAACAGGTTGGCAGCCCAGCGCTTCCGGGAAAAAGGCCAGAATATTTGAGCACCATAAGGATTTAATGAATCCAGGAGCACGTGTGAAAGCCCACCGGCCAGGGCCCAAAATAGATATTGCAACATGTTGCCGCCAAAGTCGATAAAAACAACTGCGGCTGTAATGGCAGACAAAAGGAGCAATCCTCCAATGGAATGGGTTGGTCCCCGGTGGTGTTTAACTAGAGAAACCTCTCCTTTGAGCATGGTGACAATGTCCAGGTCGGGGATGATAGCACCCATAACTGCGGCACAGTAGATCGGGTTGTATGGTGTTAGGGTTTGCCCAGATAGAGCTCCTACGCCCATGCCTACCAATGCATGTGTAATTGGGTCCATACGAAACCTCCAGCCGGTTATTTCAAACGGGAAAATGTAAAAATATCAGACAAAGTACTTTATTATAACATAGAAGCAGGAAAAAGGTGATAGAAAAGTTTTCCCTGTAACAATGAGCGTGAACAGTAATTATTTCCATACACAAGGGAGGAACGGAGTTATGTGGTATCAAGAAGCAGAACAGGGACGGTGCTGGATCGGTCGGATCCCTTTCCGGGGTGACTTGTTGCAATCGTTAGAGGCTTTTGCCGCAGAAAAGCAGGTCCAGGCCGGTTGGGTTCAGGTCATCGGGGCCGTAGAGAAAGCGGTCATCGGTTTTTATAACCAGCAAAAAAGAGAGTATGAGCATATGGAGTATGTCCAGGAACTGGAGATTGTTAGCTGTGTGGGCAATATCAGCCGACGGGATGGTCGTCCGGCTGGCCACCTGCATATCACCCTGGGGGATAACCAGGGACGTCTTTTTGGTGGACACCTGGTGCCAGGGACAGTGGTTTTTGCCGGTGAATTTTTCATGCAGGAGCTGGTTGGTCCCCGCTTGAACCGAACATTCGATCAAGATACAGGGCTGCCGCTATGGGAGATGACCGGCGGCAGCGATTAAAAGAGGTGTAACGTTATGTACCGCAAGAAAAAAAGAAGACGGTTGACCTACCTGGAAAACTTAAAGCAGGCATACCCGGAAAAATTTATCCCGGAAGAGGGTGCTTTTGAAAGTATTCGCCCGGGAGACCGGATTTTTATCGGGACGGGATGCGGTGAGCCACAGTATTTGGTCAATGCCCTGGTTGAGTATGTAAAATCGAATCCCAAGGCCTTTTTTGATGCCCAGATTCTCCAGGTCTGGACGCTGGGTGTTGCACCTTATACCGATGAAAAGTTCCAGAGCAACTTCCGGCACAATTCGTTTTTTATCGGCAGCAATGCCCGGGAAGCGGTTAACCAGGGTATGGCTGATTACACGCCCATTTTCCTTTCTGAAGTCCCGGCATTGTTTCGCCGCAAGCAGGTACCGGTGGATGTGGCTTTGGTTCAGACATCGTTGCCTGATGACCACGGTTACTTAAGCCTGGGGATTAGCGTAGACATCGTCAAATCGGCTGTAGAGAATGCCTCAGTGGTCATTGCCCAGGTAAATTCCAACATGCCCCGGGTTCACGGCGAAACATTTTTGCACGCCAGTGATATTGACTATTTCATAGCCTTCGAGGAACCCCTGCTGGAGTTTGAACAGAACATGCCTGGAGATATTACTCAACGGGTTGGCAAGTACGTAGCCCGGATTATTCAAGACGGGGATACCATCCAGGTAGGCTATGGTAGTCTGCCCAACGCCGCCTTGAGCAACCTGTTTGAAAAAAAGAACCTGGGCATACATACGGAACTGCTCAGTGACGGTATTATCGAATTGATGAAAGAAGGTGTGGTGGATAACACGAAAAAAACCGTGAACCGGGGGAAGACGGTAGCTGCTTTTTGCATGGGAAAAACGGAGACATATGAGTTTATCCACGACAACCCGGCCATTGAGTTTCGCCCCATTGACTTTACCAATAATCCCTTGAACATCGCCCGTCAGCAAAATATGGTGGCGATTAACAGTGCCCTGGAAATCGATCTGACGGGCCAGTCAACGGCCGAATCCCTGGGGACGTTCTTTTACAGTGGTGTCGGGGGCCAATCCAACTTTATGCGCGGTGCCGTGCTTGCCCCCGGGGGCAAGACCATTTTGACCCTGCGCTCAACTACAGAAGAAGGGGAAGTATCGCGGATCGTGCCCTATTTAAGAGAGGGTTCGGGAGTCACTTTAACCCGGGGAGATGTCCACTACGTGGTGACGGAATACGGTATTGCCTACCTGCATGGTAAAAATATCCGGGAGAGGGCTATGTCCCTGATTTCCATTGCCCACCCCCGGTTTCGATCTTGGCTGATCGAGGAGGCCAAAAGACTGAACCTGGTTTACCAGGATCAGATTTTTATCCCCGGCCGCAAGGGGGAATACCCGGAAGATCTGGAAACATACCGGACAACCAAAACGGGGCTGCGCCTGCTGCTGCGGCCGGTGAAAATTAGTGATGAGCCCTTGATTAAAGACTTTTTCTATTCCCTGTCAGACAAAAGTATGTATAAGAGATTTATTTCCCTGCGCCGGGATATGCCCCATGAAGTTGTGCAAAAAAACTTTATGGCGGTAGATTACAACGAAGAAATGGTGATCCTGGCCGTGGAACAGGAGGAAAATACGGAGAAAATCGTGGGGATTGGCCAGTATTCCACCAACTCCGGACAATTGACTGCTGAGGTGGCCCTGGTGGTCAGGGATGACTACCAGAACCAGGGAGTGGGGATGGAGCTTTTAGCTTATCTCACCTACCTGGCCAAGAAGCAGGGATTACACGGTTTTACCGGGGAAACCCTGCAGGGCAACCAGGCCGTTTTCCAGTTGTTCGAAAAAATGGGTTTTGATATCCAGAAGAAAAGAGATGCCGGCGTCTATATCCTGACTCTGACCTTCAGGGATGAGCCGGAGCAGTAGATAAAAATGGTGTTATGAGCGTCCCGGCTGTGAAAAATTAGAGAATTCGGCCTGTTTTTTAAAAATACGAATTATCTCCATTTCTGCTCATAAATTATTAAAGGGGAGAAAGCGGGTAAAAACCCATTTCTATCCCCTGACCAAGGCCACAAGGCCTTTGGTGGTTAGGACTAAATAAGGATGAGGAGGCGCATTTATGAGCAGGAAGAAGGTGCTGTTGATCCTGGCAGTGGTCCTGCTGGCTACAGCATGGGTTAGCTACCGTATTATCTCGGAACGGGAAAAACAGGCTCCTGCTGAATGGCCGGAGGCAGGAAAAGAGGAGGACTCCACGATAGAACAGGTGGAGCCGGAGAACGGGGAAAACGATGCCCTGGGAGCAGTGGGTCTGCAGTACCTGGGACATTCCTGTTTCCTGCTGGAATTAGATGGTATCCATTTTTTGCTGGACCCTTATTCGCCCCGGGTTGGTTATGGCGAACTGGAAGTGGAAGCCGATGTGATTACTGTCAGTCATGAACATATGGATCATAATTACGTAGAAGCGGCCCCTGGGGCCCGGGTAATCCGCGGCCTTACAGCAGATGGACTTGGCTGGGAAGATGTTTCCGTTTCCCTGGGCAGGGTACGTATTACCGGCCTGCCTACTTATCACGACGATGCTTCCGGTCGTCTCCGGGGAAGAAACATGGCATTTATTTTTCAGTTGGATAACCTCAAGGTAGTCCACCTGGGTGACTTGGGCCATTTTTTAAATGAAACGCAGGCGGAAAAATTGCAGGGTGTTGACCTGCTCCTGGTGCCGGTGGGTGGACATTATACGATTGACGCCAGACAGGCCCGGGAGCTAATCGAAATGCTTGACCCGGCCATTGCCGTTCCTATGCATTACCGCACAGAAGCCACCAGGAACTGGCCCATGGAGCTGGTCAAAGAGTTTACAGAACAAGAAGATGGGGTCAAAAAAATTGATCCGGGTATGGTCATTCTCAAACCGGAAGATTGGCCGGAAAAAGGAGAAATCTGGGTGTTGGAGCCGGAGCCCCCTAACGATATCTAGGGCTGGTGTTTCCAGTTTCTGCCCCCTGTCCGCCTGCCCCCCAGGCTCCTGGGAAGGTATAGAAATAATAAATCGGAGAAAAATAAGTTAAGTAGGGAAGCCCTGGACTTAAAACAGGTTTGAAACTGCAAGGAGGGGAATGCTTTGGTGATGAAAAGGGGTAAACATTTTTTTGTTATTTTGCTGGTGGCCGCTCTGTTGCTGGTGGCCTGGTCTGTTACTCCGGGATGCGGGATGGAAGAACCAGCTCCGCCCCCGGACCCCCCGGCCGAGGAAAATGATCTGGATAATCAGGAGCTGGAGAAAGACAACAGCGGGGAAACAAACGCGGCAGATGAAGAGATTATCTTGTATTTTGCCAATGGCCAGGCCGATAGGTTGCTGCAGGAAACCAGGCAGGTCGTCGTTACGGATCGGGATATTAACGTGGTGATCCTGGAAGAACTGATCAAGGGGCCGCAAGATCCGGAGTTGGGGCGCACGGTGCCCGAAGATACCCGGGTAAACCAGGTTGAAGTAGAGGCTGGCCTGGCATATGCCGACTTTTCTGAAGAGCTGCGCACCAGCCACTGGGGAGGCTCAACGGGGGAAATCCTGACCGTATATTCAATTGTCAATACGCTGGCCGAACGTCCTGAGATTGACCGGGTCCAGTTCATAATCGATGGTGAAGAAATCGAAACCCTGGCAGGCCATATTGAGTTAAGTGAACCCCTGGACCCGGATCCGGGTTGGGTGGAGTAGGCGCTATTTTTTGCAGCGTTTTTCAACCAGGCTGCTCGATTTTATTCTGACAGCGGGTTCCTTTTACCGTCGGCCTTACGGGATAATTTTCCCAGGGCCAGAAGGCATGGTCCTGGGTATGCATATTTATTTTCTCAGGAAAGCTTTTGGGCTGGCAACCCCGAGGTAAAATACTGTTCCAGGTCTTTTACGAGGCGGTCAAAACTTTCAACTTCCCTTAGCTCCCCTTGGCGGAGATAAAAAATGCGATCGGCTTCCCGGACCGTCGAAAGCCGGTGGGCGATGACAAATGAAGTCCGACCCCGGGTGGCCTGGCGCAGGGATTCCTGGAGCAGTTTTTCTGTGTACGAATCAATATGGGCTGTGGCTTCATCCAGGATAAAAATGGAGGGGTCAAAAGCCAGGATCCGGGCAAAGGCCAGAAGTTGACGCTGCCCGGTGGAAAGAGAGCCCCCCCGTTCCCCGACTGGAGTATCATATTTTTGGGGCAGCCCCTGGATAAAGGTGTCTATGTTGGCTTGTTTGGCAATGAGATCCAGCTTTTCCTGTGAAAGGTTCAGGCGATTTAAGGTGATATTTTCCCGGATTGTTCCACTGAAAAGAAAGACCTCCTGCTGGATGACACCAATTTGCCGGCGCAAATCTTCCAAGCAGAGGTTTTTTACGTTATGGCTGTCCAGCAGCACTTCTCCGTGCTGTACATCGTAGAAACGATTGATCAGGTTGATCAGGGAGCTTTTTCCGGCCCCGGTAGGACCGATTACGGCTACCGTTTCCCCGGGCTTGACGGTAAAATTGACGTTTTTTAAAACCCACTCTTCTTCTTCATAAGCGAACCATACATCCCGGAAAACCACTTCCCCCTGGGCCCGGGTCAGGGAAACAGGCTCAGGGGGGTCGGCAATTTCAGGCTTTTTATTCATCAGCTCAAAGATTCGCTCGGCAGAGGCCATGGCGGCCTGCAGGATGTTGTACTTGTCGCTGAGGTCATTTAACGGGCGGAAGAAGTGGTCTACGTAGGTGATAAAGGCGAAAAGCACGCCAAAGGGAATGACCCCCTGGATCACCGGTCCCATCCCAAACCAGAGAAGTAGCGCCAGGGCCAGGGAGCGAAACAGGTCCATGGCCGGGCGGAAAACGGCGAAGACCTTTAGCTCCTTCAAGCTGGCCAAATAGTGACTGTGGTTAATGTCTGTGAAAAGCCTGCCCCGGGCCTGTTCCTGCAGGAAAGCCTGGATTATTCGGATGCCTTCGATGTTTTC
>Ga0207421_10000227_pt1 | contig 70999 bp, 73 predicted proteins | sample SodLakKL_010_SED_4_FD_187542 | JGI IMG/M metagenome (GOLD analysis project Ga0207421, IMG submission 187542) | Alkaline sediment microbial communities from Lake Tanatar, Kulunda Steppe, Russia - 8KL_010_SED (SPAdes) (version 2) | ecosystem: Environmental > Aquatic > Non-marine Saline and...
AAAAGACGGAAGGATTTTTTTGAGAAAAAAATGCATCAAAAACATGTAGGGCTATCAAAGATAGCCCTTAAAAACAAGGCTGTATACAAATTGGCGTTAAGTTCCTCACTCCCGTATTTTATATTAATAAGTTTATCAATATATAGGCTATTTTAAAAAATTTTATATACACGATTTTTTTGGTAAAAGGAACATGGGTTGGAAAAAGATATTTGCATTGATAGGTATCATCCTGGTGATCAGTATTTCTTTAGAGGCGGGTGTTTCTTCATCGATAGGGCTTCAACATGATAATCTAGAGGAGGATAAAGAAGATCAGATTGCCGATTCTTCATGGGCTTTAAATAGAGGGGATAGGAGAAATACCGGGCGATCGACAGTGGATACTAGTCATCTTGATGGGGGGCTAGAATGGGGTTTCTTTGGTGTTGATGGGATTTTTAGTGAACCTACGATAGGGCCCGATGGAACTGTTTACGTTGGTTTTATGGGGCGCTGGTACGAAAGACCTACTTTGTTTGCGTTACATCCGAATGGAACAGAAAAATGGTCTTTTGAAGGTTCTTTTAGTATGATCGATTCTTCCCCAGCGATCGCAGCGGATGGTTCTCTATATTTTGGTATTGAATTGACTTTTTATGGTCTCAATCAAGACGGTACTGAAAAATGGAATTACAGGAGTAATGATCCGATACGTTCATCTCCTACTATCGGAGAGGACGGAACTATATATGCAGGTCTCGGGGAAAAATTATACGCCTTTGAGCAGGATGGAACCGTAAAATGGAATTTTACAACTTATAGAATTTCCACTTCACCAGCGATCGGAAACGAAGGTACTATTTATGTAGCAAGCAATAATGGGAATAATTATTTCATTCATGCTGTGAATCCCAATGGAACAGAAAAATGGAATTATTCTACGGAGGCCTATACATTTTCACCCGCAGTTAGTTATGACGGTACTGTTTATGCAACACATGGTAGGAACTTGACTGCCCTAAACCCAGATGGAACTGAGAAATGGATTTACGAAACAGAAGACCGTGTCAGATCTTCAGCCACATTAGCCGAGCACGGAACGATATACCTAGGATGTCAGGACGGAAATCTCTATGCAATAAATCAAGATGGTTCTGAAAAATGGACCAATGACATATCTGATAGGCGAGTAAGTTCTCCGGTTATAGGAGGAGATGGAGCAATCTATGTTGGATGTTGGGAAGGAAAAATTCATGCTCTTGATTCCGATGGTGAGAAAATCTGGGATGTTGAACTTCCTTACTCGACTGGGAGAATTCATACTGTTATAGGAGAGGATGGAACACTTTACGCGGGTTCTACTGTCCTTTACGCGATCGGTGAAAGAGAAGAAGTGGGATTAACTGAATTGATGATGGATTTTCTTTCTAAGTACTGGAGTGGGATTACTTTACTTCTCGTGCTTGTGCTATTCAGTATAGGAGCGATTTATATGATAAAAAAATCAAGAGAAAAATCGTCTTCTTCTGATAAAGTAGAGCTCTTTGAAGATGTAGATATGGAGAAATTTAAAGAAGAAGATCAGCCGAAATAGTCTAAATCGATGCAAATCGATTTTTTCAAATTATTGATCTTCTATATAGAAGATTAAATAGGAACACTTCATAGTTACCTAAAAATTTGTCTAACCAAATCGACCTAAAATTTGTTTATAAATCGGCGTTAATTTCCCTTCCATCACATTATTTTATCCATAATGAAATAAAAGAATGAAAGACTTTTTTGTAAAAAACTGCACCAGAAACGTGTGAGACTGTCTTCGACAGCCTCTAATAAAAGTTTTTAAGATTGAAAAGAAGGAAGTTTTCCTTCCTACCGCATACGCAGGAAGGCGACAGCCTTCCGAAATAAAGAGAGGCTTAAGTCCCTTGCACTCTATGGTATTCCATTAAGAAAAGTTAACGAATCTTTAAAAGTTCTATCTAGTTTGATGTTTTCTCTTCATAGATCGAAAACTCTTCGGGCATTCTCAAAAAATATTTTTTCTTTATCTTCTTCTGATCTCCAGTCTATATCCATCTTTTTCAAGGCTTTTTTAATGCTATTATAAGGGGAATCACTGCCAAACATGATCTTTTCTTCATCTAATTTAAAATAAAGCGCTTCAAGATGTTGTTTTTTAAAATCTGAGGATTCTATGAACAGGTTCTTTTTTTCACTTATAAGGTCAACCATCTCGGTTTTAGTGTCTTTAAGTTGAGTCAATATTATTGTTATATCGGGGTAAGAAGGAAGGATCTCTTTCAACTGACTCTCATATTTACCATCTTCATCTGAGGTATTTATCAACAGAGGTAAATTGAGTTTAGAAGCCTGTTCATAAACATGCTCTATCTGATCACATTCAAAATTCTGTGAAACAGGGTTGAGCTTGAAACCTTTCAACTCCAAACCAAACGCTCTCTCCATCTCTTTTCTCCAATCCTCATGATCTGGATCTATCCTAGCCAACCCTTCCAGGGGCTCATACCTGGAAGACAACCTGTATACCATATTGTTAGCCTTTCTAAAACAGTCATCTAAATCGATATTGAAAGGGAAGATCAACGTCTTCTTGATATTGTATTTTTCCATCTGATTTTCTAATTCCGTTGGTCTGAATTTGTCATTTTTGTTTTTATCTACACCTATATGTACGTGCACGTCTATTTTCCGTGTTTTCCACACATCTATTTCCTCAGCCATGTCATACTTCCTTCTCTACTCATTTTGATCTATAGATTTGATTAATCGGTCTTCTTTAATTTCTACTGTTTTGTGCGCATAGAGTATTGTTAGTAATAAATATGACGGATATTGAACCCTGACCTGAAGACAACGTATATCGGATCGAATAATACTGTGAGAGTTTTAAAAAACTATAATTACCGCCTTTGTTTTTAAGTGAGAGACATGCGACCTGCTAGGATGATAGCGCTGCCAATCGCGATGTTTTTCTTTTTAATATTATTTTTAATATTAATTATACTTTCCGTAGTGATAAGTTCGGCTTTTAGAGCTCTAGGATTTTCTCCATGGATGACTATCGGTATATTCTTTTTCTCGCTTTTAGGGAGCACAGTGAACATACCTGTTTATACTAAAAAGATACGGAATCCGATAAGGATGACGAGACCAGGATCGGTATTCAGTCTTTTCTATTCAGGTCTCGATAGAGAATACACAATAGATAGGACGACCATTGCAGTTAACCTTGGAGGTGCTGTCATCCCTACCTTAGTTTCTATTTACCTGATATTTACCAATCTAGATCTTTTGATATCTTTCATCATCGGCATATTCATAGTGACAACGATAGCTTATCGATTTTCAAGAATCATACCAGGAGTTGGCATCAGTCTTCCTCTATTTATTCCTCCTATCGTTGCGGCATTGGTAGCGGTGATACTGCCCGGTGAACCCAACACCATCATAGCATTCGTTTCTGGAGTTTTAGGGGTTCTGATCGGCGCGGACCTGTTAAACTTAAAAGATGCTGAAAAGCTCCGTTCAAGGACCATGAGTATAGGAGGAGCTGGCACCTTCGACGGTATCTTCCTTACTGGTATCGTCTCTGTGATTTTAGCGGCTATAGGATGATAAAGCTCAGAAAATTATATTTTGACCGTACTCTTTTCGGAATCGATCATACATGGTGGAAGAAACAAAGATCGAGGAGATGAGTTGGAAAAGCTTGGAGGAAGCTTTGGAAGATGAAATAGATACAGTGATAGTGATGTTGGGCTCTTTTGAACAGCATGGACCTCATCTTCCATTAGATACCGATACGTGTATCTCTAACGAACTAGGTGAGAGGATAGTGAAGAGATTAGATTACGCTTTGATGGGGCCAACTATACCGTTTGGAGTTTCAGAACATCACATGGACTTTCCAGGAACTATCTCCCTATCTAACGACGTTTTTATGGATCTTTTAAAAGAACACTGCAGAGCCTATGATACACATGGTTTCGACTTCATAGCTCTAGTGCCCTTCCACGGTGGAAATTTCGCTCCCACTAAAGTGATCGCACCAGAGATCGCTAAAGCGATGGAGAATGCCTATGTCCTACCGGTTGCGGACCTCGAAAAGAACACGGAGATAATGCTGAAATCACTGAAAGAAGCGGGGATAGAATATAAAGAAAAGTTGATCCATTCCGGTGCGACAGAGACCTCTGTCATGTTAGCTATAGAAGAAGAAGCGGTTGATAAGGAAAGGTTAGAGAAAGGATATGAAGGGGAGATCCCGCTCACTTCTCTCTTCACTGATGGACTAAAATATTTTACAGATAATGGAGTTCTAGGTGATCCAAGGGAAAGTTCGGAAAAGGCAGGAGAGATGATACTGAAAAATCTCTCCGAAGATCTTGCTGAGAGGATAGACAAAAAAAGAGAAGAGGTTTTAAAACGTCCCTAGTTTAATCGATCAAGCCCCAGTCTTTCAAGCGTTTCGTCTTTAGGTTTTCCGGTGTTCATGTCCCAACCCATCGCCTCATAATAACTCATCAGTGCTTCTTCCAGACCGACGACTTCTCCTTTTCCTCTCCCGTCTGGGGCTGGCTCATTCAAGAACCTTTTCGGTAATGTATCGTCTTCCTTATCGAAACCTAGCTCAACATTGATGATCCTCTCTAGGTTGATCACTCTTTCTGCAGCTTCTAAAAGTTCTTCCTTGGTGTATTCTTTACCAGTGGCTAAGGACAACATCTCAGCGTAAGTAGAAGGTTTATTAGCTATCGTTATAACGGTGAATAAGCACACTCCCAACATGTTGGTTGCCATACAAAGTTCTTGGAATGGTTTTATCCACCACTTGTTATCGTCCTCTTTGAAATCGATATCTCCCTCGATACCGAGTTCTTCTTCACGATAACCAAAGGCGTCGACCGTAGGAGCCCAGGGTCTTAAATGATCTGCTCCTCTTGGCGAAACGGCATGGACTACCGCCTCACCTTTGCTTGCTCTAACACCATCAGCGGCCATCTCCATCCCTTTGACGTGCATAGCAGCTTCAAACGCATCTTCACCTAGCTTTTCAGCGGCTTTTTGAACACCGTCGGCTAAAAGATCTCCGAAGCCTTCTCTTCTTGATATTTTACTTGTGAGTTCAACCACTGCATCGGCATTGCCCCATTCTAAACCTATACCTCCAGTATCTTCCCTATCGATCAACCCTTTATCATACCATTCCATAGCAGTAGCTATCGCCTGTCCAGCCGAGATATGATCTAAGCCCATATCATTAGCTAGATGCGAAGCCGCCGCTATGGCGTTCATGTCCTTCACAAGTGTTTTACTTCCAAAAGCCGCTACTGTCTCATATTCAGGTCCACCGCCTCTGCTGCCTTTGTACTTCCCATCTTTGACTTCCGTAACGGTCCCGCAGGCTATAGGACAGCCCCAGCATGCGTATTTCTCAACTTCTAGGATATCGTAATAAGCGTTGTGATCGAGTCGATTACGGGCCGTTGGATATGTTGTCTTCTGCCAATTTTTAGTTGGAAGTAACCCAAGATCATCGATAGCTGCATAAAATGAGGGGGTTCCGTATTCTGAGAGTTCCTCTCTAACGAAGTCTTCAGAAAAGAGTTCTTCCCGACTCTCTTTCGCTTTTTTCTTCAGTGCTTTAGGATCCGCTACCTCGATTTCTTTTGATCCTTTGATCACCACTGCTTTTAAGCCCTTAGAACCCATCACCGCACCTGCGCCACCTCTTCCAGCGGCTCTATGGCCGTCGTTCATAACAGCAGCATACAACACCTTGTTCTCACCCGCAGGACCTATAGATGCTATCTGTGCATCCTTAGCGGAGTTTTCTAATCCATCAATGATCTCTTTATCGGTTTTCTCGACACCTTTTCCCCAAATATCTGACGCATCTCTAAACTCAACTTTATCATCCTTGATAAAGAGATACGTAGGTTCAGAAGCTTTTCCTTTTATCAATATAAGATCATAACCTGCCTTTTTGATCTGTGGAGCGAATTTTCCTCCGCAGTTAGACGCACCGATCGTTCCAGTCAAAGGAGATCTAAAAACTATACACCACCTTCCGCTTGAGGGTGCAGAAGTCCCCGTAAGAGGACCTGTAGCGAAGATAATAGGTTGTTCAGGGTCAAGGGGATCCTTTTCAGGAGAATAGTGTTCATAAAAATATCTCGCCGCTAATCCCTCACCTCCTATATAATCTTCTAACCATTCTTCCGGTATGGTCTCTACATCGGTTTCTTTCTCTTTCAGATCTATGATTAATATTTTCTTTGTATATCCTTTTGTTTTTTCCATATTCCCAACCTCCTTACCCAAGAGGGTATATAAACCATATATACTTTACTGTAGAGAAAGTTAAAGATGGTAAATCAGTCATTACAACCCATGAACCCACTCGATAAATCCTTAGAGAACTGATCCACCCTCATTAATGGTCCGGATTCTTTGGAATTATGATCCACAATATAAGGTATACCAGCAAACCTAAACTTAAGCTGGCAAAAATAAGGATGATAACTAATATCCTCACGAGAACTGGATCGGTCTCGAAATATTCAGCTATACCACCACATACACCTCCCAATATCTTTTCTCTACCTGAGCGGTATAACCTGGATTCATCCTTTTTTTGGTCCGATCTTCCTTCATTCATGATTTTCCATCCGGGTCAGAACGATGGGCCATTTGTTTTCTCATACTTTAATGTTGTCGATATTTGATCCATCTCTAAAATTTTCACCACTGGAAACCAAAAGATATAATAGCATAATCATATCTTCCTATCATGACTATATAAAAATGGATGATAATATGAGTGATAAGGGAAAACTATTTGGAGGAGGGTTGGACAAGCCAAAGATAGCGGGTATCCTTCTGATTATAGTCTTTGTTCTGGCGGTTGTAGGAGCCGGTGAAGTGTTCTTGTTCGATTGGGACGCAGTTGAGATAGATCCTCTTCCAGAAGAGGATCCCAGATTCGAGTTAGATGAGCGATATGAGGAATACCTTGTAGAGGGTGAAATTGATCGGGCACTCTTGGATGCGCTCAATGAAAATATCACTGCTGAAGATCCTGAAGGTGAAGAGATAAGTGAAAATGCCAATCTAACTGAAGGAGATGATATTTGGTGGGTGGAAGAAGATGGAGAAAAGATATACGGTATCGAACAGAATGGAGAACTTGAGGTTTACGCTATAGAAGACATAGATGAAGGTCTAGTTGAGACGATTTTAAATATGTGTGGAGTAATATATGTGGTGATCGGTGCTGTAGTCTTAGTAGGGGCTATCTGTGCGATCAAAAAGGTATATCGAAAAGTCGCGCTTGTATCTTCAGTGATCGGATTGTTTTCGATCGGAATTTATTTCTTAGGCAGTATTTTCTCTGTGATAGCTCTAGTAATGATATGGACATCGAAAGAGGAATTCGAAAGTTGATGCACCATTTTAACAAGAGTTGAGAAGATGTGGATAGAGGCATTAGAACTGGTCTTCATGATCGCACTCATGTTCTGGGTGAACAGGGACGTAAGGAAGCACGGTTTCATTAACCTAGTGTTCTGGATCTGGGTTGGTGCTACGGTGCTCGCCTATTATTTCCTCTATTCCGTGGTAGGAGTGATCATCGTTTTTCTTCTGTATCTAGGTTGGAGCAGAGCTTTTGTAAAAAGGATGGAACAGGGAAAGATCTGATTCCTTTTATAGTCTATGATCGGACGTTTTAAATTTGATTTCAAACCTGAGCGGGATCATAACCACTCTCCATAACGTCTAGATGAGGCCCCAGTCTTTTCATGAATATTTTGCTCAATACATGATAACCATATCTCTTAAAAGAATTCATCCCCCCCATCTTACTGACATCATCAATCAATTTGGGTACGATCTCGAAATCTTTTCTCACGCACTTAGCTAATAATTGCCAATGTTCAGGTTTCATATCATCTCTGGTAAAGAAGTCCTCGTCCTCACTCATGCCTAGTGGAACGAACATCAAAGGCACGATGAAAAAGTCCTTGTCTGAAAGATCATCTAACAATTCCATCGTCTTCATGACATCGTCTCCGGTCTCTCCAGGTAGACCCATTATCAAGGTGGCACAGGGTATCCAATTATTTTCATCCAGTACATCGAAAGCTCTCCTAACCACTGAAGGCCATTTCTTCGAGTCGAAGGGTTTTGATTTCCCTTTCAAGTGTTCGGATGCCAGTCTAGGAGAACCTGTCTCCAGTCCTGTTTGGGCTGAAAACCACGGTTTTTCTTTACTCCCCACATTGAACATCTCGGATATTTTTTCTACCAGTTTAGGCTCAGAGGCGGCTGAAGCGAGGGCTATGTGACTGAAGTCCACACGATCTGTATGTCTCTTGACATTTTTCAAAAGCCTCGTCAACTTCTTTGGATTTGGTTTCAACTTCTTTGAACCATATCTCAGCACATCCTCAGCATGGAGTATCGTCTTTTCTTTACCTGTACTGGTATTCAATTTCACCTCTTCAACGATATCCTTGACTGGTCTGTGACGTAGATTCAGTAAAGTAGGATTGCAGAAATCGCATCCTCGGCCGCATCCCCTACTGATCTCGACCAGACCGTTGATAGTTGGCCCTTGGATCCGCGGTATTTCATCGACTTCCGTAACGCCTCCAGTGACCTTTTTTGGTAGATCGTCTCCATTCATAGCTTTGCGGAAGATCTTAGGAGCGGCCTTTTCACCTTCACCTATGACGATCGAATCAACGTTGTATTTTTTCATTATCCGTTTATCATCCAATTGCCAGGTTCCGGGACCTCCCACTATTACATCTACATCGTACTTTTTCAATTGATTATTTTTCACCAGTTTTTCGAAATAATAAGAGCTGTAAGGTTCCCCTCCCACGAAAGAAGAGAATGTGGTGGAAGCGGGTCCGAGTCCTAGGGGGTCATGTGTAGTTATGCCGAGAGCCTCGGTTTCAGGTCCGATAAGATTTTCCAGATGATCAGGATGTCCGATCACCACATCTTCTTCATCGAACCCGTCATTCAGCAGTGTAGCTTCTATCTTACGGCTTCCGCAGTGGCCGTATTCCATGACGCCATCTCGATGAGGGACTGAAGGAGCGAAAAAAGTAGAGTATAGGAAATCGGGAAGGACTCTAGGGAAAGTGGCTCCAAAACCTATGAATTCACTCCCATTGTAGTCAGAAGCTAGAGTCCTATCGGTAGTCAGAATGACTGGATAACCTTTTTCATCTTTCCCATCCAAACTTAAATTTTCTAACATGTTAACCCCTTGCAGTATGATACCATGAGATATCCAATCCCATTTTTATCGGTTAACGTGATCCCTCGTCCTGCTGTCCGTATATTTCAACAACGTAAATAAATCTTACTCTTTTCAAAGATGTTTTATCTTTTCCAAGAGGTTACGTTTCACACGAAACTATTTTATAAGACCGTTTCATGTGAAACTAATATTACGATGTCTAGGAGCTTATCAGGAATTCTCAAGTGGTTAATTGATATCCTTATAGAGGCCTTCAAAAAGCCTTTCAAAATAGTTAGAGGCATGAAAGAGGAGGGCACATATTCTTACCTCAAAGAAAGGATGGAAAAACCAGGTAAGGATGAGATCTTAGAAGGCAACATTCTAGTAGTGATGTTCAAACTCGGATGGCCTATAATGCTAGCCACCTTTCTCAGGACTCTGTACAACCTTGCGGATACATTTTGGCTGGGTCGTCTACCGGGAGAGTTAGCGGAGTTCGCGGTTGCTGCTTCTAGCCAGGCATGGTCAGTGGTCTTCGTGATAATGTCGGTTGAGATCGGATTCGGTGTGGCCGCTCTGGCCCTCATCTCTCAATACACCGGTTCGAGGGATTATGAGAAAGCTTCAGAGTACGCTGGACAACTTTACTTTATAGTGATCCTGTTCTCCGCGATCTTAGGGGCCATAGGTTATTTCGCTACACCACACCTAATGGAGCTTCTTGTGGGTACTGGACCTGACGCCCCTTATCTAGCTTACTACGGTACACAGTACCTGCAGATAACTTTCATGGGCATGCCTTTTATGTTTTTATTCTTCGCATTCATGTTTATAATGAGAGGTTGGGGCGATAACGTAACTCCGATGAAGATCGTCGCTGTGACCTCTATAATCAACATATTAATAGATCCGATATTGATTTTTGGCTCTGGATATGAACTGGTTTTGGGTCCGTTAGAAATAACGATGCCAACGATATTTGGATACTCGATACCGATGTTGGGAGTTCGAGGGGCAGCTTTAGCCTCAGTACTCTCTAGAGGAGTCGCGGCATTCTATTCCATATATCTTATGTTCACTGGTAAAGTAGGTATAGAGGTGGATTTCTCTCAACTAATTCCGGACTTCAAAAAGATCAAAAAGATATTTACCGTTGGGATACCGGCATCCTTTGGAAGATTAGGGAGTTCTACTGGATTTTTATTATTGTGGGCGATCGTTTATCGTTTACCCGATACCGGTACCGTGGCCGCGGCGTACGGAGCAGGAAACAAAATACTGAATATAATGCACCTGGTGATGGGGGGTATGACCATGGCTATAGCGACCATGGTAGGTCAAAGTCTCGGTGCAGATATGATAAAAAGGGCTGAAAACACCGCTAAAAAGGGTATGATCACCCTTGCCATATTGACAGCTATCATCGCAGCTGTTCTTTTCGTAGGTAGTAATACGCTTATCAGGATCCTAGTTCCGGGTCAAGAAGGAGTGATCGAGTCCGGTGCTCACTTCTTGATGATCTATTCTCTTTCCATACCATTCTTTGGCATATTCAGGGCGATAAGCCAGATATTAGGCGGATCAGGCCATACCGTACAGCAGATGGGTCTTGATCTAGCTAGGATTTGGGCCTTCAGACTCGTTCTAGTCTACATTTTTGCGCTGGTTATAGGCCTGCATGATATCGGATTTTGGATGGGTATGTCCGTGAGTAACATCGTAGCGTCCGGCGCCGCCTTCGTCGTTTACTCCAAGGGATGGTGGAAGGAGAAGATAATCGATGAAGAACCTTCACCTGGACCTACGATCCCGAAAGATGATAAAAGTGAGAGTGAAGATGTCGAAGCATAAGATAATATAGGTGTATAATATGATATATGATGAGAAAGAGAAAAGAAGAAAGCCCGAAAGAGGTGCATAATGATGGTGGAAGACTACTCAGAGGAGGACTCTTTACATAAACTGCACCTGATAGTACATAAAAAACTGATCAAGTTCCTTCGCTCTGAATTGGAACCCTACGATTTCAATAGAGGAGAGATCCCGCTACTATACAAATTGATAAAGAAAGGAGACGGTAAAACTCAAACGGAGATATGTGATATGCTGTATATATCCAAATCTACCACTTCAAAGATAATTCAGAGATTGGTAGAAAAAGACTATCTCAGAAAGGAAAGAGATGAAGAGGACAGGAGAGTCACTAGGATATTTCTTACGGAAAGGAAAGAAGAAATAGAAGAACTGTTGAAAGAATTGGATGACAAAGCAGAAAATAAGATGCTGGAAGATTTTGAAGATGAAGAGAAAGAGCAGTTGAGAGAGTACCTCGAAAGGATACTGTGTAATCTAGAGGGGGCTTAAGAGAGGGTGTAATATGAACACAATATTTTTCATACTTGAAATGGCCGTCATCTTTATCGCAGTGCTTTTTCTGAGTTCAGACGTAAGGAGGAAAGGCTATCCTCAGAAAGTGTTCTGGATGTGGGCTATCGCTTTAGCAGTGGGACTCTTCATCTTTGGTCTTTTTGGCCTCGGTGCTCTTGGACTACTTGTAGTCCTGGGTATATACTTCCTCTGGAGCCGATCAAAAGAGATGGACTGAATCAATATTTAGGTTCCCAGAATATCTTTGCGATAGCGATGGTTATCAGAGTTCCGAATATATTGAAGATCATATCGTAGACCGTATCGTGGAGACTTGACTGCATGTCCGTTCCAAACATGGTATCGCCGAAGAATTCATAAAGTTCCCATATGACCCCTATCGAGAACATAAATATCAAAACGAAAAGTAAGAGTATGTTGAAAGGTATGTGTATCGAGTTTGAAACTCGATCGATGTAAATAAGGAAAAACAGTACAAGTACAGCGACAATCGTTCCCGAAACTAGGTGTGTAACTTTATCCCATCCAAACCAGGGAAATATTTCGTAAAGACCTCCAGCCCCTCCTAGCACGTGCAAAAACAATGCCAAAGATATCCAAAGTTCAAGCAGGTAGGAAAAATCCCGATCTGCATGTCTGGTGTAAAAATAGGGAAACAACGCCAATATCAAGGAAAATACACCTGTGACCACTTCTATGATACGATAGTGGAATAATCCGTAGATGGTCAAACCTCCGATACCTAATTGAAGAGCCCGTGATGAGTATAATGCCCAACGACGTTCTTTAACACCTGATCTCAATACATTCAGGAACCTTCTTCTTGGACCCTTTCTGTGAAGCTTGATTTTATTCAAAAGTCCATCTGACCTCGCCTGCTTTCTTCTCAACATATATATCCTGAAAAAATAAGCCACCAACACACTCACAATAGTCATGAGAAGTAGTTCGACCATCAATTCGTCATTTCCTAATATTATATCGGTCCTAAAGAACTCATCACTCAAAAAACGGACCTTTCCCCAGATAGATGCTCCGGCCATAGAGAATAATATGATGAACCAAACAGAGAAAGTAAGATCTGAAGTAAAATTTGTATGATACCAAAGGTTGAAGATGATCATGTAACCAAAAATGGGAAGGATCACGGCAAAGGCCAATTCAGTTTCGAATAAGTATCTGCTAAACCGTTGCGAGATGCCTCCTGCACCCAAAAGGAGTGGTATTGATGTTATAAGGGTCAGATCCCTGATAGATCGATGATCCTGTTTTCCGGTGTAAATACCGTATATCAATATTAGAAAGATCAGGGTCGACGTAAAATAAAGAAGATCATATCTAAACAAAGAAAATAATATGCTTACGATACCGAGGATGACCGCGCCTAGAAAATAAATCTTTGAACTATGGATTCGGGAGTCGGACATCAAAAAGGTTTATGGTCTTTTCATATATAAATTTGATTAGAAGTTCTAAGAAGATTAGATATTTTTCTCTTCAATATCTGACTTATCATTTTTATCTTTGATAACAAGAAACGAGACCACTATCATGCCGATGACCCCGAAGAACAGTATGATCAACCAAAAGGGTGCAGTTTCCAGTTCAGATATATCTACGTTAACACTGACTTCACTCTCTTTATAATCTTCTATCCTTACTCCGAGTTCAGCTTCTCGTGGCTCACCGGCCACGATCCATGTGAATTCTCCTTGATATTTCTCCTGCTCTCCTGTGACACTTATATCCATACTCTTTTGTTCAAAACCATCCACTATGAGTTCAACTGTTAGATCCTGTTCAAAGTCATGATCAACGGTCAATGTGTAATTGAGCAAAAGCTCCTCGCCTTCCTCGTAGGATTCAGTACTTTCAGGCCTATTTATCTCGAATATGAAAGGACTGTGTATTTTTATCAGGTTTTCACTCAATTCCATCTTGTATCTTTTGATATCCTCATCTACCACCCACCATCGGCCATTTTCCTCCAATAGTTCAGATTCTTCATCGACCTCAAATTCTTCATCTTCAAAGGCTTCTATCAAAACATCAGAGATAGGTCCTTCTTCTAGATACTCTTCATATTCTTCAAGGTCTAGAGTAAAAAGAGTGGGATCTTCTTGTGGATCGTTGTTTTCTAGGCCGCTAGCTGAGCTTAGAGATATACCTAGAATACTGACAAGCAGGACTAAAGAAATAAGGCAGACTGAAATTTTTTTTATCCTATCATCCATCTTTGGTCTCCCGTTTTCTAGTTCACATGTAACTGAATTCGGTCGCCATCTCTCTTAATCGTTTGACTCTCTCTTCCATAGGTGGATGAGAGGAAAAGAGCTTGGCTATGCTTTTTCCTTTGAAAGGATTGACTATAAACAGTGAAGCAGAAGTGGTGCTTTTACTTTTCATCGGGTTCTTGCTGTTGGCTTCGTTCAATTTTTCCAATGCGCTCGCCAGGGCGTTCGGATTTTTGGAGATCTCCGCCCCTTTCTTGTCAGCTTCGTATTCCCTCTTACGGGATATAGCCATCTTTATCAGGAGTGCTCCTATCGGAGCGAGTATAAGAGTCAGAAGGAGTATAGGATTCATCCTTCTACCCCTTCCGAACATCATCCGGAACATGACCATCCTTGTCATGAAGGTTATGGCTCCGGCCAGGGTCGCTGCTACACTCATGATCAGCATGTCTTTACCTTTGATATGGCCGACCTCGTGGGCCATGACACCTTTCAGCTCCTCATCGTTCAAAGTATCCAAGATCCCCTCCGTTGCGGCCACAACAGCGTTATCTTCGTTCCTTCCGGTGGCGAACGCGTTGGGCGTATCTGAAGGAATTATAGCTACTTTCGGCATGTCGATGTTCGCTTTTCTTGCCACATCTTTAACTATCCTGAATAGTCTTGGGTTATCGTGTTCTTCGATTATCTTCGCCCTGTGAGACTTCAATATGATCTTGTGGCTGTAAAAATAGGCAACCAGATTCATCACTGCCGCGATTACCAAAAACATACCGGCTCCAAGCACCCAGTTGTCCATGAAGAACTCGCCGAGTAGGAATCCGATGATCACGAAAAAGGCGAACATGAATCCAAAGAGTCCAAAGGTCTTCGTCGCACTCGAATCTATCTTGGTCAAAGCGTAAAATCCAACTCCGAGAACCACCGCTAACCCGATCCACTGTATCATCGCTGAAAAATCATCTTCCTCCTCCATCGTGATCTCTCTAGTGGTTTCTTCGGGGACATTTATTTCGCCTTCTACAGTTTCATAACCTTCATATTCAACAGTATAATTATATGTTCCTTCGGTTAGAGGGATGTTCACCGTTCCGTCTTCTTCAGTAGTGAATACATCGTCAAAATTTTCTATCTGTATCGTAGCCCCAACTATCCCTTCATTATCTTCATCATATATCTCAAATTCCACTTCAAATTCATCATCCTGGAGGAATATCTCTTCATCCTCAAGATCAATAGCTTCCCCTACACCAACTAACCCGAACCCCAACATACTAATGGTGAGGAGGAATACTACACTGAGAACTATTTTCTTTTTAGATATCATCATTATCCACCTCTGTACTTTGTCGATACATTTTAGAGATTATGGTGGTATATAAACCTAACGAATAGTTTCGTATGAAAATAATTTAAAATTTCTTCTTTGATTTATATTCTCTATCTATCACTTTTTCTGCTATATCAGTTATCGGGTAGACGACCAAGTGCCCAACAGCTTTTCTGAGCGATTCATCTTTGGATATCCAACTTGCTATTTTAGGACTCACTTTATAATAAATATCTGTGAACGCTTTCCCTATTTTTTTCTCCAGTAGAATTTCATCTCTAAAAGAGCGAAGAAGATCTATCTTCTCTGATTTCGGATCACCATACACTGCCGTTGCGATAAAACAGCCTGGTCTATTTTTATGTTCTGACTCTTTACTCTTTTTAGTTTCCGATCTGAGTGAATTTTCCAGATCCAGCAGATCATCAGTGAATTTATTTTTAAAAAACTCCGAAGATGACAGATCAAAGTATCTTCTTTCGATAGTTTTCCCCTTCTCACTGAGTTCTATATTCAATCCTAAATTTTCATATTGTTTTATGAAAACCTCTAGCGGCAGGGAAATTTTGATGGTGCATTCCACAGAATCGTTTGGGGATAATACTTTTAGATTTTTATTGATTCTTGAATCATCAATCTTTATTTTTTCTAATTTTCCACTCTCAGATGAGATAATATTCCCTGTCAAATCTAGATCGTTCCGTTCTTTTTCCCCTCTGTTGGTGATCTGATACTCTAATTCAATTTCCACATCTTCCAAATTGATACCTTGATAGGTGTAAATATTCAATTCATACTCATCATCGTCCCCTTTATGCTCGATGAAATAAATTTTACCGGGTTCCACTACAGCACTTTTTCCTCCACCGATGTTGAAAACCTTTGCATCATTAGTCAGTAAAATATTATTTTTTTCAAAACTACTCTTTATATCTTCCAGTTTTGGCGACACTGTATAGGTGAGGGAAAATAAGTCGTTCCTATTAGCTTCTCCAGTGATTGAATAATAGATGTCCAATTCGATACCATCTTTTTTTTCCTCGATGAATCGAGGTCCAGTTTCCGGGAGAAAGGCAGAGAGCTGTGGTAAATCTGTATTGTCTAGAAGTTCTATCCCTCTCTCATTTGCAAGCTCTTTTGCTTCACTTTGAGATCCAAAAGGACAGATCACTATTCCTTTATTAGCTTCCGTTTTTTTGAGGATTTCATCGAGTTCGAGTATTGGATTTTCACCGATTTTTGATCCGTCTAATTCACATTTTATCGCAATTTTATCCTTATGTAAAGGACCTTCATACTCTGCATAAACATCAATGTTATATTCTTCCCCGGTCCTGCTTTTCAAACTATAGTCCAACTGGACCTTATATCCGCTGTTTTTGAATATCTTCCCCAATCCCTGCTTTACGGATACTGAACTCGTGTTATCTTCTTGCTTTTTTTCTTTCTTCATCTATAACGACCCGCTGAATAAACTCTTTTTAGTCTTTTTTGAAAAGATAATGAAGGATTATAAATAGTTACTCGATCGTTTCATGAGAAACTATCATGTGGGATTGTTATCTTCGGGAAATGCTTGAGGAACTACAGAAAGTCAACAACGATTCTGAGTGATACGGGTTAAAGCCCTCATACCTCCGTCTTTCTGAGGAAGCGGAGCTACCTCGTCATGAGAGGAATTTCAATTCCTCATAATTCAGGCGGAAGAGGTGGTCAATCTGCTAACCAGCGCATACGGTGGATTGGAAGCTAGAGGAGATCCTGAAGCCGAGATAAGGGGTTTTGAGTTCACTTTCGAAGTCGGACAATCTATGATCTTATTGTTGGCCTCTATAGTTGCAATAATGCTAGGATACAAAGCGATAGTAGAAGAAGTCGCTTCAGGCAATATAGGACCTTTATTGGCCTCGAAATTGGATCAAAAAGAGATAGTCATCTCTAAGTTTTTAGGTTTAACTGGAGTACTATCTACTGCTATAATAGGAGGACTGGCTATCGGTGGATTGGGGATAGGGTTCTCTGCAGGATTTGATGGGGGATTGAATTACATCTATTTCATGGTATTTTCCTTGTTATTCGCTCTCGCTTATAGCTGTGAACTATATAACTGGACTCGGGATACCGGATAATTTGAATCCCCCTGTATTTTCTGCAATCCTGATCGTCTGGATCATGATACCTATGGTCCTAGCTCTATGGCTCTTCATTAGGAAAGACCTGTGAAATCATCATCTCTCCTGCACACAGATCCAAAACAAAAAGGCTATCAGGAAACCACTGATGATCCCAGATATCATACCTGGAGAAAGACCATCAAACATTCCAAGACCATGACTCCACGCTCTGAATACACCCACAAATGTCCCCGTCAGAGCACCCACAAACATACCATAGGGGATGACTAAAAATTCCCGTTTTTCGAAAAGATCTTTCATCAAACTCAAGGCACATATACTACCGATCACTATGCCAATAATAACCCCATCGATCAAACTGATGTCGACTGCTATATCAAAAAACATACCAGTAAGGATCCAAACTGGAGTTCCGGATATCAGTCCTAGAGTGAAGCCGACCGCACTGACATTTTTTGGATTCCTTTTTTGGTACATAAAATATTGACAGCAGTAGGACTATATATATGTTAATCTACTTTTTCCGCCAATAACCAAAAATGGTCTTCATATTTACCTGTGTCCTCTACTCTGAAATCTTTTTGCTCTAGTGATTTTACAGCTTCTTCCAAACTAAGCCTGACATGAGTGGGAGGTCCGTGCTCTGTAACCTTTTCTTTATCCCAATCAACCACTAAAAGTTCCGCTCCCTTCTTCATTACTCTATGAGTTTCTTCCAAGGTAGAATGATCATCTATTTCATGGAGAACGTTGATCATGTATACCTTGTCAACCTCACGGTCAGGTAGCGGTATCTTACACTCACTAGATAATAGTACATCCACATTATCGAAGCTTTTCTCGCTACGTCTTTGTTCCAATTTTTTGACCATCTCCTCCTGCACATCGACAGCATATACCTTACCATCTCTTACTATCTCGGCAAGTGGGAAAGTTAAAAATCCTATACCAGCTCCTAGATCCAAAACCACATCTTCTTTCTCCGCTTTCAAGATAGAAAAGATATCTTCTGGTCTTTGCCTTTCTTTCCTTTCTTCAGAGTCTAGAAATACCGCATGCCTTGGATCGTATTTGTGACCGCTCATGGTTGGTTATGGTGATGACCAAAATTAAGATTTCCCTTTCTGTTCACAAAATCTTTATTTACTCTTCTAACTATAGAAAATCATGAGCAAGGGAACTATAATAGCCATGGGAGGAGGAGTAGATCTGATCCCAGATACACCTCTCTTTAAGGAGTACTTCAACAGGGCTCAAGAGATTACGGAGGGGACACCAAGAATAGGCATAATCCCAACAGCAAGTGGAACACCCATTTCTTCTGCAAAAGAGTATGAAAAGATGTTCAAAAATATCAGTGCGGAGGTCAACATAATCAACCCGGAGGGGAGAGGCGATGCGAACGGAGATGAATGTATACAAAATGTAAAGGAATGCGATACTTTTTTCTTCACAGGAGGACACCAATCAAGGATAACCGCTATCCTCAGTGGAACTGAGATCATGAAAGAGATAAAAAGGAAATTCAAGAATGGAGCCTTGATCGGAGGTACTAGTGCTGGCTCCGTTTGCTTAACGAACCTTATGATATCGGGCGATCTGATCACTAGACCTTTCGTTCACGGTCAGGTAAAGCTCACCCAGGGGTTAGGTTTCATCACGGATATGGTCATCGATACCCATTTTACAGAAAGGGATAGATTTCCGAGATTGATACACGTGGTGAGTGAAAATCCAGGTATACAAGGTCTTGGGATAGGCGAAGGGACCGCAACGGTGTGGGATTTCGATACTGGTGAGTTCAAAGTTGTCGGTAGGAACACCGTAGCGGTGGTCGACGGAAGTCAGATCTCTAAAAATAACGCTCCGGAACTTGGTTTTGGAGAGCCTATATCTGTGAGTGGAGTACAGGTTCATGTATTGAGTGAAGGAGCAAGATATGATTTCAAGAATTCAGAGATGTTTCTGCCTGAACGATGAAATCGGTCACCGATGATCATCCTTTTTTCTATATTTGTTCTCAACCATATTTTTGATATCAAATATCTCATCGAGTTTCTCTTTAGGAAGAATTTTCTTTTCTCTGGCCAACTCAGGTATAGTCATATCTTTTTCAGCTGCTTCTCTAGCAAGCTCAGCAGCTTTCTCATAACCTATTTCAGGCGATAGAAGAGTCGCTAGAGCAGGGGTTTTTTCAAGATTTTCACGGCATGTTTGTTTATCAGCTTCAATGCCTGATAAGCACTTATCCCTGAAATTCGGTAGGAAATTGATCAATAACTGTACGGAATCCAAGATGTTATGACTGATCAAAGGTACGAAAACGTTCATCTCCAATTGTCCAGCTCTTGTAGCTGAGTCTACCGTTAAGGCTCTACCTTCTATCTGGAGACAGATCATGTTCAGACATTCAAGCATCACGGGATTGACTTTACCGGGCATGATAGAGGAACCGGGCTGAATCTCCGGCACATTTATCTCCCCGATACCAGTCTCAGGTCCTGAAGCCAACAACCTAAGGTCGTCAGAGATCCTGTTCAGTTCTACTGCTAGCTCTCTAAGAGAGGAAGAAAAACGGTTCATCTGACTTCTGCTGTGTAACAGTTCGAAGGAATTTTTAGCCGGTTTGAATTCCCTTCCGAAAATACCGTTCAATTCTTCTATCACAAATCTTCTAAATCCTGCAGGAGTGTTGGTCCCACTACCTGTCGCGGTCCCGCCGATCGGCAATTCGTATAGATCCTTTTTTGCATTAACTAAATTTTCTGAGGCTCTCTTTATGGCGGATCCGTATGCTAAAAATTCATCTCCAAGACTTATAGGTGTTGCGTCCATAAGGTGTGTTCTACCGGCTTTTCCGATATCCATAAATTCTTCTGCCTTTTCATCGAAGGTTTCGGAAATTGACTCTAAAACTTCTATAAGATCTTCTGACGCCTCTATGATCGCGAGGTGTGATGCCGTGGGGAACGTATCGTTCGTAGACTGAGACATATTCACATCGTCATTGGGATGGATCTTGCTGTAATCCCCTTTAGATTCATCCATATCTTCAAGAGCCACGTTAGCGATGACCTCGTTGACGTTCATGTTGAAAGAGGTTCCAGCACCTGCTTGATAGATATCAACTACGAACTGATCTTCGAAACCACCGTAGGCGATCTTATCACAGGCGCTTATGATATGAGAGGCTTTTTTTTCTTCTAGTTTTCCACTTTTTTTATTAGCCAAAGCACATGCTTTTTTCAATTTCACATAAGCTTCTATCAGATAATAACTCTCTTTTCTTCCGCTCACCTGAAAGTTCTCCATAGCCCTTTTGGTTTGAACTCCGTAATAGACATCTTCTGGAACTTCCTTTTCACCTAAGCTATCTCGTTCAATCCTCATCTTCCTCACTCTCCAGTTCTCTCCTAGCATTCCCTATCCCTAGATTTGGTGGTACATCTTTAGGGCAGACAGTTCTGCAGTTAGTATAAAAATCGCAGGCCCACCATCCGTTTTCATGGTCAGCGAGATACAGTCTTTCCCTTTTATCACGCGGATCTTTATGGAAACGGTACAATTTGGCGAGTGCCGCAGGGCCTAGATAGCCTTCTTTTTCACCGTTTACAGGGCATGACCCGAAACAAGCTGCACACATTATGCAGTTAGTATAATCTTCTAGTTCCCTGACACGTTTAGGATCCATCAAATGTTCTTTTTCCAAACCTTTTTTCGCTTCGATCCAAGGTTCTATTTTCCCGTAATTTTCAAAGAATTTATCCATATCTACCACAAGATCCTTTTTCACCTCTAGATGGGGTAAAGGTTCTATCAGGATGTGATCATCTGAAACACTTTTGCCCTCTTCAAGAGCTTGATAACGAGCTATATCTACTTCCTCCTCTTTCACCTCTTGAACCTGAGTTCTACATGCCAACCTGGGTACTTTATCGATCAGCATAGCACAAGATCCACAAACAGCTCCTCTGCACGAGTAGCGGAAGGAGAGTGAGTCATCTAATTCCTCTTGAATGAAGAATAGAGCATCGAGTACCGTCTGTCCTTCCTTATCTGGAACGGTAAAATCATCATATCCCTCTTCCTTTCCATCATATCTGTAGACTCTGAGCCGCATCAATAACCACGCTCCTTTACTTTGAACTGGGTTATAGTGACCTCTTCATAGTCCACTTCTGGACCGTCTTCGGTCTTTGTGAATATAGAATGCTGGAGATACTTTTCATCGTTCCTTTCTGGATAGTCTCTCCTGTAGTGCGACCCTCTGCTCTCTTTTCTCTTAAGAGAGCCCAAAACTACTGTCTCCGCTACTTTGATCATGCTCCTTAACTCTAATGCTCTTACTAATGCTGTGTTGAATCGTCGATTTTCATTATCTATTTTGATAGAATCGTAATCCTCTTTTATCTGTTTTAGCTTTAAAAGACCTTCTTTCATAGATCCTTCGTTCCTATACACTCCAAAATGTTCAAACATCGTCTCTCTCAAATCTCCCATCACCTCACTGTAGGGACTCCCTTCAGTAGTGTTTAATAGAGCATCAATCATCCTTCTATCTTCTTCCATCTTTTCTTGGATCATATTCATGTCGTAAGACCCCCGCTCATCTAATTGTTCGGAAGCCTTCTCACCCGCTCTTCTGCCAAATACCACCGTTTCTAGAAGTGAATTTCCTCCGAGTCGATTGGCTCCATGTACGCTGACACAAGCACATTCTCCTACCGCGAACAGGCCATCTATACAGGTCCTGCCGAACGTATCTACATCGATACCTCCCATGGAATAGTGCTGCCCTGGTTGGACAGGGATAGGTTCTTGAACCGGTTCGATACCTGCAAAATCTTTAGCGATCTGTCTGATGCCGGGAAGCCTTTCTTTTATCTTACTTTCTCCTAGATGGGTGATGTCTAGATGAACGAACTCGTCTTCAAAAGCCCTTCCATCTTCAGTTTCAGTGATTATCGCCCTCGCCACAATGTCTCTAGGAGCCAGCTCCATCGCCTCTGGAGCATAGTTTTCCATGAACCTTTCTCCTTCAGAGTTCAACAGATACCCTCCTTCTCCTCTCGCACCTTCGGTTATCAATATGTTAGATCCATAAAGAGTGGTTGGATGAAACTGTATGAACTCCATATCTTCTAGAGGCACGCCGACATCATAAGCGAGCATAGCTCCATCACCGGTGTTGATCAGTGCATTCGTAGAACGATTGTAGATCCGACCGTATCCACCAGTTGCGAGTATCACAACGTTTGAAGCGAAACCGACCACTTTTCCTTCCTCAAAATCCCAGGAGACACAACCTAAGATCCTTCCATTTTTTCGAACCAAAGATGTTACGAAGTATTCGTTGTAGAAGGTAAGATCTTCCGATATATTTTGTTCGTAGAGGGTGTGGAGTAGATTGTGTCCCGTTCTATCAGCGGCGTAGCAGGTCCTGGGAACTCCTGCCCCGCCGAATGGACGTTGAGCTATCTTTCCATCATCTAAACGGGAAAAAACCGTGCCCATGTGTTCCAGCTCGAGAACTACATCTGGGGCTTCCTTACACATAACTTCCACAGCATCTTGATCGGCTAGATAATCTGAACCTTTGACCGTATCGAAGGCGTGATCTTTCCAAGTATCGTTCTCAGCTTTTGGAGCATTGCCGAGTGATGCGTTTATACCTCCCTGGGCAGCTACACTGTGAGAGCGGAGTGGGTGAACCTTTGAGATAACTGCAACATCTGCTCCTTCTTCAAGAGATGCCAATGCTGCTCTTAATCCGGATAAACCGCCACCTATGACTAACACTTCGTGCTCGTATATATCGTGCTCTTTCATCTTTCTCACCCTTTTATCTTCTTGAATAACTGTGTTAAGATATATAAGATTAAGGTGTGATATTGAAGAAAAAATTTATATAACTATCTAAACATTTTCTTTTTTGAAGAGGGCTGATATGAGAAAAACAATTGTCTTGGCGGTTGTTTTCTTCTTGATATTCAGTTCGGCGTCCGTCGGATTCGTAGCTGCTCAGGAAAATTCAGATTCTTACCAATTAAGCAACTCAAATGAAGAAGAATCTAGGAGGTTGAATATAGGTGTCAAGACAGTCGGGACACCCTATGAAGAGGCTGACGAAGAAAAATGTTTTGAAAAAATAGGTGATACAGATCCCAAACCAGGCGAACATGAATTTTCTAATGGAACTGAAATCACTGTGACTGCTTCATCTGAGGATAATTGGAAGTTCAGTCATTGGACTGGTGATATTTCAGGCGAACTAAGTGAACAAAAAGAGATTAATATCACGATGACAAGTGACAAGGAATTGACAGCAAATTTCAGGATCTTAGAAGAAAAAGAATATCTCGGAACTGATAAGGAATCGTACGAGCCAGGTGAGGAAGTGATCGTAGAAGTCAAAAACGACGGGTCTGCCACCTACATTCCTATTATTAATTTCTTCCGGATCCAAATACAAAAACTTGATACAGGTGAAGTGGTTCACGTTTCCTGGAACGATGAAACGGGATTGCCGATGGAACCAGAATATGGTAAAACAGAACATTTCGTTTGGGATCAAACCTGTCCTGACGGGGAACAGGTTCCAGAAGGAAACTACGTTGTAAAATCAGAATATGAAGAGATCTTCAATCATACTGCAGAATTCCAGATCTCCGAGAAATCTCCCGAATTAGAAGTTTCCGAGCTAAAAGTCGAGCCTGAGAAACCAAGTAAAGGAGAAGAGGTCGATTTAACAGTGGAGGCAACTAACACAGGCGACGAATACATTGAATATACATTTGATTTTAATGTCGATGTTCCTTGTAGGGTATCCTTCAATTTATCTGAAACTGTAACTATTGGTCCTGGCGAAACTGAAAATATCACTACTAATTTTACAGCTATTGAAAGTGGAGAATACAAGTTAGAAATCGATGGTTTTGAAAAAACGACTTTCGATCTCGAGGTGAAGGAGAGGAATTTCTTGGCAGATACTTGGTGGTTAATGGTGATGGTCGGATTCGTTATTGCTATAATGATCGGAATCCCGTTATATGATAAAAAACGACGGGATATGAAATAAGACTTTAGACTTTCGTAAATATTTAAATACGTTCACTCTTTTTTATTAGAATGAGGTGCTGATATTGGTAGAAAAGGGCTGTGAAGATTGTGACTATTTTGTCAAACACGATTCTTACGACTTTTTTGGACTCTGCTTGGATGAAGATCGGCTGATAACCAAAAAAGAGAGATGTAGGAACCAGAAGGATATCGATATAGAGCGGATCGAAGAGATATTGAAGGAGAAAGGTTGGATCTACTGCATTAGCTGTGGAGAACCGATATTTACTTTGGATGAATTAGATGATCATAAAAAAGGCAGGTTAGCTAGTGAAAAGTACACGGACGAAGTCGCATCTGAGGATAGTCCTGCAGCGGATTGAGTGATAATATGGTGGAAAAAATAGATATGATCCTTGGAGGGGCACAGGGTGCCGGTCTAGAGACAACTACACAGATATTGAGCAGTGCCTTTGCTTCTTCGGGATTGGGTGTTCTTTCGGACAGGGAGTATTACTCCAACATAAAAGGTAGACACAGTTATGTGCACGCAGAGGTCTCTTCCGGAACTGTACCCCGCTCCCTTAATTCAAAGATCGATCTCTTAGGTTGTATGGATGCTGAAACGCTTTTCACCCACTTTTTGGACTTGAAGGAAGAGAGTTACTTAGTATATGATGTTTCCATATCGGAGAAAAAGCAGGAGAAGATAAAAAGTTTTGAAGACCCGCTCCGGGAACGGCTTGAAAAGAAATTCGACGAGTTGGGCTTAGAAGGGACGATCGATTCCATAGTTAGATTTCTAGAGGAAGAGAAGAACGTGACGATAATAGACCTCGATTTTCCGTCGATCTTGGCAGAGCTTCAAGACCAGTATGAAATATCGAGCTCACAAGCTTCTAGATACGTAAGTTCGATCTTAATAGGTGCGGTTTCTGGTCTGATGGATCTAGAAACTAAAAGTGTGAAGCAGGGAGTCAATGATAAATTTGAGGACAAACAAAAGATAGCAGAACAGAATATATTTTTGATAGAGAATGTTGTCAAACAAGTTAAAGAGAAAGTGGGAACTCCTCTGAAGATGGATGATCCGTCTTTAGAAAAAGATAAAAAGATGATGGTCAACGGAAACCAGGTGACTGGAATGGGAAAGATCGTTGCGGGTTTAAGATTTCAGAGCTATTACCCGATAACCCCGGCCGCAGATGAAAGTTTTTTTCTAGAGGAAAATGCTGGAGAAAGCGAGGAGGAAAACATCCTGGTATTCCAGACCGAAGATGAGATCGCCGCGATCACCTCCTGCATCGGTGCAGCTCTCACAGGAACCAGGAGCGCTACCGCCACTAGCGGACCCGGATTCGCGTTGATGGTCGAAGGTCTAGGATGGGCAGGTATGAATGAAGTCCCCATCGTTATAACTTACTACCAGAGAGGAGGCCCTAGTACTGGCTTACCCACTAGAGGAAGCCAGGAGGACCTGACGAACGCGCTTTTCTCCTCTCATGGTGATTTTCCCCGCATCGTTTTGGCCTCTGGAGATCACGGAGAAGCTTTTCTAGACGCCGTAGAGTCTTTCAATTTGGCGGAAAAATATCAGACCCCTGTTATCCATCTGCTAGACAAATATCTCGCCAATTTTACGAAAACCACCGATATTCCAGATCTAGAAAGGATCAAGATCGAAAGAGGAAAAAAGGCAGAAGACACAGACATTAAAAGGTTCGCTGACGGTCCTATCTCACCCAGGATATCTCTTGGAGATGAGGTCATCTGGAACACCGGAAGTGAACACAGCCCTAAAGGTCACGTGATGGAGGATCCAGAAAACAGGATCAAGATGCACGAAAAAAGGATGGATAAGTTGGAACTGGCAGATAAAAACATGGAAATGCCAGAGAGAGTGAAGTATTATGGACCTGAAGACCCCGAATATCTGCTCGTAGGTTGGGGCTCTGTAAAGGGACCGGCTTTAGATAGTCTTGAAAGCTTGGATGAAAGAATAGGATACCTTCATCTTAGAGTATTTTCACCATTCCCGAGTGAAGAGGTATTATCATATCTAGAAAAAGCTGACAAGATCATATCTTTAGAACACAGTTATTCCGTTAAAATCTCGAGAGTGATAAGGATGGAAACCGGTATAAGTATTGATAATGAAGTCGTGAAGTTCACAGGAAGGCCGATGTATAGAGATGAATTCATCGAAGCTCTAAAGAACATAATCGAAGCTGGAAGCCAGAGGGAGGTGTTGAGGCATGGCCCGTGAATATGGAACGGAAAACTGGATAGATTGGTGTCCCGGATGTGGGAACTTCGGTATAGTTTCAAGCATCTATAGGGCCTTCTCGGAGATGGAATTGGATCCTGAAAAGACAGTTTTGGTCTCCGGCATAGGCTGCTCCGGAAAGATGCCTCATTTCGTAGATGTCAGTGGTGTGCACACCCTTCATGGAAGAGCGATACCTTTTGCTACCGGTATAAAGATGAGCGATCCAGACCTTGAAGTGATAGTGAATGGAGGGGACGGCGATCTTCTCGGTATCGGAGCCGGCCATTTCGTGGCTTTAGGACGTAGAAATCTCGATATACTTGTGATGATGCACAATAACAGAGTCTACGGCCTCACTAAAGGGCAGGCATCTCCCACGCTGCCGAAAGACACGCAGACCAAGGCGCTTACCTCTCCTAACTTGCAGAGCGCCGTGCCTCCGTTAAGTTTAGCCCTTTCAACCGGCTACACTTTTGTGGCTAGGAGTTTTGCAATGGATTCCGACCACTTGAAAGAGAAGATCAAGGAAGGCATGGAACACGAGGGAGCCGCATTTTTGGACGTGCTCCAGCACTGCGTGACTTACAACGATATACACACGGCGGATTTTTTCAGAGATAGGATAGTGAAATCAGAAGAGCCTGAGAAAGAAAGATCAGAAGCATTCAAAAAGATCAGAGAATTTAGAGGATCAGAAGAGATATTGACAGATGTCCTTTATCAAGATACGGAGGAACCGACTTTTTCTGAGAGACTAGAGAAAAAACTTACTGGGTTCGAAGAAAGACCTCCCGCTGTGCAGAATATCGAAGAAGATGGAAAACCCATACTCGACCAAAAAGAATTCCTTTCCAGATTTGATGATCTAATATTCGATTGAATCCTGTTCAAAACATATCGAAGGGATTGAGATTACTGGTCCCTTTCGAAATTAGAGCTCTGATGCTGAGATCCTCTAACTCTTCAGTTAGTTCTTCTGCCACCTCATCTCTCAATCCCTCTTTTTTAAGTGTTTTTTTGAACTTCTTCCTCCTTTTTTTAACTGTTCTCTTGTATTTCAGAAAGACAAGGAGGAGCTTTAGTAAAAGAGGGAGAAAGATCACCAGGGCCCTAACTGCTTGAAGAACCTCGGTGTCTTTTTCGCTTCCCTTCCTCCTCCTTTTCATCTGATCCCTATCCTGTTTTTATTCCTCTTTCTCTTCCATCTTTTTCTTGACTTTCTTCTTTATCTCTTCGCCGATATCTCCGCTGACCTCTTCACCGCCAAATCCGCCTTCTTCTTTCAACACGCCCTGTATTACCGAAGTTATGTCTCTGCTCTTCATGAAGTCTCTAGTCAATTGATAGGCCTTCTCTTCATCCATACCCGCATCTACCAATTCCTTGTAGAAGTTGGCGGTGCTCTTCGCTAACTTTTCGCTGTCTGCAGCACTGTAAATCGCTTCAACGATGCCTGAGATCAAAGAAGGTACAGTTTCGTTCAAAGTTTCCATGACCTCTTTCAATTCTTCAGTTTCTTCTATATCCATCTTTAACACCTCATATCTATATGGTCGTGCAAACTATTAGTTTATACCGAGCAATTCTGCCCACTTATCGATCGCTTTCTCTGTGAGGTCGTAATACTTACCCTTATTTTCTTCTTGCATTTCTGCTTTCTTCACTATACTTTTTTCTTCGAGTTCCTTCAATTTTTTTCTTACGGTATGCCTAGAAGCGCTGCCTTTCTTTTTTCTCAACCTTCCGGTTATTTGAGTTATATTGAGGGGACTATCATCGAATAAGATCTCGACAATCTTCTCTGATATTGGATCCTTTATACCTGTGAGTTGTGAAGGAGATATCTTCCCGAATCTTTGATAAATGGAAAGCATCTTCATGTACCTTTCTTCTATGTCGGTGGCGGTAGAAGCCTTTTCCAGCACCTTTTCATGCATATTTACAAGGTTCTCCACCATGTTCTCTAATCCTTCCACCTGATCTTTCAAAGATTCTATCTCTTCTTTGAGTTCCTCCTCGATCAGTTCCTCCTCATCCATCACAAGGATATGTAAAACTATCTAGATAAATCTTTGCACTTTCAATCTTATAAAAGGGTCATATGATCCTAGCACCACGGTTATCTACTTCACATAGGTATACATCCTCTTCACCCACCATCTCAGTGAATGTTTCAACCAATCTTTCAGCATCTCCAAAAAAGAAAACTGAATTTCCGATCATCGCCATACTTCCCTTTCCGGTTTCCATACCGGCTTCGAGAAGAGGTCTCACGTCCTCTTTTACGAACTTCGTTTCTTCAGCGAATTTATGAGATAATTTCAGGAAACGATCAAAACCGTCTTCAGGCAAAAACTCTTCCATTATATCGCCGCCAACGGAGTTTATCCAAGCGGACATCATAGGATCCCTTAAAACATCAGGAGTGGATAAAGGACTTCCGGCTACAGCAAGCACTACTTCCTCATCTATTTCTTTGGTTCTTATTTCACCCTCTGGAGGCAGACCCTCTTTGACTCTGATCTCGAAACCACCGTGATACTGGCCCAAAACATCTCCCATCCCTGTCCTACAGAATATCTCTGACTTGTGAGCTGCAGGAAGTGCTTTTTCTAGGTCATCTCCGAGCTCTTTGAGAACAGCTAATCCGGAGGAGAGTGCACAAGCCCCACTCATACCAAAACCCTGGCTGAAAGGGAGTTCCGTTTCTAACCGCAAAGTACCTCCTTTAGCGAACTGCCTGACAGTTTTTTTAACGACGAAGAAAGGTCTCTTTTCTCCATCCACAAACACCTCCCATGAATCTCCTCCGATCTCTGCCTCTGCCGTCACACCTAGCGATACAGAAAAACCAGCACCCCTTGACCCTTTGGGTATCTTTGTTTTCTTTTCCTCTCCCAACTCTCTTTTTTCTGAGGGTAAAGTGAAGAAACCCGTGATATGAGCTGGACAGAAGGCTTTACTGCTCATTTGATCTCCTACCTATCTCTTTTAATAGTCGTTCTGCTATCTCCCTTTTACTTCCTTCTATCCAACTAGAAGTGCTTGTCAGATAAACACTATTTTTATCAAAGGTCACGTCTTTCAGAGAATTAGCAACCACTATATCCGCTCTTCCCTCTTCGACCATCTCTTCAGCCTTTTTTCTCGCTGCCTTCCTCGTGTCTTCTGCCTTGTAAGCTATCAGTGTGTTCACTTTTTCGTCGAGTTCGTCTATAAATTTAGGAACAGGCTCTAACTCAAGAGAAAATGACTTGGAAGAAGAGATCTTCTCCTTCTCTTCTTCAACGGAGAAATCAGAAAGCGCTGCTGAAACTATAGCTATGTTCATGTCATCTAGGCTTTCCATCATATCAAAGAGATCACCGATGGCTTCAAATCTTCGATTGGGTATCCATTCGGGCACTTCGCCTTTCACGTTGCCGTACCACAACTCTACGTCGGCTCCCCTGCGGTAAGCACTCCTGGCTATCTCAATACCGCTCTTGCCAGAGGCCTTGTTGGTGATAACTCGCATCGAGTCTATCGATTCCTGGGTACGGCCTGTAACTACCAGTATCTTTTCACCCTCTAGATCATCATTGAGTTCTCTTATCACCGAATCAACGATCTGATCGTTGCGTGCGGCTTTAGCTGCGCCTTCTTCTATCCTTGGTCCTACAACTTTGACATCCAACTTTTCCTGTATCTTCTTGAGGTTTTCCATGACCACGGGATGATCGTACATGGTCTGGTGCATGGCGGGAACGACCATTATTGGTATGTCTGATCCTACGCAGGTAGTTGCGAAGGTGGTAACAGGAGTATCATCTATCCCGTTAGCTATCTTTGAAATGGTGTTAGCCGTGGCGGGCGCGATGAGGTAAAGATCGGCCTTATCCGGTACATTTCCACAAAAGCTAACGTGCTCAACTTCACCCGTGAGTTCAGTGATAACGTCATTACCGGAAGCGAACTCAAGAGAGTTAGGATGGATGATCTTTGAACCCCATTCAGTCATCACGCAGTGTACTTCTGCACCTTCTCTTATCATCTCCCTGACCAGTTTTACACACTCTACAGCAGCTATACTTCCTGAAATTCCCAAAATTATCTTTTTGCCAGAGAGATCTGAACCTTTAGATCCTCTCAATTCTTCTGATGGATGCATATTAGAACCTAATTTGATTAGATATTATTATTCTTTCCCTTCAAATCCGTATAATTCAATTCAGTAGCACTCATATATACCTGCATGAAAGTTATCTTCTTCGGTAAAATCTGCAGTGGAGTTAGATCCTTCTCTAAGGTCTTTGACCATGACCCTGTACCATAGATCGTCTGTCCAACTGTATCCATGTCTTTCTACCGCATTTTTATAGTTCGGATTCACATAGGATAGTACTATGTGATCCTTTTCACAGTAGTTTTCAAGGCCGAACATAAGATCAACTAAAAAACCTTCTTCAGCACCCATCTCTTTGACTGAAAGCTTCTCCCTGCTTTGATCAACCATTGCATAGCCTATCCTACTGCCGTTCTTATAGGCTATCTTTATCTTTTCATTATCTGGCCACCCTCTACTTTTTGCCATCTGCCAGAATCTTTTATCTCTTTTAACGAGACCCGTCAAGCCTCGGACAGAATTCATATAGACAGATCTTACGTAATCTGGATCCTTCTCTTTTCTGAATTCTACATCGGATTCCACTGTTTCCTTCTTCTTGTAAGCTATTTGTGGTATGTAAACGTCTTCATAACCGAGATTTCTGTAAAGGTTATAAGCTACATTTGAAGCCGAGGTCATCAGGAACGAGTAGTCCACTTTCTTTCTGAGGTTCTGGTGGGCCCTTTTCATCAGCTTTTTTGCTATACCTTGTTTAGATGCGGAAGGCCTTGTACAGACGTTCCTTATCCCTCCAACTTTTATGAAGTTTTCTTCTTTTCTAATTTCAGGATAGAGTAAACCTACCACCCCGAGGGCTTTATCTCCTTGAACAGCATACAGTTCGCCGCCCCAATCCGGTAGTCTATCATCGGATCGGATCATCTTCTTCAATCGAGCTTTGGAATGGACGTGATCAAAACATGCGAGACAGAGTTCCGTCAGATCTGAGTCTTTTACTTCTTCAAATTCTACTATCTCCATATCTCATAAATACAGGTCTTTTTCATAACCTTTTCCATCCTCTAAAAGCATAAAATAAATAAAGTTGTACGCCCATACAAAGTCTGTGATATGATGGCTGAGGTTTACTACACGGATCTTACTTCGGAGAAAAAAGAGGATAATTTTTATTCAAGAGTACAGAAACTTTTCATGAAAGCAGGGAAAGATATTGAGATGGATGAAGAAGATCTAGTAGCGTTGAAATTACATTTTGGAGAGAAAGGCATAGATACATTTTTGAGGCCGGTCAGAGTAGCTCCGATTGTGGACGCTGTAAAGGAAACAGGTGCGAAACCATTCCTGGGAGACTCCAACACACTATATTCAGGCAGCAGATCGAACGCTGTGGATCATCATCGAACAGCTCAGGAGAATGGATGGCTCAGACCGGTCATTGATGCCCCCGTGATAATAGCTGATGGTCTGCACGGCAATGAATTTTACACGGTAGAGATAGACGGAGAGCATTTCGAAGAGGTCAAGATCGGAGCGGCATTCTATCAGGCAGATTCTATACTTGCCATCTCACATTTTAAGGGACATGGGATGACTGGCTTTGGAGGGGTTTTGAAAAACTTGGGGATGGGATGCGCATCTAGGGCCGGTAAATTGATGCAGCACTACGATGTCGAACCTAAAGTCGATATAGAAGAATGTATTGGATGTGGTGAATGTGAGATATGGTGTCCTGAAGGTGCTATCGAAGTAGAACAGTATGCTGAGATCGATTATGAGAAATGCATAGGTTGTGGGGAGTGCAGAATAGTATGTCCTGAAGGTGCGATAGATGTGGAAGATTCTTCATCTAACCGAGAACTACAAGAGAAGACAGCGGAATATGCTCTTGGAGCACTGAAAGAAAAGATGGATAAAGCAGTCCACTTCAATTTCATCATGAATGTTACCCCTGAATGTGATTGTCCTCCATGGAGAAAGGCACCCCTTGTTCCTGATATAGGGGTTGTTGCCTCGGTCGATCCTGTGGCTCTCGATCAGGCATCATATGATCTAGTGAATCAGGCAGAAGGGAAAAATTATAAAGAAGGTGAAGATAAGTTCGGGGCTGTTCATGATGTCGATTCAACATGGCAGCTACAACATGCTGAAACCCTTGGGTTAGGAGAAAGGGATTATGAATTGATAGACATTTCAAAATAGAAGAAGATAGAAGATATAAAAACTAAAATCGAAGAGGTATGAAGATGAGCAAAAAAATACTTGTGACGGGCGCGTTAGGTCAGATAGGCTCCGAACTTGTTCCAGAGTTGAAAAGTAAACATGGTAAAGACGACGTCATCGCTTTGGATTATAGTTCCCCACCAGACGATTACGAAGGGCTTCTCTTAGAAGGTGATGTTCGAGATAAAGAGGTATTGAGCGAACTATGGGAAAAATATGACTTCGACGAAGTTTATCATCTGGCTTCATTACTGTCCGCAACGGGTGAAAAAAAACCCGATCTCGCTTGGGATGTTAACATGGAAGGGTTGAAACACGTACTAGATCTGGCCAAAGAACACGATACCAAGATATTTTGGGCTAGTTCTATCGCGGTGTTCGGTCCTAATACTCCTAGAGAGAAAACTCCTCAACATACTATACTCGAGCCGATAACCGTCTACGGGGTAACAAAAGTATCCGGAGAACTTCTCTGTCAATATTATCATGAAAAGTACGATCTGGATGTGAGAAGTTTAAGATACCCTGGTCTTATAAGTTGGAAAGAAAAGCCAGGTGGAGGCACTACTGATTATGCCGTGGAGATGTTCTATAAAGCCGTAGAAGGTGAAAATTATATCTGTTTTGTCGACGAAGAGACCCGATTACCCATGATGTACATGGAAGATGCGATCAGAGGTACCTTAAAACTGATGGAGGCACCGGAAGAGAAGATAAAAGTCAGAACGAGCTATAATCACTCGGCCTTAAATTTTGAAGCTAAGGATCTAGAAAGAGAGATCCAGAAGCACTATCCGGATTTTGAAGTAGAGTACAAACCCGACGAGAGGCAAAAAAATGCGGATTCATGGCCCGATAGCGTAGACGATTCAAAGGCGAGAGAGGACTGGGGATGGGATCATGAATACGACTTGGAAAAAATGGTAAAAGTGATGCTCGAGAATCTAGAACGAAAATTGAACTGATTAGAGTAGAAAGAAGAGATCTCTGTACTTTAATAACTTAAAGTTGATTTGAATCTCTAAACTCCAACCTATTTATACTATAGTATGTGTAGTAGGTATCGATGTGATATCATGAGCGAAGAATGCTGCGAAACAGAAGGAAGAAAGACAAAAGGAACACATGCCCACGGTAGTCATGGACATGGTCACCATAAGAGAGGACACCATGGTAGAGGACATCATGGTCACCAGGGCGGCGGAAGCTGCTGCTGCCAGCAGAGATGCACCTGTGGTTGTCACTGCTCTTGTGGAAGCCACTGCACCTGTGGACATCACAGTTCCTGTGGATGTGAACATGACAGACCTTCCTGGAGAAGATTCACTTCCAAAGAAGAAAAGAGAGAAAAGTTGGAAGAGTACAAAAAAGAACTTGAACATGAACTTCAAGCTGTAGAGGAGAAACTGGAAGAACTGTAAAACCCTTTCTAAATTTTTCTCCCTTTTTTATCAGTTATCGATTTTTAGACCGTTTATCATTATATTCCCATAACCCGACGATCAAAATTAATATAGATGCAGTGCCTAGAAGAGGAAGTAGGACAAGTGATATTTTCACATCTTCAAACCGATCTAAAATGTTCTGGATGAAACCATGGATTTCTCCAGAGGAGAAACCCTCCGGAGTCGATACCATCATAGATCGAGACCTGATACTGACTCCTTCTTCATTCTCCGCCTCCACCGCATAGTAGTAATCGGTCTTTTCCGAAGCTGTATCGTCAATAAATTCGTAAGTGCCGGGACCCACTTCTCCTATCTTTTTGAGATCGTTTTGTTCCTCGAATTTTCCCCGGTAGATATTGTAGTTAGTTATCGAGGAATCACTGTCTTCTACAGGGATGCTCCAACTGATCTGCACGCTCTCCTCTAATACCTCTGCGGATACGTTCCGAGGTGAAGAGATCGCCTTTGGATGGGTTTGATGATTTTCAGGTACTAGGAAAGGATCACTGAAAGCTTTCACACTCTCGCCTATCTCGTTCTCAGCACTGACCGCATATTCGTACTCTGACTCCGGACTGACGGTCTTATCCAGATAATTTGATATTTCTGGACTCAATCCTGCTAGCATGTTCATCTCACCATCTTCACCAAGTTCCCTCCTGTAAAGATTATAACGCTGTATCATGGTCCCGCCATCATCGATAGGTTCACTCCAGGCCACTTCGATCCCATCTTCTGAGAACTCCAAGGAAACGTCCCTAGGAGAAGAAGGAACAACGCTCTCCTTTCGGGGCGTGGCAAAGATCAGATCGCTCTCCAAACTTTCTCCATGATGGTTGAAAGCGGTGACTTTGTACTGATACGTGATATTTTCTTCCACATCCTCATCTTCGTATTCGAACAGTTCTTCTTCAAACTCCCGTATCACTTCCAATTCAGATCCATACTCGGATCGGTATATTCTGTAGCCTTTGATCGGAGAAGCTCCTTCATCCCACGGTTCATCCCAGCTCAATCCGACAGAGGATACGTTGATTTCGATTTGAAGGTTCATTATCGGTGTTGGTACCTGGCCTCCAGCGGCTCTGTAAGCATTCACCAGACCGCTACCTAAATATTCATCGGTTTCAAGAGATATGGAGGTGTTCATAAGATGATCCTTGATCTCCTCATTACTCTCTTCTGGTTCTGCATTCATCCTCAGAGCGGCTGAACCGGCGACGAAAGGACAGGCCATCGAGGTCCCGATCATCTCACCGTAGTCATCACCTGGAAGGGTAGAAAAGATCTGATCTTCTCTTCCTCCTCCTGGACCAGCCAGATCTATCCAGTCTCCATAATTGCTGTAATAAGCTTTACTCATATCAGAATCTAGGGCTGAGACGCCGATCACGGAATCATAGGCCGCAGGATAATATTCTTCATCCGTATCCTCGTTTCCAGCTGCCGCTACATTGACTATATCGTCCTGATCATGAGCTTCATCGACTTCCCTTTTAAATTCTGGGGTGAATGCTCCCTCCTTACCTGCGAAACTCATAGTGATTATATCCGCTCCGTTCTCTCTTGCAAATTCTACGGGTTCCGAAAGATCGACCCATTCTTCATCCTCCTCATCTATCACTCTTAGAGCCATAAGTTCAGCATCGGGTGCAACACTAGAGATTATACCGGCCGCATGGGTGCCGTGTCCATCTTTATCCATCGGTTCACCGTCATCGACAAAATCATGACCTATATCTTCCCACATCCTGTCTTCTAGATCAGGATGGTTGTAATCTATCCCGGTATCCAAGACGGCTATCACCACATCTTCTCCCGTTACCCCCTTTTGGTGAGCGTATTCCGTACCGATCATATTCCAAGCCCAATCGTCCCCGGGATAGGGGAACTCGATTTCTTCGCTTGATCCTACCGTGTTGGTTTCTACTGTATTTGGAGAATTTTCGGTGTTTGCGGGAAAAGCTATGGTGCTAAATATCAGGATGACGATCAGGAAGGATATTTTTACTTTGCTGAGCGGACTTTCTTTCATCGCCATATCTTCAGGTCTCTTTTATGTTTTATAGAGTTCTAAATACTGTTTTTAAATATGTATTACTCTGGCATATAAGTTTTTTTAGAGAGCTCAGTCGAATCGAAAATCTATAAATATCCAGTTTCACCTCTCATCCAATATGGTCAGAGCTGTCGGTATAGACCCGGGAACGAAGACTTTTGAGTTATGTGGGATAGAAGACGGAGAAGTGTTCCACGAGAAAATATTGCAAACTGCTGATTTAGCCGAAGAACCACACCTTCTGATCGAAGCTATCGAAAAAGTGATGCCGCTGGATCTGATCGTGGCACCTTCAGGTTACGGAGTGGAAGTCACTCGACTCGATGAGATCCCTGAAGAGAAGCTTAAAGAATGGTATCTGACCTACATCCTTCTGCTCAAAGAAAAGGATCTAGATAAGGCACTATCAGGCGAAGAAACCGGCATCATGGTCTATTCCACAATGGTCCAGAACGCGTTGGAGATGAAGCGGAGGGAATGGCCGATCTGTTATATCCCCGGGGTGATAAACCTTTCAACGGTCCCGGAATGGAGAAAGATAAACAATCTCGATATGGGAACGGTTGATAAATTGTGCAGCAGCTTACTGGGGATCCATGATCAAGCTGTTAGAAAAGATATATCTTATGATCGAACGTCTTTTTTATTGATAGAGATGGGCTTTGGATACAATTCTACTCTGGCTGTAGAGAACGGTAAGATCGTGGACGGTCTAGGAGGTACCACTGGCGGCATCGGATTTTTGAGTGCAGGAAAACTCGATCTTGAACTTGTTCAGCTAGTGGGTGGATGGGACAAATCGGATGTTTTCAAAGGAGGCGCTTCGACCATCACCGGAAAGGATGATCCCAAAGCTATGATAGGTGATGAAACAAATGAAGTAGCATGGAACGCTATGATGGAAGGGATAGAAAAAAGTGCTGCCTCGTTACTTACTTCGGTCTCTGATCCAGAAGAGATATTATTGTCTGGAAGATTGAACAGGATGAAAGAAGTGCGGGAGGAACTTGAATACAGATTGGGTGAGTTCGGTCCCATCAGAACATTGGGTTCTTTAAGTGGTGCGGAAAAAATCAAGGAGGCCGCACAGGGGTCCGCTATAGCGGCGGAAGGATTAGCAGGTGGTGATTTTTCTCAACTTGTCGAACATATTGAACTTATAGAGGCTGAAGGAACCGCCTTAGATCATTTATATCATCCAAAGGGCCTTTCAGTGAAGGAAGAATTAGAGAAAAAAGTATCTTTTAGACCTTGAATTGTTGGATCACAGCATCTTTTCGCAAAGCCTAGATAAGTTCATTAGTTCCTCAATCGGATTTGACCACGGTTACCGTGCACTCAGCGTTCTTCAGGACCCTCTCAGTAGTACTCCCTAGGAGTATCTCCTTGATCCCCGAGGCACCGTGACTGCTCATGTATATTACATCGTCTCTACCCGCGTTTTCCAATATCTTCTCGTAAGGCTCACCGATGAGTATCTCCGTGGTTATATCGACTCCTAGATCGTGTGCTCTTTGTCTCACCCATCTCAATGCTTTTTCTGCAACTTTTTTCATGTTCCTCTTCTCGCTCTTCCTTACTTCGTCTCCCTTGATCTGTTCGTACTTATCGATATCAAGAACATAAACCGAGTATGCTGGGATCTCCAGTGATCCAGCAAGCTTCAATCCTTCCAAGATCCCTTCCCGAGCTACTCTCGACCCGTCAGTGGGGACGATCACCTTCCGGTACATGGACAATGTAAAATAATAGGAATATAAAAAACCTCTCACTAGAGGTTTCTACAGCAAAATTTTTAATCTAAAGGGGTATAGTAAACTCATGAACTCAATAAGAACTTTGGTCTGTATTGGTATCATGGCTTTACTGATGAGTTCGACCACGATCACCGAGGCTTCCTCAGAAGAGAATCCTGTTGTAGCTATAGAGACAAGTGAGGGCACCATAGAATTAGAATTGTACCAAAACGATGCTCCTGTAACGGTAGAGAATTTCATTCGTTATGTGGAGGATGGTTTTTATGATGGATTGATATTTCACCGCGTTATCGAAGGCTTCATGATCCAGGGTGGTGGATTTTACCCAGGTATGGAGGATAAGGAGCCAACTTACGATCCGATCGAGAACGAGGCAGAACAGAGCGGTCATAGAAATGAACGCGGAACCGTCGCCATGGCTAGGACACAGGACCCTGACTCCGCTTCAAGTCAATTCTTTATAAATCATGAAGACAATCCAGATTTAGATTGGGATAACGCTGGAGACGGACACGGCTACTGCGTTTTTGGTCAAGTGATAAGCGGTATGGACGTAGTAGACTCTATAGCGCAGATGGAGACAACGAATGTCGAAGGACATGATGATGTGCCGGTGGAAGACGTTATGATAGAAGAAGTTACTGTGACAGGCTATGAGCCAGTAAATGGGGGGAATGATGTAGAAGATAGGGATGTTGAGGAAGAAAGTACTCCGTTCTACAGAAACACGATATTCATCCTAGTCATATTGTCTCTCATCTCAGCGGTCGGGATCATATTTTTGTTGAGTCGGCTTGAAGAAGATGAAGAAGATGAAGTATGAAGTAAACCTACTGGATCAAAAGAACCATACCTGCCGATAAGGTATAAAACTGTAGGAAAGGGAAAGTTTACGACAGCGGAGGATTCTATGAGAAAGAAAAGTTCCTCTGAGGTACGGAATAATAGAAACTGAAGACGAGATCGAGGGAATATTGAGTTCTAGTTGATCTAGCCCTACTTCTTCAAAAGTTGAAATACATCAGTGGTCTAGTGTAGGGTAGGGGATGTGTGTAAATGTAGGTTCCGAAATAGAACAAAAATTAAAAAGAGAGGAAACACTTTCCTTTAACGGAGGTGATATTTATGGCAAAGGAAAGGATAAGTTACGAAAAAGATATATGCTTTGATATAATATTAGAGGAAGAAGATTTTCCCCAATACGACGTACTCGTAGCGGGATTCCCCGGGACCGGACTCATCGGAGGGATTGCCTCGGAACAGTTGATAAATACTCTCGAGCTTGAACAGGTCGCCTCTGTGGACTGTCCAGAGTTTCCTCCGACTGCGGTGATCTTTGAGGGTATCCCTAGAAGGCCCGTTCGTTTCTTCGCTGGGGATGAGTTCCTTCTCGTAAAATCAGATATGATCATACCTCCGAACCTGGCCGACTCGCTGGCGGAAGCGATAATAGATTTTGGACTTGATAGCGGGGTGAACGAAGTGATCATATTTGACGCTATACCAGAGAACGATAGCGACGGGGAGGAAAAGGAAGAAAAGAAAGTCTGGGGAGTCTTAAGCTGCCACGATGCAAGATCGATAGCAGAGGATCTCGACATAGAGGTCATCTCTCGCGGGGCTGTTTCGGGTATCTCCAGCTCACTACTTCTCCACGCTAACGAGAAGAAAGCCAAGGGGATAGGTATGTTCGTAGAGGGAAACCCGCAAATGCCTGACCCGAAGGCATCAGCCGTTCTGCTGGAAAAGTTCTCAGAACACGAAAACATCGACATAGAGACAAGCTCCTTGATCAAGATGGCCGAAGAGTTGGAAGAGCAGTACGCTCAGATGGTCGAAAAGGCGAAACAGGCACAGAACGACATGGAAAGGGATTCGGCGTATCCCCCACTCTACGGATAATCGTTGAAACCTCTGCTAGTAGTGATCTTAGCGTTCGGTTTGTGCTGATAAAGACGGCGGCTTCAGCGGAAATAGACCTCTACAATATTGTCATAGATATAGAGGAGGCGAACCGAAGCACATCCCGAACGTCTGATGGCGGACCCATCAGAATCAGAGATTCTGATTCACCGCTAAAAATCGAAGAATTATTAGCGGACCCTGGGGGATTTGAACCCCCAGCCTCGGCTCCGAAAGCCGAAAGGTTATCCGGACTACCCCAAGGGCCCGTATTGAGTGATAGCGAACAAGGAAGCCTTGGGTGCCGTTGGAACTTCTGTTTCGACATGTGCCCAAGGGCCCGTATTGAATACTGATTCTAATCAAACAGGGACATGCCAAAAAATGTCTACTTATTATTATCATTTGTCCTTTCTAGGGTTTTTTCAGTGGAGGAGGTCGATGAAGATTATACCCAATATTATACCTGAAAGGATACCCATGATCGCGTAATGACCTTTCATCTTTCGGTGTGCATCTGGAATCAACTCATCGAATACGATGTATAACATCGCACCGGCGGCGAAACCAAAAGCGATAGACTTTGTAAAATCCGAGACGTCTTCTAAACCGCCGCCGATGAAAGCCCCTATACCCATGGGAACTCCCGCTAGAATCGTGGTCAAAGCCACTTTAGAACCCTTCACACCTCCGACACACATCGAAGCACCTACTGCCATACCTTCAGGGAAGTTGTGGATGGCCATCAAAATCGCGATCCCAATACCCGCCTCAAAACTCACTAAGAACGTAACCCCGATAGCTACACCCTCTGGTAAGTTATGCATCGCAATTCCTGCACTCAGAAGAACACCTGTTTTGAGTTGTTTCGCCCGCTCTTTATCCCCATCTATAGACATAGAAAAATGCCTGTGAGGAAAATTGATGTCTAAAATACCTATGATCCCGATCCCTAATAGGATTCCCAAGGTGGCTGTCCAAATATTATAATCTTCGACAGCGTGAGGTATGAGTTCTTCAAAGGTTATAGCGACCATCACACCTGCGGAGAAGCCGAGAAGAATACTCAATAATCTATTACTTATCGTCTTGATTAATACTACGGATAAACCTCCAGCAGTTGTCCCTATAACTCCGGCCGCCAGTCCTATTAAAGTGATAACTAACAAGTCCATCCACATGATTAGATGAGGTTAGGCGCACCTAAATATAAAAATCTTTGCCTTGGATGAATCTCGCTCATTTTAAATAGATCCTATCACCGCGTTAAGTCCTACGTTTCATCATGGCTATAAAAATGATAGCCCCGGGCGGATTCGAACCGCCGTTGCGAGGACCAGAACCTCACATGATTGACCTCTACACCACGGGGCTAGTGAGTAAAGCGAACTAGTGCAGTGGTAATTTGGAATCTTTGATTCCGATACACCACGGGGCTAGTGAGTAAAGCGAACTAGTGCAGTGGAAGAAGGAATCTTTGATTCCGATACACCACGGGGCTGTTACGTGGTTAGAGCGGGATAAAAGACCTTATTTAAAATATTATCGCTCTTCCACTTCTATTCATGTCCTCTTAAACCACTTCTTTATCTCTTTTTCCGTGAAACTAACTACAGTAGGCCTGCCGTGCGGACATGTGAAGGGATTTTCCGTCCTGCCCAGATCTTCGAGGAGATCTTTGGCTTTGGTCGGTGAAAGCTTGTCTCCAGAAGTAACCGAAGAGTGGCACGCCATGTATTTTACCATCTCCTCCCGCCTCTCTTCCAAGCTGGTGCCTTTCTTATCCATCAACTCGTCCAGTACTGAATGAAGTATCTCCTTCTCCTGTATTTCGTCGAAGATCACAGGGACGCCTCGTATCCGGAAGGTGGTCTTGCCGAAATGATCTAGGTCGAAACCCAGCTTGTCCATCAGTTCTTCATTGGCTCTCAACACCGCTGCCTCTTTCGGCTGGAGTTCTATAGTCTTAGGTGAGACCAACTTTTGGCTGTCGATCTTGTCATCTACCTTGTCTTTCAGATCTTCGTAATTTATCCTTTCATGAGCGGCGTGCTGATCCACTACCGCCATCCCGGAAGGAGTTTCAACCACCACGTAAGTATCTTTTATCGTCCCTATAACGGTCATGTGTGATAGTTTTGATTCCTGCACCTCCGTTTCTTCATCCATCTCTAAACGGGATTGTTTAGAAGTATCTATCTTGTCCTCTTCTTTTTTTGATTTCTCGACTTTACTTTTTTCTTTCTTCTCGGAGATGGAAGGAACTAGATCCTCTTCAAGCAATGTTGATTTTACCGCCTCAGCTATCTTCTCCTGCACTTTCTCGTCTTCTAAGAACCTAATCTTGGTCTTGGTAGGATGGACGTTCACATCTATCTTCTCTTGCTCGATCTCGATGTTCAAAAAAGCCAAAGGATATCTTCCTTTCTTCAACAGAGTGGAGTAACCATCCACCACACCTCTTTTCAAGATATTGTTGTTCACGTACCTGGAGTTCACGTAAGTGAACATGTGTCTCCTATTAGAACGATTGATCTCCGGTCTGCTCACATATCCCTCTACAACTAAACCATCTTCATCGTACTCCACTTCTACCATCTTCTTCGCAATCTCTTTTCCATAAATGGCTTTGATGTTCTCTAACATCGAACCGGATTTCGGAACGAAGGTGAGTTCTCTACCTTCATGTTTCAAAGAAAATTGAACCTCAGGGTTAGTGATCGCGTTCCGAGTTATCACTTCACTCACATGAGCCAGTTCAGTGTTTGTTTTTTTGAGATATTTTTTCCTGGCAGGGGTGTTGTAGAACAGTTCCTCTACTACTATAGAAGTGCCTGTTGCACAGCCTTCTTCTTCTACTTCAATGAGTTCTCCTCCATGTATCACTATCCTCGTTCCTTCCACCTGATCTTCCGGTTTGGTCAAAGCAGTCGTCTTAGCAACCGAGGCTATACTTGGAAGAGCCTCTCCTCTGAAGCCTAGACTGTTCAGATCATTTAAATCTTCGATATCTTCGATCTTGCTTGTAGCGTGTTTTTTGAACGCTAATCGAACCTCTTCCCTTGTCATGCCTTTACCATTATCTTTCACTTTGATCTTCTTCTTTCCTCCATCCTCAACTTCGACATCGATCTCATTTGCTCCCGCATCTAAAGAGTTCTCAACAAGCTCTTTAACCACTGAAGCCGGTCTCTCGATCACCTCTCCGGCCGCGATCTGATTTATTGTCTCTTCTGACAAGACTTTTATTTCGCTCATTATCTACTCAATCCTCCAATTCCTCCTTGATCTTCCATAACTCATTCATCGCATCTATAGGCGTCATGCTTTCGACTTCAAGTTCTTTTAATCTCTCTAAAACAGGGTGCGAATCACTTTTAGGGCCTTCATCACCGCTATCCTCTTCAACATCGAATACCATCTGCGTGAATCTTGGTCCCTCGTGATTCTTCATCTCGATGGTATGATCTTCTTCTATCTGCTGTAATATATCGTGAGATCTTTCAACCACTGGCTCCGGAAGTCCGGCTAAAGAAGAGACGTGGATGCCGTAGCTCTTGTCGGTGCTTCCCTCTCTCACTTTCCTCAAGAAAGTGACCTCATCCCCAGTATCTTTCGCAGCGACGTGCAAATTCTTCACGTTCGGCATCGATTTTTCCAATTCCGTTATCTCGTGATAATGGGTGGCGAAAAGGGTTTTAGCTTTTATCTCTCTACTTATGTATTCGGTAACAGACCAGGCGATGCTCAATCCGTCAAAGGTACTTGTACCGCTCCCTATCTCGTCCAAAAGTATCAGGCTGTTTTCAGATGCGTTGTGAAGGATGTTGGCTAGTTCCACCATCTCCACCATGAATGTGGAGCGTCCTTTCGTTAGGTCGTCTAAAGCACCGACCCGGGTGAAGATCCTATCAACGACTCCGATCTTAGCTTTCTCGGCAGGAACGAAACAACCTATCTGGGCCATCAAGGTTATCAGAGCAACCTGCCTCATATAGGTGGATTTACCGGACATGTTAGGCCCGGTTATTATCAGGAACTGATTGTGAACGTCGTCCAGAAGAGCATCGTTCGGCACGAAGTTTTCATCAATAGTCTTTTCCACAACAGGATGCCTACCTCCGTTTATTTCTATCTTTCCTCCAGGATAGACTTCCGGCTTGTTGTAATTGTTCCTTATAGATACGTGAGCGAAGTTCGCTAAAACATCTATTTCAGCCACTGCTTCTGCGGTCTTCTGAAATCTTTCTGCTTCTTCACCCACTTTCTTTCTCAACTTTTTAAAAAGTTCATATTCGTAGGCTTCCATCTTTTCTTCTGAACTTATTATCTCTTCTTCTTTCTCTTTCAATTCTTCGGTATAGTATCTTTCAGAGTTCTTCAAAGTCTGTTTCCTTGAGTAGTGTTCTGGAACTTTATCTGTTTTGGATTTAGGTACTTCAAGATAATATCCGTGAACCTTGTTATAGCCCACTTTCAACTTGTTTATCCCCGTGTTTTCTTTCTCCTTTTCTTCAAGGGAATTTATCCATTCTTTTCCTTGCTTGGCCTTCCTTTTGAGTTCGTCCAGCTCTTCATCATAACCCTCTTTGATTATGCCTCCTTCCTTGATAGTCGCGGGAGGATCATCGACTACGGCTGAATCGATCTTTTTTCTTATTTGTTTTAAAGGATCTATCCGCTTCTCTAGTTCTTTAAGTTTAGTCCATCTTTCATCATCGCTCTTCTGTTCCTTGAGGAGATCCTTGACCGGTTCGATCCTCGATAGTGCATCCTTTATGGCTAGAAGGTCTCTAGCGTCCGCATTGCCGTAAACCACCCTGCTGATCAGCCTTTCTATATCATAGATATCGCTCAATTCATCTCTTATATCATCTCTCAGGAATATACTATCTGTTAGCACTTCCACGGCATTCAACCTTTTTTCTATCCTTTCGATATCAAGCAGGGGCTGCTGAAGCCAGTTCCTGAGCTTTCTAGAGCCCATCACGGTGACTGTTTCATCGAGAACGCTGAGCAGAGTCCCCTCTTTGCTTCTCTCTCTCAGGTTCCTGAAGATCTCTAGGTTTTTCAGGGTGGTGGCATCTAAAGTCATGTACTCATCGCTGGAATAGAATCGAAGCCGACGTATGTTATCCATGGCCCTCTTCTGCGTTTCTTTTAAATAACTGAGTACCGCACCGGCAGCCTTGACAGCTTTCTCCCTGTCTTCAAGACCTAGTGGAGAGAGAGAATCTACTCCAAAATGATCCAGGATCTCTTCCTCTGCGGTGTAGAACGCTTCTTCTTTGTGGGTATGGATCATCATCTCATTTTCCTGTTCTAACTCTTCGGTAAAATCTTCATCCTCGTAAAGCGATCTGGGGAGGATACACTCAGTGGGTTCGTAGCGAAGGACCTCAGAAAACATATCACCTTTATCTTCTACCTCAGTTACAAAGAAATCTCCTGTTGAGACGTCCGCGGCCGCTACACCGAACCCTTTCTTCCCATAGACGCACATCAAAAAGTTGTTGGAAGAGTCCTTTATCATGCCTTCGTCAATGACCGTACCGGGGGTAACGACCCTCACCACCTCTCGATCGACTATACCGGAGGCTTCACTCGGGTCCTGGGTCTGCTCTGCTATAGCCACGGTATAGCCCTTATCTATCAACCTCTGGAGATAGCTTTCTACTGAGTGATAAGGAACACCAGCCATAGGTATAGGATCGTCGCCGTCTTTGTCTCTAGAAGTCAGAGCTATATCCAATTCCTCGGAAGCTGTCTCAGCGTCCTCATCGAACATCTCGTAGAAATCCCCCATCCTGAAAAATACTATGGAATCTTGATGCTGATCCTTTATCTCGTAATACTGTTTCATCATCGGTGTCAATTCGCTCAAGGTGATCTGACCTCCTATTTTTAGGCTCTAAGACCGATTGGACAGGGAGTTATTAACCTTTTTTCCGGTTCCCCTGAAAAGCACAGAATAAGCCGTTATTGGAAACTTCATTCCCTGAATAAAAATATTCCTAATATACCAGAAACACTAGCTCCTAGAACATTTAATATCATATCGTTGACAGTGTCACTGAGACCGTACTGCATCTCCGTACCTAAGAAATTATCTGCTAGAAATTCATAGATCTCCCAGGGAACAGAGATACTTAGGATGAACAATACGAGTATCACAGGGATAAAGTTTAGAGGTATGTCGATGAGTTCCGAGGAGCTTTGAAAAGCCCAAAGGACTACAAAGGCTAAGAATGTGAGGATGGAGGCCGAAAAAGCATGGGTTAAAATGTCCCACCACCAAATATCGTCATAATATCCCATGACTCCACCCAAAATATGGAAGAAAAAGGCGATCGATATCCAAAGCGACAATATAGGTGGAAAAGGGAGGCCGGTTTTTTTCTTGAATATGAATGGTGAAGCAGTCAGAATCAAAGATATGATACCCGAATAGAACCATCTCATATCCTGTTGATAGAATGCATATATAGTCAATAAAGCTATCATCATCTGGAATGATCTTGAGATCAGAACTGCAGATTCAAATTTTTTTTCAATCAGTTCCGATCTGAACAGATCCTTTAATTCTTTTTTGGTTTTATATATATAAGTTGAATTATCTAATTCAAGACTCCTAAAGAGTTTAGAATCTTTCCATGTGAGTATGAAGATAAACAGTAAACCAGTGAGTACGCTTCCCGTTGATAAGATGATCAAGTTATGCATGAAAACTGTATTGTTTTCTAAAAAGACTGTACCAAAATACAGATCGCTGATGAATTCTCCTATGCCCGATGAAGCACTACCAGCTAGAGAAAAGATCACTATGAAAAATGATGAAAATTGAAAATTAGTTTTGACTACGCCTTCTTCCGTAAGACTGTAAAGCAAGACAACACCGACCATCGGGAGGAGTAAAAACACTAAAACGAGAAGAACTGGTATAGAGTTAAATGTTTGGTTATTGAATGTGTATGATACACCACTGATACCAAGACTAAGAGGTAGGAAAAAAACCATCGATAACTTTATTGTTGAGGTGATATTTTTTTTAGAGTCCATAGTCCATGTTACCCCTAAGCCAACTAGAATGATCATCATCCCAAAGGATGTCCAAAGGATACCTGGACCAGTTATGACCATGATCAACAAAAGCAGAACTAGAAATACACAAAGTTCTAAAGCTAATGTGCTGAATTTCAGCCTGCTCATAAAAAATAATTATAATTGACTATTCTATAACTTTTTCGCCGACAGGCACGGAAAATTGCGTGGAGAGACTCATAAGGCTAGCTCAACTAAAATTTTCTAAATTGCTCTGTCTCCTGACTTTTTCGTCCATCAATCCTTCAAGTACTTTTTCCGGATCTTTACCCTCTTCCAGTGCCCTTTTCAGCCTGTAAACATGTTCGAACATATCCTTTTCTGCATGTTTGCTCTTCCAATAGAAGGCCTCATCCTTCGTATCCTTTGAGATCAGAACGAAAACTCTGCCTGGCCTTTGATCTCTAGCTGTTCTTCCCTTTCTCTGTATGGACCTTATGGCGGAAGGTACGGGTTCGTAAAATATGACCAAGTCAGTAGAGGGAACATCGAGTCCTTCTTCTCCGATCCTCGTGCAGATCAGAACATTATTTTGACCTTCTTTGAATTCCTTTATGGCTTTCTTTTGCTCTTCTTGATTCATACCTTGATCTTCTCCTTTATCCGCCTGCCCTATGAGCTTAGCGGGCCTTATACCGTCAACACGAGAAAGTTCTTCCATCAAGTACTCCACGGTATCACGATACTGGGCGAAGATCATGGCTCTTCCTCCATCCATTTCATCTCTTAATATATCTCTCGTGTGAACTAGTTTTGGATTCGTCTCTACCGGCATAGCTTTAAGGTCCAGCATCTTTTCCGCTAAAAGATCGAACTCCTCTTTTTTCTTGACGTATTTCGAGGAACGATCGTCTTCCTCCTGAAGCTTTAGTAGATAATTGTGGGCAGCCTCTATACCTTGAGTAAGAAGAAGTTCTTTGAGGTGGATAGTCTTTATAGAGGCGGAAGTGAGAGATAATGCATGAAAAAGATAGCCTTTACCTCCCTTTCCGATCTTTTTCTGGAGATCTTCCTGGGTCTCGATCAGGGCTTTTTTTCCGACTTTTTCTGGCCTTATATTCTTCAAACGTCCTGTGTAATCACCCAGATCCTCCAAGAAGTCCTGAAGGATGGAATCCAACCAACTCTCCATCTCTTTCAATTCTTCACTTTTTTCTATCTCGATCCAGTTCAACCTCCGCTCGGAGATGTAAGGTTCAACATCCTCATCGACTTCAGTCCTTATCTCCACGTGCTCTAAACCCAGATTATATGCCACTTCGATGAGTTTTTTGAAATCACTTCCAGGCGAGGCGGTCAGACCTAAATACTGGATTTTGTCTTTACATGCCTTAGCTATATCTACATAAGAGTAATCCCCAACAGCTCTATGTACCTCGTCGAATATCATCAATCCAAAATCAGAGAGTGGCAGTAGGTGGAGATCATTGTTAACCGTCTGGGGGGTGGCGATAAGGACCTCAGTTTCACCAATCCACAACTCTTCTCTTTCTTTTTGTGAATAGAGTTCACCGGTGATCAATCCAACCTTTTGATCATCTAAAAGAGTAGATTCACGGATGAATTCAAGGTGCTGCTGGCAGAGTGGTCTTGTTGGTGCCATCATCAAAGCCTTTTCATTCTTTTCTACATGGGAGCTTATCAGATACAGAGCGATGGTGGTCTTTCCCAATCCGGTCGGAAGCACCACTAAGGAATCTTTATCCTTCACCTCGTGAAAGATATCGATCTGATAATCTCTTCTATCGATAACTTCGGTGTTCACCAAGGAAGGTATCTCACTCATCATCTCAAAGATAACATACCAGAGGTATAAATCTTTGTTTAACGGCTCTGATCTCAGGTTTCCCAGTGTTCTTTCAAGAAATAGCGGTAACCTATGATAGAAGCGAACAAAGCCCCGACTGTGTTGAACATCATATCGTAAACGGTGTCCTGCAGACTGTACTGCATATTAGTGCCGAGTAACTGATCGCAGAAAAATTCAAAGATCTCCCAAACTACTCCCGTAGCGAGGATGAAGAGTATGATCAAAGCAGGAACGACTATCGGGGGTACGTACAAAGAGCCTGAAAGGCGAGAGATCGTCAGCAGGATCGTGAAACCCAAGATGCTTATCAAAGCCGCGGAGATGAAATGAGTGAGATTGTCCCACCACCATACATGATCGTAATAACCCATCACGCCACCAAGGACATGCAGAAACAGGGCAACCGTTATCCAGAGGTTCAAAAGAGGAGGAATAACCACTTTCATATTACGGGTGAACAGGTATGGTATCATAGTCACTCCAAAAGAGAGTATTGCCGAGAAGAACCACCTAGGATTTCTTTCATAAACGGCATACATCGCAAATACGAGTATGAGTAATTGTAAAAATCTAGAAAAGAGCGGAGCCCATGTATGTCCTTTCTTTCCAAAGCCGGAGTAAAGGAGGTGAGAGACGGCATTCGTGGTTTCGACCGAATCTACATCTAGTGGAGAGGTCAAGCTCTTCACGCTTCTATAATTGGATTTTTTCAGATAAGCCCTAAAGAATAGTGCCATCAAAACGCCGCCGATCGCGATGACGAGAAGATTTATCATCAGCTGAAAATTACTCTCCAGATATTCAGTCCCTAGATGTTGATCACTCACGAATTCTCCTATCCCGATCAGGGCACCGCTGCTCAAAGAAAAAATCACCACGAAGAAAATGGTGAAAGGAAAATTGGATCTGAACTTGGTATGGTGGTGAAGATTGAACATCAACATGAAACCAATTATAGGAGCCACGATCACAAAAGCCAGATCTATCCCGTAAAGGTATTGCTTCAAACCGACTGATATGCCACTCAGACCTAAAAATAGAGGGATCAAGAGCAGGATCACGAGTTCCCATTTCAACCTTGAAACTTCCTTTATCTTGATCATACCGAGTATCAACATGAAAGAGACGCTACCTACCATCAGCCAAAGCACATCCAGCCTCCTCAAAGCAGATATCATTCCAACGATACCTAGTAAAAAGACGAGCGCCGGACCGATCTTTTTAATCTTTTTCGGAGACATCTTTTTGTCAAAATCAAGGGTGATTATATAATCTAATCGGTGCTAAGACCTATAGAGGTGATAAATGATTTATAAGGCTTCTTTATAGTATTTGGCAGATAACATGGATCCGCTCATACAGGGACTTCTTTGGTTCATACCGGGCCTTATCGTACTGATAGTTATAGCTCTGTTCGTCTTTGATGAGGACGGTAAACTCAGAGAAAACTTTTCCGATCTAAAAACCTCATTGTGGCAGTCTAGAGGAGCTCTTTTCCTGGCGTTCTTGGTTTTTATCGCTCTACAGATAGAGAACCTGATACAAGACCTCTTCGAACCCGGGTTGAGGATCACTGAAGAAGTTTACGCCTTAGAAGGAGTTTCTCATATAGTATGGCTTCAAGAGAATTTAGGTTTCTCATGGTTGATCCACTCTTTTTCGATTTTTTACATACTTGGACTTTCTTTCTTTGTGGCGTTCATACCTGTCTTTTTTATACTGAGAAACGAAATTGATCTTTTAGAAGAGTTTTCTAAAGCCTTAGCCGTAAATTACATTTTTCTGATCGGCGGATATCTTCTCTTACATCTAGTGGTGACTTCGGACTACAGCGGTGATGTCCAAGCTTTCCTTTACGATATCCCTCAATACGAGGAATTAGTTCTTCTGACGAATAGACAGACGAACTGCTTTCCTAGTGGACACACCAGCATCCCTTTAACCATAACTCTGATAGCTCTATTCAGTGCAAAATTGAAGCGCTTAGCGATATTTGGTGCTGTTTTTACCGCCCTTACGATATTCGTTATAATCTATCTTGGGATCCACTGGTTGATCGATATCCCTGCGGGAATAGCCGTAGCTATCTTCGCCTATTGGGTTGCTTCGAATGGAAAGATGGATTTTGTATTCCAGCCGATAATCGATTCTTTCAAGAAACTTACTAGTGGCATGATAGATTCGTTTTAAGGCTCAACCCTTATTTCGACTATTTTCAAAGGAATTATATAGGTAAGTATCATTCCCTAATCACCGAGAGGTTGAGCAATTATGAGTGAGATTGAAGAAGTTTTGGAAGCGATGGAAGAATTAGGTGTACCCAGCGAAGATCCAAAGGATCTGCCGAAGTCAGAGAAGACTTTCCCTGATGGAGCCAATTACCGTATGGAGATTTCTGGTGTAGAAAGACCTTCTACTTTGAGAGCGCTGATAGAAGAGAGAGAAAAAAGAGATATCCCGATCCATAGGTTGATATGTACTGTTATGGGAAGCACATATCTTACCGACGACGAGCTCGAAGATTTTGCACAGCTAGCCCATGACAACGACATGGAAGTGATAATCACTCCTGGTCCAAGATCTGGCTGGAACATCGGAAGGCAGATAGCGACACCTGAAGGTGCACTATCCGGCTTGAGAGTCAGAGGATCCGATAATCTTGTTAGGGCCTTTAAAGACATAAAAAGATGCATCGATTTCGGATTTAGAGGATTTTTGGTCACCGACGAAGGAATGCTCTGGCTGGCAAATAAACTTAAAGAAAAAGGTTTGATACCAAAAGATATCACATTCAAAGTTTCGATTTATGCGGGACATGGTAACGCCGCCGGAGGAAAGGTTTTAGAGGACCTTGGCGCCGGAACTTTCAACCCGCTAGGCGATCTGAGTATACCTATGTTCGCATCGATCAGAAAAGCTATAGACATCCCGATAGATATACACATAGAACTAGCTGAATCCATGGGCGGTTTCAACCGATTCTACGAAGGTCCTGAGATGGCTCGTGTGGCTTCCCCGTGTTATTTCAAGATAGAACCGGGAGAAGGTCTAGCAGCTACCGGCGGTATGTATAAACCGTGGACCGATCCGGAATTCCATCAATTCTTGACCAAAGAGAAGGTCAAGCATGCTGAGATAATACATGATATAATACAGGATGAGTATCCTGATCTAAAACTTTCAGAACACGGAGCCGAAGATCTTTACATACCAAAACCCTGAGAAAGGTGAAATTCATGGATCAGGGATTAGCTGGCGATTTCTCCATGCTTAGAGGAGAACCACCGATCAAGTTCCTTACTAAAGCTAATAGGATGGAAAGAGAAGGAAGAGACGTCGTAAGGTTCGAGATAGGACAGCCGGACTTCGATAGTCCGGAGAATGTGAAAGAAGCTGCAAAAAAGGCCTTGGACGAAGGTTTCACCAATTATGTCCCCACCACAGGTATACCGGAATTGAAAGAAGCTATACAGGAAGACATAGAAAAAACGAGAGGCTTCAGACCCTCAAAAGAACAGATAATGGTCCTTCCTGGTGCGAAACCCGGTCTTTTCTTCGGTCTATTGGCAACGATCCAACAGGGAGACGAGGTGATCTACCAGAACCCGTTCTATTTTACCTACGATTCGATGATCGGCTATCTAGGTGCAAAAAAAGTGCAGATACCACTTCACGAGGAAGATCAATTCAGGATGACTCCTGAACAGATAAAAGAGCGTGTCACCGAAGATACCGAAGTGATACTTCTCAACACTCCACAGAATCCTACAGGATCCGTACTTACTGAAGATGATGTGAAAACTATAGCGGAGATAGCTGAAGAGAACGATATCTATGTGCTATCGGACGAGATATACAGTAAGATGCTTTATGACGGGCTAGAACACCACTCCCCATCATACCTAGATCGGTGTGAAGAGAGGACCATCATGATAGACGGCTTCTCCAAGGCTTATTCGATGACCGGTTGGAGACTCGGTTACGTGGTGGCTCCAGAAGATATAATCCACAAGATGGACTTACTTCTAGCGGACGCGGTCTCCTGTACTACCTCTTTCGTTCAAAAAGGAGGTGTAGAAGCTCTAAAAAATTCCCAAGACTTCGTAGATCATATAATGGGACACTTCGCAGAGCGAAGGGACGCGATAGTTTCAGGACTCAATGAGGTTCCTGGATTCAGCTGCATAGAACCTAAAGGAGCTTTCTACGCGTTCCCGAACGTAAAAGAGACGGGTATGGAAAGTGAAGAACTTGCGGATTATCTGTTAGAGGAAGCAGGAGTCTGTTTACTGCCTGGAACGGCCTTCGGTAGTCAGGGTAAAGGATATCTGCGCCTGTCCTACGCCACATCACTCGAAGAGATAGAAAAAGGTATAGACAGGCTTAAGGAAGCCATGGCAGAAGTGGTCTGATCCAAACCTATTTTCTTTATTTTTTCTAGATCTCTCTCTCCATCATCTCCTCCATCTTCTTTTCCATGAGTTCAGATAACTTTTCACTCATCTCTTCTTTCATCTTCGGAGGGATCAGTTCTAAGCCAAGGTCTGCACTTGTCTTGGCCAACATACCGTATGCGTAAGCCTCCTTGATCTTCGCCTCCATCAGCATCTCCACGTACTCTTTGAACTCCTCTTTCAACTCTGGATTCTCATCTATCTTCTCTCTTATATGTCGCTTTATCTCGTCCTTTACTAGCTCCTCGACTGCTTCGACTATCAGACCTTCTGTGTTGATAAGGTCTTCCCCTCCTTTCAATAATGAACCTAAGGTTTTATCTAAATTGGTCAAACTACCACCACCACCTTAACTAGAGCAAAGGTATTAATGTTTATTGATGTCCCTACTGAGATCTTAAGTAAAAATCCTAAATAACCCTAACCTGCTGAGGTAATCGAAACCATGAAAGTCACTTTCGGTCAGAAAAAACATATCTTAGGCGATAAAGAGAAAAACCTCAATACCATAAAAGAAACTGCGAAAAAGGAGAGGGAAAGAACTGATCTTTTGGTATTACCCGAACTCTTTCTGAGCGGTTACAAATTGAGAGACAGGTTGTGGTATGAGGCGGAAGAGATACCAGGTCCTGCCTCTGAAGAGATCTCTAGGACAGCTGTAGAGAATGATATGAGCATAATATGCGGCATGCCGGAAAAGGTAGGAAGGAAACCGAGATTGAGGAACACCGCTCTCCTAGCGACTCCCGATGGAGGGATACACAAGTACAGGAAAACTTATGCTGTCAACTTCGGACCTTTCGAAGAAAAGAGGTATTTTAAAGGTGACGATGAACTGCCTGTCTTTGAAACACCACAGGCTAGGATCGGTATCGTGATATGTTACGATATATTCTTTCCCGAGTTGACCAAAGCCCTCTCTCAGAGAGATGTCGATGTCATAGTCTGTATCGCAGGATCTCCTTCACTGACCAGAGAGTACTTCGAAAAAGTGGTACCCGCAAGAGCCATAGAGACCACCAGTTTTCTCCTCTTCTCCAATCTGGTCGGTAGAGAAGAAGATATCTACTTCTGGGGAGGTGCCGAAGCGTTCTCGCCGAAAGGACGATCATTAGGTAGAGCGAAACTTTTTGAAGAGGACGTTCTCAATCTCGAGCTGGATCTGGATGAACTGATAAAAGCTAGAAAGAGCAGACCCGTGATCAGCGATACGAGACCGGAAGTCATGTATAGAGCGGCGGATCATACCGTTGAGGGGTAATTTTTCATCATAATAAGTTCAGCAGTAAGAGAATTGCCATCATCACGATAATGTATCTAACTGAATCTCTGATAGAAACGTTGGATAGTCTACCTTCTATCCATTCGAACGAGAATTTCTTAATCGAGTAGAATAGTACACACCCTCCTATCATCGTCAGCAGGATAAACATACCTTGGAGTGAAAATACCGCATTTATCTCGACCCCTGAAGTCGATAACCCAGGGTTTCCAAAGATCGATTCAGAAGCGGGAAAGACTATGTTTTCGAGGATCAAAGATGTGGATGGACCTGTAAACGCAACTAGACCTCCGAGTATCAAAAGAGGAGCCATCACACCTTCTGATAGGTCTTTATCGACTGGTATTTTTTTCCGTGAGGATAGAAATATGATGCGGATGATGGAGGCGGAGGTGATGAGAAAAGTCAAGATCATTACTGCAAGTATGAGGTGATCATCTACACTTTCCAAGATATACCATCTGCTGTAAAAACCGTTCATAGGGGGAATCCCTAAGAAAGCTATCAATCCGATCAGGATCGAACTAGAAAGTATTATATTACTTTTGAACAAAGGAAGTTTCCTGATATCATGAGTTCCGTAAAGATATGCGAAGGAACCCAGGGCTAAGAAAAGTAGAGCCTTGTAAAAAGAGTGGTTGAAGAAGTAAAGGAGTCCTGCACTCAAACTCTCTGGAGTCCAAAGAGAGAAGATAACCGCTATGACACCCACATGGCTGATCGTGAGCCAGGCCAGGATCTTCTTCATGTTAACATATTTTAAAGAAATAAGTGCTCCTATAACTGCGGTAAAGATCCCTATCGTTATGAAAATATACTGGATCAGAGATGTATTGAATCCGATATCGTATAGTTTCAACAGTATATACCCTCCAGTTTTTACGGTCAAAGCAGCAAGTATAGCGGTCATAGGCGTGGGTGCTTCCACATGTGCGTCCGGAAGCCATGTATGGAATGGGATCAACCCCATCTTGACACCGACCGCCACAAGGAAAAAGACGAAGATTATATTTCTAGAAAAAGCGGAAAGTTCAGGAATAACCCTTGACAACGCCCCCATGTCTAGATAACCAGTATAGAAGTAAGTCAAACCGATGCCCACTAAAAACATCATAGAAGCTATCGCGCCTATCATGAAGTAGCGAAAACTCGCCTTCAAAGATCTTTTCGTACCTACAAAAGTTAATAACACATAGGTCGTCAGTATCATTATCTCGAAGAAGATGAATCTGTTTACGAGGTCTCCTGTAAGAAAAACGCCGTATATGCCGGCGGTCATGAAAAGGAAGAGAAAATGGTAATCGTCCGCTTCTGGTTCCTGATCCAAATAATCGATGTAGTAAACATAGGTACATAAGGTTATGATCCCCGTTATGAGGACCATAGTCCTAGATAAACCGTCTAGAACCAGTGATAAACCGTATTCTCGAGGCCAACCCCCCATCTCATAGACCACTTCTGTATCGAAAGGAGTCAACATCAGCAGGATCAAAGGTAAGACAAGACCGATGAAGGTTATCGTATCCCGTAAAGCATCAGAATGATCGAACCTAGAGAGGAATTTGATGATGACCGCTGCTGTAATAGGGGAAACTACCATCAATGCTATAGAATGATCCAAGATGATCACTCTTCACCCCCTTCACTTTCAAGTATAGAACTGAAATCTAGGGTGGAAAAGCTCCTATAAAGATAGAGTACCATGGCAAGACCTAATGCTGTTGTTGCTAGGTCTATGACTATTGCAGTAACCATAACACCTTGAGGGACCGCATCGGCCATAAGCTCCCCTCTACCTGCCACAGGAACCGCTGCACCGGGTATATACCCTATAGATACGAAAAGTAATATCACTCCTGTACCTAGCAAACTCAAACACATCATCATCTTCAGTGAGTTCTTTGAAGAGGCTATGCCGTAAAGACCTATCAGAACGGTTATCAGGCCGATATTCAAACCGTTCAACATCATTTCACCCCCTCTAATCCGAACAGGTATATGAAAAGAGCTAAGATACCTGCAAACACTTTCAGAGCTATCACGATGTCAAGTGTTATACACCATACAGGCGTCCCTGGAAGCATATTGTATAAAAATGCACCGCCGAAAAATATTCCTGCGAGACCCGCTCCTAAAAAAACCACCATGCCGAAGGTTTCAAACCAATCTATATCCTCTTCCAGATGTATGACCTTTTCCCTACCGTGCGTCAGTAATATCAGGAGTGCTCCTGCAGCGAGTAATACTCCACCTTGGAATCCCCCTCCAGGCAACAAAAACCCGTGAGTCGCGAAGTACAATCCGGCCAGAAAGAGAAAAGGAGAGATTGCTCTAGCGGCTGTACGTACGATGGGGGATCTCATCCATCATCCCCTCCTTCATCTTTTCCCTCCACTTCTTCTTTTTCATAATTTGCCTTCTTCATCTCTTTTCCGAGGATGATAACCCCGGCGATAGCTATGTACAGTATGATAACTTCACCGAACGTGTCGTAGGCCCTCAGGTCCAGGAGTACTGATTCCACTAGATTATCGGCACCCATCTCTTCATAATTTTCCTCTAAAAATCCCTGCACAGGAGAGTCCTCTTTATCTTCGTGATCCAAACCGAGACCTGTGGCTATCAATACTATGATGATGAGAACGCAAGCTAAGGTAAAAAATCTCTTCCAAGACTTATCCATCCCCATGTTTGTGATCACCTCTTTCAAATAGACCCACCTTATTCATCACTACCAGAAAAAGCATCGGCGTGATCGCCCCGTTCACAACTGCCGCGGTTACCGTTACTGCAGGTGCCCTATAAAGATGGGTGAGGATTATGATGAATACTGAAAGAAAACTAAGATAGATCAAAGACCTCAGAAGATCATCCTCCCAAACCACGAGTACAGCACCTATCAGAAAGAAGATCAATAATATCTGAGTCAGCATGTGTTACCCTCCCTTTCTGAATCCTTTTTTGATAGATATGAAATTTGTTTTATCTTGTCAGTAGATATCTCATCTAGATAAGCCGCCCTTCCCAATGCATGCCCAATAATAGGCGAAATGACAAGGATGAAAACCATGACGAGTAAGATCAGAGCGCTCTGTTCTGCGAAACCTTTCTCCATGATGAAACCTAAAAGTATTACCGCCCCTCCGTAGCTGGCTTTAGACCCAGCGTGTATCTTCATGTAAGGATCGGGGAATATCATGATGGCTAAACTCGAAGAAAACAGAAGAAACGCACCAAAAGATATCAGCAGCCAAAATATGATATCCAGGATCAACGGAATTCACCTCTTTCCAAGTACTTTGCGAAGCCCAGTGTTGCTACGAAGTTCAGAACTAAGAACACCAGCGCTAGGTCGAGAAGGAAACCCATGTCTCTTTCGACACTATATGTTATGAAAATGATGGTTACTATGACAGCGATGACGTTCAGTCCCAAAAGCCTGTCATAAGCTCTAGGGCCTTTCAACACCCTGTAAAATGAGAAAGCCGCAAATATCAGTAAAAAAATAGATAGGATATCGATAGCGCTCATCTAAATAACCCCCTGATGGCCTTTTCCCATCTTTTGATAGTGCCATCGATCTCATCTACTACTTCATCGTCGCGGAGATAGGAGAAATGCGTTTTCAGTATGTAACCTTTTTCGGTTCTTTCAGTTTTCATAACTAGAGTTCCGGGAGTCATAGTGATCATCGAGGAGAGAAGAGTCAGTTCTGACTCAGAGTCCAATCTTACTGGTATACTAACGATCTTCGGTTCTATGTCATAAAAAAGTGTCTGACGAACAAATGAGATAGTAGATAAAAAGAGATGGATGAAGAGATGGGAAATAAGAAAAGACCAGGATCGTATCTTTGAAAAGAGTCCACCAGTGTAAGTATGTTTTCTCTCCTCACCACGTAGGATAAATCTGTGAGAGAGATATGACACGACGAAGACAGCAGTTATCCCGCTCAAGAAGGAGTATAACGTCATCCTATCCGGTCTTCCTTGGAGCACCACTATGACTATACCTGTGAGAAGTATCCAGAAGACGAATAAAAGTATATCTAGGACAGGATAGTGCCTAGCGGTAGAATCTATTTTTTTATTTTCATCTCCGTCTCTCATCTTTCGATCTCCTGTCTGACAAATAAGTTTTGCTCAATATGAATCATGCATACTATAAAATTATCGATTCGATAGAAAAAGATTTAAATTCCTTAATCGAATACCCCTTACGATTAGCATGCTAGAAGAATCATCTGAATTGATAGGATTACAGGTCTATACGAAAGAAGGCATGTTCTTGGGAACGGTCGATAACGTAGTGATGGATATCAAAGAAGGGAACGTCGATGGAATATTTGTTGGGGACACGAACCCATTATTGGTAGAAGAATCTAAAAGCGCTCTTGTGCCGTTCAGATGGGTCGCCTCAGTTGGAGATATCGTCCTTCTAGAGCATTTTCCAGAACGCGTCTCCATCTCTGGAGAAGAATAAGATCTTTATAAGGAGGGGTCATCCTGTCTCCTAGAGTCCATGAGTCTTGCTACGTTGCTGAAGATGCCACTGTGATCGGAGACGTCGAGATAAAGGAGGGCGTCAGCGTGTGGCATAAAGCCGTCCTTAGAGCAGACCAGAATTCCATCCTGGTTAAGAGTGGAGCCAATGTCCAAGATCTTGTGATGGTCCATGTCGATTATGAGAACGATGCGGTCATCGGAGAAGACGTCACTATAGGTCACGGTGCCGTCATACACGGTTGTCATATCGGAGATGAGACGATCATAGGCATGAACTCCAGCATCTTGAGCGGGGCGAAAATAGGCAAAGGATGTGTTATCGGGGCCAATGCTCTTGTCCCCCCTGGAACAGAGATACCTGACCACAGTTTAGCGGTGGGTGTTCCGGCTGAAGTCATAAAGGAAGATGAAGATCTGATAAAAAAGACGAGGGAGAATGCAAGACATTACCATGATCTGAGAGATGAGCATCTCGAAGGTAAATATTCTGAGTATCAACAGAAGTGAACTTATTCACTGTCTCTTTCAAAGATAGACACTACATACCGCCTCTCTTCTTTAATGTATCCCACCGTTAGAACGATCGAGCGGAGCTCCCGTTTGTCCGTGATTATCTTAACTTTGACCTGGTCCGGAGCCATGTCTGGTTCTTCCTTGACAACAGATAGATAATCTAAAACTTTTTCTTTATCTTCATCACAGATCAGATCTATCATATCGGTACCTTCGAGGTCTTTCCAATAGTATTCTGCCAGCAATTTTAACCTCTCGTTAGTAAGGGTTATCACAAAATCTTCGTTGAGCAGAGCCATTGCACTCCGATTAGTTTCGAATATCTTCCTGTAGAGCTTTTCTTTTTTCTTAAGTTCTTCCTCGAACTTTAGCCTATTTAGAGAATTCGAAAGATGTGAGATGAGTATATCTCCGATCTTTAGATCATTTTCATCAAAATGATCAGAGGCTTTAGAGACGGCCTGGAAGACCTCGTCATCTCCTATCCTCAAGTTCATGATCGAATTACAATCACAGTCGATCAACAAATTTTCTCTTTTTTCAACTTCATCGGGACCCTTTATAAGTGATCTTCTCTCATCAAAGAGATTATCATGGGTCTGCTCATCTTTCAGCACCTCATCCAAAACTTCCTCTCGATCAAGATCGGATGACATCCCTTTTATCTCATGACCATCATCCTGTATTTCAATTATAACGCTTCTTTCATAATCTAGAATCTTCTCACTTGCCTTTATAGTGACTTCATAAGCTTCGTCTTCGTCCTTACAAGTTATCAACTGCCCTACTACATCATGGAGATCCTCGATCTTTCTTTTGTTCTCCTCGAACTCTACCTGTGTCTTCCATCTTTTGTACTCCTTTCTTATGGCCTGAGAGAGATGTTCGTATCTGATATTGGGGCCTTCATCTTTTCTGATGTACCTATCGGCACCCAAGTTCAAAGCTTTCATCGCTACTTCTTCGCCCCCCTTTCCGGTCGAGATTATGAAAGGTATATTTTCATCCTCGTCTCTTATTCTTTTTAGAAATTCTATACCGTTCATAACGGGCATACTATAATCCGTAACGATCACATCGAATTTGGACCTGTCTTTCTCAAAAACTTCTAGAGCTTTTTCAGCAGAAGGAAATGTGTGAATATCGAGATCTTCATTCTCTTTCTCTATGAATATCTTAGCCTGCTCCCTAATCCCCTTTTCATCATCGACGAACATTATGTCCATGTGGTCAATCTCCAGTGATCTTTTGATAGAACAAAGCCTATACAAATATTTATAGTTTAGGGGATCTTTGGTCTGTTTTATCTATCGATTTTTGAGACGAGCTGAATAGCTCTCTTATCCAAGAGAACTGAGAAGACGACAATAAATGCTGAAAAGACATAAATACTGTGTTATACATCATCAGGGGAGGCGCTTTATGCGGGAAAAAGATCTATCTGTAGTGAAGGAACTTATGGATCATGTTTACAGCAGAGAAAATACGAACGCTTTTGTCATAGTAGAGACTTCTTTCACTCAGATAGCTAAAACCAATCTCCTGCTCCTCAAGGGTTTTCTTGATCTCAATAACAAAAAGGGCTACTTCGTCGTTCTAGATAGGCCTCACCAATACATGTCTTATCTTTTGAACATGCATGATGTCACTCAGGAGAATATACATTATATCGATACGGTGAGCGATATGTCCGGTGAGGAGAAGGTGGATGAGGGAAATGTAGACTTTATAACTGGTCCTTACCACATCGATGATCTATTTGGTATAATCGATCGAGATGATCAAAATGAAGTGCTATTAAAAGATAAGATCGATTTCATATTGGTTGATAATATATCATCTATGTTGAATTACAATACCATGGGGAAGGTGGAGGAATTCGTAAGATCGTTTAAAAGGTTGATAAAGGGTTCCAAAAATCTTATGGGCTGCATGGTGATAGATAGTGAATCTTACCCTGAACTCAACAGGCTGATCGATGAAGAGAGCGACGAACGTATCTTCTTAGAAGATTTTATGGAGGTCGAGAAAAGATGAAAATAAAAAGGATCTCTACCGGAGTGAAAGGTTTAGATGAGATGGTTGGTGGAGGGTTTCCATATCCCTCTGTTGCGCTGGTAGCAGGAGGTGCCGGAACCGGTAAGACGACCTTCGCGATGAGTTTCCTAACCGAAGGTGCTGAAAACGGAGAGCAGGGTCTGTTTTTTACAACCCTGTCAGAGCCGACCCAATGGATGTTAAGATACGCGAGCCAATTCGATTTCATCAACAAAGACTTTTTTGGAGACGAGATAAGGTATGAAGATATAGGTTTGCTGCTTCAGCAGGAAGGTTATGAAGAGCTGATCAACCACATAGACGATAAGATAGCGGAGATCATGCCCCAGCGTATCGTCATAGACCCGATCACGGTCGTCAAAGATTTTTATTCAGAAGAGTACAGAACTTTCCTCTTCGAACTTATAAACTTATTGAAGAATTGGAAAGCCGTGACTCTTTTGACGGGTGAAGTAGCACCTGATGAGCCCTACCCTTCACAGGTCACATATGCCGTGGACACAGTTATCCTGCTGAACATGATCGAAGAGGAGGGCTCTAGAAGAAAATATCTTGAAGTGCTCAAGATGAGAGGGACCGACCATACTACTGGAAAACAACCGGTCAGCATCACAACTTCAGATGGAGTAGTCGTTCTCAAATCTAGATTCTGAAAGTTTCGGTTAACGGGAACTTCTTTCTCGATGATCTTGATCGAAATATCTTACTCTTCTTTAATCATCATGATCTTCTATCGATATCAAGATCTATTTCTATGGAAAACTATAAATAGGATTTAAACCTATTAACTGACTGTCAGTCAGGGATCTACTATGTCCGGAATTGAGGAAAATACCAGGATTGATCTGATCGACTCCGCCGCTGAACTCTTCCAACAGAAAGGTTTCGAAGAAACGTCTATCGACGATATCTGTGAAAAAGTCGGCGTCTCTCACGGTCTCTTTTACTATTACTTCGACTCTAAAGAAGAGGTGATAGAGGCGATCACCGAGAATATGGTGGATGAGATAGAAGGGAAACTAAAAGAGATAGTAGAAGATGAGGATTTGAAGGCCGATGAAAAGTTTTTAGAGTTCATGAAGATATCTTTCCAGAAGAAGAAGGGGAAACCGTATATCTACTCCTTTTTCTCTGAGGAAAAGAACTTGAAGATATACCAACATCTTTACGCCGAATCCGTTGAGATGATGACACCCTATCTTACCAACATCGTTCAGCAGGGTATAGAAGAGGGTATATTCGATACAGAACATCCTGAGGAGACGGTGAGGTTCTGGCTACACGGTCTGAAATTTTCTAGGGGAAAAGATGGATTTTTCCGTGATGATCCGTGGAAGGATTTCAAAGCATTGTCTTCGATCACGGAACGTTTGTTGGGAACTGAAAGAGAATTCATAACTTCATTCTTCGATGGATATGAAGAAGAGATAAAGCATCTTATAAAAAAAACCAGGAGGGATAGTTGAGATGAAAAAACAACCTGTGATCAAGATAAGGAATCTTACGAAAAAATATGGGGATGTTGTCGGCATAAAAGATCTAGATCTCGATGTCTACAAAGGAGAGATCATGGGTTTTTTAGGTCCAAATGGTGCCGGAAAAACTACCACGATAAGGACCTGTTTGTCCCTACTACAAAAGACCAGCGGCGACGTAAAGATTTTTGGATTGGATTCTCACGAGGACTCGATAGAGATAAGGAGAAGGACAGGTTACTTGCCCGGGGACTTCGGCATGTATTCTGGTTTGAAGGTGAAAACCATCTTGGATTACCTTCTCTCACAGAGCGGTGTCAGTGATAAGAGCAAGATGAAAGGATTGGCTGAAATGCTGGAATTGGACTTGAACAGAAGATACGGAAATCTTTCAAAAGGTAACAAACAGAAGGTGGGTATAGTTCAGGCTTTCATGGCTGACCAAGATCTGATAATAATGGACGAACCCACTTCAGGTCTAGACCCGCTTATGCAGCAGAAATGCTATGACCTTTTCCGTGAAGAGAGAGACAAAGGTAAAACGATATTCATGTCCTCTCATATCCTCGCTGAAGTGGAAGAGGTGTGCGATAGAGTCGCGATTATAAGGGATGCAAGATTGCAGGTAGTGGAGGACATTGATTCACTGAAAGAGAAGATGGGAAAAAAGCTGGAGATCGAGTTCGAGAACAGTGTGGATCCAAGTCTGTTCCAGATGGAAGGTGTAGAGGATTTTAATATGAACGGAAAGAGAGCTACGATGATAGTCACGAGCAATCTAGATGAGATCATCAAGAAGATCTCTCAACAGAACGTTCTCAATATGTCACTGGAAACTTTCAGTTTAGAACAGATGTTCATGACATATTATTCCAGTGGAGGAAAAGGGGATGAAGTTCGGTAAAGTCATGATGATGGAACTTAAAAATCGCTGGAAAGGTCTTACGATATTTTCTATCGTCATCTTATTGCTTATAGCTGGTTTGATACAGGCCCATCCTTCTATCGCGGAGGGATTTGAAGACAAGTTGGAGGGACAGGATAACATTGAGATCCGTATGGATGAAACCGAAGAAGGGAACATAACCATCACTCTCTCCTGGTCAGATTGGGCTGAAGATAAAGAGGTTGATCGTTACACCGTAATGATGGGAAGAGGACCTAGTTTCACAACTCCTCTATTGGAAGAGGACGTGGGTGAGGTTGAAACCTGGCAATACACTTTGTTGAAGGAAAACGACGAGATACCAGAAAGGTATTTCGGTGTGGTCGCACATGTGGATGGAGAAAGAGAATTTGTAGGTATGGAAACCAGCTTGGAGGATGAAAACGGGATAGAAGATATATGGGGTATAGATGTCAGCGACATAAGAGGTATGATCTCGATGCTGTGGGGTATGTGGTGGTTCCTCTTGATAGGTCTCTACTTGGGTTACGTATCGGTCAACAGTGTTTCCCAAGATTTTGAGGAGAGGAGGATGGATATCATATTCTCTACGCCTCTATCTAAGAGGCAGTATATCATCGAGAAGTTTTCAGTCCTCTCCCTCTATATGTTGGGACTTCTAGCTGTTTCCGGTCTCGTCATGATCGCAGGAGTGAGTTCCGTGGGAGAACTGGATACCGTATCTTCTTCAACGCTCTTTTTATCTTCGATATTCTCTTTACCTGTGTTTATGGTGATCATCGCGGCCTCTATATTGGCAGCGGTCTATTTCGAAGATTCTAAAAAAGCAGTGGGCTTCTCTTTCTTAGTCATTTTAGTACAGTATGGTATTAATGTGGTAGTTGATCTGGGAGAAGCTTTCGAATATCTTGAACCCTACACCATCATATCTTACTGGAACCATGAATCTATACTTTTCGACGAAATTTATCACATGGGTGATTTCTTCCTTATACTTGTTCTATCCCTGTTGATCGTTTTAGGTGCCCTGCTGATATTCGAAAGGAAAGATATACCGGCGTGAGGCGATAACATGACAAGAAAAAGATGTGTTAAAGAAGATGATGGAGGTCCTGGATGAAGTTTGGAAGAACCATGGCGATGGAGCTCAGGAAGAATTGGAAAGGCTTCCTTATCTTCTTGATCGTGGTGATGGTCATCACGGGACTCATGGCTCAACTATATCCTATAGTGGAGGAAGAGTTCAAAGAAGAAGAGGATGAACTTGAGAGGGAGGAGTTAGTCGGTCTCGAGTTTAAAGATAGTCATATATTCGATCTGTCTCGTACAGAATATCAAGAGCATTTGGAGGAAGGTAGAGTAGAAGAGTTGAAGGAGAGATTTGGGGAAGAAGGTTATAAGGTGGGGGAAGGTGCAGAGCTCTTAGAGACTGAAAAAGGTTGGGTGATCCAAGAAGTAGAGAGGAGATACAGGATCGAAAAGCATGAAGAGTTGTTAAGGATATACCAAGAGATCATCTATCTAGACTGGAGTTCATGGATAGAGGGGATGGATAACGATATGGAGCTGGGAACAGTGGATTTTCTATTAGACGATATAAACATCACCTATAGGGTGATCGAAGATACTGCCTCACATATGGCCACCTCGCACATTGTCGAGGAAGACATCTCAGAAGAAAATCTTGTCATCAATCAAACCGAAAATGAAGATAGATATTTTGCCGTTATCGCCTTGGCCAATCGGGATGAGATAATAGAAAAGATCCAAGAGATAGATCATATAGGTGGAGAAGAGATCCAGGAATTATTGGATGAGATATTTTCTGATCAAGAAGTTATCGAGATAACGGTCGGTATGAATTCGACCGTCGAACCTAGAGATCCTCTAGAAGATCTTATGGATACGCCGTACTTCAGGATGTTCACTGCAGGAAGGGAGGATCTCAGGATGGATGAGATCGAAGGCTTCATGTCCGTCGAACTCTACTCTTGGTTCATCCTTCTGGTCGGCCTTTACCTTGCCTATATATCGGTAAAGAGCGTTGGAGGGGATTTCGATGAAAGGCGTATGGACATCATTTTCTCCACCCCTCTACCAAAAAAAGCGTACTTGCTGGAGAAATTTTTAGCTTTGAGTTCGTTCCTATTCCTACTTCTCTTACTCTCAGGGATATTCACCGGTCTATCCGTCTACTCAGTTGGAGAGTTGAATAGTGTGGGCATGTCCACTTTCGTTGTTTCGATGCTCGCCTCATGGCCCATGTTCCTCGTTATCATAGCGATCTCTATGCTTTTTTCTGTCATCTTTAAGAGTTCTCGAGCCGCTGTAGGAGCAACTTTTGGAGTTATACTTGTACAATACGTGTTCCACATGGCGGGACACATGGTCGAAGCTATCGATTTTCTGAGAACTTTTTCTATAGCGACCTACTGGGACTACAATTCCGTTCTCCTTGACGGGGAGTTCATCGTCGAGGACTTCTTTATCCTTCTGATATCAGCCGGTCTGATATTGGCCGCTACTCTGTTGATATTCGAAAGAGAGGACATACCCGCTTGAGATCGATACTCTTTAGGAAAATTTTAAATCGAGACCCCTCTCTTTTAGTTAGTGGATCATCATGAACCAAGACAATCTGGCTGATAGGTTGTTAGAGGCTGTGGATGAAAAGAAGAATCCCTCCGTAGTTGGATTAGATCCTAGACTTTGGAGGATACCGGAACATATCAGGGAAAAGGCGAGGGAATCCAATGACGGGTCTTTTGAAGCGGCTTCTGAAGCCATCTTCGAGTTCAATAAAGGATTGATCGACGCTATACACGATATAGTCCCGGCGGTCAAACCTCAGGTCGCCTTTTATGAAAAATACGGTTCTCATGGCATCGAAGCTTTCATCAGGACAATCCGATACGCTAAAAAGAAAGACCTTATCGTTATAGAGGATGTGAAAAGGAACGATATAGGTAGTACTGCTGAAGCTTACGCCTCTGCACACCTTGGTGAAGTGGACGTTTTCGATGAAGAATCCTTTTCCTTCGATGGAGATATGATCACTGTGAATGCGTACCTTGGTCACGACGGTATAGAGCCGTTCATCGATCACTGTAAAAAATACGGTAAAGGTATATTTATACTAGATAAGACCTCCAATCCTTCTTCGAGCGAATTGCAAGATCTTAAAACGGAGGATGGCAAGAGGATTTTCGAGGTTATGGCTGAGCTCATCAGTGAGTGGGGTGAGGAACTGGTCGGTAAAAGAGGATACTCTCCTGTAGGTGCGGTCGTAGGCGCCACTTATCCTGAAGAGGCCGAGATGCTCAGAGATATAATGGATAACAACCTTTTCTTAGTACCTGGCTATGGGAGCCAAGGAGGTACGGCTGACGATGTTATACCGTGTTTCAACGACGACGGTTATGGAGCGGTGGTGAACTCTTCAAGAGGTATCGACTACGCCTATCAGAGAGAACCCTACTGTGAGGAATACGGATCGGAAGAGTACGATAAAGCCTCACGGAAGGCCGCTCTAGATATGAAAGAAGATATACTCGACTCTCTTGAAAGAGGAGACAAGATCCCAGATAGTTGGTGAGATGTAAAACGGGAATCTTTTTGTCCTCCGAAATTCTTTTATCACCCAAACTATCTTCAAATCATCAAGTGAGAAGATGGCTCCTAAAAGAAATGAACAAGAAACAGAAGGACTTGGAAAAAAGGGCTTTGTTGATATAGAAGAGATACTAGAAGGAAATCATACCGGCCGTGAAGTAAAAGTCCGCGGCTGGATCCATAGAACCAGAGATATAGGCAATATGGTTTTTCTGAACGTTAGGGATCCATCTGGTGTAGTCCAAGCGACGATAGCAAAAGATGGATTTAAAGAAGAAAAATTTGAGAAGATAAAGGACCTACTGGTAGAATCTTCGTTGAAAGTTAAAGGTGAAGTCGCGGAGGATGAACGTGCACCTGGCGGTTATGAGATAAGAGCTTCAGATGCGGAGATAGTTCATGCCTCTGAAGATTTTCCGATCCATAAGGATCAGAGCATAGAACACCTTTTGGATAACAGGCACCTTTGGATAAGATCCACAGAGATGAGGGACATACTTAACGTTCGCTCTACTGTTTTCGGAGCGATACACGATTATTTCAGGTGCGAGGGTTACAAAGAATTCCAATCACCTATATTGACACCTCTCGCATGCGAAGGCGGAGCCACGCTTTTCCCTGTTGATTATTTTGATGAGGACGTTTACTTGACCCAGAGCTGGCAGCTCTATGCCGAAGCGGGTATCTTTGGGCTCGGCGATATCTACACTATCGCGCCTAGTTTCCGAGCAGAGAAATCTAGAACCCCAAGGCATCTCACCGAATACTGGCATGCGGAAGTCGAAGGGCTTTGGCACGACCTTGATGACATAATCGAATTGGGAGAGGGGTTGGTCCTCAATATCGCCGAAGAAGTTTTAAAGAAGAACGAAGAAGAGTTGGAAAGATTGGACGCCGATGTGGAGTATCTAAGATCCCTCGACGAGCCATTCCCGATCATCACTTACGATGAGGCCATATATAGATTACAGGATGAGAACATGGACGTGAAGTATGGAGATGATTTTGGGGTCCCCGAAGAAAAGAAACTGACCTCTCTTTTCGACAAGCCAGTATTTGTAACTCACTATCCAAAGGAGATAAAAGCTTTTTACATGAAGAGAGCTGAAGAGGATGAAAGTAAAGTTTTGGGCTACGATCTCATGGTGCCTCACGTGGGAGAACTGATCGGTGGAAGTGTGAGAGAGACAAAGGTAGAGTCCATGATAAAAAGGCTTGAAGATGAAGGAGAAGACCCCTCGATATACGAGTGGTTTTTAGATACTAGAAGATACGGCAGCGTTCCACATGCAGGCTACGGGTTAGGCATCGAGAGGGTCATAATGTGGTTGTGTGATCTTGACCATATCAGGGACGCTATACCTTTCCCGAGAACTCCTAACCGCTGTCGGCCATAACTTCAGCGTATTCGATGTAGACTTCAGCAGCTTTGACGAGTTCCGGTAATTCGATGTATTCGTCCGGTTGATGAGCTACGTCGACTCGTCCCGGCCCAAAGATCATCGTGTTTTCGTTCTGTTTGTAAAAGCGCACCATCTCAGTCCCGTAGGGGACCGACCATGTAGTTGTATCGGCGAGTTCGAGGAGTTTTTGTACAGCTCCACTGTCATGATCCAGTTTTACCGCATCTAGATATTGGATCTCTTCGAGTTCGTAGTCTTCATCGATGGGATCGAAAAGATACCTTTTAAGGATGTCTTTATTGAAGTGATCTGGGAATCTGACATCTACTTCAGCTCTGCATTCCTTTGGTATGACGTTGGTCGCTTCTCCTCCTTCCACCACATCCACACAGCACGTGAGCTCGTTTTTTTCCGCCGGTATGTTGTTCTTCCTGCTCAGGGAGGTAAGGATCGGTAAGATCTTGACGATGGCGTTCTCACCTTTTTCTGGCATGCTGGCATGGGCGTTTTCACCCTTAGTTTTTATCTCGAACTGATAGACACCCTTTTCCTGGGTAACGACCTGCATCTCAGTAGGTTCGCATACCACTACCGCTGGGGCGTCTATCGCTTCATCTCTATCCGCCACTAATTTAGCTCCTTCCATACTCACTTCTTCATCAGTAGTGAAGATGATCGAAAAAGGTACATCTTTTTTGACAAGTTCTTCAGCAGCCGCTATGACGGATAAACAGGGGCCTTTCATGTCAAGAGTACCTCGTCCGTACATCCTCTTATCAACTATCTCTCCTTGCTCGTATTCCCATCCATCACCGATCGGAACGGTATCTAGATGTCCTGAAAAACATACGCCTTTATTCCCGTTAGAGGCGATCAGGACCGGATCGTGTCCTTCTCCCTCGATCACTTCTACCTCTAGACCCACCTTTTTTAAGAGATCGGTGGTAAAATCCACTATCTCGCTCATATCGCCTTCACTTACACTATCTATTTTTACCATCTTTTTCAAGTTATCTTCTATAAATTCTCTCATCGACAACACCTCTATTCTACTTCATAAAAAGACTATCATCACGTATAAGAAAACCAATATCAATGCTATAACCAAACCCAACCACATCATCTTTTTTGTAGTGCTCATATCTTTACCGAAGAATATAGGTATAGGACCTATGAAGATCACACCACCATATTTAGACTCTCTTTTTGGACCTTTTCTTCTTCCTTTGTAGGCTCCATCATATGATCTTTTACCGCTTGCAGGTGCAACGTTGAAAGATAGAAAGAAAAACAAGATGAAGGAAAGCATTATCAAAAATATGCCTCCGATAAGATATATCCCAGTTCCGTAAATAACTGGGATTACAAAGAAGAGAGCCAGTTCAACATCTCCCTCCAAAACTCCAACTACTACAAGCAGGACGCCCAGTAGGAATATCAGTAACGGTATCAGGACTCTTTTGAAATTTAACATCTATGACTCTAATGTGTGTCGTTTATTTTATACTTTTGTTGAGGCAGAAAACCCTGCGGCTCTGCCGTGGGGATGAATGCCACTTTCACTCACCCCTTCCCCTGATGAATACTTAAATACCAGGAGGTGTAAGTTTTAGGTAGTGGTTCCAGACACGGGCCTGCAGAAAGTTTGAAGAGACCGCTTTTGCAGGCAGGGGCCGATCATGAATTGACATGGTGTTGTGGCGCG
>Ga0207421_10000229_pt1 | contig 70418 bp, 54 predicted proteins | sample SodLakKL_010_SED_4_FD_187542 | JGI IMG/M metagenome (GOLD analysis project Ga0207421, IMG submission 187542) | Alkaline sediment microbial communities from Lake Tanatar, Kulunda Steppe, Russia - 8KL_010_SED (SPAdes) (version 2) | ecosystem: Environmental > Aquatic > Non-marine Saline and...
GGAGATCAAAGCTGAAAATGCCCGCCTGCGGGAGAGATTTGCCCATTACCAGGAAAAAATACTCATGGTTGAAGAATTACAAGAAGAGAATCAACGTTTGAGAGAGATGGTAGATTTTCAGGAGTCAGAAGAAATGGAAAAGGTTCCGGCAAAGGTAGTGGGCCGGGATCCTAGCAAGTGGTTTAATACTATGACTCTTAACCGCGGTATTAGGGATGGCATAGAAGAAGAGATGCCGGTTATTTCCCCACATGGTCTGGTAGGAATGGTTTCTAATGTTTCCCGGGATACTTGCCAGGTCATTTTGCTAACAGACCCCCGTCTTCCAGCCAGTGCAATGGTTCAGCGTTCCCGAGATCCTGGGACCATGGGTATTATCGAAGACTATATTGAACATACTGGACAGCTCAAATTTGTTAATATACCGCCTGATGCCGATATTGAAGAGGGCGATCGGATTATTACCTCGGGATTAGGAGGTATTTTCCCCAAGAGTATCTCCATAGGAATTGTAGAAGAAGTTGAATTAGACGAAAGCGGTTTAGTCCAAAATGCCATTGTTAATGCTCACGTTAATTTTAATCGCTTGGAAGAGGTATTTATTGTAACATCAAGTTAGGATAAAATTAATAATTTGAAAAATTATTTTCAGCGTTTTAAGTGGCAAAAAAGCTGATTTAACAAAGAATGCTGGCAAGATACATGTCGGGGAGATAAAGTCTAAACCAAAGAGGCTTAAACCATGTTGTTTTATCTTATTTTAGCATTACTTTTTGCAATTATTGTTATTATTCAGAGTTCATTTTTTTCATTTTTTTTCGTAGGGCAGGCATTGCCAGATATTTTGCTGGTATTTGTAATTGTTCTGGGGTTTTTAATGCGGGAACGAAGAGGCGCGATACTGGGGCTTATTGCAGGCCTTTTCCAAGATATTTTGTTTGGGCAAGCATTGGGCTATTTTGCCCTTGCTAAAATGATTCTAGGTTTTTTAGCAGGTTTAGTAGGCAGGGAAGTTTACCGCGAACGTATATATGGACCATTATTTTTGGTTTTTGGAGGCACACTCCTGCATGAACTTCTGCTTTTTGTGATGGTGAACCATTTTATCGGGAGCGTTAGTTTTGAAATGAATATGTTACAGCATATTGTGATTATGGCTTTATTTAATACGTTATTGACTGTGCTGGTCTTTCCTCTTCTATACAAACTCCACCTTATCGGCAAAAGATGGGGAATAAAAGATTACTAGTAAGGAGCGAGCGTGATATATGAGTAAAGTAATGTTTCGCCGCTTGCGTTTTCTATTAATGATAGTGCTTTGCCTGTTTTTTATCCTGGGTGGCAGGCTGGCGTACTTGCAAATTTATCAGCATGAGTATTATATGTTTCGGGCCGAAGAAAATCGCTTTACCAAGATGCCCATTCCTGCTTCCCGGGGAAAAGTCTTAGATCAGGATGGAAGCGAATTAATTACCAACAAACCAGGCTTTGGTGTTTTTCTTGTTGATCTGGATGAAGGCCATGATCCGCAGACACTTAGCTTTCTGGCAGATATGTTGGATATGGAAAAAGAAGAGATCAAGCAAGCTATTCACGAAAACCGTTATACAAGATATCGCCCGGTGCATTTGAAAAACGTAGATCATGACACCATGGCTAAAATTTCTGAAAACCGGTGGCAACTGCATGGGGTTAATATTGAAGTAGAACCGGTTCGGTATTATCCATATGAGGAAGCAGGCGCTCACTTGATGGGTTTTTTAAGCCAGGCACCTCCCTCGGATTATTTTGTGGATAAATGGGAACAGGAGGGATATAATTACCGGGAAGGTGATCTGGTTGGCCAGCAAGGAATTGAGGAGAGTTGGGAAGCGTACTTGCGTGGCATCGATGGTGAACAACTAATAGAAACTAACTCTATCGGCCAGGCTATTGATTTTTTGGACAGAGAAGAGCCTGTTCCGGGTAATAACCTTCATTTAACCCTGGATATAGGACTACAAGAAGAAATAATGAATATACTGGAAGGTAAAATAGCCGAGCTTCATGACGATGATAACGATTATGCCGACCGGGCCAGTGCAGTGGCCATCAATACAAAAAATGGTGCCATAAAAGCCATGGCCAGCTATCCCTCTTATGATCCCAATACTGTGAAGGATGATATTGGGGAATTATCCGATGATCATCGGTTTCCTATGGTCAATTTTGCTTTAAATGGAGCCTACCCTGTTGGTTCGGCATATAAAATGGTAACTGCAGCGGCAGCATTGGAAACTGGAGAGGTTACTGAAAGTAGCCGCCATAATTGTACCGGCTCTTATTCTGCGGTGGGAACAACCATGTCTTGCCATAGCACCCATGGTAGATTGGACCTTCGCCATGCTATAGCCGCTTCTTGTAACATATATTTCTACAAAACTGGACTGGATACCGGCATAGATAATCTGGCCCATTATACTCGCGAGATGAACCTGGGCAAAAGGACGGGGTTTGTGGATATACCGGGAGAAACTGAAGGAAATGTTGCCAGCCGGGAATACAAAGAAGAAAAATACGGGGAACGCTGGTATCAGGCAGAAACCATGAGTGCAGCTATCGGGCAGACCTATCATCGCTTTACACCATTGCAACTGGCTGCTTACACTTCAATAATTGCTAATAACGGAGATCATTATCGTCCGTTTATGGTAGATAAGGTGGAAAGTAATGAAGGAGAAATAATTATGGAATCCGAACCGGAGATTCTTCGTCAGGCAGATATCACTCAACAGACATTTGATATTATACAGGAAGGAATGCTCCAGGTAACGGCGGAAAACCGAGGCACAGCCAGTCATCAATTCAATGATTTCCCGGTGGAAGTAGCTGGCAAAACTGGCTCAGTGCAGATTGCCAGAGGAAGTAATGGAATACCTCCTCACAGCCTTTTTGTGGCCTACGCTCCTTTTGATGATCCAGAGATAGCTTTGGCGGTGGTAATTGAACACGGGGGTTATGGTGCAGAAAGTGCTGCTCCGGTAGCCCGTGATATTTTAGAGGAGTACTTCCAGGAAGAAGTAGAAGAGGAGGAAGAGAACTCCGATGATTAATTACAAACTTCTCAAAAATTTTGACTTACCTCTGTTTCTCTTATCCTTACTACTGGCAGGATATGGTCTGGTGGTAATATATAGTGCTACCCATGTTATGGATATACCTGAATCGTTCTTTTTTGTAAGACGCCAGGCTATGTGGCTGGGCGCCGGAGTTGTAGGTGTTTTTTTACTGATTTCCATTGATTATATAAACTTATCTTCCTGGGCCAGGTATATTTATATGCTTAGCCTGGTTTTGCTGGGAGCAGTGCTGGTTATGGGCCAAGGAGCAGATGTGCAGAGATGGATCAATCTGGGGTTTATAGATATTCAGCCTTCAGAATATGCCAAACTGGCTTTAATTATTGTTTTGGCCAGAGTGTTATCGGAAAAAGAAAGTGAGTTAGCCACTAATTTTTGGATGATGGTACCTACCCTTTTTTATACTGCTTTACCCATGGGGTTGGTGTTTTTGCAACCCGACCTGGGCACGGCCATGGTTTTTGTTATTATATTGTTAGGGCTACTTTATATAGCCGGTGTGAATTTTAAGTATATACTGGGCTTGGTGGCAGCAGCGATAGCAGCTTTCCCTTTTTTTTGGGTTCGCCTGGCCGAATATCAGCAATTACGGCTTATGAGCTTTTTGAATCCTGATTTGGATCCTATGGGAGCAGGATATCAGCTAATGCAGTCTATGATAGCCATTGGCTCCGGCGGTGTTTGGGGCAAAGGTTTATTTGACGGTACTCAGGTAAGTTTGCAGTTTTTGCCTGAACAGCATACGGATTTTATTTTTTCTGTACTGGGAGAAGAATTAGGCTTTGCAGGTGCTATTGGGCTTTTAGTTTTGTTTTTACTGATGATTTATCGCATTTTGTTAATTGGAATTCACGCCAAGGATAGTTTTGGTTCACTAATATGTTCCGGTGTTGCAGTTATGTTCACGTTTCAAGTCCTGGTTAATGTGGGAATGACAATGGGAATTATGCCTGTTACCGGTCTTCCTCTTCCTTTTATTAGCTATGGAGGTAATTCACTCCTGGTTAACTTCCTCGCTGTGGGAATGGTTCTTAATGTAGGAATGCGTCGTCAAAAAATTCAATTTTAAAAAGATCCCCAAGAATTCTTCTACTTCTGAGCCTCTGGGCGAAACAAAAACGGGACATGTTCACAAATTACTTCCTTTTCCCTTTCACTTTATTTTCCTGATAGATGCATAATATATGGTTGTCCACCATATATATTTTAAAGAATCGGCTAGTAGATGAACTTTGATAATGTCCGGGGAAGGAGGAAGCATGTTGGATAAACGTCAGCCCAATGTTCCAATGTCTGACTTGCGAATGCGTTTAAATGAGCGGATGTGGGAGCAAAAGAAGAAACAGAATGAGCATAACATTCAGGATAACGTTCCAAATACGTTAACACCTGAATCTTCATCTTCTTCCCCCTTTTTCTTTGTATTAATTATTTCAGGATTTTTGCGGAGCATGCACCGGCATTTCCACCTGAAAATGGCCATAGCTTTGTTAGTGGTTTTGTTTATTGGTGTTTCCCAACAATGGGGGTGGGCATGGGCCAATAACTTAGTGAGTGGAGTAAAACATATTGTTTATTGGGATATGGACATGCGGTATGTAAGGGAGCAAGTGGTTCCTGCAGTGGCAGATATGAATATAAGCGAGTTGCAAAGAAATTTTGGGTTGGCTGGAAGAAAGATGGAAATAGCACCGGTGGCAGGGGAGGTTAAGAGTGGTTACGGTTTGCGAGATAACCCTGTAAGTGGTGAAGTGGAAATGCATTATGGGGTTGATATAATTGCCAGCAGAGGAGAAGAGATTAGATCAATATTGCCTGGAAAAGTTCAACAAGTAAGAGAAAATGAAGAAGTCAAGCAAGTCACCCTGGAACATGCTAACGGTTGGTCAAGCGTATATAGCGGGTTGGAGGAAGTAAAAGTGGAAATAGACGAACAGGTAGATAAAAAACAAGTGCTGGGAATTCTTGCTGACAGAGAAACATGGAGCAAGCCCCACCTTTATTTTGAATTAAGGTGGGAAGGCAGGCCCCAGGATCCTACAAAATTCCGGGATTTTAATTCTGACCAGCAACCCTGATCATCCGAACCTATTTTAAGGGTTAAAGGATTATTCCCATAGCTGTTTATATTAAATTATTTGGCTTGCTACGAGCAGGCTTATTTCCTGCTTGCGGGTCTATTTTTCACACGATAGGTTTGTTTGGGAGGAGGACATTCGCTGGCTGGAATAAAACTAAAGATTAACCCTTACTTCCTGTTTTTTTTAATTTTAAGCGCTGTTATTGGTTTGCTTCTTGAAGTGACGATTTTTTTTGTATGCATAGTTGTCCATGAACTTGCTCATGCCATTATTGCCAGAGGTTACAATATTCCTATAACAGAGATCGAATTTTATCCTTTTGGAGGCGTTGCGCGTATAGAAGGATTGCTTGAGATAGAACCAGAAGTTGAGAAACGCATTGCCTGGGCAGGCCCCTTGGCTAATTTTTTTCTAGTTGCTTTGGCTCTAGTGATTTATGGCAACGAGTTATATGCTGGCCCAATTCAGAAGGAAACGGTCCTGTTTTTCATTCAGGCAAATTTGGTTCTTGCTTTTTTTAATCTTCTTCCTGCTTTGCCTTTGGATGGGGGAAAAATTCTACGGGCAAGATTGGTTAATTATTGCGATTATCGTAAGGCTACTGAGTTGGCAGCTCGTTCCGGTAAAGTGTTATCTGTCCTTATTCTTTTGGGGGGAATAATAGGTTGGTGGTATGGGCAGTTTAATTTGAGTATACTTTTACTTAGTGTTTTCCTTTTCATGGCTGCATCCAGGGAAGAAAACCTTGCTGTATATGTTTTTTTAAGGTCTCTGGGCACCAAAAAGAAAGAAATGCAACGACGTGGAGGAATTAAAGGGGAATATTTGGTGGTAAATGAGGAGGCCTCGTTACTGGAAATTTTTAAGTTATTTTCTCCGCATCGTTATCATTTAGTCCGGGTAGTAACTAGAAATGGTCAGCACATTAAGGGAGAGTTAGACGAAAATACTCTGGTGAAAATGGCAATGAAACAGGGCTTGTATATGCCGGCAAAAAAGCTTATAAAGAGTTTAAAATAAATTATTACCCCCTATATATTGAACATAAAAAGCTAAAATCAGTCAACAAGTATTGTTTTCCGTTTGCAAGAAAACTATAATTATTGTTAATGGGTTTATTATGATCGTTATCAAAAAAATACCGGGTGTTAACCCGTGATGATTTAGATATGGATAGGTGAGTAAAATTTGAATAATAAAGTAGATGTTGACCAAATAAATTATTTGCTTTACCAGGTAAGCCAACCTTCTCGTTATGTGGGTAATGAGTGGAATGCTATAATTAAAGAACACCAGCAGGTTTCTTTAAAGCTTGCTCTGGCTTTTCCCGATCTCTATGAAGTAGGTATGTCCAACCTGGGGTTGCAAATTCTTTATCATATTGTTAATCAAAAGAAAGATTTTGTAGCCGAAAGGGTTTTTGCCCCGGGTACGGATCTGGAAGAGCTTTTGCGCAGGGAAAAAATATCTCTTTTTTCCTTGGAAACATTTACTCCCTTGCAGGAATTTGATCTGGTGGGTTTTTCTCTTCAATACGAGTTAAATTACACAAACTTACTCAATATGCTCAATCTCTCTGGCATACCACTGCGAAGCAGCCAACGTGTTGAAGGCCCTTTGATAATGGGAGGGGGAGGTTGTGCTTTTAATCCCGAGCCACTTGCTCCTTTCTTGGATATTTTGGTGTTGGGCGATGGTGAAGAGATAATATTAGATATTATGAAAAGAATGCAGAAAGCGAAAGAGAGAGGTGCTTCTCGTAAGGAGATATTAATAGAACTGGCCGGTTTGGAAGGTATTTACGTTCCATCTTTGTACGAGCCTAAATATGAAAGCAGGCTTTTTACCGGCATAGAGCCTCTTGATCCTCAGGCAAAATTGCCGGTCAATAAAGTAACGGTTGATGATTTAAATGAAGTTCCGTATCCGTCGGCTCCCATAGTTCCGTATAAGCAAGTGGTTCATGACAGGGGTGTTTTGGAGATCTCGCGAGGTTGTGCAAAGGGATGCCGCTTTTGTCAGGCCGGGGTTACTTATCGTCCTCGCCGCCATCGTACAGTTGAAAATTTAAAACAACTGGCTGTTTCTCTAATTCAAAATACCGGCTATGATGAACTTTCCCTGGCATCATTAAGCAGCAGTGATTATCCTTCCATAGGGCAACTGGTTAGAGAATTATCTGCAGAGATTCCTGGCTGGGTGAACCTTTCCCTTCCCTCTTTACGATTGGATTCGTTTTCTGTGCAGCTGGCAGCAGAAGTCCAAAAGAAGCATAAAACCAGTCTTACTTTTGCCCCGGAAGCGGGGACTGAACGCCTGCGCAAAGTTATTAATAAAAAAATCAGCGAAGATGAATTTTTGGAGGCCCTTGATCATGCCTTTGCTGCCGGCTGGCGCATGATCAAGCTTTACTATATGGTAGGGCTGCCTACTGAAACCGATGAAGATATTGAAGCAATAGGAGATATGGTAAGAAAGGTAATTGACTTATACCGCCGGGGAGGCTACCGGGAAAAATTGAAGTTGTCAGTTAGTGCTTCTACCTTTTCACCCAAGGCGCACACTCCTTTTCAATGGGAACCTCAAATTAGCAGGCAGGAGATGAGGAGAAGGCAGAAGTTGCTAGCAAAGGCTTTGCAAAAAATGAAACAAGTGGATTTTAAGTGGCATGATCCGTTTACCAGCTGTTTGGAAGCAGCTTTTTCGCGGGGAGATCGCCTGCTGGCGGATGTATTAGAGACAGCATGGCAAAAGGGTTGCCGGTTTGATAACTGGACCGAATATTTAGCCATGGAAAAGTGGGAGGAAGCTTTTGCGGAACATGGTTTTTCTGTGGAGGAGTATGCCTGTCATCGCTTTGATCATGGAGATCCTCTTCCCTGGGAACATTTGAGTTGTGGGTTGAGTAAAGAATTTTTTATTAAGGAACACCAGAAACCACAGGGGGCATTGTAAATTGCAGCGTTTACAATTTTACTTCTCCCGCGGAGAAGAACTAATATATATATCGCATCTGGATATAATGCGCCTTTTGCAAAGGGCTATGCGTCGGGCTGGTTCCCCTTTGGCTCATACTAAAGGGTACAATCCACAGCCACGATTGAGCATTGCGGCCCCTTTGCCAGTGGGTGTAACTGCTAAACGGGAGCCGGCAGAAGTTTATTTGGAGCAAAATATCTCCCCGTCAAATTTTGTAGAAGATTTTAATCGCCAGTTGCCCCGGGGGATTTTGATTGAAGATGCAGTAGAGATAAGTGAGGAAGCTCCTCCTTTAATGCAAGTTATCGATGCGGCTCTTTACCAGGTATACCCTTTTTTTGAGGAGAGCAGCATTTCACCGGAAAAAGTGCGGGATGGGGTAGAAAAAATTAAGCATAAAGAGGAGATAACTGTGCGCCGAAAAGGTAAAAAGGGGTGGCGAGAGATTGATATTCGCCCTTTCATTTACCGGTTAGAATTTAAGAATAATGATGGTGAGGAAAAAAATAAACTGGAGTTGGAGATGTTTTTAAAAACCGGATCGCAGGGAGGAGCACGCCCGGGCGAGATTGTAAATCTTTTGGGAGAGATGTTAGGCTCCCCCCAACTCCCTTATCAATTACGGTTAAACAGGGTGGCCTTATACAGAAGAGATGGGCAGGGCTGGACGCCTGCTTGAGTCAAGTCATTTGTTAAATTGGAGTGAGAAAAGCTTTGCAAAAAGATATTATTGTAAATTATGATTACCGGGTAAGCAGGGTGGCCATGCTTGAAGATGGCAAACTGGTGGAAATTTATATTGAACGCCCCTTGCAGCACCGGGTAGTGGGGAACATCTATAAGGGAGTTGTTGCCAATATTCTACCTGGTATGGAAGCTGCCTTCGTGGACATAGGAATGGAACGGAATGCTTTTTTGTATGTTAACGACGCTCTTCCCTCCTGGGATGAGATGGACGGGCATTCCCTGGCTGGAGAAACCATTGAAAACATGCTTTCGGTGGGAGAAGAAATAATGGTGCAGGTAGTTAAAGAGCCCTTTGGAACCAAGGGGGCCAGGGTAACCAGCCAGGTTACTATACCGGGGCGTTACCTGGTTTTGGTTCCGGGGGCAGATTACGTAGGTGTTTCTCGGCGCATAGAGGATTCTGAAGAAAAAGAAAGATTGCGCAAGCTAGCCGGTTCCATCAAGCCGGAGGGAATGGGGATTATTGTAAGGACCGTGGCGGAATCTGTCAGCGAAGAAATTCTGCAATATGATCTTAAATATTTGCAGAAGTTATGGCAAAAAATTCATAAACGCCATTATGAGGGTGAGGCTCCATCTGTCCTTTACCAGGATTTGGCCCTTACTTGTCGAGTTGCCAGGGATTTGCTTGATGAAGAAGTTAATTCTTTTATTATCGATAATGAACATGAGTATGAAAAGGTTATGGAAATTTTGGACGACACCTCGCCGGAATTGAAAAACCGGGTGGAACTTTACAACAAGAAGGAGCCAATTTTTGATTATTATGAAATTGAAAAAGACATCCAAAAAGCTTTGGATAAGCAGGTTTGGCTGAAGTGTGGAGGCTATCTGATTATTGATGAGATAGAGGCTCTGACAGTTATTGATGTAAATACTGGCCGTTATACGGGGAAAAGAAATTTAGCTGATACCGTATTTAAAACTAATATGGAGGCTGCTGAAGAAATAGCTCGCCAGATAAGATTGCGTGATATTGGAGGCATTATAATTGTAGATTTTATTGATATGTATGATGAAAATCATCGTAATCAGGTTCTCAATAAGCTTAACGAAGCAGCCAAAAATGATCGGCTACGCACTTTTGTGCTGGGGCTTACCAATCTTGGCTTGGTGGAAATGACCCGTAAAAAGGTGCGCAAAGATCTTGCAGCTTTTTTACAGCAGTCTTGTCCTTATTGTGAAGGAAATGGTCGAGTTTTAACTCCGGTAGTGGTAGGAATTAATATCGAAAAAGAATTAGTAAAGCAGTTGCCTTTAAAATCTTCAGAGGCAGTGTTGCTGGAAGCCCATCCTGAAGTAGCTGCTCTGCTCATCGGTTCGGGAGGCGGCAATTTGAAGCGCCTGGAAGAAGAAACGGGTAAGTACCTTTACATTAGAGGAAACGATAATGTGCATATGGAAGATTACAAGGTGGTTGCTGCTGGGACCCGCGACGAAATAGATAATTTAGCTATGCCGGTTTCTGAAGGTGAGGTTCTGGAAGTTTTAATAGAGGAACCCCATGCTGGATATCCGGGGCATGGTATAGCCAGGCACCACGGCTTTGTTATAGATGTTAACGAAGGAGCCGGCTGGGTTGGTCAGCAAGTAAAGGTGAAAATTACAGAAGTGAGCCGCACTTTTGCCCGGGCCGATATTGAGGAGGTCCTATCTTGAGTTGACAATTTGTCGTGTTCCATGATAGAATCTTCTTGTTCAATGTCCGCTTGAGAAAGGTTCCTCAAAGCTAAAATAGCTGCCTTTATCAGCGCGACCTTCATACAAGGAGGGAAAAAATTAATGTACGCAATCGTTGAAAGTGGCGGCAAGCAGTATCGTGTGGGTGAAGGAGAGACTTTGGAAGTAGAAAAGTTATCTGCGGACGAAGGTGAAGAGGTAGTTTTTGATAAGATTCTGGCAGTAGATGACGGAAATGGCTTACAAGTAGGCCAACCTTATGTGGAAGGATGCCAGGTCAAAGGCAAGGTATTGAAGCAAGGAAGGTCTCGGAAGTTAACAGTTTTCAAGTATAAGCCCAAAAAGCGCTATCGTCGGAAAATGGGTCACCGTCAGCCTTATACGCAAGTACGCATTGAAAAGATAGCTTGTGATGGTTAAAATTTATGGTACGAGTCATACTGCATAAACGTGAAGATGGCCTGTTAAGCGGTTTTGAAATTGAGGGGCATGCAGCATTTGCCCCCCACGGAGAAGACATAGTTTGTGCAGGAATTTCTATTCTGGCCCAAACAACGGCACTGGGCCTTCAAAAAGTTTTGGAACTGGAACCGGAAATAAAAATTGAAGAAGGTTATCTGAAATGCCATTTTCAGAAACCTTTAACCCGGGAAAAGCAGCGGGAAGCGGCAGTGTTAATGGATACCATGGTGCTGGGAATGGAAGAAACTGCCCGACATTATCCGGGTTATCTGGAAATCAAGTATTCTTAAATATGAGAATTTGCGCTTTCAAATTAAGGCTATATAAAGTCTATTTGAAGCGTTCCGTCTTTATTAATTGGGAGGTGAATAAGATGTTGGCTATGAATTTACAGTTGTTTGCCCAGAAAAAGGGTGTTGGTAGCTCCAAGAACGGAAGGGATAGTAATGCCAAGAGGCTGGGCGTTAAGCGCTATGGCGACCAAATGGTAAGTGCCGGCAGTATTCTGATTCGTCAACGGGGAACCAAATTTTATCCCGGGAAGAATGTAGGCAAAGGCAAGGATGATACCCTTTTTGCCAAAACTGATGGTCGAGTAGTTTTTGAGTACAAGGGTAAAAATAAAAAACAGGTTAGTATCCAACCGGAAGAAGTAACAGTTTAAGCAAAACTCTATCCGGAAGGGTGCTGAATATACTTTTGCAGTATATTGGCTGGCTGGTTTTCTAGCCAGCTTTTATTTTAAATTTAGTATTTTTTTAAGGACCGGGAGAAAAAAATGTTTGTTGATGAAGTTAAAATTGAAGCCACTGGAGGGCGTGGGGGAGACGGTGCTGTTTCCTTCCGCAGGGAGAAGTATGTTCCCCATGGTGGGCCTGATGGAGGCGATGGCGGTGACGGGGGATGTGTTATATTTCGGGCAGATGATTCGTTGCATACTCTCCAGGATTTTAGATACAGAAGTAAATTAAAAGCTCCTGATGGCAGGCCTGGTGGGACTGGCAAGCGCAGCGGAGCTAAAGGTGACGATCTCATCATTCCTGTTCCTGTGGGGACTATAGTCCGCGATAACAGTGGCCAAATAATTGCAGACTTAACTGAAAGTGGTCAGGAAGTAGTTGCTGTGCAAGGCGGTCGAGGGGGAAGGGGTAACCATCGTTTTGCCACTGCCCGACGTCAGGCACCAAAGCTTTATGATAAGGGAGAACCGGGAGAATACCGGAATGTTACTCTGGAATTAAAACTCATAGCAGATGTAGCCATTATAGGGCTTCCTAATGCCGGCAAGTCTATGTTCCTTTCTACAATTTCAGCTGCCCGCCCCCGGGTAGCGAACTATCCTTTCACTACTTTGAATCCTCATTTGGGGGTTGTAACTGCTGGAGAAAGTAGCTTTGTAGCTGTAGACCTTCCTGGTTTAATTGAAGGTGCCCATGAAGGGGTAGGACAGGGGGATCAATTTTTACGGCATGCCGAGCGCAGTTTATTGCTATTGCATCTGGTTGATGTATCTGAGATGGCTCACGTACCTCCTGAAGAAGCTTTGATGCAATTGAGGGAAGAATTGCATATGTATGGGACTACTCTGGCTGGTAAACCCCAGATTATTGTGGCTACAAAAAAAGATCTTCCCGGCGCCAGTGAAAATATGGAAAAGCTTCGCGCCAAGATTAAGGCCCTGAAGTCTGAAGAAGCAATGGAGATTATAGATGATTTATGGAGTATTTCTGCAGCTACGGGAGAAGGCGTAGAAGAATTGGTTTTCTATCTAGCCCACAAGACCACCGAGTTGCGACAGAGTTATAGCTTGCAGGATTCTACCCAGGGTATGGAGAAAGAAGAAAAAGAGGAAGAAAGGCGCTTACGGGAAAAAAGAAGCAAAAAAGCCACTTCCCCTTATACTTCGGAGTTGGTTATAGTTAAAGAAGGAAATGCTTTTCGAGTTAAGGGGCATAAATTAGAAAGCCTGGTGGCTCGTACCGATTTTGACAATCCCGAGGCTTTGCATCGTTTTCATAATGCTTGTCAGCGCCTGGATCTTGATGCAAAACTTAAACAACAAGGAGCACAGGATGGAGATCCCATCCGGATTGGGAATTACGAATTTATTTTTGAAGATGAAGAAGAGGAGTTTTCATGATTCCGGAAAAAGAAACTAAAATAAAGGTTGGGGATCAATACTTTAACCTGGGTATTATGGGTGGGACTTTTGATCCTATTCATATAGGCCATCTGGTTACAGCAGAAGAAGCCTGGCAGCAATATGACCTTGATGTAGTGATGTTCATACCGGCAGGTCTTCCACCTCACAAAAGCAGTGAGCATATTAGTGATTCTGAGCATCGTTACATGATGACCATCCTGGCTGTGATCAATAATCCTCGCTTTCAAGTTTCTCGCTTTGAAATAGATAAACAAACTCCTTCCTATACCATAGATACTATCAGATATTTCTTAAATCTTTACGGGGAAAATACAAATATTTACTTTATAACAGGGACTGATGCGGTTCTGGAGATCCTTACCTGGAAAAACTTTGAGGAATTGCTGGATAGCTGCCATTTTATTGCTGCTTCCCGTCCCGGCTATTCTTTGGAAAAGATTCATAAGACAGTGGGGCTTCATTATCCTGCTATTTTAAACAAGGTTCATTTGCTGGAAAATCCCGCTATGTCAGTTTCCTCTACCTATATTAGGGAGAGGGTTAAAGCGGGCAAAACTATAAAATACCTTACTGACGAAATGGTGGAACATTACATCTATAAATTTGGCCTCTATCAATAACTTGCTTTGGCTTTAGCTTATATTTTCACTTTTGCCTGCCTATTTCTTCAGGAATATATACAGGAATGTATAAATACTTATTGGGTTTTCCATAATAAATGTGTCAGTTGAATAACATGGAGGTGAGCTTTTTTATGGTAAAAACATTTTATGTAGGCAATATTCCATGGTCCACCACGGAAGATGAGCTTCAACAGTTTTTTTCCCGTTATGGGGAGGTTCTTGCTTGCCGGATAATCACCGAGCGAGCTACTGGTAGATCCAAGGGATATGGTTTTGTGGAAGTAAAAGAAGAAGATGCGGAAAGTATTCTCGAGCAGGCTAAAGGCATGGAACTTGAAGGGCGAGAACTAGTAGTAAATGAGGCCAAGCCCAGGGAATAGTAGTAATAAAAGCTTAATTTGCAAGGAACGGCACAGGGAAGACTTCTTCCTTTGCCTTTGCCTTTGCCTTTGCATTTGCTAATAATAAGATCATGTATTCAACTCCTTTCCTGAGCATATGGAGGAGAACGAATTTTAGTGTCGAATTATGCATATAGGGATATAGAGCATAAGTCTATGGGTGGAGGCTTAAACGGGGTGCCCACACGCAAAGCCAAAAATATTTTGAGGGAAAAACTGGACCGTCAACTGTTTCGCCATAGTTTGGGTGTGGCAAGAATGGCCTACCGCTTGGCTGAAAGGAATGGTGCTGACAAGAGAATTGCTTACGAGGCTGGCCTGTGGCATGACTATGGAAAAGTTTATTCGGAACAGGAATTGCGTCAAAAGGCTTCGAGTTTGGGTGTCGAGTTAGATGAAGTTACCAAGCATTCTCCTCAACTGCTGCATGCCCCTGTCGGTGCTGCTTTGTTGCCACATGAAGTGGGGATCGCTGACGAGAACATACTGCAAGCTATAAGACTGCATACTACTGGTGCTCCCGGTATGAATCTATTGGACAAAATAATATACCTGGCTGATGCTGTGGAACCAGGGCGAAATTATCCTGGCGTTCGCAAAAAAAGGCATTTGGTTTTTGAGGACCTGGAAGCGGCTCTTTATCAAGTTGCTGACTCTTCCCTGAGTTTGGTTTTGGAAAGAGGTGGGCTTTTGCATCCAGATACTGTAGCATTGCGAAACGAATTGCTAATAAAATATAATAAATAATTGAGGAGGTGGGGCTGTTTGTCAAATGAAGAGGAAAGTTTTTCCCGGGAGATAGCTTTACTGGCTACTAATCTACTTAATGAAAAGAAGGGGTTGGACCCCGTACTTTTAGAAGTAAGCGAGGTGACATATCTGGCCGATTATTTCCTGATTTGTTCAGGAACTTCAGCGCAGCAGATTCACACTTTGGCAGATCACCTCATGGAAGGTCTTGAAAAAGAAGGATATACTCTATTCAGGCTTGAAGGCTACCGGGAAGGAAGGTGGGTATTACTGGATTATGGCGAACTGGTTGTCCATATCTTTCAACCCGAAGAACGGGAATTTTATAATCTGGAAAGACTCTGGGGGCAGGCTTCCACAGTAAGTCTTAGTGCAGAAAGTTAGTTCTGGCGTTCATTATGACCGGTTGATATGAATATGTTTACAAGTCCTGTACTCCCTCAATTCAGCCAATTATGAAAAGGGGGATGATTTGTACCTTATGAGTAATGATAGGGAATTTGAAAAATCAATATATCAGGAGGCAACTGTTAGTTATTCTCCGGCAAAGGAAAAGTACTTGAGTTTATCTCTGCAAAGTGTTAGAGGTATTTCCAACAGATATGGAAAAAGTATACGAGAAGTGGAGATATCTGCCCTGCATCAGGAAATAGTTCCGGAGCGTTACCAGCGAAATATGGGGACTGTGGGGAGCCATGGACAGGCCAAGCTTCTTACTTCATCAGTGGCGGTGATTGGCCTGGGTGGCCTCGGGGGAATAGTAACTGAACTTTTAGCGCGAATGGGTATAGGCAGGATTATCCTTGTAGATGGAGATACCTATTCGGAAAATAACTTGAATCGCCAGCTAATGGCTGTGGAATCTAACTTGGAAGAAAAGAAAGCACTGGAAACAGCTAAGCGCATTTCTCAAATAAATTCAGCTGTAGAATTGCAAACTCATGCTTCTTTTGTGGGCAGAGAAGAACTTTCCAACATTCTCCGGGGAGTTGAAGTTGCCATTGATTGCCTGGACAATTTACAAACCAGGTTTGCCTTGGAAGATATTTGCCAGCAGGAGAATATCCCGCTTGTTTATGGAGCCATAGCTGGTTATGTAGGACAAATTGCAGTTATTTGGCCTGGCTATCCTCTCCTGGCTTCTATTTACGGTGATAAGGACAATTATTCTGAAAATGGAGACCGAGGGGTAGAAATTTACTGGGGAAACCCGGCTACGACACCTGCCCTGGTGGGAACATGGGAGGTCAATGAAGCGATAAAGTGCTTGCTTGAGCCTGAAAGCATCCAAACTAATGAAATGCTTCATATTGATCTTTCAGCCAATGAAGTAAACCGCATCAAGATCAAATAAAACAAAGAGACGTTTTTTTGTTTATTTTAAAGTTAACATTTTAAAGTGAACTTTCTTGACAAATGGCATTATAATTTCTATAATTATAAAAGCAGTAAAGGTAGATTTCGCCAGACATGAAAATCTATTATGATAAGACCCATGAAGGGAAGTAGTAGGCTGTTAACCTTTTTGCAGAGAGCCGGTGGTTGCTGCAAACCGGCAAAGGATGGCCGAACTCGTCCCGGAGGAGCGGTTGTGAAGCTTTTTAAGTGAGTAGCAGCCGGCGCAAGCCAGCGTTAAAGGCTGAGAGAGGATAAGGAAAGGCTTGGGGCTGTGGCGCAGATGGGAGCGCGCTTCCGTGGCATGGAAGAGGGCGCGGGTTCGAATCCCGCCAGCTCCACCATTACCCTTAATCAAGAAGGGTGGTAACGCGGGTAAAAAGCTCGTCCCTGAATTGGGGCGGGCTTACTTTAGTATTTATGGAGGGATAATTCATGTCAGAATACAAACCGGAAGTAATAGAGCCCAAGTGGCAAAAATACTGGGCAGAGAATGATTTTTACCGCGTGGAAAAGGATGAAACGCGCCCCAAATATTATGTATTAGAGATGTTTCCCTATCCTTCCGGGAAATTGCATATGGGACATATGAGAGTTTATTCCATAGGAGATGTTTTGGCTCGTTTTTCGAGGATGAGAGGATATAATGTTTTACATCCCATGGGGTGGGATGCTTTTGGCTTGCCAGCTGAAAATGCAGCTATTGCTAATAGTGTTAACCCTGCTGACTGGACCCGGCAAAATATTGAGCAGATGAAAAAGCAGCAGGATCAGCTGGGTATCAGTTATGATTGGAGTCGGGAGGTTTCCACCTGTTCGCCTGATTATTACCGCTGGACGCAATGGTTGTTCTTGCTGTTCTATGAAAGGGGGCTTGCTTATCGCCGCAAAGCCACTATCAACTGGTGTAGTCAGTGTCAAACAGTTCTGGCTAATGAGCAGGTAGAGGGTGGTGCTTGCTGGCGATGTGGGGAAGATGTGGAGCCCCGGGAGCTGGAGCAATGGTTCTTAAAGATTACAGAATATGCGGATCGCCTGCTGGATGACCTTGAACTCTTAGACAATTGGCCGGAAAGAGTTAAAATAATGCAGCAAAACTGGATAGGTCGCAGTGAGGGTGCCGAGATAGTATTTCCTTTGAAAGAATTTCCTGGTGAAAATATAAGCACTTTCACCACTCGCCCCGATACGCTTTACGGTGTTACTTACATGGTTCTGGCACCTGAACATCCGCTGGTTCCTCGCCTTGTTGAAGGCACACCAAAGGAAGAAGAGATTATGTCCTTTGTGGATCAGATGAAACGTAAGAGTGAAATAGAAAGGACAGCTGAAGATACTGAAAAGATAGGCCTATTTACCGGTCGTCATGCAGTCAATCCAATTAATGGAGAGGAATTTCCCATTTTGGTAGGTAATTATGTGCTTATGGCTTATGGCACCGGTGCTGTTATGGGGGTCCCTGCCCATGACCAGCGAGATTTTGAGTTTGCAACTAAATATGAACTTCCCATACAGGAGGTAATTATACCTGAAGAGGAAGAAAACAATGGAGAGAGGACAACCATGAAAGAAGCTTACGAGGGGCCTGGGTATATGGTAAACTCAGATTCTTTTGATGGCTTATACTATGAAGAAGGCAAGAAGAAAATCACAGAACATCTGGCTGAGAAAGGTATGGGGAGTTTTCAAACCTCTTATCGCTTGCGAGACTGGTTAATATCCCGCCAGCGTTACTGGGGAGCTCCAATCCCCATCATATATTGTGACCATTGTGGGGTCCTGCCTGTTACTGATGATGATCTGCCGGTTATGCTTCCGGAAGAGGTAGAGTTGTCCGGGGACCGGGTGCCGGCCTTGTCTCAGTATTCATCTTTTGTAAATACCACCTGTCACAAGTGTGGTGGAGAGGCTAAGCGGGAAACTGATACCATGGACACATTTATGTGTTCTTCCTGGTATTTCTTACGATATGCCGATCCCCAAAATTCAAAGAAGCCTTTTTCCAGTGAACTTGCTAATTACTGGATGCCCGTGGACCAGTACATAGGTGGTATTGAGCATGCAGTTTTGCATCTGCTTTACGCCCGCTTTTTTACCAAGGTTCTTCATGATGCCGGGCTCATTGATGCAGAAGAGCCTTTTAAGCGTCTGCTAGCCCAGGGGATGGTTTATAAAGAAGGGGCAAAAATGTCCAAGTCACAGGGCAATGTGGTTACCCCCGATGAAATAGTCAATAAATACGGCGCTGACACCGGCAGGCTTTTTATCCTGTTCGCCTCGCCTCCGGAAAAGGATCTGGATTGGAATGACCAGGGTGTTGAAGGATGTTACCGTTTTCTAAGACGGGTATGGCGGCTTATTGAAGAAAACGGCGATTTTGTCCAACAAAATGAAGCTGAAAGATCACCTGGCAAAGAGGAAAAGGATTTACACCATGTTGTCCACACCACAATAAAAAAAGTTACCGAAGATATTGAAGAAAGGGCTAACTTTAATACTGCTATCAGTGCCATTATGGAGCTGGTTAATTCCATAAACAGTTATCTTAATAAAATAGAGAGCTCCGGGAATACTCCTCATCGTAGCGGGTTAAAGGAAGCTTTGACTAACCTGGTGATTTTGCTTAGTCCCTTTGCCCCGCATCTGGCTGAAGAATGCTGGCGAAAACTGGGTAACGTTGAAAGTGTCCACCTTCTATCCTGGCCGCAGTACGAAGAAGATGCCCTTCAGGTAGATGAAGTTGAAATCGCTGTTCAGGTAAATGGCAAAGTGAGGAGCAGAATTACTGTTCCTGTCCAACTAGCCCAGGAAGAATTGTTGGAAAAGGCCAGGAATGAAGAAAAGGTAAAAGAGCATCTTAATGGCAGGGAAGTGGTGAAGGAAGTAGCAGTTCCCGGCAAACTGGTCAATATTGTGGTGAAATAATAAAAGTGTGCCCATAATAGTCTGCTAAGGAAAGGAGAAAAGTTTAGGCCTTTAATGGAAGCTTTGTTGTGGGAAGCTATCCAGAGCAATATCTTGCCTTTAACCGGGCAATGCAACTTTTCCTGCATATTCTGCAGCCACCGTTTCAATCCGCCGGGGGTGGAGGTTTATGACCTGCCACCCCTTTCAGTAGATAAAGTTCGGGAGCTGGTAGAGTTTTTAGATCCGCTGGCTCCCGTTATTATTGGCGAATCATCTACCCGATTGCGGGAAGGCGAACCTTTTTCTCATCCTCGCATCACGGAAATTTTAAACTTGCTCCGGGACAAATTTCCTCATACACTTATCAAATTAACAACTAATGGAAGTTTGCTTGATAGATCTACCCTTGATTTTTTGCACCATCTGCAACCCCTGGAATTGGTAATTTCCTTAAATAGTATAACTCTCCGCGGTCGCAGTTATCTCATGAATGATAACAATCCTAACAGGCTCAAAGAAGTTATGGAAATGATAGCTGAAGGGGAGATTCCTTTCCACGGAAGTGTGGTCGCCATGCCTCACCTGGTAGGATGGGATGATGTTGCTGAAAGCTGTCTGTTTCTCAGTGGCAAGGGAGCGCAAACTATTCGCCTTTTTCGGCCCGGGTTTACAGCCTACACTCCACCGGAATTGCAGATTGATGAAATATGCCTGCAAGATTGGTCCTCTAAAGTCGCAGAGATCAGTGAAAGTTTAGAGTGTCCACTTTTGCCGGAACCACCGGAAATCAAAGATTTAAATCCTGTGGTGGAAGGAGTTATAAAAGGTTCCCCTGCTTTTTATGCGGGTCTAAAAAGAAGTGATGAAATTAAAGAAGTTGAGGGAACTATTCCCCGCACCAGGGTTGAGGCTTTTAACATGATCTGGGCGGCTGCTAACCCCAGCCTTTTGATTATGAGAGAAGGATGTCAGCAGGAAATTGTCATACCCAAATTCCAGAATGGTTTCTCTGGCATCACCATGCAAAATGATCTTCATCCCCATTCCCTGGATATAGTGGGTCACTACCTGGAGCACCATGATTTCATCCTTCTATTAACCTCTCAGGCAGCGTATCCACTGTGGAAAACAGCAGCAGAGCATTTTCTACGGGGGAAAGTAGAGATAGTAGCTGTGCCTTCCCGTTTTTGGGGTGGAAATATCTGCTGTGCAGGCTTGCTTACAGTAAGCGATATTTACTTAAAATTAACCCAAACCGTAGGAATGTATTCATCGTTGCCGGAAATTGTTTTGCTTCCGCCCCAGGCTTTTAACCGGCAGGGCAGAGATCTTACCGGGCGAAATTACCTTGAGCTCATAGATATATTTGAAAATGATGTAAAATTTGTGGTTTAAAAGAAGTAATCAGGGCCACGTTGTCGAAGTAATTAAATGCATTAAAATATTCCGGTAAGTTGATAATTATTATAATTATTATAATGAAAGGAAAGGCAGAAAGGAGGCCTGTACATGAGCAATGAGAAAAAAGGAGAAAGGGTAGATGAGATTGTAATGAGGATGGGGGAAGGAGCAGAAAGTGTGGACACCACCCGTCTATCTACAGAGGTCGTTAGTATTCTCATCGGTGTTGCTGCTGGCGAAATTCACGGCATTGCTGGCATGAGTGGAGGCATTGTTGGTGGTATTGCTGAAAAGCTAGGACGTAAAGATTTGACCCGTGGGGTTAAGGTTTATCTTCAGGATGACAACCGGGTAAGTGTGGACCTCTTTATTATCGTGGAATACGGGGTGAATATCGTTGAAGTCTCCGACAACTTGATCAAGCACGTGCGGCAAACTATTGAAGCTTCTACGGGGCTTGAAGTAGAGGAGGTGAATGTTCACGTTCAGGGTGTCAATTTGCCTGAGGAAAAAACAGCACGTAAAAATCGCCCGGAGGAAGAAGAGGAAGAGGGTTAAAAAGAGGGGCTAATTGAGCATATCTAATAGAGCATAAATGAAAGTTTTGAGGTTGTGGCAATAATACTTTAAAATGGCAGGTGCGAAAACTTGGGTACACGAGAAAAAATAATAGTAGGAATTTTAGCCGGCTTGTTGCTAGTAGGAGTGGTTTTGCGTTTTTCTGGTGTTTTTTCCAGTATGGAAGGTGTGGCTTTGGAGGAACAGGGCATTTCCGGAAATATAGAAGAGGTGGAAGCGGAGGAGCAAGAAGAAGTGCAAGAAGAAACAATTAAAATCCATGTAGTAGGGGAAGTGGCGAACCCCGGAGTCTATGATCTTTCCGAAGGTGCCATCGTGCAGGATGTGTTGGAAAAGGCAGGAGGAGCAACTGCGGAAGCGGACGATGAAAATATTAATCTGGCACGTCCTCTCATAGATGGAGAACAGGTAGTGGTTCCGGAAAAATTGTCTGAAGAAGAAATAATGGAAGGAAGTGAACCTTCAGCCAGCAGTGATGGGCTGGTGAATATTAATCAAGCTTCGGCGAGTGAGTTGGAATCTTTGAGTGGCATTGGAGAGAAAAGGGCAAGTAGTATTGTGGATTACCGGGAGGAGAATGGCCCTTTCAGAGATGTGGATGAACTCATGGATGTGCCTAATATAGGGTCCGGTATCTTGGAAGGAATAGAAGATGAAATCACTATTTACTGAAATAAAATAATACTAAATTGGCTGTTTCGCTGTTTTTTGTTTTTTTGACAAGATGAAATAGGGTATAATACAATTACCTTAATTCGATATTGGTGTACTTATTTTTAAATTATAGAAAATGGAAGGGAGATTGTAGTGATAAAATGAAAAGGTCTTCTCTCACCTTGTTGGTTGTAGTGCTGGCAGCCATTGTGTTAACTTCTATCGGCACAGGTCTGTATGTAGATCTGCTTTGGTTTATTGATCTTGAGCTGGAAGAAGTTTTTTGGGTTCGTCATTTATCAGAGTGGGGGTTGAGGATAGGTGCTTTCTTGTTTTTTTTCCTCTTTCTCTGGATAAATCTTTTATTTACCCGTCGGCATATTGTTCGAATACCCAGCCTCAATTTAAAATTACGTGAAGAATTATTTGCTAAAGGTTATCTGCGTTTCCTTTCTTATCGCTGGCTGGCTTTTTTCTTCCTGGTAATATCCCTGTTGCTTTCCTTTATTCTTACTCCTTATGCGGGAAACCACTGGATGGAGATGCAGCAATATTTCAATTCCACGGGGTTTGCCCTGGGTGATCCCATTTTTGGCCAGGACGCCTCTTTTTATGTTTTTCAACTTCCCTTTTTACGTTTTGTATATGGTTTCTTGATGATGACCCTGGTGGTTACCCTGTTGGCCCTGGTAGTAATTTACCTGGTAATAACTCCTCCGGAGCAGGTGGGGCGTAAATGGTATATTTTCCCCTTTCCTGGCTTGGGCCATATTTCTTTGATTGCCGGGCTCATCTTTTTGCTTAAAGCATGGGATTACCGTCTACAGATGTGGGAATTACTCACAGATTACGGCGGTTATATGTTTGGAGCGGGCTATACAGATGTGAATATCAATATGAATGTATTATGGGCACTGTTATTCCTGGCCGTGATTATTGGTATTGTGTTTTTGGCCAATATATATGTGCAGAAAACGCAACTGCTTGTGAGTGGGTTTGTAGTTATTATTGCCGTTTCCCTTGTTGGTGGTAGTATTGTGCCCGGGCTGGTTCAGAATTTTTTGGTGCAGCCTTCCCAGTTTAGTTATGAAAAACCATACATAGAGCATAACATTGCCTTTACCCGTTATGCTTACGGGTTGGACCAGTTTGATACGGTGGCCTATCCAGTGGAAGATACTATGACTATGGAGGATGTGGAGGCTAACCCCGGTACTTTTCAAAATGTACGCCTTTGGGATTATCGCCCCATTGAAACTACTTACAACGAAAGGCAAACACTGTGGCCTTACTATCGATTCAGGGATGTGGATATCGATCGCTACGATATAGATGGGGATTACCGTCAGGTTATGTTATCTGCCCGGGAACTGGATCAAGATCGTTTTGGAGAAGATGCCCGCACCTGGGTCAATCAACACCTCCAATATACCCACGGGTACGGAGTAGCAATGTCGCCTGTGAATGAGGTGGATCAGGATGGCTTACCTACTTATTTTATACAAGATCTTCCTCCCTCTACCGTGGAAGGTATTGAGCTGGAAGAGCCCGGAATTTACTATGGCGAACTGACCCGGGAATACGTGTTTACTAATACCAGAATGAGGGAATTTGATCACCCTGATGGTGATCAAACAGCTTATACCACTTATGAGGGCGAGGGAGGAATTCCTCTGGAAAACTGGTTCCGCCGCCTTCTTTTTGCTTTGCGTTTCGGTGATTACCGGATTCTATTTTCGGGGGAACTGGAAGAGGAAAGCCGCCTCAAATTTGACCGCACTGTGCAAGAGCGGGTTAACAAGGTGGCTCCATTTCTGGAGTTTGACCCCGATCCTTATGTAGTTGTAAATGACGGACGTCTCTTTTGGATTCAAGATGCTTACACAGTTAGCGATCGCTTCCCTTATTCGGAACCCTATGGTGGAAAAAATTATATTCGCAATTCAGTTAAAATTGTGGTTGATGCTTACCACGGAGATGTTGACTTGTATATAGCTGATGAAGAAGATCCCATGATTCAGACTTATGACCGAATTTTCCCCGATCTTTTCCAGTCATTGGAAGATATGCCTGAGGGGTTGCGGGATCACATCCGGTATCCGGAGCAGCTATTCTCCACTCAGGCACAAGTTTATCAGCTTTATCATATCACTGATCCGAATGTATTCTATAACCGGGAGGGTATCTGGGAAATACCCATGGAGAAGTACAGGGGTGAAGAGCAGAGAGTTGAACCTTATTACGTTATGCTCCAGTTGCCGGGAGAAACAGAGGAAGAATTTGTGATGATTCAACCCTTTACTCCTGCCCGACGAAACAACATGGTGTCCTGGATGGCAGCAAGATGCGACGGGGAACATTACGGAGAAGTGAAAGTATATCGTTTTCCAAGAGCCGAGGCAATTTATGGTCCTCAGCAAATCGAAAACCGTATAGACCAGAGCCCGGAAATATCTGAATTGTTGGCTTTGTGGGACCAGCGGGGTTCGGAAGTTGTACGGGGCAATTTGCTGGTTTTACCTATTGAAGACTCTATTCTCTATGTGGAACCCATATTTATGAGAGCTGAAGCCGGAGGGCTGCCGGAATTGGCCCGGGTCATCGTTTCTTTTGATGGCTTTGTGGTAATGGCCCCCACTCTGGATGAAGCCCTGGAGCAACTCCTTGATGACAGGGAAGTAGAAGATGAAGAAGAAATAATTTTTGAAGATCCCGAAGAGATTGATGATCTACCTGAGCCTGAGCCTGACATAGATCCCGAACCTGAACCTGAAGAACCGGATATTCCCGAAAGGGAACCGGTGGAGGACCCTGACGCCAGAGCTCTTATTCAAGAAGCTAACGCAGTCTTTGAAGAAGCTCAGCGAAACTTGCGAGATGGAGATTGGGTCGGTTACGGAGAAAAAATAGATGAACTGGAAGAAATCCTTCAAGAGCTGGAAGAGGTAATGCCTTAATAAGGAGGAAGTAAAAGGAAGTAAAACAAATATATCTAATTTGATTGTAAAAGAGGGAGTTAAATGGCAGAAAATGATGAAGTAATAATCTATACTGACGGTGCCTGCTCCGGGAACCCGGGGCCGGGAGGCTGGGCAGCAGTGATTCTGGTTAATGACAAGCAAATTGAGCTTAGTGGCGGAGAATATAAAACTACCAACCAGCGCATGGAAATGACTGCACCTTTAGAAGCACTCCAATCTATCACTACCCCTTCAAGGGTAAAGGTTTTTACTGACAGTGCCTACCTGGTAAATGCTTTTAAACAGGGCTGGATAACTAAATGGATGAAAAACGGTTGGAAAACAGTAAAGGGAGATGCTGTAAAAAACAAAGATCTGTGGGAAAAGCTCTGGGAAATGGGCGAATACCATCAAGTTACCTGGCATAAGGTGAAGGGCCATAGTGATGATGAATTGAATAACAGGTGTGATTATCTGGCAAGGCACGCCATCCCTCAATCGGAAGATTCCGATATATTACCCGGGAAATAATCTATCGCATTTTGCAATAATGAAGTTAGAAAGTGTCGTAAACGAAAAAGACAGCATTTGCTGTCTTTTTCGTTCGAGTGAAACTTTAAAAATGGCATGCCAGTCTTTTTATTCTGGGGGGCGGGCACACTCATTTCCTTCCCCTGCTAATGTTTCCAGTGCATGATCGAGCACCGGAGTTATTACTTCCAGGCATTCCTTTACTGCTTTGGGGCTGCCGGGTAAATTTACAATAAGGGTGTTGCCTCGAATTCCGGCTACACTCCTGGTCAACATGGCACGGGGGGTATAGGCAGCGGTTTCCCTTCGCATGGCTTCGGCCAAGCCTGGAACCTGGCGCTCGATTACGTCCAGGGTGGCTTCCGGGGTGATGTCGCGAGGGGAAAGCCCTGTGCCTCCGGTAGTAAATACAGCATGGCAGCCGGATTCTACCATCTCTACCATAGCTGCAGATAAAGATTCCCGCTCATCGGGGACAATTCTTTGTTCCACAATTTCTCCCAGTGGCTGGATAATTTCAGAAACAGCCGGTGCGCTTCTATCTTCGCGTTCATTTTGCGCACCCTTGTCGCTTGCTGTAACAACTCCAAAACGATATTTAGGGGCAGGTGTTATTTGGTCTCCGGTGGAGATTTCTCCTGCCTGTAGTACTTCCGCAAAAATACCCTCGCGGGGCATGACGCAATCGCCGGCCTGATAGTAAATGGCGCATCGGTCATGACATTCTTTCCCAATCTGGGATACCCGTAAAATTGCCTCTGATCCCGCCCGCAAGTGAGTGCCAATGGGCAATGAAAGTAGATTTATACCTTCCGTGGTCAGGTTTTCGGCGAAATCACCTGGATTTACATCGAATCCCTGATCCTGCATTTTACGTATGCTTTCCATGGCCAGAAGGCTAACTTGCCGGTGAGCGAAACCAGCGTGGGCATCATCTTCCAAGCCCCGGCCTTTTATAAGCTTTCCATTTTCAACGTTTTGTTTTCTTTGCCCTTTATTGGGGCTGGTGCTAACTGCAATTATCTTACCCATATCATTCTTTTCCCCTCCGATAGTGTCCGGAGCGACCTCCTTTCTTTTCTTCTAGTCGTATATTTTGGATGACCATCTCTTTATCGATAGCCTTGCACATATCGTAAATAGTAAGTGCAGCTACACTAACTCCCGTTAGAGCTTCCATTTCTACTCCGGTTTGGCCGGAAAACTTTACTTTGACCGTAATTTCTATTTTGCTTTGATCCTGGTGTAGTTCATCCTTAGAATAATTAAAATCCACCTCAACTGCTGAAACCCCCAGCGGATGAGCCATGGGAATCAGGCGACCGGTTTCTTTCACGCCCATTACTGCCGCCACCTGGGCCACGCCCAGGACATCGCCTTTGCTCATGGTTCCCTCTTTGACCCTCTCCAGAGTGTGGTTAGACATGAGCACTTCGCCGCAAGCTACGGCTTCCCTGGTAGAAGAGTCTTTGGCAGAAACGTCTACCATCCGCGGGCGCCCTGCCGGGTCAAAGTGAGTCAGGCTATCCGGGGAAGTTTCCTCAGTTGAGTCCTCCCTGTGGCCATCGTTTTCAAAACAATAGGAATAAATAAAATTAGCTATTCCTTGCACTTCTTCCATATGAAAAACAGGAAATTCCTGGCCATTTTTCTGCCTGAAAGAATTATCCAGATTTCCCTCTGTAACTACTGCAATAATATTTTCTGCACCGGTAGGTTCTGTTTGTTCCATTTCATTTATAATTTCGATTTTGGGATTATCGCTTTTCTTGTCGCCTTCTACCAGTACCAGATCCACTCCCTGCAGTATTTCTGTGGTTTTTATCATGGATTGACGGTGGTCTTCAGCTTGCCCGGTTATCATAAACTTATGCGGAGTGACAATTCCAGCCATGGTGGCACCTGATTCAATATATTTCCAGGTGTCTTTACCCGGTTTATCCAGGTCAATTTGCTTGCTGTGACCTTTCAGGACGGCTATTTCCAAACCTTTAGCCATTAATTCGGGCACCAGTTTTTCCAATAGGGTTGTTTTTCCCGAATTGGAAGTTGAGGCTATAATATTAATTATGGGGATTTGGTTACTCATGAAATTCCTCCTTGAAACAGAGTGCATTTTCCCGGCATGTTTCTTTCAGCTTCAGCCTCCAGTACGAGACATGTTCCTCATTGCTGCCCGGTCAACACATCCATCATCATTCTCTGTTCCCATCATGTGCTCTTTTGGTTTTCTGGTGATTACATCTTGCATTAATGCTTTTAGCTTTTCAGGGGTTTCCAGGGCTGGCCTCACATTAGCTTCTTCCTGCCAGTAGAGGCATGATTTTAACCTCCCGTCGGCGGTAAGGCGTAGCCGATTGCAGGAAGAGCAAAAATGCTTGCTGATAGAATGAATAAGCCCAATGCTTCCCTTTCCTCCATAAAGAGAAAAGTACTGAGCCGGGCCGGCCCCCCGAGGATTCCCTTTATCAGCTAGTTTATACCCCTCTTTTAGAGCTGTTTTTTTGATATAGTCAAGGGGTAGATAGCGGGAATCATATTCTTTATCATGTTCTCCAATGGGCATGTATTCAATAAAACGTATATTTACGTTTCTTCGGTATGCCAGATCCAAAAAATTCGGAACTTCGTGGTGGTTTAGCCCTTTCATAAGAACTACGTTAAGTTTTAACGGTTCCATGCCTAATTCCAGAGCAGCATCAATGCCGTCCATTACCTGCTGAAGGTCCCCGCCACGAGTGATATGATAATAGCTGTCTGAATCCAGGGTATCCAGGCTAATATTTATCCGGTGCAAGCCTGCATCATGTAATTCCCTGGCATGCCGGGAAAAAAGGATACCATTGGTGGTCATGGAGAGATCGTTAATGCCGGGGATGGATGCAATTTCTCTCACCAGGTAAGTAATGTTTTTGCGCACCAAGGGTTCGCCACCGGTGAGGCGAATCTTGCTGATGCCCATTTCAGCGCCGCATTGGACAACCTGCAGGATTTCTTCGTAGCTAAGGATGTTTTTATGAGGCATACTTTCCACCCCTTCGGGTCCCATGCAGTAGATGCACCGCAGGTTGCACCGATCAGTCACCGATATCCGCAGATAGTCATGCTTTCTCCCGTAATTGTCAATCAATTGTTTCATAGCATCATCATAACCTTTCTTTACCTTGCATTATTTGTGTAAATTACAAATTATGAATTAATTCCTCATGTTAAATAGACAAACAAATTAAACAGACAAGCAAATAGACAAAGATAAAAGCTCATTAAGGATATCTTTTAGTTTCTTACTATTCCAGCTTCTCGCATGCTATAGCCTCCCAACTCTTCTACCTCTTTTTGGAATCCCGGGTTATTGATGATTTCCACCAGGGCTTCCCCTGCTTCTGAATGGTAGAAATCCTCGTTCATAAGCAGGTCATAACGCTCTTCCCGCAGGGGGATAAAATCGAGCTCAAAAGCTTGGGCGGCTGGCAAAATGCCGAGGCCGGCCCGGGCACTGCCTGATGCTACAGAAGCCGCCACATTCAAGTGAGTGTGCTCTTCCCGGCTGTAACCGTATATTTCAGCCGGCGATATACCTGCTTCCTTGAGCAGAAAATCGAACAGGATTCTGGTCCCCGCTCCTTTTTGACGGTTTACGAAGTTTATGTTTTGCCCTGCCAGATCTTTTATATCCTGGAGGTTATCCGGATTACCCGGAGGCACTATCCATCCCTGCATCCGATGAACCAGGGTAATAAGAATTACCCGCCTGCCGGACAAGTAATGTTCCACATAAGGGAGGTTATATTCTCCGCTTTTAGGATCCAGCAGATGGATGCCGGCCAGATGGGCCTGTTCCTTGTCAATGGCGGTAATGCCCCCCATGCTTCCCAGGTGAGAAGCCGACAGGGTATACCCCCTGTGGTGTTCCTTGAGGCGGGTGGCAAGTAAGTCGATTACCAGGTCATGGCTGCCACTGGCCAGCAGGTTATTATAGAGTTCTCGGGCAGGCCGATAGAGTTCAACTTCAACATTTTCGTCCTGTTCGTGTCCTACAGTTTCGGGGGGGATAATTAAAAGCCCGTCTGCGCGCACCAGGGACATGGTTACCCCGGCACCTCTGTGGAGAGGGTTGGCTACAAATTTTTCATTGACAAACCCCACTGCCATGCGCACATGCTCTTCCGTCCCTATTTCCGAAATAACGCGCCGCCCCAGGCTGGCGGTAAGTTTCTCCCGCTGGGGTTCATCTTTTTGGTAGTAGCTGTAAACCAAGGGACGCACGAACCATTCCAGGCTCATATAAGCTGAAACCGGGTAGCCCGGTAGTCCTATAGCCGGTTTTCCGGAAATTTGGCCCAGAATAGTAGGCTTGCCCGGGCGGGTAGCTACTCCGTGCACAAAAACTTCCCCCTCTTCCGCTATGGCCTGGTAAGTGTAGTCCTTGCTTCCTGCCGAAGAACCGGCTATTATGATCACAGCATCAGCCTCTTTCAGTGCACTGGCAGTGCATTCCTTTATTTCCTCCGGGTGGTCGGGGACCGGGGGCAGAATAATAGGTTCTGCTCCCCATTCTTCCAGGTAGGAGCGGATTACAATGCTGTTAAAATCCGGGACCTCTCCTTTATGGCGAGCAGCCTCGGGTGGAATAATTTCCGTGCCCGTAGGCAAGATAGCTATCCGGGGCTTGGCAATTACCGGTATTTCTGCAACTCCTCCTGCCAAAAGGGCTCCCAGGTCGGGAGGACGCAATTCATGATGGGCGGGAACGATAATTTCCCCGGCTACTATGTCTTCCCCCACGGAACGGACGTGCTGCCAGGGAGTGGCCGGAGCCAGTATTTCTACGCTGCCATCTTCCAGCTGGTGGACCTCTTCAATTTTAATTACTGCATCGAAATTTTCCGGAAGAGGTTTGCCTGTGTCCACGTATTGAAAAGATTCTCCTTCGCTGAGGATGAGGGGATTCTGGTCCGAGGCATTAAAAGTATCTTCAGCCCTAACCGCAATTCCATCCATGGCTGCAGCATGATAGCCGGGCATGGAAAGAGCGGCGAATACTGGACGGGAGGTTGTCCGCCCGGCAGCCTCCCTGGTGGAAATAGTTTCTTCCCGCGGCGTCATTTGTATGTTGGTTAGAAATTTATCCCGGGCCTCATGGCGGGGGATATTTTCCAGGTAGATTTTCCGCATCTGCAACCTCCATTTGGTGATGATTTTACTGGGCACCCAATTTTGCCTTTTATTGATTAGTAGTGGTTAATATTGGTTAATACTCTTTAATCCCCTTGTAAATTATTAACCACTTAAATCGCTTGTTTAATCCCACAATTGCACCTCAATTGTTTCTCCCGTTGCCAGCCCCTCTTTTTCAGGAGGGATGACAGTGAAACCATCAGCTTCGGCCAGGGTTCTTAACATCCCGGAACGGCCAAAAACCGGTGCTGCTACTGTAATTCCTTCCTCATCTTTATCCAGTTTAACCCGCACGTAATCGGTACGCCCCGGCTTTGAAGGCACATTCCGGTTTAATTCTGCTTTGATGGTGGCTACCTCTCGGTTGACTTCTAATCCGGAGAGAACCTGCAAGATTGCCTTCCCGAATATAAAAAATATGTTCAGGGCCGATACGGGATGACCCGGAAGACCCATCACCGGTTTGCCGCCGCAGTTTGCCAGCAAGGTAGGCTTGCCGGGTTGAATGGAAATGCCTTCTACCAGTAATCCCGGCTCTCCAAGTTCTTGCAAAGTGCGGGATGTAAAATCCCTGGTTCCCACCGAACTTCCTCCGGAAAGAACCATAAAATCAACTTTATCCAGCATCTTCTGGCTTTCGTTTTGAAATTCTTCGTATGTATCCGGTAGAATGCCGCCGTATATGGCTTTAGCCCCGTATTGTTGTCCCATAAAGGTTAGGGCGGGGGCATTGCTATCTCGAACCTTGCCCGCCTCTAATTCAGAAGTATGGTAGGGAGCCAGTTCATCGCCGCTGGAAAGAATGCCTATTACCGGTTGGCGGTATGCTTTAATGTGGGAGACCCCCATTGAGGCTAACAACCCCAGCTCGGGAGAACGTAAAGTTTGGCCCCTGGAAAGAGCCAGTTGTCCCTTAGCCATGTCTTCGCCCTGGTGAATAACGTTTTGCCCGGGAGCAACCTGGCGGTAAATTTGCACTGTATCGCCGGTAATGTCAGTGTCCTCAATCATGACTACAGCGTCAGATCCGGCAGGCAACATGCCGCCGGTGTGAACCTGATAACAATATCCCGGATCAAGAGAAGGGGCAGCTTGTCCCATGGGGATTTCCCCGCTACACTCCAGAAGGGCGGGAATGCTTTCGCTGGCGCCAAAAGTTTCCTGGGCACTGACCGCGTAACCGTCCACAGTGGAACGGTTGAATCCCGGCAAATCTTCGGGAGAATAAATATCCTCAGCCAGGCACTTTCCCCCGGCTTCCATCAACTCTACCTCCACCGCTTCCAATGGAGAGAATTGCTCGATTATTATTTCTATCACCCGTTCGGGGCTGGTAACTTTCATCAGCTTCATGGTTAACCACCTTTATAAAAGAGGCCGTGCCTCCTGGTGCAGGGCACGGCCTTTAACTCCTAAAAAGTAAAAGAGCCGGCAAATCTCCTTTCCAAGCACGGGAGGCAGGAGGATTTCTCCTCCAGCCCTGGCCTTCCACCATAGCTTGCTAAAAGCTGTAGGTGAAAAGGCTCGGAGCTGCCTATAAATTTAATTGCATCCTAAATTATATCATTTTCCCACTGGATCGCAACCGGTTGAGGCCTTTTTTTGTGTTGAGCTCTCTTTTTTTCCTTCAAAGTAACTATTCAGAGGTGACAGGTAATAATTTATGGTTAATTACTTAGAAAAAGACGTCCATCAAATCACCTGGCATAAGAGTTCACAAGGTTAGGCTTAGGCTCACAGAGTGAGGCTTAGATTCCCTCCTCCCCTGAAGGTTAGACTTAGGCTCCCAGAGTTGGGCTTAGGTTCTCTCCTCCCCTGAAGGTTAGGCTTAGACTCTCCCTCCTCCCCTGGCGGGAGGAGGTTAGGAGGAGGGGGTTTTTACATCCAAGCCACATTCCCCACAATCAAGGAAAAACACACCCCCATCCCGCCTTCCCCCGTCGAGGGGGAAGGGGAAAGATGCCCGTCGAATCAGCTAATTCCCCTTCAGGATAAATGATGTCCATCAAATCACCTGGCATAAGAGTTCACAAAGTTAGACTTAGGAACTCTCCTCCCCTGAGGTTGAGCTTAGGAACCCTCCTCCCCTGAAGGTTAGGCTTAGACTCCCAGAGTTGGGTTTTGGCTCTCTCCTCCACTGAAGGTTAGGCTTAGGTTCTCTCCTCCCCTGGAGGTTAGACTCAGACTCCCAGAGTGAGGCTTAGGTTCTCTCCTCCCCTGGCGGGAGGAGTTGGAGGAGGGGGTTTTTACATCCAAGCCACATTCCCCACAATCAAGGAAAAACACACCCCCATCCCGACCCCGTCGAGGGGGAAGGGGAAAGACGCCCATCCCAACCCCCGTCATAGGGGGAAGGGGAAGACCTCTTAGCCCGTCAAAGGAGAAGGAGAAAAAGTTCATCGCTTTAAGGTTGGGAAGGGGAAAGAAATCCATCGAATCAGCTAATTCTAGAAAAACACACCTCCAATCCGTCCCAACCCCCGTTAGGGGGAAGGAGAAAGAACTCCGTCCCAGTGTCATCGAGATTGCAAAGTAAATTTTGTCTATATTTGTATCTTGAGAAAGGGAAAACGATAGGATTATGTAGAATTAGTTAAAAACACAAGCATTAAAAAGGATTTTCATTTTTATAATATAATAAACATTATGCCGAAGGAGATGATACAGGAATGGAAAAAGTAAAAGGAGTTCCTCTGTCGATTCAGGTGTTGTATGGTATCGGGGTTAGCTATGCCATCGTGGACCAGATTTTTGTGCAGTGGGTTTTGTATTTTTATCTTCCTCCGGCGGATGCGACAGGGTTGTCTCCCATACTTCCAGCCTTTTATATAGCCCTGGCGCTGGTTATAGCCAGGCTGGTTGATATGATAGCCGACCCCCTGGTAGGTTACTGGTCAGATAAAGTAGACTCCCCCTGGGGAAGGAGAATTCCTTTTATTGGGTTGGGAGCAATACCGCTGGCTATTACCACTATTGCTCTATTTTATCCAGTCAGCCCTGCTGAAACAATTACCCCCTTCATTTACCTAGCGGGGATGGGTAGTTTATTTTTTGTATTTTATACTATAGTAGGAGCTCCTTATAACGCTCTCATACCGGAGCTAGCTCAAAACATGGAAGATCGATTGAATCTGGCTACCTGGCAGTCCGTATTCCGGTTATTGTACACCGCCATTGCCATGATTGCTCCTGGCGCTCTTATCGCTGCTTTTAGCGGAGGAGAGCAGGGGATAAGGTACATGGTCATGCTTATGAGCGGAATTGTGGTCTTGGGGCTTATGATCACTACTTTTACGGTGAAGGAGCGCAAATATTCCGGGGGCAAGAAGAGCGACACTCCCCTGATGGAGTCTTTGAAATCTTTAAAGGGTAACCGGAATTTGTGGCTTTATTTCATCGGCTTTTTGTTCTTCTTTTTGGGATTCAATATCTTGCGTTCTTCGGTGAACTATTATGTGGTAGAAATCATGGGCTATGGCGAATTTTATATTACCATTGCTTCCGCCCTGCTCTTTGGCAGTGCTGCTATTTTCTTTTATCCGATTAACCGCCTTTGCAAAAGAATCGGCTACCGCAAGCCCATGTTATGGTCTTTGATGTTGCTCATTGGTTTTTGCGTGGTCCTGTTCAATGTGGGCAGGGCGCTGCCTGATGATGCAGGCTTTGTGGCTTTCTTGCTCACAGGTATTCCCATTTCCGGGGCAGCTTTCATCTTCCCGCCGGCTATGCTTAGCGAGATCAGCGCTGTAAATACTATCAAACGCGGTGAAAATATAGAAGGCATGATGTTTGGTATCCAGGGGTTCTTTTTAAAGCTGGCTTTTATGCTTGCCATTGCCATTTTGCCCATTGTGCTGGTCATGGGGGGCGAAGTTCCCCTGGCTGAGAGCATCGTGGCTGATCCGGAAGGCGTGGAACAGACGGGGGTTTATGCAACCACAATAGTTGCCATGATTTCTTTTGCAATTTCGTTGTTGTTTTACTATTTCTATAAAGAAGAAAGAGCCGAAGATTTTGAATAATAGACAGGTGTTTTGCAAAAGCACCCTATTTCTGAATAAAGCGAGATATCAATATTAGTGCAGGTGGTGTTATGTTCAGGTCATTTGATTTTTACCGGACCCCAAGTATTAGCTTTGGGGCTGGTATGCTTAACAACCTGGGAAATATAGCTGCTTTTAGAAGCAGGCAAGCCCTGCTAATCACTGGGGAGTCATCTTTGCATGCTTCCGGTCTATATGAGCGTATAGCTGAATCCTTGGAGGAAGCAGGGGTTAAGTTTATTCAAGTCCCTGTTTCGGGGGAACCTTCTCCTCACCTGATTGATGAGATTGTGGGAAAAAACTTTCTCGGTGACCCTGAGCGTTCCCAAAGAGGTAATCCGGGGGTAGTTATATCCGTAGGCGGAGGCAGCGTAATTGATTCGGGCAAAGCGATTGCTGCCATGGCTTGCAAGCCCGAGGAAACAGTGCAGGAATATTTGGATGGTGTGGGAAGCAAGCCCCCGGACGGGGAGAAACTCCCATTTATTGCAATTCCCACTACGGCAGGAACCGGTAGTGAAGCAACTAAAAATGCCGTGTTGAGCAAAGTAGGAGAGGGTGGCTTCAAGAAATCATTGCGCCACAACAACTTTGTCCCTGATGTGGCTCTTGTTGATCCCGAGTTGAGCAAAAATTGCCCGCCGGAACTAACACGCACCTGTGGGATGGATGCATTTTCACAACTGCTGGAATCATACGTTTCTACCGGGGCTACCCCCTTTACCGACAGTTTGGGGCTGGATGCATTGCAAAAAGCCATTATTTATTTGCCCCGAGCTTATAACTATGGGGCCGGTGATACAAAAGCCCGTGAGGGCATGGCCTATGCGGCTTTAATTTCAGGTATAACCCTTGCTAACGCTGGCCTGGGAGTAATTCACGGTTTGGCAAGTGAGCTGGGCGCCATAATCAATATCCCTCATGGCATAGCTTGCGGAGCATTGATGGCCCCGGCCCACCGGGTTACCATTGACCGGCTGGTAGAGACTGCCCCGGAAAAAGAAGATAGCCAGCGGGCGCTGGAAAAATACGCCCGGGTGGGAAGGTTGTACAAATTTGCCCAAGAAGATTCTTTCTCTTTGCCGGAAAGTGATGTGGAATCGGCGGAGATAATCGACGATGCTTACCGGGTGGTGGAGATGCTGGAAAAATGGTGTGTGGAAATGAGTGTTCCCGGCCTCGGCGATTACGGATTTACGGAATCACACTGGCAAAAAGTACTCGCAAAAGACCCTAACAAAAACAACCCGGTTAAACTCAACACCGAGGACATAGACTTCATCTTAGAAGCAGCATATATAGGCTAAAGGCAAAGAGAATGCGCTGTGAAAGGGGAGAATGTTTTTGGAAAGTAAGGGAAAGCAAAAAGCCGCTCCGAGAGCGAAAAAAAAGATTTTGACTACCGAACGGCTAATCGTAGGTATAGTTTTGCTTGCTGCCCTTGGGCTGGTGGGTAGCTATGTTTATACCTTGGGAGTAATAAATTACGCCTGGCCATATCCCGAACAACTGCGTTTCATGTATAACTTGGTTACGGGAGCGCCTTCTCCTCACTATTCCCTGGAAGAAGACGAAACCATTGTCTACCTCACCTGGATTGACGATCCTTCTCAAACCATGACGGTTCAATGGGTGTCCAGGGACGATACGGAAGATAGCCTCCGTTATCGCGAAACCGGGGAAGAAGAATGGTCCGCCCGCCAAGCAGAGTCTGTCCACGAGATGGTGGGTGCCGAAGGAAAGTACGTCCACTGGATTACCCTTGATGACCTGGACCCGGATACACAATACGAATTTGAGCTGGAGGAAGATCCCCAGACTCACCTGTTTAGGACCATGCCTGATGAGCTGGATGCAGAAGAAGAATTCAAGGTTGCTTTTGCCGGTGATAGCCGGGAATTTCCCTACTGGTTTGAAGAAATTACGGCTAACATAGGTGAGTACAACCCCCATCTTTTGGTGGGTAAAGGTGATTACGTGGCTTGTGAGGGCATTCCGAGCTCCCGAAATACTGCCAAATGGCTGTATTTTCTGAAGACCCTCGAAGACAGCCTTGTTAATGAAGCCGGAGAGATAATCCCCTATGTCTTGGCCATGGGCAATCATGAGGTAGATCCCGGATATCCCCCGGAAGAAGGCGACGATCCTAATGAACCGGAGGAGGCAGAGTACATGCATAACTTGTTCAAGTCTCCCCTGAACATGCCTCCGGAAGATGTGTTCTACGGCAGCCTGGAATTTGGCGACTATCTACAATTGCTGGTTATGGACAGCATGCACACTGCTCCGGTAACCGGTTCCCAAGCCCAATGGTTGGAAGAAACTATTGATGATAATTACGAACATATTATTCCCGTTTTTCACAGTGCGGTTTTCCCCACCAATAAAGACTTTTATGATGAATGGAAGGAAGATATTCGTCAAATGTGGCTTCCTTCCTTTTATGAAAACGGGGTGAGAGTGGTGATGGAAGCTTGTGATCATACTTATAAACAGACGATCCCCCTGGAATTTGCTTCTGAATTGCCCGCCGGTCTCCCTGATGAGGAAGAATATCTTCAACTTCCCGATGGATATCTATATGAAGGTAAAGACGGTATGGTATTCTTTGGCGATGGAGGCTGGGGAGTAGGTATCAGGGAAGTTTATAATCCAGCGACAACCTGGTATTTGGAGGAAGCTATTGGCTGGCGTTTAACCGAGGGCATTGAAACCCGAGACGGGGAGCAAATTACCGCCCCGGAACATACTGATGACGGCAAGCGCCTGGAAAATGTTGAAGATGCCCGCCACTTTTTTGGAGTAGAGCTGCAAGGTGAAAAAGTAACCGTCAAGTCCATTAATTACGAAGGAGAAGTCTTTCGGGAAAGTATCTATGAAGAACAGTGGCAGAGTGAAAAGTAGTAAGAACATACTGGGTGAGAATACAATAACCTCGCCGGTGCATGTCAGCCATTATCTTACCCTGCACCGGCGAGATTCTATTACTGGACATGAAATATATGAAAAATATATTTTAAATATGCTGGCGGCTTTATCTGGGGATGAGGCGGGTAATCTGGTGGTTGACAACCCCGTCCCCTTGCACTACCTCCATACCTATTAACATATTGCGCCCTCCTATTTCAGCAACTTCGTAATTTAATTCAAATTCTTCGGCATAGGGATAGCGTACTTCAAAAATGGTAGCGTTTACAGTTTCGCTACCCAGGTTCCTGCTTGTGGTTTTTTGACTGGAAAAGTTCCAATCAGTCCATGATAGATCCGGTTCTACCGTGAAAAGTGAAAGGTTTAAGAACACCAATCCATACATTTGCGGAAAATCCAAAGTTTCTCCATCAACCTTGGCTTTTATAACTTCATTTTCCTTAGTAATCCATACTTCTGCACTATCATCCGGAGCAGTAAAAGTAACTCGCTGGGTAGATTCACCGTCTACTGTTTCCTCGCCCAGAAAGGTAAAACTGGTGGCTTCTTTCTCTCCGTTAGTAGTAGTGGTAATTTCAATTTCTTTGAAACTTGTGCCAAAGTCCACTAAACTGTCAAATACGCGAAATTCATCTTCGCTTTTGACATCTGTTTCATCAACCACTCCTTCTCCGTTTTCGCCACCTACCTCTAAACCCTCCATCCCTTCCTCCAGTTCTGTGGCTACCTCCTTGGTGCCGGTGATGGTATCTCTAATGCCATCTACCAGGCCATTTTGAAACAACCCGCAACCGCTAAGCAACATCAAAAAACATAAAATGGTAATCAACAGGCAGATTCCGCGGCATTTTTTCAAATCTCTCCCCCCTTTTTTATAGCATTAGCAAGCGCCGGGCAGGCAACTTAAAAAAAGATGCCGTTAATTATACGGCGTGAAGGAATTATCCCTTTGCTTTTTATTGCCTGCCTTCTTGCTAAAACAAAAAAACCATTTACTCGCTGGAAATTTTTTCTTCTTTGATGTTTTCTACAACCGGAGGTACCGGGGGAACTTCTGCCGTTGATTCTTGCATATTTATCACCTGTGTGCCCGCCCAGCTGTCTCCGATACGTAGCCCGTGAGGATCATTTATTACTTTCATAAGTTCTACAATAACTATTATTAGGGAGAGAATGGGAGCAATGATCCAACCAATTATAGGTATGATCATGATTAAAATGGGGATAGCGAAAATAGCATTTCTCCTGACGGAAGCCATGTAGTCGGCCAGGTTGCCTTCGCTGGTCATAACCTGTAGTTTCATAACTTTTTTCCCCAGGCTTTGGCCCTCAAATAAGCCGTCTTTTAGCAACATGTAAGCACCACCAATAATAGGCCCAATAAAGGGAATGAAGCCTACTACCGCGGAAAGTGCTCCGTCAATAAAAACAGCCAGAATCCTGGTAAAAAGATCTACTTTAGGATAATCTTCCACTGTAAACCCTCCTTTCAGTAAGTTAAAAAAGTTTTTCTTTTTTACACTTGCCTCCTTTCTTGTTTATTTTCTGCAAAAACGCTTCCTTAATTCCACAATCCCACTAAAGTCCAACTTTTTTTTGCCTTGTTCCTGCCCTTAATTGACAGATTTGGTTCAGGGCTTTGTATTATATTCTATAGCAAACAAGGAGTGGTATCTATCATACGAAAGTTTGATTTTATTAATTAAGAAAGATTGAATTATTAATTAAAAGTGCCGCTATATTTCCCGTAAAGGCGGATTCAATAGCAAAGGCAATTATTTACTTCATTACTTTGCATGAAAAATAAACAAAAAAAATAGTAAATTGTGGCACAATAAAAAAAATTTGACCAATCTTGGGAGGTTTAGTAATATACTATTATAGGTACTTATTAGCACATGGGGCTTCTATAAATTAACAACTACAAAAATTGTCGCCTGGCTATACCAATGCACTCCGCAAAGGAAGGTGTTAAATGCCTCATAAAAGGAGTTGTTAATTGAGGTCATGAGCCAGGAAGATAATTACCTCTATCTTTCTTCAAACAGGAGAAGTTCTGGCTTTTTGGATACCAAGGTACATTGCCCACCTCCCGTTGCTAACCTGGTTACTCGTCAGAGGCTTGTGGAGAAGCTTGATGTGGGGTTGTTCCGCAAGCTAACTTTGGTTATTGCTCCAGCAGGTTACGGGAAGTCGACTGCGGTTGCTGGTTGGGTTTTGGGGAGGAAAACCCCTGTGGCCTGGCTGGCCCTGGACCAGGAAGATAACGAATTGGTTAGGTTTTGGAGCTATTTTTTTTACTCCTTTAAAAATATCCATCATACTCTGGAAAAGCAAAGCAAAGAATATTTGCTCTCTTCTGGTCCTCTTCATATCCAAAAAGTATTAAACATGTTTATTAACGAATTCAACCGGTATAGTGAAGAAACAGCCATCGTCCTGGATGACTTTCATATCATTGAAAACCAAAGTGTATGGGATTCGTTCAAATACCTGGTTGACCATTTGCCTCCACAACTTCATATATACCTGGTGGGAAGATCGTTTCCTCTTTTCCTTCCTCTTTCCTCTTTGCGGGCAAAAGGTGAATTGCAGGAAATCACTACTGCAGATCTACGCTTTAACCCGGAGGAATCAGAAGTATTTTTTAAAAAAACCCTGGATTTTAAATTATCCCGCCAGGAAATTTCTTCTGTGAACCAGCATTTGGAAGGATGGGTGGCTGGAATGCAGATGGTTTCACATTTGGTGAGCAATTCTACTGATAAAAACCGTTTTTTCTACCGCTTCCAGGGCGATCAACGCCACATAACCGAGTATTTTTCCGAAGAAATTTTGAGCCACCTGCCTGAGTCAGTAAGGAATTTTTTATTGCAAACCTCCGTTTTGCCCAGAATGACAGGGTTATTGTGTGATTATCTAACCTCCTCGGATAACGGTCAGGAAATGTTGGAATGGTTGGAAGAATTGAACCTGTTTCTATTCCCCCTTGATGAACAGCGACGCTGGTATCGTTATCATCAACTTTTCGCAGAAGTGCTTCAGGGTATTTTGCGCAATAATGACCCCAGCCTTTTTCAGCAAATGCATCAAAGAGCGGGGGAGTGGTTTTACAGCCAGGGTCTTACTACTGAAGCTGTAAATCATGCCCTGGAGGCAGGTGACTATGAAGCGGCGGCAGAGTGGATTGAAAAAGCTGCGGCGGGAACAATTAAAAGTGGTGAATTGTCTACCCTTGTCCACTGGGTTTATTCACTTCCCAAAATAATGCTCTACCGCCGTCCCCTAATCTGGCTTTACTACATCTGGTCCTTAATAATAACCGGTGACATCGATGAAGCCGAATCTTCCTGTCTTGAGATAAAAGAGTTTGTTGAAGATGTTCACCGGCGGTCTTTTATAAATGAGGCTACCTCTCTTGATTTTGTCAAAAGCGAGATTGATATATTACAAAGTTGTGTTGCAGTTTATCGGGGAGACCCCAATGCCCACGAAATATATGTTAGCGCCATTGACAATATTCAAGAAAATAGTTTGGCTAAGAAAGGGTTAATTGCCTTCAATATTTGTAGTGCCAGCCTTTTACAGTCTTATGCAGGCATGCACGGCAAATTGCAGTACGCAGATTACTTTTTTAGTGCTACAGAACCTCAGGTTAGAAAAATGAGGGAAAAATTAAAGAACCCTGGTTCTTTTTCATTTGGTTATACTGTTTTAAGTGAAATTAGGTATGAACAAAATAGGCTGGAAGCAGCCTCTGAATATATAAATACTACCTTTAAGCTGACCAGGAATCTGGAAGATCTGGGAGTAGTGGTTCCTGCTTATATTTTGCTCTCCAAAATTGAAATGGCTCGAGGGCGGTTTGATGCCGCAGTAGAAATTTGGGATAGGCTGGAGAAGAAAATTGAAAGTATCAACTTGTGGTATTGGGTGATGGTGTTCTATGCTCACAAAGCCCGCATAGCCATAAGCAGAGGTGATCATGAAGAAGTTAGCAAATGGATTAAGATCTGTGGATTATCACCTCAGGACGATATCAACTTTTTGCAACATTACCAGTATACTACTCTCATAAGGGCGTTAGTTTATATGAAACGTTTTCCCGAAGCTATGCTCCTTGCTGAGAGGATGGGCGTCCTGGTGGACGAGGAGGGAGGCATTGGACAACAAATTGAAGGTGCTATTTTGCAAGCTCTTTGTTGCCAATCCTTGAATCTTACCAGCCAGGCTATTTTATACCTGGAAAAGGCCTTAATTTACGGACTGGAAGAAGGCTATTGCCGTATATTTCTTGACGAGGGAACTCCATTATTGAACCTATTGAAGCTGTATAAAATTAAGCAACTTCAACTTTCCCCGGATGAGCGTCGCCAGGATTTGCTCCCCTATGTGGAAAGATTGGAAGGCGCTATTTCCGCTGAAAACAATTTGGCTCCGGAAAAGAAACATAACCAATGTAGCGAAATGATTAACTCCCTAACCAGACGGGAAAAAGATGTCCTCAGGTTGGTTGCGGAAGGCCATTCCAACCAGGACATAGCAGAATTGCTTTTTATTAGCGTATTTACGGTAAAGTCCCATATACATAGTATCTGCCGCAAGTTAAATGTAAGCAGCAGAAGCAAAGCCATAGTGCTGGTAAAAGAACTAAATATTTTAAAATAAACCAGCAAAGGGCAGGCAGGGGGACGGGAGGCTGTGTGATAAATTGCCTAATAAGCAAAATAAAAGTCAGAAAGGAATGAGGTGGAAGTGAGTCGGCGCAAGCCTAAAGTGAGTGGTTGCCATAGTCGACGAAGAGCAGGCCGGAGCGGACCGCCCGGCAGGACGCCGGGCGCCGCGAGCTGTCAGGACGACAGATTGAGCGGGAAGTCCGCTCCAGGCCGTGGCGATGAGTCGTATCTATGACCTACGAACGATCGAAGCTAAGCCGACCACTTCCACCCATTCCTATATCTATTATTTATCACACAGCCTGCCGGTTCTGTTGCCTGGTTGAAGAGGGCAACTTTTTGTTGTCAATTGACTTATTTTTGATTTAACATTTAGGTATGGCATTAAATATAGCAACAGAGTTGGTATGGGAATATTTTGTTGTTTTTATTTTAGCAGCCACTCCTTGGATAGAGATTCTGGTAGTTATACCCATGGCTGTAGCATATGGCCTGCATCCTTTAGGAGTTTCCCTGATTGCCTTTACAGGAAATGTTTTGCCAGTTTTGGGAATAGCTCTGGCCTATCGAAAGTGGTTAGCCTGGCGTAATAGAAAAAAGGAAAATCCTAATTCCCATTCTTTTGCCCATGAAAGCAACCACGATTTTGCTTATTCCGAGGGGGATACAGATTCTACTTCCAAAGGAAAGAGTCGTGCCCGAAATTTATTTAACCGGTATGGCCTTCCTGGTCTTGCTTTGCTGGGGCCTTTATTAACTGGCATTTACCCTGCGCTGTTGATGGCTTTAGCCTTAAAAAACTCTTTCCGGCATATTGCTTTTTGGATGACAGTTAGCCTTGCATTATGGGCTGCTGGCTTGGGTATTGCGTCATTTTATGGTTTGAGCCTGATTGGGTGGTTGGAATAAGCAGGCAGAAGAACCGTCCCCTTGCCTGGGTGTTCCAAATTTATGAAAAATATGCTAATATATTTATATTAGACGGAGCAAAAGATGGAGAAAAATAGATGACCAACCGCCCCCTGGTAGTTTTGACCCTTGCTTATGTGGCTGGCATACTGGTAGCCAGATTGTTGATGGAAGATACTTTTCTGGCTTATTTGCTGTTTTCAGCCCTGGTGGTTGCAGGGGTTGGGGCCTGGTTGTGGCGGTTGGTTTCGGTTATGAGTTTTATGGCGGCAGTACTGCTGGCGGTTTTTGCCAGTGGTGGTGCCGCTTTTTGGTTTGCCAGCTCTGCATCAGAGGGAGACCTGGTGCGATATGCAGGGGAAGAAGCAAAGCTAACGGGGACGGTGGTAGAGGAACCCCAATACGGGGAAGATTACGTTTCTTACCGCTTGCGGGTGGAAACAGTGGATGTAGGCAATGGGCAGGAGTATGCCCGGGGGAAGGTTCAGGTTCGGGTTTATCACTACAACCGGTGGGCCGAGGGCGAAGACGGGGCAGGGGCTGAAGGAGATGAAACAAGTGAGGGTGGCACTCTGCGGGGTGGCGATAAAGGCCACTGGTACGGTGAGCGTCTGCTGCTGGAAGGGGAGCTAGTAGAACCCCGGGGGCAGAGAAATCCCGGCGGGTTTGATTATCGTTTTTACCTTCGTACCCAGGGAGTGAGTGCTCTCATGTATTTGCAATCTCATGAGGTGAATTCCCTGGGAGAGGGAGATGTTAACTGGCTGGCATCTTCTGCTTTTTCCCTGCGGTCTCGCATGGTGGAAAGCATTGAAAAAAGTTTGCCCTCACCCCATGGTGAACTTCTTTCCGCAATTCTTTTTGGACAGCGGGATTATCTTCCCCAGGAGGTTCAAAATAACTTCCAGCGGGCGGGGGTCGGTCACTTAATGGCCGTTTCGGGTCTCCATGTGGGGCTGGTAGCCGCCATGATCTTGGGATTGTGGAAGGTTTTGCGCTTGCGCGGCGCTGCCTCCATCATCCTGGCCGTGGTTTTGATTTTCGGATACGCTTACCTTACGGGAATGCGCCCGGCAGCTCTGCGAGCAGCACTTATGCTGTCTATGGGGCTGGTAGCCCTGCTCCTTGGCCGCCAGAAAGATTTCCCCTCGGCTATCTCTGCCGCCGGTCTGGTAACTCTTATCTACAACCCTCTGCTCCTTTTCACGGTGGGCTTCCAGCTTTCTTATGCGGCTACGCTGTCCATCTTTTACGTATATCCATTCCTGGAGAAGGAACTTTTGCTTCGTTTTCCCAATTATCTGCGGCAACTGGTGGCAGTAACTGTTGCTGCTCAAATAGGAGTCCTTCCCCTTACCGCCCATTATTTTGGCAGCTTGCCGATTATGGGCCTTATATTCAATATCATGCTTCTGCCCATTATTACATTTATAGTTGGCCTGGGGTTGGTAGGCTGCCTCCTCTATTTGGTGTCTCCCTTGCTGGCTTCAATTTTACACATAGCAAATTTCCCTTTGCTGAGCTACGTAATAGGGGTTTCTTCCCTGGCAGAAGTCCCGTGGGTGCATCTGGATGTTGCATCGCCGGGCCTGGCCGGTCTAGTTGCTTATTTTGGGATTCTTGTCCTGGGCATGGTTGCATATTATCGATATCGAGGCTCACCGGGTTCACAGGAGGATACGAATTTGCGAGATGAAGCTTCACAAGTTTATGATGAAGTTTCACCAGTACATAATGAAGCTTCATCAGTTCATATTGAAGTTTCCCCACTTCATAAATTGAAGGGTTATCTTGGGGGGAATTTAAGAGGAAAAGCTGTTATTGCCGCTCTGTTAGTGGCAATTTTGTTAGTGTGGTCGGGTTTTGGGGGAAATTTACGGCCTCAGATGAATGTTTACTTCATTGATGTGGGGCAGGGCGCTGCAGCTTACCTGGAAACGGGATGCGGTTTTAATATGATGGTGGATGCAGGTGGTGAGCTACCATTTCAGGAGCCAGAGGAAATGGGCGGTGTTGGTGAAAATATTGTGGTGCCATTTTTGCAGCACAAAGGAGTCAGCGAGCTGGACCTGGTAGTTATTTCCCATCCCCATGAAGATCACTTCGCCGGGATGCTTGCCGTAATGGAGCATATTCCCATCGAGTTGCTGATGATCTCCCCGGTTCCCGGCGAAACCCGGTTGTATGAAGACATGTTGGAGGACGCCCGCACCCGGGAAATACCTGTCCTAGAAGCCAGGGCAGGAGATTCCTTTTCGTTGGGAAGGCATGCGTCCATGGAAGTTATCCTCCCTCCTGCTGACGCTCTTTACAAAGGCACAAATTGCGATTTGAACAATAACTCCATAGTTAATCGCATCACCTTTGGAGATATAGACTTTCTCTTTACCGGCGATATTGAAGAAGAAGCGGCAAGTGATTTGCTCCGCCGACAGGTGGACATCTCTGCCGATGTGCTTCTTATCCCCCATCATGGTGGGTATTTTGAATCGGTAACTCCTTTTCTGGAAGCAGTATCTCCCCACCTGGCTGTTCTTCAGGTAGGCAGAAACCCCTTTGGCCATCCACATCCGGCCATCATTGATGCGCTTTCTGACGAGGGAATTAATACCCTGCGCAACGATAAACACGGCGCGGTTATTATTCATACCGACGGCACTGAACTTTGGCTGGAAACCATGCAAGAAGCGGGCTGATTCTCCACTCATTTACTCATTTAATTATCTTAATGCAACATACAATTTCCTTCTAAAATACAACTTCCTTCTAAATAAGAATAATAAATAGGAATAATAATATTATTATTGTCCTAGTATTGTCCTATTATTATTCTATTATCATTTCAAATGTTTTTTTTGCTTTTCCCGGGAAATACTAAATAGGGTCATTCTTTTTTGTTTTTTTAGGTGATAATTTTTCTCCAAATTTTTCTCCAATAAGAGAATTAAATAAGTGAATTAAAGAGGTGAATTAGAGAAGTGAATTAAATTAACTTTTAACCTTTTATTCCGAGAGCGAGAATCTCATAAATTCCAAAAAGGAGGTACCTAAAAAATGCAGGTTTTAATGTTATCCTGGGAGTATCCCCCCTTTTCCGTAGGCGGACTGGCTCAGCATGTTTATGAACTGTCCCGAGCCATGGTTAAGGAGGGGGCGCATGTGGAAGTTATTACTACCGCAACGTCGCCTCCCTATGAGGAACTGATAGACGGGGTAGTTGTCCACCGGGTGGTTCCCTATCCCGGGCGGGAATTGAACTTTATTTCCTGGGTTCAACTTCTTAACATGGCCATGATGGAGAAAGGCGTTTCACTTCTAAATCAGGCTGGTGAATTTGATATAATCCATGGCCATGACTGGCTGGTAACCCATGCTTGCCAAGCTTTAAAGCGCATCTTCCATATTCCTTTACTTGCTACCATTCATGCTACCGAGTACGGGCGAAATGGTGGTCTATTCTCTGAGGAGCAGAAATACATCGGGGCAGTGGAGTGGCAGTTGGCTTATGAATCGTGGAAGACTATTTGCTGCAGCAAATTCATGGAAGAAGAACTGGTTGCAGTTTTTGATCTGCCCCGGGACAAAATAGAGGTAGTGCCCAACGGGATTAGCCCCGAATCATTTAAGGTTTCCAGCCCGGAACTATCTTCCCGGGAACGCTTTGCATCTCCTGACGAGGAGATAGTTTGTTTTGTAGGCCGCCTGGTTCAGGAAAAAGGAGTTCAGACTTTGCTCAATGCCGTGCCCATTATTAGGGAGCAATTCCCCCGGGTTAAATTCGTCATAGCAGGAAGAGGGCCGTATGAGGAGGAACTGCAACGCCAGGTTGTAAACCAGGGCCTGGAACCTCATGTGATCTTCACCGGTTATATTGAGGACCATCTTCGCAACCAACTTTATTATTGGTCTTCAGTGGCAGCCTTCCCCAGCCTTTATGAACCCTTTGGCCTGGTGGCGTTAGAAGCCATGGCTGCTGAAACTCCTGTAGTTGTTGGAGATAGCGGCGGCTTTCGAGAAACCATAAAGCACGGCATAAATGGTTTGAAGTCTGTTCCCGGTGATGCTGTCAGCCTTGCCGAGCAGATTTGTACTCTCCTTGAATCGCGGGAGCTGCGAAATAAAATCAAAAAAGATGCCCTTCAGGATTTGCATGATAATTATACCTGGCGCAGCATTGCCCGCAAAACTATGAATATTTACCGAGATATAACCAACTCGGAAGAAGCTTTCATCTGGAAGAAGCAGAAGGGAGTCCCCATCCTGGAAGAAAAACCTTCTGTGTTGCCCGCAAGGGCTATGCCCCCGTTGGAAAACAAAAGCAAACATAAAACAATAACATAAAGCGATAACATGCAACATTAGCATGAAACAATCACATAAAGCAATAACATAAAACAATCTAGTTAGGAGTGATAACTTGAAGGCAATAGTTATGGCCGGGGGGAGTGGCTCCCGTTTGCGCCCTCTTACCTGCGGGCTACCCAAACCCATGGTCCCGGTGATGAACAGGCCATTAATGGAATATTCCCTTGATCTCCTCAACTTTCACGGCTTGCGAGAGGTGGCAGCCACCTTGCAGTACCTCCCTGAAAAGATCAGACAGCAACTGGGAGATGGCAGCCGTTTTGGGCTGCATTTACAGTATTATGTAGAGGAAGAACCTCTTGGCACTGCCGGCAGTGTAAAAAATGCTGCCGACTTTCTGGATGAGACTTTCATAGTTATTAGTGGGGATGCGCTGACTGATTTTGACCTGACCCATGCCTTGGAGTTTCACCGTCAGAAGGGAGCCATGGCTACTTTGGTCCTAACCAGGGTGGACAATCCTCTGGAATACGGCATTGTTATCACAGATGATGATGGGCGAATTACCAGGTTTGTAGAAAAGCCTGGTTGGGGAGAAGTTTTCAGTGATACAGTTAACACCGGTATTTATATTCTGGAACCGGAAGTTTTGGAAATGGTGGAAACAGGGAAACCATTTGACTTTAGCAAGGATCTGTTTCCATTATTATTGAAGCACGGTTATCCCATTTTGGGAGTAGTTATGCCCGGTTACTGGTGTGATATTGGCAATATGGAGCAGTACTGCCAGGCCCACCGCGATATTATGGAAGGCAGGGTGGATATAAGATTAAACGCTGCGGAAACGGAGAAGGGAATATGGTTGGAAGAGAATGTGGACATCCATCCTCGTGCTCGTCTTTATCCACCCGTGTATATTGGCAGCGGCAGCAAACTGGAAGGAAGAACTACAGTTCAGGATTCCGTGCTGGGCTCGCAAAACTTTCTGGCAGAGCAAGTTTCAATGAAAAGGGGGATTACCTGGAAAGGAGCCTGTCTGGAAAAGAAAAGTGCCATGCGAGGTGCGGTGCTCTGCAATTCGGTCCGGCTTGCTCCCCGCGTTAGTGTCTATGAGAATGTGGTAATCGGAGATGACAGTGTTATTGGCGAGAATACAGTAATTAAGCCTGAGGTTAAAATTTGGCCGGAAAAGAAAGTGGAAAGCCACATAACGTTGCGGGAAAGCTTAATTTGGGGCACAGGGGGAGCACGGAAATTATTTGGCTTTGATGGTATCAAAGGTGAAGTAAACCGCGAGCTGTTTCCTGAATCTGCAATGAAGCTGGCAGTGTCGTTTGCCTCCTCGTTGCAGGAAAAAGGTCCCTTGTTAGTAGGCAGTGACAGTTATGGTGCTTCCCGAATGTTCAAGCACGCAGTCTCCGCCGGCTTTCTTTCAGTGGGCTGTCATGTCTACGACCTGGGCGATACCCTTACCCCTCTTCTGAGACGCCAGATCATCAGCCAGGGCGCATCTGGAGGTGTTTACATCCGACTGGAAGATTTTGATCCTCCCCAAATCATGCTCAGGTTTATGGATAATAAGGGATTGAATTTGTCCCGGGGGCAGGAAAGAAGCGTGGAGCAGTTGTTTTTCCGGGAAGATTTTCCCCGCTGTTCGGGGTTGGAAGTAGGAGCGGTAACCCCGATGCCGGACTTATTACCTCATTACCGCCGGGAAATTATCAGCGGTGTAAACCTGGATTTAATCAAAAGAGCAGGGTTTAGAATAATCCTTGGCTATCCCGCTCCTCTTCTGGACAAAATTCTTACTCCGCTTTTGCAAGAACTTCACTGCCGCGTGTTTACTTTCAACCTGGACGCCCCTTCACATGAACAACCCCGTTCATTTAAAACTCTTCGCCGCCGGCGGCATGAAGTGGCTTCTGCTGTGCAAAAGATGTCAGCTTCACTGGGGGTAATTTTTGACCCGGGTGGAGAAGAGATGATTCTCATTGATGAAAAAGGCAGGGTCATAGAGGGTGAACTCTATAAAGCGCTCCTTTCCCTGCTCCTGTTTAGAATGCGCCGCGGCGAAACTGTAGCTGTTCCCGTTAATGCCTCTCATGTGATTGAAACCCTGGCCCATCGCCACGGGGGCAAAGTGCAGCGCACCCGCACTGCTCCATTTGAGCAGATGAACGAATTTCAAAAAAATAACGGGGAAGGATTTGACCATGCTTTTTCTCCATTATCGGTGAATTTCGACTGCATGGGGGCGCTGGTTCATCTCCTGGAATATTTAGCTTTGCAGGAAGCCACTCTTTCTAACCTTCTTGCTGAAATCCCGAAAATAAATTTGCGGGAAAGAAAAGTGGGATGTCCCTGGGAGAAAAAAGGGAAGATAATGCGCCTTCTTATTGAAGAATCCGCTACAAATGAAGTAGAAATGGTGGATGGCTTGAAAGTATATCATCCGGAACAGGGATGGGCGCTGGTCCTGCCCAACCCGGAGAAACCTTTTTACCATGTTTACGGAGAGGGCTACAATGAAGAGATATCCTCTTCCCTGGCAGATTTTTATGTGCGAAAAATAGGGGATTATATCCGCCATGAATGAAGTTTTCTCCAGCGGAAGCGATTATGTTTACATTTCTTACATTTCATTTTAAAATGTAGTTTAGGATTGAAAGGTTTTTGTGCAGACAACCTGCATGGTATATGGTGTTCACCGGGGGAGGGTGTAAACTGGATCCGGAAAGGATCAAACAGCTAGTAGAAAGTTCTGATGAAGCCTCATTTAAGGAGCTTTTCGAGCATTTCCATGGCAAAACTTATGCTGCGGTTATGGCTCTGGTGCGCCACCGCCAATGGGCTGAAGATTTGACCCAGGAAGCTTTTATTCGGGCTTATCGCCGCCTGGACACCTTGCGAGAGCCTACCAAATTTGGCCCCTGGGTGGCCATGATAGCTACCAACCTCGCTCGTGATGCTTTGAAGAGGGAAACTAAGCATGTCTTAACCTCAGATCCTCTTGCCGGAAAGAGTAACGCTCCTGAGGTTTCAGTGGAAGAACAGGTTTTGCGTAACGAAAGTTCGGCCTGGATAAGAGAAGCTCTTGAGGAGCTTACCCATGATCAGTATCAGGTCATAATTCTTTTTTATTATTATGACCAGAAGGTAGAAGATATTGCCAGGATTATGGGCACTACTCCTGGAACAATAAAATCGCGCCTGCACCGGGCGCGCCGCAAATTAAGCGAATCTTTGCAAAGCTATGAATGGACAGAGGATTCAGAAGAGCACTCAGAAAAGCAATCAGGAGAGGAGTTAGGAGAAGATTCAGTAAAGAATATGAAGGAGGAACCTAATAAAGGTTTAAAGAGTCCTATGGGTAAGGAGAGTTTGTAAAGAGTTCTATTCCATATAAAATAGATACATTCGATTTTGGCCCTTTGCCCTTTCTTGGGCACATGGTAGCAAGATGAAAGAAGAGGTGTCTTTAAAATGGCCGATTATGGTCATAACCAAAATTCAAAAAACATAAGCGCCGAGGAAGAAGATTTTATCCGCCAAACTCTGATATCTGAGCTGGAAGAACTGGAAGTTCCGCCTTCGGAAGATGCCTGGAAAAGGATTTCTAGCCGTATCCAGCCTTCTTCATCATCTGCGTCAACGCGTAGTGAAAAAAGAAGTGCTTCCTTTTGGGGCTGGAGAGTTGGTGCAGCTGCTGGAATTTTGCTGCTTTTAGGGGGCGCCTTGTGGTTTTCCGGGGTAGAATTGCCCTTTGGAGGCATATTTGATAGCGCTTCCCCTGGCGAAGAAGAGCCTATGTTGGCTGGAGATGAAGAGATGGAAGAAGCTGAAAGAGAAGAGCCGGATGCGGAAGTTGCTGTTCCGGAGGAATTTGAAGAAGACTCGGATATAGGTGCATATGGAGATGTAGAAGATGAGGATTTGGACAGGGAGGATTATACGGCGGAAGAATATGAGCAGGATTTAGGGATAGGGGATTACCCGCCTGGGGAGTTAAATGGATTTGAACTGGTAGAATTCACCGAGAGTTCTTCTCCCTTGAAAACTCCAGCATTTATATATGAACGTGATGAAATCAGGCTCTGGCTGGTAGTGTTAGAAAACCCTCAATATTTAGAGGAAGTAGCCGTGGGAGAGGAACAGCGTTCCATTCCTCCCGCACAGCTGGAAGATCTGCAATTGGACTCTGAAAAAATGGTTGAGGATGAACTGGGCTACAACGTCCTTATCTGGCCTCACGACGAATGGGTGCTGGTGCTTTGGCCTAAAACTGAAAATATCAATGATGATGTGTTGCGCGAAATACAGGGGCAACTTGACTGGCCTTAATCACTGTTTTGAGTTAGTTGAAATATGGGGAAAAGAACTAGTTGGAGGAATATGCTTAGATGGATAAAGCAATTGAAACTTGGGGGTTAACCAAGAAATTTTCCCCGAAGAATGTAGCAGTAAAAAATGTTTACCTGCGTGTATCCCATGGAGAAGCTTTGGGTATATTTGGCCCTCCCGGTTCGGGAAAAACTACGTTGCTGAAAATCCTTATGGGTCTGCAGTCGCCATCTTCGGGAGGAGGTTTTTGCCTCGGATACGACCTGGTAACTGAGAGCATGCAAATACGGGAGAATGTTGGTTATGTGGCTAATGAAGCCTCTTTATATGATCACTTGACTATCCGGGAGATGATAAAATTTTCCCGGAATTTTTATTCTCACTGGAATGATGAGCTGGTTCCCAGATACCTGGAATTTTCTAATTTGCCCACGCGCATAAAAATTAAAAAAATGACTCCGGAGCAGAAAAGCCTGCTTGCTCTCATACTGGCCTTGGCACCAGAACCACAGCTTTTGCTTTTAGATGAGCCCACCCTTTTTTTTAGTGATCCAGCTTATCGGCAGACATTTGAAGAGATAGTTAACCTGGAAATGATTAGCCAGGGCAGGACAGTGGTTATTGCTTCACGCCTGCTGGATGAGATTAAAGAGTTGACTGAAGAAACAGTTCTCATTTACAAGGGAAAAATATTAACCAGGCTGGAAGTGGACAGGATACTGGAGGATGAACTTCCTTCCGATGCGGAAGAAATTTGCCGGATGTTTGTGGAGGAGGAGAAAAATGATTCATAGTAGCTTATGGTTCAAGGAAATTAAAGAATACCGGAAATTGTTTCTTTTTTGCTTGTTGTTTACTATCCTGCTAGGAATTATAATCCCTTATTACTATGACCAGGTATTAGAGCTTCCCGGCAATATTTCGGCGTGGGAGGGAATAACCGCTTCTTCACTGCATGAAACCTCCTGGCTGCAGTGGACATCGGTGGTGTTACTTCAGCTGGCGGTTATCACCGGAATTGTGTTAGGCTTTTCTTCACTTTCCCGGGAATTAACGGGTCAGACCTTGGGCTTTTTGCTCAGCAAACCTGTTTCTCGCCGGGAAATAGTAACAACCAAGGCTGTAGTGGGTGTTACCCTGTTAATATTTTATATATTCGGCACATCTTTGCTATTCGGCTTATTATCCTGGAAGTATGGAGTTGGTTTTCCCGGTCCTGATTCTTTTTTCTTAAGCGCTACTGTAACTTTTATAATTTCAGTTATTGCCTATATGACGGCCTTCTTTTTTTCAGCATTATTCTCTCGCTCCTGGTTGTCGGCGTTGGCATCTATCCTCCTCTGGGGGGCCATGTTTATACCCGAGCTTAACATAGCTTATGAGGATTACGGGATATTTTCTGCCATGCAAGAAGCCGGTTTTTGGCTTGGCGAGGAGAATGCTTTTATCCCTATAGGCATAGGGATTGTTTTAGCCGGAATCTTTTACGAGCTTGCCGTCTATACGTGGTCCCGCAGGGAGTACTAGAAGTAGCAGAAAAGGAGTACTAGAAGTACTATAATATGAGAGGAAGTGAGTAAATAGTTTACTCACTTCCTGCTCCATTTAGTAGTTTACTAACATTTCTACTTTCATATCCGCGTTTGCGCGTTCATGTCTTTATTTTTCTTGTTCTTTCTTTTTCCCTGATATGTATCCCGGAATCGTTATTCCGGCGCTGAATCAGGTTACTGCTGGTTGTTTGTGCCGGAAATCTGGCTTTCGTACTGCTGGATCATCCTTTTTACCATGTTCCCGCCAACGTATCCGTTCTGCCTGGAAGTAAGGTTTCCAAGGTCGCCGCTGTAGTTAACACCCAGCTCGTTAGCGATTTCGTACTTCATGTTGTCCAGTGCCTGCTTTGCTTCTTTAACTATCATTCATTTCACCTCCTCTGAATGTATTAGGCCTTTGTTTTGTTCTGGCCTTGTGTTTTTATTATGTGTAGAGGAGGTCAATATATCCGCGTTAAAATATTTCATTTGCTGGGAGATAATATCTTATTTTCATCAATGGCCATGGTATTTTCATGCAAATGGAAAAGGTGGTAATTTAAGTTAGGGAAGATATTATCCTGGGATTCCATGAGCTGCAGTTGTTCCTCATTAATATGGCCACGGTAAATCTGTTCCACTAAATGGCGAAATCTGGAAATATGCTTTCGAGCGCGTTCTTCTGCGTATTCCACCATGGTTCCGGCTGTTATGATAAATGGCCAGTCACTGCTCTGGGCCAGGAAAAGTTCGCGGCCTGCCTGTTTAAGTGCCCGCTCGGTAAGTTTGTCAGGGTGAGGAAACTCGGTGGCCAGGCTACTCATCTCTTCTGCAGCTTTATGTAGGTGGCGATAAAGCCAATCGTTATTTCCGTTTAACCATACTTCAAAATATCCCTTATCACCCCAACTGGAGGGATTAGGCGAGGAGATCTGTAATGGGTAACCCAAATCCAGATATTCGCCGGGAGTGATCAACTGGATATTGTCCTGTTCCCGGTCTATTTTGCGGCAAAGGTAATCCAGCCAGATAGGACCTTCGAACCACCAGTGCCCGAACAACTCTGCATCATAGGGTGCTACTACTACTGGTGGCCTTCCCATGATTCCGGCCAGAAATTCTACCTGTTTTTCCCGGTTAAACATGAAATTCCCGGCATGTTCTTGTGCCTTGTTTCTGGCTAAATCCGGGTCATAAGGTTCTTTGTAGTTCAGGGATTGCCCACTTCCGGAAATGCGATGATATTTTATTCCGGTATCACTTCTGAATCCGGGCGGATGGAGGTGATCCTTGATGTATTCCAGGTCCAGGTCATAACCTATATCCCGGTAAAATTCACGGTAAGAGAAATCACCGGGGTAACCCTCCTGAGAACTCCAAACTTGCTTGGACGATTCAGCATCCCGGGCAAACACGGCTACATTGTTTTCAGTTAAAATAGGGCTGTAAACCCCGTATTTCGGTCGAGGAGATGCATAAAGTACCCCGTGGGTGTCGGTAACAAAGTATTGAACGCCAAGTTCTTCCAGAATCTCATCGATCCCGTAATTATAGGCGCATTCAGGCAACCAGATCCCCCTTGGCAAGTCATTAAACTTTTCTTGGTAGTAATCCACTGCCGCTGCAAGCTGAGCATAAACACTTTCCTTTTGCATTTGTAGTAGAGGCAGGAAGCCGTGGGTGAGAGCGGTGGTAATAATCTCTATTTTCCCTTCATCCTGAAGCCTCTTGTAAACATGCAAAGGGTTGCCCTGGCAGTTTTGGTGGTAGTAGGAGGACATTTCATCAAAATGTTGGCGGTACATGTTTGCCAAATGAGCAAAAGTATTATCGCCACTGGTCCTGGTGCGCTCCTGTTCCCTACAAGCCAGCGATTGCAAGTTTTCCAGGTATTTTTGAAAACGCTCCTGCAGGAGGGGATCCTCCATCATGGACATCACGGTGGGGGATAAAGAGAAAGTAAGGCGAAAATAAACTTCATCCTCGTTCATTTTTTCCATTATTTTAAGGAGAGGTAAGTAACATTCCAGCATGGCTTCGTAAAACCATTTTTCTTCCAGAGAATAAGGGTGCTCCGGATGTCGGACATAGGGTAAGTGGGTATGCAAAATAAGCGATAAAAAACCCTGCGGCATGGGGATCCTCCTTTGTAGAAGATTATTTAATCTTGTTTTCTATTTTTTGTTCCGCCGATACATAAATTCCGGCGAACTGAAATGGTAAAGGGATATTCGCCGGTAAAGCTTGCGCGATTTCCAGTCTGGCAAGTGCCAGTGTTCATCAATAAGCTGGCTAATGCCATCTCGGGGAGTGTATATGAGGTTAGAAGCCATGATGGGATTAAAACCCTTCTGTGGTATTTTCCACCCCCATTCAACATGGAAAGGATAATCAGGGTAGGCCACTTCTATATACCATTCCCGGCAGTTTTCTTCCATATCCAGATCAAAAAAAGTTTCTACTTCACCCGCTCTGGTCTGAGTATGACGGTATACACGCAGGCATGGATGAACAATTTCTTCACAGCTTGCTTGGACTTGATGCAGTGCATTGCGAGTGTTTTCACTGATATCCCAATAGGCAAAAATCCAGCGAGGATCCCGTGGCATGATTACCAACTTGTCTTCGTTGTAGTTAGGTGGTAAATTTTCTTCCAGGTTGGTTATTTCCATATTAATATAAGATGACATTTTTGTCCTCCTTTGAAGTTTGGACAACTATCTTAGACAACTATCCTTGACGCCTTGAAGCCTTGGGCTTGACGCACTTATCTTTTTAATGTGTTTGCTGTGTTTACTTTAATATGCTTGCTTTCTTGCATCTTGCATGTAGTATGTGTTCAAAATAATCTACAGCCTATTATACCCGAAAGAGTTAATTTTATAGGCAAAAAATAAAATTTCCTTTAAAAAATACACCAGTAAAATCCACCTATAAAAACCAGGTATAAAAAGAATGGCGGGTGGCAAGCTAATTCTGAATTTTTTACTCTGGTAAATAAGTGTATATTAACTACATTATTAAGTATAAGGAGGCGGTTAAAAATGATAGTAGGACTGGCCACGTTTGAGTATTTGCCCATTCGTGTTGGGGGGTTGGCGGAGGCAGTGACCTCACTGGCCGAAGCCCTGAATAAGGAAGATGAGGTAATGGTTTTTATGCCCTCCCACGGCTTGATCAAAGGGAAAACAGAGTTGGAGACCGAAAAATATGCCGAGTTTTCTATTCTGGTAGGGGAGGAAATTCACCCTGTCCAAATATATGAGGCCTACAGGCACGGGGTGAGAATGTTTTTATTTAGCAACGAGGTCCTGGACCACCGTGAAGTATACGAACCACGAGAGAATTTCATGCGCAAAATGGTTCACTTTACCAAGGCCCTGCCTGGATTTTTAAATTTGCTTCTCAAAAAGGAATGCAAAAAGTTGTCTGTTATTCACATCAATGATTGGCATTGCGTATTTGCAGGTTCTTTGGCCAAAAAATACTTTCGCATTCCTTTTGTATTTACCATTCACCGCATCTGCCGCGAGAGGATCTCTTTCCAGGAACTTAACGAGGTGAATTTAGGGGAAATGGTGGAAAACCGCTTCTTGGAAGGAGAAATGTTTAATATTGAGGTTTTCGGAGCTCATACCTGTGATTACCTGACCACCGTGAGCTATTCCTACCTGGATGAAGAATGGCGGACCTTCTTTAAGTCCTTCGAGGGAAAAACCACTTATGTGTGGAATGGCATGGACTATAATTTTTGGAATCCCGAGCTGTTGGACAGAGCTCACCTCTCACGCAGAGAGCGGAGAAAAGCTATTTTGGCTGAAAACGGCATGGAAGATGGTTATCTATTTTTTAATGTCGGACGTTTGGATAAAGACCAAAAAGGAATTGATGTTCTGTTAAAAGCTTTTGAAATGGTCATGGAAAATCAGGTGCCGGGTGCGGATGCAGTGCGTGATAGTATGCGCCTGGTGCTGCTGGGTTCTGGTGACCCTGACCTGGAAAAAGAAGCCCGCCGCCTGGAATCGGAGTATCCTTCCCAGTTTAAGGCCATAGTCAAATATTTGGGTAGAGAAGCTACTCGCGAGTATTATGGTTCATCTGACTTTTGTCTTATCCCATCTAACTTTGAGCCTTTTGGGCTGGTTCAGTTGGAAGCCATGTGCATGGGGTCCTTGCCAATAGGCACAAGAGTAGGGGGCATCAATGATACCGTTATCAGCCTGGAAGATGATCCTGCGGGAGCAACCGGAAAGCTTGTCCCACCTCGCGATCCAGATGCACTGGCTAAAGCCATGGTGGAGATGGCTCTTCTGCTGGAAGAAGATCAGTCTCAGGTAGATAAAATGCGGCGCAATGGCCGCCGGCATGTTATAGAAAACTTTAACTGGGACAAAGCGGCAGAGCGTTATCGCAAGGTATACCAGGGAGAGACTACCCTCAAGCTTCCCTTTGTCTCTTATGCAGAACCGTATTAGAGTTAGCAAGAAACAATCAAAAGGAGGTTTTAGAGATGCCAGATTACAGACGGAATCCTATTACCGGGCACTGGGTAATTATTGCTACCGATCGGGCCAAGCGTCCGGAAACTTTTGCGGCTTCTGCAACTGCAGAGGAACCGGAAAGCTTGCACCAGAAAGTGCCCGAGCATGTGGACAACTGCCCTTTTTGCCTGGGGAATGAATCAATGACGCCTCCGGAGGTTATAGCCTGGCGTGAGGGCGATTCTCCCGATACGCATTCTCCCGATGCGCCTGGCTGGGAAGTGCGAGTGGTGCCCAACAAGTTTCCCGCAGTAGCCCCCGAGGGAGAACCGGAGCTCTCTGAGCGGGGAAGGTTATATCAGGAAATGCCCGGCTACGGGATGCACGAGGTCCTGGTAGAAACTCCTCGTCATGATCACCATCCCGGCGATATTCCGCTGGAACATATGCGAAAGGTTATAGATGCTTACTATCAGCGTTACCATGAGCTGGCTCAAAATAAAAAATTGAAGTCAGTGAACATTTTCCGCAATCATAAAAAAGAAGCCGGTGCCTCCATTGAGCATCCGCATACCCAGCTGGTAGCATTGCCTTTTATTCCACCTGGTAGTTCCGAAGAACTGGAAGGAGCCCATCAATTTTATCTGGCTGAGGGGGAATGCCCTTACTGTGCTATGCTGGAGGCAGAAATTCAATCCGGGGAAAGAGTAATTTTTGCCAATGATGATTTTGTGGTTTTTATTCCTTATGCTGCTCGGCTTCCCTTTGAAACCTGGGTAGTTCCCCGCCGGCATCGCTCTTCCTTCCTTCAAATTGAAGACCATGAGCGAGAAAGCTTTGCCCGGGCCATGACCGAGATTTTGGGAAGAATGACCACTTTGCTGGACGATCCACCTTATAATTACTACTTGCACTCTGCCCCACTTCATATTCCAGCCTTGCCATATTATCACTGGCATGTAGAGATATTTCCCAAACTGACTACTGTAGCCGGATTTGAAATGGGAACAAGAGTTTATATTAACGTTACCATCCCGGAAGAATCAGCGGAATACCTGCAAAAAATAAAGGGGAATGTTTATGCCTGAACAGGAAGCTGACAGGAAGCTGTATTTTATCCTGGCCCTTCACAATCATCAGCCGGTGGGCAATTTGCCGGAAGCATTTGAAAAAAATTTTGAAGGGGCTTATGCACCTTTTCTGGAAGTAATTTCTCGTTACCCGGATATAAAGTTCACTATGCATAATTCGGGAATTCTTCTGGAGTGGCTTCGCAATAATCAGCCTGCATACCTGGATCTGTTGCGGTCAATGGTGGAAAAGGGGCAAGTGGAAATAATGGGAGGCGGATTTTATGAGCCCATTATGCCTGTAATCCGGGATGAAGATAAGCTAGGACAGATAAACAAGCTTACCCGCTGGGTGGAAGAAGAGTTAAACACCACTCCCCGGGGGATGTGGTTGCCGGAACGTATCTGGGAGCCTGCTCTGGCCAGACCTATTGCCCAGGCTGGCTTGAACTATATAACTGTGGATGATACTCACTTCCGGGAAGTAGGGATTGATGAGTTAGCCCATTATTATATAACTGAAGAAGAGGGATGGAAATTAAATATTTTCCCTATCAGTGAAGAGCTTCGCTACCTCATACCCTTCCGCCCTCCCCTGGTTGCTCTGGACTATTTACGAAGCTTCTATACTGAAAAAGAAAATCGGGTATTGGTCCTGGCCGATGACGGAGAAAAATTTGGCGGATGGCCTCATACATACCGGGCGGTATATGAAGAAGGTTGGTTAGAAGATTTTCTGGAACTTCTTTCTGCCAGTACAGATTGGCTGCAAACTGTAACTTTTTCCGAGTACATGCAAATCTCTCCACCCCGAGGGCTTGCTTATCTTCCTGCTTCTTCCTATCGAGAAATGAAGGAATGGTCACAGGGGTTCTGGCGTAACTTCCTGGTTCGCTACCCGGAAAGCAATCGTATGCACAAAAAAATGCTGGCTGTGCGTCAGCGCATAGACCAGATGGATAAAACCCGGAACGGGGAGGAAGCAAAGTACGAGGCCCTGCAGCACTTGTGGGCTGGACAGTGCAATTGTGCTTACTGGCACGGGGTTTTTGGAGGCCTGTATTTAAATTTCCTGCGGGCAGGAATTTGGGAAAACCTTGTCCGGGCTGAAGAAGTTGCAGAAAGGACATTGCACCATGGACTGCCCTTTTTGGAAATACGGCGGGAAGACCGGGATTATGATGGACAGGAAGAGGTAGTAGTGATTACGGATCGCTTTTCCATGCTCTTTGCCCCTCATTGGGGCGGTAGTATGTGGGAGTTTTCCTGGAGGCCGGGAGCAGTAAACTTTTTGGATACCCTTACCCGCCGGGAAGAGAGTTATCACCGGGAAATTGCAGAAAAGATTTTGGAAAATACGGAAGCCGGGGAAAATGAAGGTAAAATAAACGGCAGCAGAGAAAACGAAGGTGGTGTCAAAAGCATTCATGAGATTGACATTGGTTCCATGTCCACATTAGAACTGAAAAATTACCTTCGTTATGATTCTTACCCGCGGGGTGGCCTCGTAGAACATTTCTTTCCCGTCAGCGTTGATTTCGAAACATTTGCGGGGGGAGATATTCCCGAAGGGGTTTGTCTGATTGGGCCTGCGCAGGTGGAGTTGCAGTACTCCGGGGGGTTGCCGGGTAATTCTTCTTACGATTCTCCCGCAAGGGGAATTATTCTTTTTAGCCGGGAAATAGAAACAGAAGAAGCCACTTTTACCCTTTCCAAGAAAGTTTCGCTTGCTCGTGAATCTGACCGCATTGCCATCGAATATAACATTGTCAATCAGGGTGAAAGAGAGTTGAATGGCTGGTTTGGCAGCGAGTTCAATCTTTCTTTGCTGGGCGGGAATGATCAAAAGCGTTATTACCATATTCCCGGACGCAACCTGCAGGAATCGACTTTGGCTTCCCGGGGAGAGGAAATAGAAGTAAAAGAAGTTGCCCTTTATGATGAGTGGCGGGGATTTAAGCTTTCATTCACTTTTAGTGACCCTTCCCTTTTTTGGCGTTTTCCCATAGAAACGGTCTCCCGCTCCGAAGGAGGGCTGGAAAAGACATATCAGCATTCTCTGGTGATGCCCCTGTGGCATTTGCAACTTTCTCCCGGCGATAGTTGGAAAGTTAATTTGGAAGTGGAGGTGGAAAAATATTGTCCTTAGATCGAACCCTGCATGTGGCTTTTGTCTGGAATCAGCATCAGCCGTATTACAAAGATACAGTTAATAACCGGTATATTATGCCCTGGGTGCGTCTGCATGCTTGCAAGGACTATTACCAGATGGCCGCTATTTTGGAACACTACCCACGGATCAAGCAAACATTCAATTTAACTCCTTCCTTGCTTAGCCAGCTGGAAGACTATCTAAATACTGCGTGCCAGGATTTTTACATGCGGGTTGCGAAACCGGTGGGCAAATGCACTGATGATGACCGGCGTTTTCTCTTGCAGCACTATTTTGATATCCACTGGGAGAGGGTTATCTATCGTTTCCCCCGTTACCATGAATTGCTGCAGAAACAGGGGGAGTTGGGGGAACCCTACCTGCCGGAAGGAGCCCTGGAAAAATTCTCAGACCAGGATTACCTGGACCTGCAGGTATGGTTCAACCTGGCCTGGATAGATTCCAAACTGCGAGAAGAAGACTCATTCTTAAGGGGATTGGTGGAGAAAGGCAGAGATTTCACCGAAAAAGAAAAGGAAGGGGTTATGCAGGCTCAAAGGGAGATTATGGGCAAAGTGATTCCCATTCATCGCCGCCTGCGCAGCAAGGGACAGATCGAGCTAATGACCACGCCTTTTTACCATCCCATCATGCCTTTGATTATTGACAACCACAGCGCAAGACGGGCCCTTCCCGATCTTCCTCTTCCGGAAAAATTTGCATATCGTGAGGATGTTTATGCCCAGCTGGAAGCTTCACTGCTGCAATACAAGCAGCTTTTTGGAGGTCGTCCGCGAGGGGTATGGCCCTCGGAGCAGGCGGTTAGTCCTGAAATAATTTCCATCTGCAGCGAACTCGGGTTTGCCTGGACAATTTCCGATGAGCAGATCCTGGCCCAAACTATGGAAGTGGAAATCCAGCGGGACGAGTACGGCCATCTTCTCAATCCCGAGGTCCTTTGTCAGCCCTATCGGGTCATGGGCGAGGGCGAGGAGATCACTATTATTTTCCGGGACCAGGTGTTGTCCGATCGTATCGGCTTCGAGTATCAGCATTTTCAGGCAGAGGAGGCAGCTGAAGATCTTATTCACCGTCTGCATGTGATCCGGGAGCGGCTGGGTCATTTACCGGGGAATTTCCTGGTAACAATCTCTCTGGATGGGGAAAATCCCTGGGAATGGTACCCCGATGATAAACATGGATTTTTACATGCTCTTTACCATCGCCTGAGCAAAGACCCTTACTTGAAGTGTGAGAGTGTAAACCGGTACCTGGAGCAAAACCCTCCCCGGCGCAGCCTTTACAATCTTTTTACCGGCTCCTGGGTAGACCATAATCTGGCTCGCTGGATTGGAAGTGAAAACAAAAATAAAATGTGGGATTACCTGGCCCGGGCTCGCCAAAAAGTAGAAGATTACCGGCATTCGCCAGAGGGCAAGAGAGATAAAGCCGAAAGGGCTTTGCAGAACATATACATTGCGGAAGGAAGCGATTATCACTGGTGGGTGGACAGTATGCCCTACTATCTGGCGGCACCGTTTGAAGCTCTATTTCGCAAACACCTGTCCAATGTTTACAGCTGCATGGACCTCTTTCCGCCTGAGGAGTTGCGCCAACCCCTTATTAGCCCTGACTCTGGGGAACCTGAGGATCAGCGGCCCATTTCCGGGCCTATTTCCATGATTAACAACCTGGAAGATTAACCTGGGAGATTAAGCAGATTTATTTTTACTCCTTTAATTCTTTTAATACTGTTTTTTGATCCGTTTTACCCTCCGCTGCTGCTGGCTAACTTTTGCTTGCTCTTATTCCTGGCTTGGATTACCGAAGCCCACTTTTCGTCGGTTATGGGTAGGTCAAAACTCTTCAAGCTGGCCAGTTTGAAGCCGTGCTTATGGGCGAGGCCTTGGGTATAGAGAATGCTTTCCATAGTCACACCCGAGGAACCAAGGCTGAAACTGCGGTAGTCTTGCTCCAGGGCCAGCATCATGGTTTCAGACATGCAGGCGTAAGCCAGACCCGTGTCGAATCCAAAATCCCAGCCCAAGGAGGGCAGCCCGGGAACTTCTACTACACCACCTTCAATGACCAGTACATCGGCGCGTTGTTTCAGTACATCGTCGCTTATATTGGAGGGCCTGGAAATTTCGCAAACCAGGGCTCCCGATTTCAGATCCGCCGAAGAAATCAGTGAACCGGTGGCATTGGTGGCGCTGATCACCACATCAGCATGAGGGAGTTCTCCATGCAAGTCGGTGGAGGTTCTTACCGGTCCGTTTTTCTCCAGATCCTGGGCAAACTTGACGAACTCCTTCTGCGGGGCATCAGGCCCGGGCAGGTTTTTCATCCGCGAAACCCGGTCGGCCAGGGAGCCCCGGGCAAAAGTTTGCCCCTTGTTCATCTGGCGGGAGATATGCCGGTATATTTCGGCGGCAGTTCCCGAGAGGCGATTGATGCTGGAATCCTCGTTTTGAGGATTGCCGATTAAAGTTATATGGCCGGCTTTTTCGGCCATGAGTACAGCAGTTCCCTTTCCAATGGAACCGGCGGCACCGATCACTGCCACCGAAGCTTCTTCCGGAGCTTCGCCCATTTCCTCCAGGGCTGAATTTACTGCTTCTGCTGCGGAAACCACTGTATAGCTGTTGCCGGTAGTTAACGGCACACCAACTTTTTTGAGGTAAAGGCCCCCCATGGATACCACTGCTGTAAATGCTCCCAGCCCCACGATTTTAGCTCCTCTTTCCCGGGCCATGCCAATGGCATGTTTTATTTCTCCCAGGGCATGTTGCCGGGGCATTTCCGATAATTCCTCTGCGGTCCGGGGCACTACTATGAATTCCCCATAGGCGGTATCCCCATTTTTTGAATTTATTCTGGCCTCAGAAATTACAAATGGTTCCACTATATCATTCCAGCTCTCGGTGAGCCGCTCCAGTTCCTCTTCTGTGAAGGCGGCCAGGCTGGGGTCGAAATCGCTGTAGTTTTCCAGGGCAATGGGGTGAATCAAGAAAGCAAACCTGCCCTCGCTATCATCGGGAGGGGCAATTATTTCCCTGGCCCCTGGGTGTTCGAAGGACGGAACTTCTTGCGGGTCCTTGTCAATAAGGAACGAAAGCAGGCGGGCGGTATTGGCTTCGTTTAAAATTTGGAGCATATTCTCCAAACCCGCCAGTAACTGGTCGCATTGTTCCTTGGTTATGTGCAGGGGTGGCTCAATCCGGATAACCCGGTTTCCGTTAAGAGTCGGGGCCACCCGAACTTTTTCCACATTCAGAAGGTAGGAGGAGAGCACCGGGGTCAGCATCTCCTGCTCGGCCATTATTCCCAGCAGGCTTGAAGGATAGGTATGACGATTTATATCAAATTCCAATCCCAGCATCAGACCCTGACCTCTTACCTGGCGAATAATCCCCGGGTACTTTTCTTGCAAGGAAATTAGCCCTTTTTGCAAGTATGCACCCGTCTCTTTCACATTTTGCAGCAATTCATTTTTGTTGGCAGTAAGCATTTCCAGGGCTTTTATTCCCGCCCTGCAAGCAGTAGTATTGCCGGCAAAAGTGGAAGAGTGTTTCTCGGCAAAATCATCGTTGTAAGCTTTATCGTTGCTCAGGCAGACTCCGATAGGAATTATGCCTCCGCTGAGCGCTTTGGCTAGCAAAATAACATCCGGGTTTACTTCTTCTTTTTCACAGGCGAACATGTAACCGGTTCTGCCCAGCCCGGTCTGGATCTCGTCCAGAACCAAAAGCACTTCGTGGCGATCACAGATTTCCTTCACCTGGCGGAGATATCCTTCAGGAGGTTCCACTATGCCGCCCTCGCCCTGAATGGGTTCCACGAAAAATGCTGCATAATAATCAGGGTTGTTTTCCAGTTCTTTTTCCAGGGCCTCGGCATCGCCGAATTCAATATGATTGAAGTGCTCCAAAGGAGCGCCAAAAACTTGCTGGTAATTAGGATTTCCGGTGGCCGAAAGCGCTCCCATGGTTTTGCCGTGAAAGCTGTTTTCCGTGGAGAGAATGCCCATTTTCCCCGTTGCCGACCGGCACAGTTTGATTGCTGCTTCCACCGCTTCTGCGCCACTATTGGTGAAAGTAGCGTAATTAAACCCTTCCGGGGCTATATCCACCAGTTTTTGAGCCAGTTCGCCGGCGGCGTTGAGCTTGGAAGGCTGGATAAAGCCCGGTTCCATCTCCCGGTAGGTATCGAGGATAGCCTCCCATATGCCGGGGGGATTGTGCCCGAAGGGCAGCGCCCCGTATGCAGCGATAAAATCAAGGTATTGATTGCCTTTTTCATCGTAAAGAAGGCATCCTTCGCCTTTTACATAGCTTTTATCAAGCTTGATGCTTTCCAGTAAGTTCCCCAGGTGGGGATTCACGTGTTCTGAGAACGGATGCATACATAAAACCTCCTGACCTTTCCGCTCTTATTTTTTTGCAGTTTATTTAGTTTGTAGTCATTTTTGTGCACAACCATTTCTGTTACTATTATATGTGTATTTTGGTAAATAATCAATCATAAATTTGGGATGGCTCCATAAAATTTCCGGTAGACCAGTGATTTTTTGCAAAATTATTAGAGTAACAAACTATTGTATTTAGCATTATTATTAATTAAAATAGGAAATAGTTTGAAATAGTAGTGATACAAGTTTTTAAGGCTACCAAACATAGTTGCGTAATTAATAATTTGCGAGAAAAGGGGACTGGGGAAAAGAATGAACATTATAATCATCGGCGGCGGAGGTGTGGGCTACGAGCTGGCCCGCAACCTTTCTGGCAAGGAACAGGATGTGGTTGTCATTGAGCGCGACCAGGAAAGGGCTAAAATGATCAGCGACCGCCTGGATGTTATGGTGGTGGAAGGCAATGGCGCTAATGTAACCATATTGCAAAAAGCAGGAATTAACAAGGCCCAGATTCTAATCGCCGTTACCCAGGTAGATGAGGTAAATATTATCGCTTGCATGGTTGCTAAGCGGTTGGGCGTTCAGTTTACAGTTGCCAGGGTCCGTGATGCGGAGTATTTTGAGAAATCACATGAGTTGATCCAGGATCAAATGGGTATTGATTTTATCATAAACCCGGAAAAGGCCGCTGCCCTGGAAATTTCCAAAATGGTTCATTTCCCCGATGCCACAGATATTGAATATTTCGCCCAGGGCAAGGTGATGATGATAGGCCTTATAGTTGACGAGAAGTCGGGGATTACCGATCAGTCCCTTCTGGAGCTTCCTCTGCCCCAGGGGTGTATTATTGTAGGTATTAAGCGCCCGGGCGGTAAATTTGTGGTTCCCGGGGGCAGTGATATTGTCAAGCCTGGTGATAAAATTTATCTTCAGGGCAAAGCTGATGTCTTGCGCGATGTGAGCGGAATGCTTCATCAGAAGCATCTAAAAGTGCAGCGAGTTACCATTCTGGGTGGCGGCATGACTGGCTTTCGCCTGGCATCTATCCTGGAAAGCAAAAATCGGGGGCGTCAATTTTCTGTTAAATTAGTCGAAAGGAACCCCGAGCGTTGTGAGGATTTAAGCCGTTCTCTCTCTCGCACCCTGATTCTGCATGGAGATGCCACGGACCTTTCCTTTTTCAAAGAGGAGGAGATAGAAGATGCCGATGTCCTGGTGGCAGCTACCCGGGATGATCGCACTAACCTGCTGGCGGGAGTAATTGGCAATCAGTTGGGAATAAAAAAAGTTATATCTACGGTTACCAACATTGAGTATATGCCCATATTCAACACCCTGGGCATCGATAGCGTGGTTAATCCCCACCTGATAACTGCCGCTCAGATTTTACGATTTACTCATACCGAAAATGTGGTGGGCCTGTCTGTCTTGCAGGATGAAAATGCGGAGGTTGTGGAACTAATTCTGCCGGGAGGTTCCAGGGTCGAAGGTAAAAAAGTTAGTAAAGCCGGTTTCCCGCGGGGAATGATTATTGGATCCATAGTGCGGGGCAATGAAGTCATTGTTCCTCACGGAGAAACAGTGCTAAAAGCCGGAGACCGCCTGGTTGTTTTCGCTTTACCTCATATAAGTCAAAATCTGGACCGCTATTTCGTGGAAAAGAATAAAAATGGAGAGCAAAAAAAATGGTTCACAAAGAACCGCTGATCAATCCTGCAAAACAATCTTAGCCTTAAATTAGCTAACTCTCAGTTTCTCGGAGGATAAGTAATTATGCGGCATCTGCATATTGTTAATTTACTTGGTCGTATCCTGGTTGTGCTGGCTCTGGTCATGCTGCTTTCTGCTATCTGGGCTTTGTTTGAAGGCGGCCCTGATTTTTATGCGCTTGGCATCTCAGCGCTGATCACTGCGGCTGCGGGCTTGCTTATGCGCATGTTCACTCCTTTTAGAGCGGAAATATCGCTGGTAGAAAGCTTTGCTCTGGTAACCCTGGCCTGGTTTGTGGCGGGGGCTTTTGGGGCATTGCCTTATTATTTCTATGGTGTATTTGATAGCTATCTGAATGCCTACTTTGAATCCATTTCCGGATTCACAACCACCGGGGCTACTTTAATAGAAAATATTGAAGCTCAACCTCGCGGTTTGCTGCTTTGGCGAAGTTTTACCCAGTGGTTGGGAGGTATGGGAATTATCGTGCTCTTTGTGGCCTTGCTTCCTCGCCTGGGTTTCCGGGGTATGAACTTATTTCGCGCTGAAATGCCGGGGGTGTTTACGGACCGGGTGGTGCCTCGCATCGCAGAGATGGCTAAAAGGCTCTGGTTTATTTATGTGGGATTCACAGGGGCTTTAATGGTATTGCTCATGCTGGTGGGAGTCTCTTTTTACAATGCCATTAGTCACGCCTTGACTACTATGCCTACCGGTGGCTTTTCTCCTTTAAATGACAGCATTGCCGGCCTGGAAAACCCATTGGCGGAAATCATTATTATAGTATTCATGCTAATGGCGGGTATCAACTTTGCCTTGTATTACCAAGTGTTGCGCCGGGAGTATGCCGATTTTTATCGCAACCCGGAATTGCGTTTTTATCTTTCACTGGCGGCTATTTCGGTGGTTCTGGTTACTATAAACATCGGTGCTCATTATGAACTGGGAGAATCTATTCGCACGGGAGCTTTCCAGGTAGTTTCCATTTTGACCACTACTGGCTATACTACCGCAGATTTTGATGCCTGGCCGTTTTTTAGCAAAATATTATTGTTGTTATTTATGTTCTTGGGCGGTAGTGGTGGCTCTACATCGGGATCCATGAAGCAGGTGCGCATCATATTGCTTCTGAAATACGCTTACCGGGAAATATACCGCATCATCCATCCCGCAGCTTTTACCAAGGTTAAGCTGGGGGATAGGAGTGTTTCTGATGATATTTTACGTAACGTCATTGGCTTTGTTATTATATATATCACAGCATTTGCACTGGCGGCGCTGGCGCTGGCCGGTATGGGACTGGACCTGGAAACAGCAACTTCGGCAGTGGCAGCTACCCTGGGCAATGTTGGTCCGGGGCTGGGGGAAGTTGGCGCCGAACATACCTTCCAGGTGGTCCCTCCCCTGGGTAAGGGGATTCTCTGCTTCATGATGGTTTTGGGACGGCTGGAAATTTATACGGTGTTGGTATTTATCCTGGCCGAAATCCGGCGGGATCGCATATAAATAAGATAAATCCGTAGATTATCAAGGGAGGCAATTGCAAGGAGGGAGGCACATTAGCTGGCCATGTTGGATGTAGGAAAATCGGCAAAGGAAATCAGCGAGGGCGTATTTCATCCGGGCTACTTGCTGGTGGGGAATGCTTCCCTGCGTAAAAAAAAGTGGCTGGAGACACTGGCCTATTATTTTTTGAATGATGAAAGTTCTCGTGCATCGGGATTGGAGCGAGTAGATGGCCGGGAGCGCAATCTTCTGGATCTGCTGGATGAGCTGAACATGCCTACCCTTTTCTCCGGCGGCAAGAAGATAATCGTTATTGATGATCCTCCTTACCTGTCTTCAACCAAGAGTAAAGGTAAGAAAAAAGATGAGGAGAAGAAGAAAGAGGAAGCAGGGGAGGAAGAAGGAGAAGAAAAAGAAGAAGGAGCATCTTCCCGCTCCTCGGGAGAGGATAAAAAGAGGGTTGAAGCTTTGCAGAATTTTTATAAGCGAGAATCCTCCAACCCTGAGCCGGAAAATATTCTGGTTTTCCGGGTAGAGAACGTGGATAGGCGCAAAACCTTTTATCGTAACGCCAGCAAATTATTGGCCCTAATTGATTGCTCCCCTCTGGAAGGTAATGACCTTAAAAAGTGGACCGCCAGGAACTTTAAAAGCCATGGCAAGGAAATAGACGGGCAGGCTTTGGAAAAGCTTTTGTGGCTTACAGAAGGTGATATGTGGCGTCTTGAGCAGGAAGTGGCCAAGATTTGCAACTACCTGGATGAGGATCAATCCCGGGTAACGGCAGACGTAGTTGAGGAGCTGGTTTATGGCGGCCCGCAGGGCAATATTTTCAGGCTGGTTGATGCAGTGGGGGAAGGAAAAACCCTTCAAGCTTACCGCTCCCTGCAGGGCTTGTTGGATCAGCAAGAACCGCCCATTCTTATTGCCCACATGATTACCCGCCAGTTCCGGCTGATTTTTCAGAGCCTTTCTCTGCAGGAACAGGGGCTGCCGCCGGCAAGTGCTGCTGAAGAATTAAACGTGAAACCCTTTGTGGCCCGCAAGGTTTATCAGCAGGCCAGGAGTTATAACCGCAGCCAGCTGCGGCAGATTTTTGAGGTGCTGGAAGAAACGGATTACAATTTAAAAACGGGCAAGCTGGAAGGCCCGCTTGCCCTGGAAGTTTTGATATCTCGCCTTGCTAATTTGAAATAGTGATTTATATTGATATATAGTATAGTGATTTTAATAAGTTACTGTGAACTACTCCCGCTTTCGCTTCGCTTAGAAGCGGGAGCTTCCTGGTCAATAACAGCAACCTGCCAAGTTTCCCCAGGCTCGAAGGGTAGTCCCTACCCCGATCATGCCAGTTACCCGGCTAGTTTCAATAAATTTAGACTCGCATTATAGTCACGATCTATCTTAGAACCACAAATTGTACACTTATAAGTTCTACAACTCAAGTCTTTCGTCTGCTTGGAAATTTCACCACATGAAGAACACAACTGTGAACTGGCATAGTTAGAAGGTGCTACAATTAACTCCCTAGCATACCAGTTAGTCTTGTATTCCAGCATTTTGCGGAATATACTCCACGATGCTTCCGAAATAGCTTTGGCAAGTTTGTGATTCTGCAACAGATTCTTTACTCGTAAGTCTTCAATCACTATCGCTTGGTTTTCGCTAATGATCTTAGAACTTACTTTATGCAAAAAATCTTGACGTTGGTTATAGATTTTCTCATGCAACTTGGCAACT
>Ga0207421_10000230_pt1 | contig 70238 bp, 71 predicted proteins | sample SodLakKL_010_SED_4_FD_187542 | JGI IMG/M metagenome (GOLD analysis project Ga0207421, IMG submission 187542) | Alkaline sediment microbial communities from Lake Tanatar, Kulunda Steppe, Russia - 8KL_010_SED (SPAdes) (version 2) | ecosystem: Environmental > Aquatic > Non-marine Saline and...
TCTCGCCCACAGAGATTTATATAGGGGCGCATAGCTCAGTTGGTTAGAGCACTTCGTTTACACCGAAGGGGTCCTAGGTTCGAATCCTTGTGCGCCCACGAATAAAAAACAGACTTTTGTCTGTTTTTTGATTTAATTAATTTTTTGACAATAATAAGTTTTACTTTCCACTCTCGGTCCGCAATAAGTGTCAGCTTCAATTTCTTTAACCTCAAAGTTATTATTTTCTAAAAAAGTTTTAAGGTTTTTATCTAAAATAGCGGTCATTTTTATCGGATATAACCTTAACTTGTTGTATAAAAAATTATCAGAAAAACCAATAAATTTAAGTAATTTATATAATTTTCTAATTGGCTGTAATTTAAATTGCCAAGGTATTTTGCTAGGTAGTTGAAAAACTAGTAGTCCATTTGGTTTTAAAATTCGATTAAATTCCAATAGATACTTATAAATAGCCTTCTTATTTGGCATATGTTGAAGAACAATACCAGAGTAGATAAAATCAAAATGATTGCTATTTAATATACTTAAATCTTCTCCAGAGATAATAAATTGAGCTTTTGAACTATTTATTTCCTTAGCTTTTTCAATCATTGATGGAGAGATATCACAACCAGTGTAGGAGTCAAAGTGTTTAAGCCAAAATCGGGCTAGGCGTCCAACTCCACAACCAAAATCTAGTATCCTTTCTGTTTTAATTGATAAATCTAGCTCTTCTATTTTTTCCCAAATATAGGAACCTTCCTTATCACCAGTTTCAAGGAATTCTTCTAAGTTCCAGTTATTAAATCTTTTAGAGTTATCAGATAAAACAGCCCAAAGAGGATCAATTTTACCTAAATTTTCCCAGTCAGATTGATGTTTTTTTATTTTTGACATAAATATACTTTATTTTCTTTACTATTTCTATATTTTAATATAAATTAGTAAATATGGAAAAGAAAATTATTTTAAAAGACTTAAAGGACACTATAGAGCTTGGTAAAAGCTTGGCTTTAAAATGCTCTGGCAAAGAAATTTTTGCAGTTAGTGGACCCCTTGGATCAGGGAAAACTAGTTTAGTTCAAGGAATATCATTAGGTTTAGGTATTAAAGCTAAAGTAAATAGCCCAACTTTTAATATTATTAAGGTTTATCCAGTAGACAATCATAACACAATAAAAGAACTTGTTCATATAGATGCATATCGCCTAAAATCAAGCGAAGAACTATTATCACTTGGTGTAGAAGAATTTTTCTTAGCAAATGATAATTTAGTATATATTGAATGGCCGGAAAAAATTAAAGATATTATTCCCAGAAGAGCTAAAAATATTAAAATTGATTATTACAAAAAAAATACTGAAAGAATTATTTCTTTTTAAAAATAATTAAAAAGATAATAATAAAAGCGGAAACACTTATCATAGCATCAGCTAAATTAAAAACAGCAAACCAGGGAACATGAAGATAATCAATCACAAAAGAGTACTGCAGGCGATCAAAAATATTACTAATCGCCCCTAAGATCATAAAGGAAAATAAAGTAGCAACTAATTGGTTGTTTCTTTTTTTATAAAGCCTAAAAACAAAAGTACTTAAAAAAATCACTAAAATAAGGGAGATAAACAAGGCTAATTGATTTCCTAGCGGAAAAGAAAAAGCAATATTTTCATTAGCTTGAAAGTTAAAATAAAGATGATTAGGTATTAAATTAATAATTTCTTCTGATTTTACATGTAAAGCTAAATTTTTTAGAAATCTATCAGCTAAAAAAAACATAGCCAGGGCTATGAGCCAGGCTATGTTATATAAAGTGTTTTTTTTAGGTATTTTAAACATTTTCTTGTAATTCTTTTTTACATTTAACACAAGAACTAGCTACTGGTCTAGCTAATAATCTTCCTTTGGCTATATCTCCTTTACAATACTTACAAACTCCATAACTGTCATCTTCTATACGTTTTAAAGTAGCTTCAATGTCATCATAAGCTTTTTTTAAAATCTCTTCGGTTCCCAAATTACTACTATAATCACTAACCTCTTGGGCATTTTCATCAGGTTTATCTCCATATTCTGGAAATTTGGCAGCTAATTTATCAGCTTCATGACTATCTTCCTCTGCTAAAGCCTTTAAGGTATGAGAGATGTCTTCCTTTCTTTTAAGCAACTCAGATTTAATTTCTTCAATTGTTTTTTTATCTAAGCCAGTTTCAGTATTTGGCTTGATTTTTTCCATTAAATTCTTCATATTTTTCTAAAGTTAAAAAAAATAAAACGTCTGTTTTATTACTTTTAGTATAGACTATTATATTAATTTTGGCAAGAGCTATTGCAATTTTTTTCTACTTTTGTTATTATTTTTTTGTTACCTGAATTGGTAACTTTAGCTTTTGGAGCGGTAGTTCAGTTGGTTAGAACGCCTGCCTGTCACGCAGGAGGTCGCGGGTTCGAGTCCCGTCCGTTCCGCCATAAAAATCATCTAAATTTAGATGATTTTTTTTATTTAGCTTTTAAATAAGTACTTTTTATGCTAAATTTTAGGTATTGAAAAATAATAATGAAATTATGAAAATTTTCTTAAAAATTATTAGAACATTCTTTGTTATTTTAGGTGTTATTTTCTTTTTAATAATCATAGCCGCTGTTTATCTTTATCAAACTGATGTTTATGGAATAAAGACTTTATTAAATTATGAAAATAGTAGCACAGAAGTAAATAGTGATAATGATAATGATGAACAAAGTGCTAATCCAGCTTTAAACACTGAGCAAGAAGAACAATTACGTGATTTAGGAATTGATCCGGCTGCACTACCAACAGAAATTAGTCCTGAGATGCATGAATGTTTTGTGGAAAAACTAGGAGAGGAAAGAGTTAGAGAAATAGAAGAGGGAGACTCTCCTACACCGCTTGAGGTTATTAAAACAGAGCCTTGTCTATAAAACAAAAAAGATAATGTACTAGCTTATTTGTTACCTTTTACTATTTTTGATGTTATAATATAAGAGATAATTAAATTAATTAAAAACCTATGAAAAAAACAAACATTATTTGGCTAATATTTGGAATTGCCTTAATTGTTTTACTAGCTATTTGGTTAACAACTGACAAACAAGAACCAGAAATAGAAGTAGATACAGAGGTAAGCCATGAAGATGTAGTTAGAGAATACATCCAAGAAAACATTTCTGAACTATCACCTGAGCCTGAGGTGTTGGGAGGAACATTTTATGTAACTAATATTGACTTTATTGAAGAAGACCTAATTCTAGTTGAATATGAAGATGGTCACATTGCTCTTGAGGCTAATGCAAAATACTCAATTATTAATGATGAAGTAGTTATTGATTATTTCAGGTTAAAAGAGGAGACTGTAAGAAGTGAAGAAGAATTTTTAAACAACGAAGAGTTAGTTTATAATTATATTGAGCAAAATATTTCTGAATTATCACCGGAGCCAGAAGTTTTAGGTGGAACATTTCATGTAACTAGTATTGATTTTATTGATGACAATCTAGCGATTGTTGAATATGAAGATGGTCACATTGCTCTTGAAGCTCAAGTTATTTATTCAGTAGTTAATAACAGGGTAAATATTAACTCATTTCAAATTTTACAAAATGAAGAAGATTTAGTAATAAATTATATTGAAGATAATATTTCTGAATTATCACCTGAAGATGCAGTTCTTGGCGGAACTTTTTATGTTACTAACATTAATTTTGTCGATGAAAATTTAGCAATTGTTGAATATGAAGATGGTCATATTGCCCTTAAGGCAGAAGCAACCTATAGTGTTGCTGATAATCAGGTAAGTATTGAATCCTTTCAAATTATTGAAGATGAAAATGGAGAAAATAATGAAATAGGAATGGAAGATGAAGACTTAGTTTACAGTTATATTGAAGATAATATTTCTGAACTATCACCTGAAGAAGCAACTTTGGGAGGAAGTTTTTATGTAACTAGCATAGATTTTGTTGAAGACGATATAGCAATTGTAGATTATGAAGATGGACACGTTGCTTTTAGTGCTAAAGCTACATTTAGTGTAAATGATAATGAAGTTGAGATTAATTCATTTGAAATTATACCAGATGGAAGTACAATAGAAAGAGAATAAAAATTAAATTAATAAATAGTTATAAAAATACTGATCATAAAGATCAGTATTTTTTTTATTTTATTGTTTATTGTTGTAAAATAGAAGTAATATGACAAAAATTATAAAAATATTAATTACTTTATTTTCAGTTTTAATTATTTTTCTATTACCGATATTTTTTATTGTTTGGCAGTCAAATATATTTATACCCCAAACCCCTACTCAAGAAATACCTGAATTATCTGAGAGTGATTACAGAAAGTATCAAAGTCAAACTTTAGGCTTTTTATTAAATAAAAGTCAGCTTCCAGCTGAAATGACTGAACTTGAAGTCTCTCACATGGAGGATGTAAAAAATGTTTTTGTTGTTAGTATGGGAGTTTTGTTTTTTTCTATATTTCTAATAACATTTTTAGTATTTAAAATAAAAAATAAATATGTTTGGCAGGCTTTTAAAAAATCTTCAATTTTAGCAATTTTAATTATCATTTTACTTTTAATACTCAGCTTATTTAATTTTGAGAACTTATTTATTTATTTTCATGAAATATTTTTCCCTCAAGGAAATTGGCTTTTTGCCCCTAGTTCGTTAATGGTACAAGTATTTCCAGAGGAGTTATTTAAAAAATTAACTATTTCAAGTTTTTCTATTAGTATCATTTTCGCGCTATCTCTTCTCTTCTTTTCTTTTAATAAAATTAGAAAATAAATTATTGCTAATTTTTCAAAAAATAGTTATAATTTAAGTATAAGATAATTAACTCTGCTTAATTAATATAGCAGACATAAAAATATGAAAGCTTTAACATCTTTAGCTTTAATTCTACTGGTAATTGGTGGTTTAAATTGGGGCCTAGTCGGTTTTTTTAAATTTGATTTAGTTGCTGCAATTTTTGGTGAAATGGAAACAATTAGTCGCATTGTTTATGCTCTAGTTGGACTAAGTGCTATACTTATAGCAATAAAAATACCAAAGATTACCAGGTAGTAGAAATCAAAAAAGGTTTAAGTTATATTGAATTAAATTTTTATTTATCAGGTGTTTTTAAGTTTTGTAAAATAAAATTAATTATAAAAAAATAAGAGCTAAAATAAGCTCTATTTTTTATTATCTCGTATTAAGGTGATGGTGCGGGGAAGGTGGGACGTTTTGGAACTTTTTTGATTAAAATAAAAACATCAATTTATTTAATTTTAATAGCCTTCCCTTTTATCAAGGCTTCAGCAATTTTTTCATAAGCACTGTAGAGTATTCTTTGATAAGTACTCGCTGAAGTATTCATTTTTTTGGCAGATTTATTTTGATCTAATTTATTTAAATGTCTTAAACGATAAGCCTCAACTTCCTCCAAGCTTAACTCCACTATTTTTAAATCTCTCATAGACATTCCCTGCGGTTTAAAATATTTTACTTCGGGTTTAAATTTTATTTTTCGACATAATCTTGGTCTGGGCATAAATATTGAAAAATTATTTTAATTTTGTTGTTATTTTTTAAAAAAGAAGACTTTTTGGCCCCCTGTCAAACAAGAGGCCAGATCTAAAGCCTTCTTTTTATTTTTGGTCATTGGTTTGGGTATTAGTATTGTTAAAATACCTTCTTCTGCCCATACCTCTTCTTCGACCGCAAGCACCTATTCCAGCACCTCCACCTTGGTTTTCGGAAGCATCTTCACATTTACCCATTCCCCTGCCGGTCATTTTACCCTCACCTGCAGGACCAGTTCCATCTAATTTTGGCATAATAAATAAGTTAAATTTATAAAGAGACAATTCGACTAATTGTCTATTATGAGTATATACCCATAATAACATTTTGTCAAATAACATAAATATACTAAACAAAAAAGCTCGAATCCCTTAAAGGTTCGAACTTTTAACGATTTTAGCATTTTGCAAACCTCAATAAAATAAAGGCACTCGGGTTTTTCGATACTAAATATTCTTGGCGGAGAGGGTGGGATTCGAACCCACGGTACCCTTGCGGGCACGACGGTTTTCAAGACCGCTCCATTAAACCACTCTGGCACCTCTCCTAATATTTAAATGATTACTTTACATATTTTAACGAATTTTCTAAAAAAAGCAAATTTTTAATTGTATTATTTAACATAATCTTTTATTATATAAGTATAAAACATAAAAATATGTCTAAAAAAATTATAATAATTGGTTCTGGTTTTGGGGGATTATCTACTGCTGCCTTTTTAGCTGCTGATGGTCATGACGTAAAAGTAATTGAAAAGAATGATCAGCCCGGTGGCAGAGCTATGGTTTGGGAAAAAAATGGTTTCCGTTTTGATATGGGACCATCTTGGTATACCATGCCAGATATTGTAGAGAAGTTTTTTAATGAATTTGGAAAAAGTGCTAAGGATTATTATGAAATAAAAAGACTTGACCCTTCCTATCGAGTTTTCTTTGCTAGAGATGATATAGTTGATTTACCTGGTTCACTTGAAGAAATATATGAACTATTTGATGAGATAGAAGAAGATGGAGCAAAAAAATTAAAAAAATTCTTAGATCAAGCAAAGTATCAATATGAGGTTTCAGTTGAGTCTTTTTTGTATAAGGAATATAGAAGTATTTGGGATATGTTTAATTTAAAGATGTTGCTTGAGGGCTCTAAATTGCATGTTTTTGATAATATGGACTCATTTGCAAAAAGATTTTTTAAAAATGAAAGAGCTCGAAAGTTATTGCAGTATACTTTAGTATTTTTAGGAGGAGCGCCCAAAAAAACTCCGGCTCTTTATGCTTTAATGGCTTATATTGATTATCAATTAGGTATTTGGTATCCAATGGGCGGGATGACTTCAATGGTAAAAGCGATTGAGAGTTTAGCTAAAAAACATGGAGCTAGTTTTTCTTATAATGAAAGTGTAGAAAAAATAATTGTAAAAAATGGAAAGGCTTGTGGGGTATTAACTAACAAAAAGGAGTATGAAGCTGATATTGTAATTTCAAACGCTGATTATGCTCATACAGAAATAAATTTATTGGAAGAAAAATATCAGAAGTACAAAAAATCATATTGGGAAAAAAGAACTATAGCCCCTTCTGCCTTTTTGCTTTATTTAGGTTTAGATAAACAGATTCCCAATTTAAAACATCATAATTTGTTTTTACACAATGACTGGGTAGAGCATTTTAATGTAATATTTGATAAGCCAGATTGGCCAGATAAACCTTCTTATTATATTAACTGTTCTTCTAAGACTGATCCTAGCGTAGCACCAGAGGGAAAAGAAACGTTTTTCCTTTTAGTGCCAATTGCTGCTGGCATAAAAGATAGTCCTGAGATTAGAAAGGAATATAGTGATAAAATCCTAAGTGATATTGAAAAGCTGGTTGATTTTCCCATAAGAGAGCATATTGAAGTTAGTCGTTCTGTTTCTATTGATGATTATAAAAGTCTATATAATGCCTATCAAGGTACGGCTCTTGGATTATCACATACTTTAATGCAAACAGCTTTTTTTAGACCTAAGCATAGAAGCACAAAAGTAGAAAATCTCTTCTATACTGGACAATATACTCATCCGGGTATTGGTATGCCAGTAACTCTAATCTCTTCACAAATTGTTAGAGATATTATTAGAAAAGAATATGGAAAATAATTTACAAAAAAATATTTTTAAAAGAGGGAGTAAAACATATTTTTATTCCAGTATTTTTTTTCCTAAAAAAGTAAAAAAAGAAGTAACAATACTTTATGCTTTTGTTCGCTTAGTGGATGATTTTGTTGATAGTAGCCCCCAAAAGAAACAGGAATTTTTTGACTTCTATCAAAAATTTAATCAGGCTTGGGGTGGTGATTTAGTGGGAAATAAAATAATTGATGATTTTGTTTTATTAGCTAAACAAAAAGATTTTTCTTTTTCTTGGGTTAATGCTTTTTTTCAAGCAATGAAGAGTGATTTAGAAGAAAAAAAATATTTCGAGATTGATGATACAATTTCATATATGTATGGTTCAGCTGAGGTAATTGGATTAATGATGGCTAAAATAATGAAGCTAGATCCACAGTCATATTATGGAGCTAAAATGTTAGGCAGAGCAATGCAGTATATTAATTTTATTCGTGATTTAGATGAAGACAATTCTTTAAATAGGCAATATTTACCAATTAAAGAGATGAGAGATTTAACTCTTATTAATTTAGGAAAGCAGGAAGCATATCGAAAACCAGAAGAATTCAAAAAATTTATTTATCAACAATTAAATTATTATAAACAGTGGCAAAGAGATGCAGAAAACTACTTTTCCTATTTGCCAGCTCGTTATTATATTCCCATCGTTACTGCTTCTTATATGTATAATTATACAGCTAAAAAAATAGAAAAGAATCCTTTTATTGTATTTAAAAAAAGAGTTAAGCCTTCTAAATTTTTGATTATATTAACAAGCATTAAAATAAGTTTTAAAGTTTTATGGAAAAAATATTTTTGAAACATAAAAAAAAGATTGATAGTGAAGTAAAAAAAATGGCCTCAGAGATTGCTGGCTTAGATTTAAGTTGGTCTAAGGATATCTCTAATTCACTTTCTAATTTTATTGTTAGTGGTAAAGGAATAAGAGGAGGTTTAATTTTATTTACCCTTGAACTATTTAAACAAAAGATAAGCAAAGACGCGATTAAAATTGCAGCTGTGATTGAATATCTCCATAGTTCATTATTAATCCAAGATGACATAATGGATCACGATGAAAAAAGAAGAGGTCAGGAAACTATGCATATAAGGTATAAAAATCTTGGTAAAAAGCTAAAAATTAAAGATAGTGATGATTTTGGAAAAAGTATGGGAATTTGTATTGCTGATATTGCAATATTTTTTTCTCACTGGTATTTAACAAGTTTAAAAAACCAAAATAATAAAGAAAAAATAGAAATCTATAAAATAATTTCTCAAGAATTTAGTTTAGTTGGATTTGGTCAAGTTCAAGATTTAGTTTTTGCTCATAGAAAAGAGATCCCTTCAGTTAAAGAAGTTTTAGAGATGTATACTTACAAAACTGCTAGATATACCTTTTCTCTACCAATTACTATAGGCGCAGTTTTAGCTGGTAGAAATAAAAAAGATATAAAAAAATTAGAAGAAATTGCTCTAGATTTAGGTTTAATTTTTCAATTAACTGACGATGCTTTAACTTTAAGTGGACAAGCTAAAAAAGTTGGCAAAGCTATTGGAAATGATATTTCAGAAAATAAAAAAACGCTATATCATATACTTTTACGAAAAAAAGCAAATAGACAGGATATAAAAACTATAAGTAAAATTTTTGGCAAAGCTAATGTAGACAAAGAAGATATAAAAACAATTAAAGATCTAATTGTTTTTTATAAAATAGACAAAGATATTGAAACAAGAATTGAAAACTATAAAAAGCGTGTAGAAAAGAATATAGGTGAATTAAAATTAGAAAAAAAATCTAAAGAAAAGTTTTTGCAATTACTTGATTTTCTACTTAAAAGAGAAAAGTAATTATGTTAAAATATTTTATTAAAATTTCTCGACCTCGCTTCTGGTTTTATTTAGCAGGACCATTTTTAGTTGGAGCGGCTGCTCTTGAGTCTTTAGAGGTATTTTTAGATCCTTGGTTTTATATACTTTTTATTTATTTCTTAATTCCCGCTAATATCTATTTGTATGGAATAAATGATTATTTTGACTTTGATACCGATAAATATAATATAAAAAAAGAAGATAAAGAAAGCAGACTAGAAGATAAAGACATTAGAAAAAAATTAAAAGTTTTTATTAATTTATTTTTAATAATTAGTATTGTTTTGATAATTTTACTTCCTCAAAATTTAGCCAAACTACTTTTAGTTTTATTTTTATTTTTAGCTACCTTTTATAGTGCTCCGCCTTTACGTTTTAAGCGTTACCCTTTAATTGATTCACTATCAAATGTTTTATATATTTTCCCCGGTCTTATAATATTTGCTCTTTATTCTCATAATTTGGCTCTTTGGTCAGTTATTATAGCTAGTTGGTCCTGGGCAGCCGCTATGCATTTATTTTCCGCGATATTAGATATTATGCCAGATAAAAAAGCCGGCTTAAAAACCACCGCAGTACTTTTTGGTGAAAAAAAATCAATGTGGATTTGTTTTTTTCTATGGCTTATATTTTCTTTAGTTATAGTTTTAAATGGATGGCTTTTACCCCTATCTTATTTATTTTTTATCTATCCGCTTATACCAATTTATATTTTAATTAAAAAAATAAAAGCAGAGAAAGTATATTGGTACTTTCCCTACATTACAGGCATTTTAGGTTTTTTTAGTTTTTGGTACTTAATTATCTTTTAAAGAAATATAGGCAATCATAGTTTCTAGATGTTTATTGCCATTTCTTCTGTAGGAAAAATATTTATTTTTTAAACAATAACTACATTCAGAGCTAATTTGGATGTTTTTGTTTATGACTCCTGATTTAATTAATTGTTCTTTGGCTATAGCTGATAAATCAACAAAGAGCTTATCGCTTTTTGTAATATATTTAGAGTAATTTTTAAAATAGTTTAAAACATCCTCTTTTATTTCAAAATGACATTTTTGTATATGAGGGGAAATATAAATCTTTAATTCTTTTGGGTCAGATTTATAATAAAAAGTCATCTTTTCTATAGTTTTTATAATAATTTTTTTAATTAAACCTCGCCAACCGGCGTGAATTAAAGCAACTACTTGATTTATTGGATCATAAATATAGACAATTAAACAATCAGCTGCAGTAAGAGCTAAAGTGATTTTAGGATCGGTTGTAATTAGAGCGTCAGTATTTTTAATAACTTTTCCTTTATTTAAATAATTAACAAGTTCAATTTTGTCGTCATGGATTAAGTCAGCTAAAACTATCAAAGAAGGAGAAATTTTATTTTTCTGCCAAAACTTTCTTCGATTACTTTCTGTTTCTTTGTTTTCTCTATCAAAAAAAACCCGCATATTGCCATCGGGTTTTTGGGAGAATCCAATATTAACTTGGTTGTTAAAAAAATCTTGCATTGTATTAGTAAAGTTGAATGATTATTTGCCCAGCGAGAAATAGAAAATACATAAACAAAAGAGCATAACCCTCTTTTCGACTTAGCAATCTATCTGAGCGGTAAAAGATATAAAGAAGTATAAAAAATACTAAAGAAAAAAGAGTTAAAAATAAGTATGAAGCATTTACTTCAATGTTAATTGGTCGAATAAAACTAAAAACACCTAGAATTAATATGTGAGCCATAGTGGCACCAATTAAATTACTAAAGGATAATTCTTCAACTTTTCTTTTAAAGGATCTAAGAGCAATAGTTAACTCGGGCAGGTTGGTGCCAATAGAGTAAAAGAGTAAACCAACAATAAATGGAGAAACATTGTAATCTTCTAATATAAAAAGAGTAGTTCTAACAATTAACTCTGAGCTTAGCATTACCCCTAAAAGGCCGACCATAATGTAAAACAGATTTTTACTAGCTCTATCTTTGCTAATAATATTTATTTTTACCCACGCTTTTTTTTGATTATTTTTGTAAAGATGGTTCATTAATAAAAAATAACCAATAATTAAAACTATACCACTAAAAATATTTAATTGTCCGCTTAGACCAAAGATTAAAGGTAAGAATAAATAAATTAGAGTAAAGAGAAAGGGTTTAGAGCTTTCATTGGTTTCTATTTTTCTATTTAAAATTATACTAATAGATAAAATTAAGCCCAGAAGTACAATATTTCCTCCCATTAAATGTCCAAAAGAAATATCGGGAACATCTTTAATTAATGAGTTTATACCAATTGCCAATTCTGGCAAAGTCGTTATAATGCCAAGCATTATACCTAAAAAAAAGATTTTTATCCCCAATTTTTTACCAATTTTCTTTAAATTTAAAACTATTAGATCTGCTGATTTTGATAAAATTAAAAATAATATCAGCAAAGATATTATAGCTATTATATTTACTCCCATAACAAAGATTTAAATTATTATTATATAAACATAATAACATATTTAATAAAAAATATTGAATTATTTTTCATTTGACAATTTTATAGTATAGGAATCGCCTAGCATTATTTGTAAAATTTTTCTTAGATGTGACCAAGCTAATTTTATCGGACCGTATTTATAGGAAAATGAATTGATCTCTAAAATAATTACTTTGCCATTTAAATTAAGGTAACCGCCTCCTAACACCTCTATATCTTCAAGATTTTCCTGATCTTTTACTCTATCAACTATATTATAGTGCTGTGGCGCTTGCTCTAGAGGTAGAGAGGCAAAAATAAAACCTTTAGGGGTTTTGATTAAAACAAATTTTTGTCTGCCACCTTGTTTTTTAGTTTTTTCATCAAAAACTATATAAGATTTATTCATAAAAAATTTTATTAATTTCTTTATCTGATAAAATTTTATATTTTGATTGAGCTAAATTTTTAATATCTAAATTACCAATAGAAATTCTTTTTAAATAAACAACCTTTAAACCAATTGCCATAAAAAGTCGACGAATATGTCTCTTTTTTCCTTCCTCTAAAGTAACAAACCAATTATTTTCTTCTCTTTGAATATTTTTTGCTTTCAAGACCTCACCTTCTTTTGTTTTTACTCCAGTTTTTATTTTTGCATAAAGTTTTTTAGGATTCAAATTTAATTTATCTTGATTGGCAAAATGAATTAAATATTTTTTTTCAACATTATATTTAGGATGACTAACTTTGTTGGCGAAAAAACCATTATTACTTAGCAGCAGAAGGCCTTGACTATTTTTATCTAAACGCCCAACAATAATATAGTTATTAAATTTTTTAGGTAGTAAGCTATAGATATTTTTTTCACCGGAAAAGCTTTTTTTTGTGCAGGTATAACCCTCAGGTTTATTTAGCATTAATACTTTTGTTTTTTTATCTCTATTTATATTTAATTCTTTATTTGAAACAGTAATTTTTTCAGTACCTTCAACCTTATCTCCTAAATTAGCTAATTTATCATTAACTTTAACCTTATTTTGTCGAATTAATTTTTCAGCTTGGCGACGACTACCTATCTTACTTTGTGCTAAAAATTGTGTTAAATAAATCATATACCTTTTTTCTGTTTTAATTTTAATGAAGCAGTTAGGAAGATAATAATCCAAAAAAGAACTGCTAGATCATTTTTAAAATAAGGAACATCAACTAAACCATGAATTAAAATAACCAACAAAGAAGCAAAAACTCCCAAAGCAATACCTTTTTGATTGTTATTTAGGTTTTTTAACATTTTTAGTAAATCAAAGGTTGCCCTTAGTATTAGCCAAACAAAAAGCAGGGCTCCCAGAAGGGTGATTTCAGTCCAAAAGTTTAAAAATATATTATGAGGGTATAAATATATTTCAACTGGTTGCCAAGCTTGTTTGTGATACTGCTCGTCCCAGACAACTTTGCGGTGCCAGTCAGGGTCTTTTTGGTCTTTTACAAATATGCCCTCTTGATGATAAGGCTTTAAAGCATTTTGATAATTATCTAGGCCGGCTCCAGTTAAAAAACGACTGTCAGTTAACATTTCTGTGGTTTCTTTCCATTGCTGACGCCTAATTTGTCCACTTAAATCCATTAGAGTGGCTCGGTTTTTTATGTAATCCCAAGTTGGAGTATGTAAACTGGTAAAAATAGCTATCAAGGCTACTAATATTAAAGCAACTTTTCTAGTTTTTTTATTTAATAAAATAGCAATTAAAAGAAATGAAATTAAAACTGCAATAATTGCGCCTTCTGATCGAGCAAAGAAAATAGCTAAAAATGAAAAAACTATTGTAGTTAAAAGTAGTAGTTTTTTAGAGGAAGTTAAAAGATTACTTCGTTTTGGATAAGCTAGAAACAAGCCAAAGCTTAACATAATAATTGGACCTAAATAAAGGCCAAGTGCGTTTGGATAAGAAAAAATAGATGAAACTTTTGTTTGCATTATTGTCTCCAGAGACAGACCAAGAGAGAATTGCTGGTAAATAGCAATTAAACTAATAACTAAAGCAGACAGAGCTAGTGGCCATATAAATTTTCTAGTATTAATATATCCACGGTTCACTAAAACTATGTAAAACATAATCGGTTCTAGAAAATAGGCTTTAAATATTCCCAAGGCTCCAGTGCTAAAACCAGCCACCCATAAACCCAGCCAAGCAGCTATTAATATAGCAATAATTTCTAAATAATATGGATATTTTCTTCTTTTTTTAAAACTTATTTTTTTAAAGTTTTTCCAAGGTTTGTCTTTAACTAACCAAACTAGAAATACGATTATAATCATAGCTTCAAGCAGGGTACTTGGGATGGTGATAATAGTAAATCTAAATAAATAAGCTGGTAGAGAAAATAAGGTAAGAAAAATTGCCCAGTTTAAACGAAAACTGGCTAAGGCTAAAAATAATATTAAAAAAATGATGATCAGAATTTCCATATTTTAATTATAACATGAAATAAAAAAATCATCTTCCTTTCTGAAAAATGATTTTTTTATTTGAATTATTTTGCTCTTTCAACATATTCACCGGTTTCAGTATTAACTATAATTTCATCGCTTTCATTTATAAACATGGGAGCATTTATTTTTGTTCCGGTTTCAATTTCTACGGTTTTATTAACATTACCAGCTGAATTACCTTTAATGCCAGGCGGAGCGTTAATTACTTTAAATTTAATTTTAATTGGCAACTCAAGGGCGACTGGTTGGTCATTGAAGTATAGTATATCTACTTCTGTGTTATCTTTTAGAAACTTAGCTTTATCACCAATATTGTTTATATCTAAACTAAATTGTTCATAAGTTTCGTTGTCCATGAAATGGACTTCATTTTCATCTTGATAAAGGAAATTAGCCCTTTTAGTTTCTGTAGATGCTTCTTGAACTTTCTCTACTCCCTGGAAGGTTTTGTCCAATATGCTACCATCAATTAAATTACGACAACGAGTTTTTAGGACTGCTCCTCCTCTGCCCATTTTATGATGGTCAGTTTTTAAAATTATATAGGGCTGTTCATTGATGATTATAACTTTTCCAGGCTTTATTTGATTAAAATTTAACATATTATTTATGAGTAGAAGAGACAAGTGCCATAACTCTAGCTCGCTTTACAGCTGTAGCTAATTTTCTTTGATGCCAAGCACAAGTACCGGTTCGTTTACCAGGTAGAATTTTCATATAGAAATTCATAAAACGACGTAATGTACGTACATCTTTATAATCAACTTCTAGTTGGTTAACACAAAAGAAACACTCTTTGACTTTTTTTTGAGACATAAATTTTATTTTTTTTATTTATTAAAAAGGGATATTTTCCACTTTGATTTCTTCTTCACTACCTTCTTCTTTATTTTGTTTTTTTTCTGAAGAAGCGTTTTCTGGGCTAGATTTTTGTGGTCCATTGCCCTTATTATCTAACATAATCATATTTTCGGTAATAATTTCGGTTTTGAAACGTTTAACTCCATCTTGACCAGTCCATTCATTAGTTTGCAAGCGTCCTTCGATATAAACTTTTGAACCCTTTTGAAGGTATTGACCACAAATTTCTGCTAAACGACGCCAAGCTACTACATTATGAAACTCCACCTTTTTTTGTTGTTGGCCGGACTGATCGGTCCAAACCATATTAGTAGCCACAGAAAAAGAAGTAACTGTTTGCCCAGAAGGTGTATTACGTGTTTCTGGGTCACGGGTTAAATTACCAATGATCATTGCTTTGTTTAAATTCATATTTTTTGTTAATCACTTTAAAATAGGGACTAATTATAAAGCGATAAAGTTATTATTTGGGGCTTATAGTAAATCACTTGAATCTAAGATTCCTTCAAGTTTTTCGTCTAAATCTTTTAAATCTTCCTTCTTTTCTTCCTTCTTTTCTTCCTTCTTTTCTTCCTTCTTTTCTTCCTTCTTTTCTTCCTTCTTTTCACTTTCTTCCTTCTTTTCTACCACCTTTTCTTTTTTATCAGTTTTTTCCTCTTCTTCTTTGTCTTTTTTAGCAGATTTTTCTTGTCGATTTTTTTCTTCTTCAATTTCTTTTTGACTACGTTTTTTTCTATTAATGATTTGATGACGAAGAATATCTGAAGAAAGTTTAAGTTTACGATCTAACTCAGCTAATTTTTCACCCTCTAAATCAAATTCGAATAGATTGTAGTAACCATGATTGAAGCTTTTGATTTCATAAGCTAACTTTTTCTTACCCCAATATTCTTGATAGCTTATTTCTCCACCAGCTTTTTTAATCATTTCTTCTGTATTTTCGCTAATTTTCTTAGCTTCTTCTTCAGTGAAGTTGTTGGGGACAATGAAAAGTATTTCGTAGTGATTGGCACCAATTTCTTTAGTTTTTGACATAATAATTATAACTTAGAGCAATTAAAGATTGTTTAAATAATTAATAAAAAATCTTTAAAGCCTTTTTTTAATAAAACCCCAGGTACTCATAAGAAACCAAGGGTTTAACTTTGAATACCTTTAATTCCTTTTTTTAAAGGAATTATTTCTAAAAATAGAAATGTGGGAAAGATATTTTTAATTTGTAGAAAAACTTTAGCATTAATTTTTAAAAAAATCAAGACTATACATAATTATTAAATTTAGTTATATTAATTATATGAATAACATATTTTTTATATTTGGAAATCACCCGGACTTATCACTGGCAGAGCTTAATGCTTTACTTGATTGTAGAAAAGGTGAGGTATTAAATGAAAAACTTTTTTATTTACCCAATACTTTTAATTTAGTGCCTAATTCTTTTATTGATCAACTAGGTGGTACGGTTAAAATTGGTGAAGTCCTTGAGGTGTTTAGCTCAGATGAAAAAAAGGAAGCTTTAGAGTTTATTAAAAAATTAATAATAAAAGAGGCTAAAAATAGTGATAATAAGTTTAACTTTGGATTATCTGACTATAGTTTAAATTTTTTGCCAAATAATTTTGGCTTAAGCTTAAAAAAAGAACTAAAAAAACAAAATATAAGCAGTCGTTTTGTTTTTAGCCAAGAAGCCATACTTTCAAGTGTTTTAGTGGGGCAAAATAAGTTAGTAAGTCGAGGAATTGAGATAATCGTAGCTTCTGATAAAGGAAAAATATTAATTGGCAAAACTAAGGCTATACAAGACTTCAAAGACTTATCTAAAAGAGATTATGGTCGTCCAGCTCGAGATGATCATTCAGGAATGTTACCGCCAAAATTAGCTAAAATAATGATTAATTTAGCTGGCTATGGTGATGAAAGCTCAGTTTTACTGGACCCTTTTTGTGGTTCAGGAACAATTTTAACTGAAGCAGTTTTAAGTGGATATCAAAAAATAATTGGTGCTGATATATCTAAAAAAGCTATAAATGATAGTAAATTAAATTTGCAGTGGACTAAAGATCGATATAATCTTAGTTCAATTGATGCTAGATTTATTAATCGCTCGGTTTTAAATTTAACTAAGGTTATTAAAGAAAAATCAGTTGATTGTATAATTACTGAACCATATTTAGGTCCTCAAAGAGGTTTGAAAAATATAAATTTAGTAAAAGAGGAGTTAGAAGACTTATATAGCCAATCTTTGGCTAAATTTAGTCAAATATTGAAAGATGATGGTTTAATTGTAATGATATGGCCAGTGTTTTTTGGCAATAATTATATTAATCCCGATTATAATGCTTGGGATTTAGTAGAATTTGAAAATTTATCTAATAATAAAAGAAAAACCTTACTCTATGGAAGGCAAGGTCAAAAAGTTTGGCGAGAAATTGTAGTTTTAAGGAGAAAATAGTTATTTATTAACTAAAAAATGACAAACGTCGCCATCTTCAACTATATAATCTTTTCCTTCTGTTCTAATTTGGCCTAATTCTTTAGCTTTTAGTTCACTACCGGCGTTAACTAGCTGTTCCCAGCGAACAACCTCAACTCTAATGAAGTTTTTTTCAAAGTCAGTATGAATAACTCCAGCAGCTTGGGGAGCTCTATCACCTGATTTTATTGTCCAAGCTCTGGTTTCTTTAGGTCCTGTGGTGAAAAAAGTATCTAAATCAAGGGTTTTATAGGCAGTTTTTATTAACTTATCTAAACCACTTTGTTTTATATTTAAGCTTTCAAGGTATTCTTTTTGTTCGTTTTCATCTAAAAGAGCTATTTCTTCTTCAATTTTAACATTTATTTTTAATATTTCTTCGTTTTGACCACTTTTTATAATAATATCGTCCTGATAATTGTCATCAACATTTAAAACATAGATAATAGGTTTTAAGCTTAAAAGGTGTAATTCTTTAATAAATATCGCTTCTTTATCTGATAATTCAAGCTCTCTGGCAGCTTTGCCAATTTCTAAGTGGTTTTTTATCCTTTGAAGCACTTTAACTTGAAAAATTATATCTTTATTATTACTTTTAGCCTCTTTTTCTGATTTTTCAAGTCTTTTGCTAACTGTTGACAGATCCGCAAGAATTAATTCCATGTCAATGGTTTCTTGATCATTTTTAGGGTCAATTTTTCCATTGACGTGAATAACTTTTTCATCTTTAAAACTGCGAATAACTTCACAGATCGCATCACATTCTCTAATATTAGCTAAAAATTTATTTCCCAAACCTTCTCCCTTATGAGCTCCAGAAACTAAGCCAGCAATATCAATAAATTCGATAGTGGTGTGGATAACTTGTTCAGGGTTTGAAATTTGGGCTAATTTATTTAATCTTTCGTCTGGCACCTTAACAACCCCAACATTGGGATCAATAGTACAAAAAGGGTAGTTAGCTGAATCTACTTGTTTTTTAGTTATTGTTTTAAATAGTGTAGATTTACCGACATTAGGTAAACCAACAATTCCGATTGACAAAGACATATTTAGTTTATTTATTTAATAAAACTATTTAAACAGATTTAAATAAAAAAAGCAATAAAAAAAGGGCCCAGTTACGGGCCGCTTTTTTATATTATTTAAATATTTAAAAATTTATTAATGGCACCGTCTGAGCCCTAGTCCTAATAAATCTTTCTTTTTCCGTCTTTTTTAAGATAGAAAAGGAAAACATTATTATCAGGACGGAGCTTCTGCTGACTTAAAGCTAATTCTTTTACCAATTCTTAGTAATTATTTACTTATTTCTTTATTAGTTAATTTATAAACACTATTGTTTATTTTTTAATTAACTCACTTATAATTACCCTTAACGTCGTTTTGTTCGTTATTCTTTATCATGTCAGCTGTGATAAAATATTGAATTAGTAAAGGAACTTTTTTGATTAACTATCTATATTATAGCATGAATTGTTAACAGGGTCAAGGATTTTTCCACAAATTTATGTATTATTAGTAAATTTTATTTGTTTATTTAATATTAGCTAAATTTTAATATATTTACAGATTTAAGTCTAGAATAACGTAGACTTAAAATTAATATTTATACACAGAAAACACAAGTTATCCACAGTTTTTGTTTATAAATGTCAATAAAAAATAAGTCCAACATATAATGGACTTATCAATAGTTGAGGCTCGAGGGGGATTCGAACCCCCGAATGACGGTTTTGCAAACCGCAGCGTTGGACCACTTCGCCATCGAGCCATATAATTATTTTAGGTAAATTCTTTTTAAAAAGCAAGTATTATTTTAAATTTAAACCCGGATCTGCTTTTAGTTTACTCCAATTACTATAACATTTTTCTTTTTCTTGAAAATATTGAAAATATCCAGCACAAGCAATCATAGCGGCATTGTCGGTTGTATAGCTAAACTCTGGTACTAGAAACTTTGTTTTTGGAAAGTTTTCCTTTATTTCTTTTTTAAGGTTTATTCTTAAATTTTTATTAGCTGACACTCCGCCAGCGAGAAGAAAGCTTTTTGCTTGGTATTTTTTTAATGCTTTTAAACTTTTTTTAATTAAAACTTCATTTACAGCTTGCTGGTAGGCAAAACAATACTCATTAATTCTTTTTTGCCAATTTTTATCAGCTTGTAGTTGATAGTAGAGGGCGGTTTTAAGGCCTGAAAAGGAAAAATCTAGATTATCTTTATTTAACATCGGGCGAGGAAAATTTAATTGATTAGTATTTTTTATATAACTATCAGCTCTTTTGGCAATAATTGGTCCACCAGGATAGCTTAGGTTTAACATGTTAGCGGCTTTGTCATAGGCTTCACCGGCGGCATCATCTTTAGTTTCGCCAATTATTTTAAAATCAAAATGTTTTTTCATATAAACCAAAGATGTATGACCACCGGAAACGATTAAACTAAGTAAAGGAAATTTTATCTTTTCTTTTTGGTTTATAAAATTAGCGTAAATATGGCCACTAATATGATTAACAGCAATAATTGGTTTTTGCCAGGCAAAACTTAAAGTTTTAGCGGTTTCTGTGCCGGCTATCAAAGAGGTAATTAAGCCTGGGCCTTTGGTTGTGGCTATAGCTTTTAAGTCTTCAGCCTTAATATTAGCCTCATTTAAGGCCTTATCTATAGTGGGTATAAGGTTGACTACGTGCTCGCGAGCCGCCACCTCTGGAATAACACCCCCATGTTTTTGGTGAATTTTAATTTGTGAAGAAATTACGTTGCTTAGCACTTCAACTTTTTCTCTGCTGCCTTTTATAACACTAGCAGCACTTTCATCACAACTTGTTTCTATTCCTAATATATACATATAAATAATTTTATTATATAATAGACAAAATAGCAATTTAGTTGACAAGAAAATAAAATATATCTACAATATATTTGGATCAAGTAATAATTGATTCATTTTTTAGTTATTGGTCCCTTCGTCTAGTGGTTAGGACATCAGGTTTTCATCCTGAAAACAGGGGTTCGATTCCCCTAGGGACTGCAAATTTAAAAAGAGGCATAATGCCTCTTTTTTATATAGCCATTTTAATTTTCTATTATCCACAGCAGGATGATTTTTTTTGTGGAGCAAAAACTAAATCTAAATCTTGGCCAATAATATTGGCTAGAGTACTAAGTAAACTTTGGGCTTCTGTTTTTGATTTAATCCACTTATTTATAGTTTTATTACTGCGCACTGCATTGGATAAATTATTATAATTCTCTCTTTCCTTTTCTAGTTCCTCGCTGGAGAAATTGCCATCCTGAAAAATAGCCAGGTTTTGTTGGCTCTTTCTAAAATCATCTAAAAGTTTTTGAGCTTCATTATCGTTTTTATATTCCAAAGACGCTTTTTCGTAGTTTTGGTATTCACTAGTTTCTTTAATAGCGGAGATAAGGTCTTTTGTTTTTTGATCTAAATTTTTCATATATCTATTTTATAGTTTTAATTACATTTTAAGTTAAAAGACTTAATTAGTCAAAAGTTTGACAAGGAAAATTAAATATAATATCATATCAATATATATTGATATAAACTATGAAAGCTAAGTGTTGTGAAAATAAAGAATTAACTAAAGCTTACTGTGAATTAGCCAAATTTTTGCGTATCATTGGAGATGACAACCGCTTAAAAATTTTATGCCTACTTAAGGACAGTGATTTATATGTTGATGAAATTGCTTATAATTTAGACTTAGCTCAAAATTTAGTATCTAGTCATTTAAAGGTTATGATGGATTTTGATTTAATTAAATCAAAGCGAAACGTTAAACGAAATTATTATAGTGTTAATAAAAAAACATTTAAAAAATATAATTCATTATTAATATTCTTTTTAAAAAATTATGAAAAATAAATTACAAGTTAAAGTTTTGGGCTCAGGTTGCCCGAAATGTAAAAAATTACTAGAAGATTGCCAAAAAGTTTTTGATAAAAAAGAAATACAGGTTGATATAGAGTATATTACAGACATTGAAAAAATAATCTCCCTAGGGGTGATATCAACACCGGCACTTGTAATTAATGATCAAACAGTTTTAAGTGGCTTCTTGCCAAGCAGGCAAGAGTTAGAAGAGAAAATAGATAAATTTTTATAAGTTATGAAAAAAGAAATTAAAACTCTAATTTTATTTTTAGCAGTATTTTTAGTTTTTTATTTTGTGCCTCTTGATATACCAGTTTTAGGTACATCTTTTTTAGCTGGCCTGGTTATGTTAAATGAATACGCCAGAGATCATGTTTTAACTTGTCTTTTGCCAGCCTTTTTTATTGCTGGAGCAATTGCAGTATTTATTAAAAAAGAATTTATTTTAAAGTATCTAGGAAATCAGGCAAAAAAATATGTTTCATATTCAATTGCTTCTGTTTCTGGGATTCTTTTGGCAGTTTGTTCATGTACAATTTTGCCTTTATTTGCCGGAATTTCCAAAAGAGGAGCGGGCTTGGGTCCGGCAATTACCTTTTTATTTTCTGGTCCGGCAATTAATATAGCGGCAATATTTTTAACTATGTCAGTGCTTGGCTTTGAAATAGGTTTGGCGAGAATAATTTTAGCTATAATAATGGCAGTTTTAGTTGGTTTATCAATGCAATTTATTTTTAAAGAAAAGACAAAAAATAATGAAAATTTAAGTGTTAATGAAGGTAAAAAAGATGATAATTATAATTCAAAACATATTATTTTTTTCATGTTAAGCATGTTAGCCGTCTTAGTGGTCTCTGGTTTATCAATTAATGCAGGAATTAAATATTTATTAATACTGTTTTTTGTTGCTTTAGTTGTTTTTATAGCTAGTTATTTCTTTAAAAAATCTACCAATAAAGAATGGATAAGTGAAACCTGGAAGTTTGCTAAATTATTACTACCTTTACTGTTGATCGGTGTTTTTATTGCCGGTTTTATTATGCCACTATTACCCGAGGAGTTAATAACTCAAATAGTTGGCAATAATACTGTTTTTGGTAATTTGATAGCGGCTCTTTTTGGGGTTTTTATGTACTTTTCTACCCTAACTGAGGTTCCTATAATTCAAGCTTTAATGGCTAAAGGAATGAATCAAGGACCAGCTCTAACCTTGCTTTTAGCTGGGCCCTCACTTAGTTTACCTAATTTATTAGTTATTAGAAGGGTGTTGGGAAATAAAAAAACTTTAGTGTATATGTTGCTTGTGGTTTTTTACTCAGTAATTGGTGGTTTAATTTTTGGATCAATTATTTAATATGAAAAAATTTTTTTTGTTAATTTTAATATTTATATTGCCAATAATTTTTTTGACAGCTTGCAGTCAGGTAAACAATGATCAAAAAGAAACAGTTGAAAATGTAGAAAAAATTGAGATTGTTTATTTTTATTCAAATCAACGTTGTGTTTTTTGTAAAAATATGGAGAAGTTTCTAGAAAATGCTTATGAGAAAATTAAAAGAGATAAACTGCAATTAAAAAAAATTAATTATGATGATAAGGAGAATAAAGAGTTAGTTGAGAAATTTTCAGCTAGAAATCTAGGTTTATATTTTAATATAATTAGTGATAATGAAAATATAATTAAAGAAGATGTTTCGGTTTGGAGATATTTAAATGATCAAGATGAGTTTACTGATTATTTAGAAAAAAAGACAAAACAGTGGTTAGATAATTAATTTTATTATGGAGATATTTTATAGTTTTTTAAATAATTATAATTGGCCGATTTTATCAGTTTTTGTTTTAGGAATTTTAATGTCAATTAGCCCATGTCCGCTGACAACTAATATTACTGCGGTTGCTTATATATCGAAAAAAATAAAGAATTCTAAACATGTTCTTTTTTCTGGATTATTTTATACCCTAGGTAGAGCAATTACTTATATACTGCTTTCTTTAATAATTTATTTTGGTTTTTCCGCTTTTAGTTTATCAAGTATTTTTTTAAAGTGGGTTAATATAGTTTTAGGGCCACTTCTGATCATTATTGCTTTGTTTATGTTGGGGTTTATAAAAACAAGATTGAGTTTTATAAAGTCAAACAATTGGTTCTTTAAATGGCAAAAATATTTAGGTCAAAAAGGTTATTTAGGTTCACTTATTTTAGGAGTATTGTTTGCTTTAGCCTTTTGTCCTTATAGTGGAGTTTTATTTTTCGGCATCCTTGTGCCACTTGTACTTCAGTCAGGCAGTCCTTTACTTTTACCGCTTTTCTTTTCCATCGGAAGTGCTTTACCAGTTATTGTTTTTGCTTTAATTATTGCCTTTAGTTTTAAGTTATTAGCTAAAACTTTTAGGATTACTCAAAAACTTGAAAAAATTGTTCGCTATATCGTAGCTTTTATTTTTATTCTCAGTGGCCTTTATTATAGTCAATATTTAATAAAATATTTAATTAATTAAAAATTTATGTTGAAAAAAAGATTATTTATAGCAGTAATTGCTATCATTTCTATTTTTGTGGTTAATTTAAGCCCCTTGTTAGCCAATGACAATCAATTAGAGATGGATAACCAAGAACCGTGTATTCATTTATTTTACAAACAAGACTGTCCGCAGTGTTTAAGTATAAATGAGTATTTAGATGAAATTGAAGATGATTATTCAGTAAACATTGAAAAATACAATGTTGATGAAGTAGAAAATGAAGAAACCTATGAGCTTTTCAAAGATAAGTATAGTTTAGTCAGTGGGGCTTATCCAATTTTATTTATTGGTGATAACTATTTAGTTGGTGATAGTGCTATTGAAGAAAATTTAGAAAATCAAATCATTAATTGTTATGACAAGGATTGTATTTGTCCGCTGATGAAAATAAAAGGGACAACCTCTTCTATGCCGCAATCTAGAGAGATTACTCCTGAGGATCCTAGTGTTGTAAATTTACCAATTGTAGGTGAAATTAATTTCTCAGCCACTCCAATTGCAATCACTACAGGAATTATTGCTTTTATTGATGGCTTTAATCCATGTTCCCTGTGGCTTATAACCTTTCTGTTAGGAATTGTCATCTATACTCGCTCAAAGAAAAAAATATTTATCGTTGGTGGAACCTTTCTGTTAGTTACTGGAACTGCTTATGCTGCATTTATGGCCGGACTACTTAATGTCTTTACTTATGTTGGTTATTTAAACTGGATTCAAATAGTAGTAGCGATGATGGCTTTTATATTTGCGGCTGTTAATATAAAAGATTATTTCTGGTATAAAAAGGGTATATCTTTTACTATACCAGATAAATTTACACCCAAGATATTTAAAAATGTCAGAGGTATAATGAAAAGCGATAAGTCTACCTGGCAAGTGGTAGTTGGTACAACCATACTGGCTTTAGGAGTGGTTTTAGTAGAGTTACCTTGTACAGCTGGCTTTCCTCTTATTTGGACAAATATCTTAGCTCAAAGCCAAATTCAAGGCATGGCTTTTTTTAGTCTTTTAATTTTATATGTATCAATTTATCTATTGATAGAAATTATAATCCTATTAACTGCTATTTTCACCTTAAAATCTAGTCGTTTTGAAGAAAAGCATGGTAGAATTCTAAAATTAATTGGTGGTGTAATTATGTTAGCCTTAGGTTTGGTTATGTTAATTGATCCTAATTTAATGCATAATATAGGTGGAACTATTTTAATCTTTGCTTCTGCGATTGTTCTTTCTTTTGTAGTGATATTTATTCACAGAAAACTGTTGCCTAAATATGGAGTAAAAATTGGTACAGAAAAAGAAATTATAGAAAAAGCCACAAAAGATGACGGTCAAGAAGAAGATAATAATAATGAAAATAATAATTTAAATTAAAAAATATGGAAAAAGATTTACCAAAAAAATTATATTACAACCAAGATTATTCTTGGGTCAAAATTGAAGACGACATAGCTACTTTGGGAATAGTTAAGCCAGCCGCTGACAAGGTTAAAGAGTTTGTTTTCATTAAATTACCTGAAGTTGGAAAAACTATCAAAAAAGGCGATGTCTACGCCTCGCTGGAGGCAGTTAAATGGACCGGTCATCTATCAAGTCCACTATCGGGTAAAGTTGAGTCAGTAAATGAAGAAGTTTTTGATGAACCCAGTATTATAAACGAAGATGCTTATGAGAAGGGTTGGATTGCTAAAATTAAAATTAGCAATCCAGGAGAAAAAAATGAACTACTGAGCGCAAAGGAGGTTCAACCATGGCTTGAAGAAGAAGTAGAAAATAATTAATTAATATATTTAAAAATAATAATAATAAATTTATGTTTAAAAAAAATTATCTATTATCAATTATAATTGTTTTGTCAGTTTTTCTAATTTCAGCTTGTGCTTCACCAAGTGAAACTGAAATAAACAATCAAAATCTAGGTCAAGGCAGTATTGATGAAACCAGCTCTTCTCAACTGGGAGAGAGTAGACCAGACGCTAAAACTACTCTGTATTTCTTCTGGGGTGATGGATGTCCACATTGTGAAGTGGAAAGAGAATTTTTAGAAGAAATGCAAGATAAATACTCAGACCTTGAGATAAAGATGTATGAAACTTGGAAAGACAGAGACAATGCTCAAATACTACAAGAAATGGCTGAGGCATATGGAGCAAGAGCATCAGGAGTGCCAATGACTTTTATTGGTGACTTTGATCCAACAATTGGTTTTTCAGCTCAAATGGAAGATGAACTAGAGGAAAAAATAGAATTTTGTTTAGAAGAAGAATGTCCTGATCCAGGAAATAAAATCAAAAATTAAAAATATGAAAGTAGTAATAATTGGTGGCGGTACTGCTGGCAGTGAAGTTGCTTGGCAGTTACGCAAAGAAAACAAGGAAGCAGAAATAATTATCCTAGAAAAAGGAGGCCATACTCAATATTCTCCCTGTGCTTTGCCTTATCTAGTTAGCGGTAAGATTAAAAAGGCAGAGGATATTTTACTATTTGATGAAAAATATTATCAATATAATAAAATAGATTTGCGTCTAAATTCAGAAGTAGTTGATATAGATGAAAAAAATAAAGTAGTTGAGTATATAAAAGATGGTCAGAGAAAAAAATTAGATTATAGTTATTTAGTTTTAGCCAGTGGTTTAAAGTTTGAAAAACCGGATATTAAAGGTTTAGATGAGCATAAATTTTTTAGATTAAAAAATATTAATGATGCTTTGAGTATAAAAAAACAAGTTAAAGGAAAAGAAAGGGCAGTTATTGTTGGGGCTGGTTATGTGGGAGTAGAGTTAGCTGAAGCTTTAAATAAACTAGGGCTAAAGGTCAGTTTAGTAGAAGCAAAACCAGAAATACTAGCAGACAGCTATGATAAAAAAATTAGTCAAAAAATAAAAGAAAAAATGATAGAAAACGGAGTTGAGGTTTTAGAAGGAATTGAAATAAAAGAAATTAAAAACTCTACATTAATTAGCCAAGATAATAAAAATAGCTTTGATCATTTATTTTTAGCCTGTGGTTTTAAAGTTGATTTAAGTTTAGCGAAAAAGGCAAATTTAAAATGCAAACAAGGAGTTGTGGTGAATGACTATAATCAAAGTAGCGATAATAATATTTTTGCGCTTGGTGATATAGTTGAGTCAATTAATTTTTATGACAATCAAAAAACCTTAAGTCAATTAGCGACTACAGCAGTTTCACAAGCCAGGGTGGTCAGTAATAATATTCTTAAAAAATCTAGCAAAAGAGAGAAAGTATTAAATACCAGTGTATCAAAATTTGGTGATTTAATATTTGGATCTTGTGGTTTAACAAATAAATATTGCCAGGACAAACAAACACAAACAGCAAGTGCTTTTTATACGGGCAAAGATAAAGCTAGCTACTATCCAGAAAGTAAGGATTTTTATGTTTATTTAATAGCTGACTTAAAAGGAAAAATATTGGGTTGTCAAATGGCTGGCTACAGCGATGTGGCTGGAAATTTAAATATGGTATCTTTGGCTATAAAAAATCAATTAAAACTTGAAGAATTTATAAAATCAGAAACTTGTTATAATCCAGCTGTTTCTGAAATCTTTGACCCGGTGATTGTTGCTGCTGAACTTTGTTTAAAAAAACTAAAAATAAAAAATGAAAAATAATTATTTAAAAATTAAAAAATTTAATAAAAATAATTATTTAAAAACCCTCCGCTTGTTAGAAAATAAAAAGGTAAACACAGTTTGTTTGTCAGGCAATTGTCCTAATCGCTATGAATGTTTTTCTAAATCAACCGCTACCTTTATGATTTTAGGAGATATTTGTACTCGCAATTGTAAATATTGTAATATAGAAAACAAAAAACCCGAAATAGTTAATAAAAATGAGGCTGAAAATATTTCCCAAGTTGTTGATAAACTAAATTTAGATTATGTGGTAATTACCAGCGTCACTCGAGATGATCTAGAAGATGGTGGTGCTGATCAATTTCAACTAACTGTAGAAAAAATTAGAGAAAAAAGAAAAAGTTGCAAAATTGAATTATTAATTCCTGATTTTGGTGGCAACAATTTAGCTTTAGAAAAAACTGTTAATTTAAAGCCATATGTATTAAATCACAATATAGAAACTGTTGATGAATTATTTCCAAAACTAAGACCAGAAGGTAATTATTTAAGATCCCTTAGCTTATTAAAAAAAGCTAAAGAATTAAATAATCAAATAAAAACGAAATCAGGCATAATGCTTGGACTAGGGGAAACTAAAAAACAAGTTTTAGACACCCTTAAAGATTTAAAAAAATCAAAAGTTGAGATTTTAACTATTGGTCAATATTTAGCTCCAAGTCCTAAACATGCAAAGGTTGAAAAATATTATACTAATAAAGAGTTTTTAGTTTATAAAAATTTAGCTTATAAAATGGGATTTAAGCATGTTCAAGCTGGTTTTTATGTTAGGAGCTCATATAAAGCTAAAACATATGAATAATTGGCGCTTAATTAAAAACTTAGAGTTAAGAGGAGCTAAACAAATGGCAATTGATGAGTCAATGTTAATTGCTAGAAGTAAAAATTTAGCACCTAACACTCTTCGCTTTTTTACCTGGAAACCAAGTGCAATAACTGTTGGTTTTTTTCAAGATTTAAAACAAGAAATTAATGAAAAAAAAGCAGAAGAGTTGGGAGTAGAGATTGTTAGGCGCTATACCGGAGGTGGGGCGGTTTTTCATGAAGATGAACTAACTTATTCTTTGGTAATAAAAGAAAAAGATTTACCTTCTAGTATTGAAGAATCATATAAACATCTGTGTCATGGAGTGGTTCTTGGTTTAGAAAAATTAGGTCTAAAGGCTAGCTTTAAACCAATAAATGATATTTTAGTAAATGATAAAAAAATATCAGGTAACGGGCAAACTAGAAAGTATGGAGTCATACTTCAACATGGAACTATTTTGTTGTCAGTTGATGTAGAAAAGATGTTTTCAATTCTAAAAGTATCAAATGAGAAACTGAAAGGTAAATTAATTAAAAATGTTAAAGAAAGAGTAACTTCGCTTAAAAATGAACTTCCGCAAAGATTTACGGACATAAATTATTTACAAGAAATTTTTGCCCAAGGATTTTCTAAAGCTTTAAATGCAAATTTTAAAACTTCTGATTTAATAAAAGAAGAAAAAGAAATGATAGATGAGCTATATTTAAATAAATATTTAACAAAAGATTGGAACTATAAACAAAAATATGAGAAAAATTGATTATAAAGTTGAACAAGGAAAGCTATTGAGAATTAAAATTAAAGAAAAAAATGGAATTATAGAGGATATTAAAATTAGAGGTGATTTTTTTATTTATCCTGAAACTGGACTTTTTTCAATTGAGAAATTTTTAATTAATAAAAAAATTGATAACTTCAAAGAAGGTTTAGCTAAACACCTGCAAAAGGAATCAATCAAGGTAATTGGTTTTAGTCCCGATGATTTACAATTAGCGATTAATATAAAAAAATAATAAAAAAGTTCAGGTAGATATTAGATTAAATAATTTTTTATTTTATCTATTAACATTTGTTTAAAATTTTTCATGTGTCTAGCTTGACTAACTGGTAGAAAATTTCGAATTTCATTATTAAAATTAATTTTATTATTTTCTAGTAAAAAAATGACTTTCTTCAGATTTTCTTTATTTTTTACTGATGAGTAATTAGCAGAAAGCAAAAAATAGTAATCAAAAAAATCACGTGGTTTTTTTCTATTAAACAGAGCCTTAATTTTTTCTTCTATTAAATATTTTGTAGGTAAATGAATTAGAGTATAGGCAGGGATAAAATTATTATGAATCATTTCCCTTGTGCCTTTTATTTTTTTTCTCTTTCTTAAAGATATTTCTATTTGAATTTTAGTGCTTCTTTTTTCTATTTTTAAAAGTATGTTTGCCAAATAACCACCACTAGTTTTTTTGCTTTCTTCAATATCAACTATTAATCCATTTTTCTCTAAATTCGTTAAAGTGTTAGTAATGAGTTTTTCAATTTCATTGTATTTAATATTAAAGCCCGTGAAGTCTAAATCTTCAGAAAAACGGGGGCTTTGAAAAACAATTCGCAGGGCAGTTCCACCTTTAAATAACAGTTTTTCAGAACCAGGTTCTTGATATAGGTATGACAAAAATAAATGCTGGCAATATTCTCGTATAATATTATCAAGACTGGTTTGAAATTGATTAGTATATTTTTCGAGGCTTTTTATATTCAACATAAATTTTATCTATTAAATCTTTTAATGACTTTCTTTTATAAATTGATATATATGAGATTAATTTCTTTTTATTAATATTTTTTAAATTTAATCTATCGTTTAAAGAGATTAGATTTAAATCAACAAAATATAAATAATCAGATAAAGCTTTTTCAGCTTCAGCTATAAAAATTTTTTCTCCGTGAAAGTCCTTTAGCTCATAACCAGTAAAAACTTGTTTTTTTATTTTTTTATAACTAAAAATACCAATTTCAGATTCAAATTCTCTTGTAGCCTTTGGGCTAACTGAGGTAATACTATAAACTGTTTCTGGAATAATATTATAAAAAGATAAAGCTGATTCTAGGGAGATATATGAAGGCCTATATAATCTATTAGCAATTTTATATAATGAAGGCTGATCATCCTTTAATATATAAAAACCGTTGCGCAATTTAATAAAAACATCATTTTTTACATTATTAGTTAAAAAAACAGATGCAGTATTTTTTGAAACACCAAAAATATCTTGAAACTCTCTTGGCGAAAACATCAAAATGTTTAATGATTTTAATTTTTTTATTACTTTAAGACGATTTAGTTTTTTTATCATATTATAAAAAAAATGAATTAAACTATTAATAGTATACTTCTTTAAAAAATATTTGTAAAGAGTATTATTTAATTTAAGTGGATTATTTATTTAAAAAAATGTTATAATAATAGTAAATAAGATTTAAAATATGAAAAAAAGAAAAAAAGTTGGTTTAGCTTTAGGTAGTGGTGGTTTTCGTGGTTTTGCTCATATAGGAGTATTAAAAGTGCTTCGTGAAAATGATATAAAAATAGACTATATTTCTGGATCCTCTATTGGTTCTTTAATTGCTGCATATTATAGTTTAAACAAGGAGGTTGATACATTGTTGGATAAAGTTAATTCTCTAGGAAAAAGAAATATTTTTCAATTTATAGATAAAAGTTCATATAAAGGAATTTTGAGTCAAAATAAAATTTCTAAACATTTAGAACCAATTTTCGGTCAAGCAAAGTTTTCTGACTGTAAAATTCCTTTGCAAATAGTTAGTACTAATTTAAAAAATGGAGAGACAATGGTTTTTAAAAGTGGTTCAATAAAATTAGCAGTTCAAGCTAGCTGTGCAGTGCCTTTGATATTTAATTCAATAAAACATAAAAATAAGATTTTAGTTGATGGAGCCCTTGTTGAACCTTTGCCTATAAATATTTTAAAAACTGCAGGAGCTGATGTTGTAATTGCCTCCAATATATATCACAAACATGAATTTAATGATAAAAGATTTAACTTAGCCCATATTGCTCTTCGTTCAGTTAGAATATTACTTTATAATTATACTCAACAAAAAGCTAAAGATGCTGATATACATATCAATCCTGATGTTTCCAAACAAGTTATAGAAGCCGGACTAAAGGCAGTATTTTCAAAAAAATTAGCCCTGGAGGCAATTTCTATTGGCGAAAAACATACTAAAGCCAATTTAAAGGAAATTAAAAAAATGATATGAAGTATCGATTTTATACGACCTCACAAAAAGCTTGGGATGGAACCTTAAGCGCAATAAAAAAAGCTAAACATTCAATATATATTGAAATGTTTATTTTTTTAGATGACACTAAAAATACCCATAATTTTGTCGGTGCCCTAGAGGAAAAAGCTAGGGCAGGTTTAGAGGTAGTTGTAATTGTTGATGCTTACGGTAGTTATTATTTAAAAAACTCAGTGGTAAAAGAATTGAGAGAGTCGGGGGTAGAATTTCTATATTTTAGTCATTGGCTAAGAAGAAATCATCGAAAAATTATTATTGTTGATAATAAAATAGCTTTTTTAGGAGGAGTAAATATTAAAAATAAAATTAGAGCCTGGCATGATCTTCAAATTAGATTATCTGGTAGTATTGTAAAGCCTATAATTAAATCTTTTGCTCGCTCATACTGGCGATGTGGTGGTAAAAAATCATCAATTCTAAGACATCATAAAAAAACTCTGCCAAGAAAAATAAAATCTTGGGTAATTGATAACTGGAAACAAACAACCGGAGTGTTTCAATTAAATAATTATTACAGAGAAAAAATTAGTTCAGCTAAATATAGTATAAAACTATTAACTCCTTATTTTATTCCACCTAGATGGTTAATTATTCTCTTAATTGCGGCTGTTAATCGAGGTGTTAAAGTTGAGATAATTATTCCCAAAGATACAGATGTTAAATCATTGAACCGAATAAATTATTTAAATGCTTGTCGTTTATCTGCAGTTGGAGTAAAGATATATTTTGCTAAAAATATGAACCATTCAAAATTAATGGTAATAGATGACAGAGAAGCATTAATTGGCTCACAAAATCTAGATATATTATCATTTAATACCAATGTTGAAGCTGGAGTCTTTTTTACACAAAAAGCTCTGGTTGATGATTTGTTGAAAATTATTAATAAGTGGAAAAAACTTTCTCAAGAATTAAATCTCAAGAAAAAAATTCCGTCAATAAGAGATAGAATTTCAATTTTTTTCTTGCGAATTTTTTATCCAGTAATTTAGTTAAAATTTACAAAATAAAATCAGGGCTTGCTAGCCTTGTTTTTTTTCAAATATTGCGCTATAATAATGGCTATTAATTTTAATTTTTATGGATAAAAAATATATTAGCATTAAAGGTGCAAGGACAAATAATTTAGACAATATTGATGTTGACTTACCTCGCAATAAACTAATTGTAATAACTGGATTGTCAGGATCAGGAAAATCTTCTCTAGCTTTTGATACAATTTATTCTGAAGGTCAAAGACGTTATGTTGAGTCATTATCTTCATATGCTCAACAATTTGTTGGTTTAACAGGTAGAGCAGAATTTGATTATATAGACGGTCTTTCACCAGCAATTGCCATTGATCAAAGAACTATTGGTAGCAACCCCAGATCAACTGTGGGAACAATTACAGAAATATATGATCATTTTCGTCTTTTGTTTTCCAAAGCCGGAGCACCATATTGCCCAAATTGTCAGAAAAAATTAAAAAAACTAGCTACCAAAAAAACCAGCAAAAAAAAGAAGGAAGAACAAGTTGCTTTTAAATGTTTGTCTTGTGATTTTAAAATGTCGGCAATGGAACCAAGAAATTTTTCATTTAACTCTAACTTCGGAGCCTGTAGTAGATGCGCTGGATTGGGTAAAGATATAAAAGTTGATGAAACTTTAGTTTTTAATGAAAAATTAAGTATAAATGAAGGGGCTATAAAACCACTGTTTAAAATTAACCTCGGTGGCCAGAAAAAAGTTTTAGAGGAAATAGAGCTTTTAGCTAATCGTCACGAAATTTCTCTAAACACCCCTCTTAAGATTTTAAATAAAGAATCTAAAAATCTAATTTTAGAGGGCGACAAGAAATGGCCAGGGCTGTCACTATATTTAATTAATAAATATCAGGAAACAAAATCAAGTTTTGTTCGCCAAGAAATTAATAAATATTTAAAAATGGTTGATTGTGAAGCTTGCCAAGGAAGGCGTCTAAAGGCTCAATATCTAGCGGTAAAATTTGCTAATAAAAATATTTTTGAATTTAGTCACTCATCAGTTAATGATTTAATTTTTGAGCTCAATAACTATTTAAAGAAAAACCAAAACAATACTAATTATTTAATTGTTAAGCCAATAATTGTAGAAATTATTAAAAAATTAGGGTATTTAGAAATGGTTGGTTTAGATTATCTAGCAATTGACAGGTCAGCTAGTAGTTTGTCCGGTGGTGAAGCTCAAAGAATACGCCTAGCATCTCAAGTTGGGGTAGGACTAAGTGGAGTTATCTACGTTTTAGATGAGCCGTCAATTGGTTTACATCAAAAAGATAATGAAAAATTAATTGAAATTCTTAAAAACTTAAGAGATAAAGGAAACACGGTTATTGTGGTTGAGCATGATGAAGCAATTATAAGAGCCGCTGATCATTTAGTTGATATTGGTCCTAAAGCAGGAAAAGCCGGAGGAAAATTAGTTTTTTCAGGAGAAACTAAAGATATTTTAAAGTCCCCATTGTCAATTACTGGCCAATATTTGTCTCATAAGTTAACTATTCCTAAAAAGGAAAAATATCGTCAAGGTAATTATAAAAAAATTAGTATTAAGGGAGCTAGTGAAAATAATTTAGACAATATTGATGTTGATATTCCTTTATCAAAATTGGTGGCAATTACTGGTGTCTCCGGTTCAGGAAAATCTTCATTGATGACTGATATTTTAGCAAAATATTTAAATAAGAAATTTAATCGAGCTAAAGCAGTTCCAGGAAAACATAAAAAAATAGAAGGAGTAGAAAATATTAATAAAGTCATAGCAATTGACCAGTCACCAATTGGTCGTAGTCCAAGATCCAATCCAGTCACCTATACTGGAGCTTTTAGTTATATCCGTGATTTATTTGCTCAACTACCTGAGTCTAAATTAAAAAACTTAAGACCGGGCCATTTTTCATTTAATGTCAACGGAGGAAGATGTGAGCATTGTGCTGGTGATGGGCTAGTTAAAGTAGAAATGCAATTTCTGTCCGATATTTATTTAAAATGTGAGTTTTGCCAAGGGAAAAGATTTAAGGATAAGATATTGGAGGTAAAGTATAAGGATAAAAATATTTATGAAATATTGGAATTAACTATTAACGAGGCTTTAGAGGTTTTTAAAAACCAAGATGCTCTTCGCCAAAAACTTTTAACCTTAAAACAGGTTGGTCTTGGCTATATTAAGCTTGGCCAAGCAGCCAATACTTTTTCGGGTGGAGAGGCGCAAAGAATTAAATTAGCGACTGAACTTTCAAGACGTTCAACCGGAAAAACACTCTATATTTTAGATGAACCAACCACTGGTTTGCATTTTTATGATATAAAAAAACTCCTTGACGTTTTAAACTTATTAGTTGATCAAGGAAATACGGTTTTAGTAATTGAACACAATTTAGAGGTTATTAAATCCGTTGATTGGATTATAGATTTAGGACCAGGTGGAGGCAAAAGAGGTGGTAAACTAGTTGCTAGTGGAACTCCTAGTCAGGTAAGTAAAAATAAAAATAGCTATACCGCCTATTATCTAAAAGAAATATTTTTATAATTTCTGTAAAACACTCAATATATCTTTTTTAAGCTTTGGATGACAAAGTAAAATATCTTGGCTATTTAAGCTCCAGTTCTTTCCGGAAAAATCTAGGACTTTAGCGCCTGCTTCTTTGGCGATTAAAGCACCAGCAGCAACATCCCAAGAATTAACGCCTGGGATAACTAATGAGTCCACTCGACCACAAGCAACATATGAGCATTCAATCGCTGCACTTCCCAACTGACGACAATCTAGAGAATTTAATTTTTGTAGTTTGTAGTATTTAATTGCTTGTTTTTTTGCTTTTAAACCACTGCCATGACAATAAGTGTGAATTTGTTTTTTAGGATTAAGCTTTTTATCTAGATTAATTTTCTTCTGATTTAAATAAGCACCTTTTCCTTTTTCCGCCCAGAAAAGTTCATCAAGAAAAGGATAATAAATTGCTCCAAAGATAATGTCTTTATCTTTAGCCAAAGCAATTGAAATAGACCACAGTGGATTGTGAATAGTGAAATTAGTTGTGCCGTCGATTGGGTCAATAAACCAAACATGGGAAGCTGAAAAATTTTGTTTGCCAGATTCTTCAGCTAAAAAACCGTGACTGGGAAATGATTTTTTGATTTCTTTTATTAAATATTTTTCCGTTTCAATATCAACTTTAGTAACTAAGTCTTTTTCACCTTTTAAAATAGAGTTTTGACGATCAAATTTATACCATTTTTTTAAAGCTGCTTGCCCAGCTTTTTTTATTATTGGTTCAATACTTGATAGATAGATTGATTTTTTCATAGTTTTTGTAAATTAATATATTTATTTTTAACATCCAGCAGAGCAAAGCTAGAAAAATTATTATCATTTAGACTTCCTGGATTAACAAGGTAAGTATTTTTATGCTTTTTTATCCAAGGTTTATGGGTATGACCGTAAAAACAAAAATCATAATCATTGTTTTCCTTTTTAAAATTTGATGAAAAATGACTAATGGCAATTTTTGTATTTTTAATTTCAATAATTCTTGATTCAGGTAGTTCTTTGCTTACAAAAAGATCAGCATTGCCGGAAACAAAAAAGATTTCGTGTTGAAAATCTTTTTTTATTTGCTTGAAAGTGGATTGTTTAGTTAAATCACCGGCAAAAAGAAGGGTTTTAATATCTTTTTCTTTTAGAAACTTATTTAACTTTTTCCAGTTTTTTAAATTGTCATGCAAGTCGGAAAAAATTGCGATTATCATAATTACTCTTTATCTCTTAATTTTAAGTCATAATGAATTTGTTCAAGTTTTCGCAAATGTCCCCTGGCTTGATCATATTTGGTACGCAAATACCCAGTAAAATCAAATTCTAAAAGCTCTGACATAATATCTTCAGCTTGTTTTTTAAGGCGAGGAACTAATTCAAAATTTCCTTTAGCTGCTTGATTGGTAGCCAGGCGAACCATTTCACCAATTAAGTCACATAAACCACCAATATAGCTAACGTGGTTTAATTTTACATCCTTTACTTTTTTAATTTTCTTATTATCTAAAACAGCTTTAAAGCAAATAGCTTCAACATATTCCTCTAGAGCTGCTTGATAGGCGCCTTCGCTTTGTAGTCTGGTGTAGCCAAATTGTTTTTCCAAGTTTTGTATTTTGCTGTTCATTTCAAGTATTTTTTCTTGTGATTCATCAATATTTTCACGGTGCAGGGCAAAGATGGTTTTTTTGGCAATAAACAAAACTTCATTGGCAAGCCTTATTATTTGTCGTCTTTCCTTTTCTTTTTGAAAGTATTGTTTTTTTAAGTCTTTAGCTAAATTTTTGTCTAACATAATATTTATATTACTCTTAATATTTCATCTAAACTAGTTTCTCCATTTAAAGCTTTTAGTATTCCATCTTGCATAATATTTAGTTCTCCTTGACTACTGGCAACCTGGCTAATCTCCTCATCGGTAACTTTTTCTTTTTGCATTATTTTTTGAATTTCTGGATGACTTAAAATGGTTTCATATATACCAAGTCTACCACTGAAACCTAACTGGCTACATTTTGGGCAACCAACTGGTTTATAAAATACTAATTTGTTAGGAATTTCTATTTCAGGTTCAGGGTTTTTTATATTATCTAATTCTTTTTTAACAATTTTTTCTTGGTCCTTATCAATTTCTGTTTCTTTTTTACAATCAGGACAAAGCTTTCTAACTAGACGTTGTCCAACAGAAAACTCAAGAGAGTTAGCTAGACTGGAGCGATCAATATCTAAACCAGCTAAACGAGAAATGGCTCCGGCAGCGCTATTGGCGTGAATGGTTGATAGTACTAGATGTCCTGTCATGGCAGCTTCAGTTGCAATCTTAGCGGTTTCCTGGTCACGAATTTCACCAATCATAATTATGTTTGGATTTTGTCTTAGAAGTGAGCGCATAGCAGAAGCAAAAGTATAATCATTTTCTTTATCAATTTGGGTTTGAATTACTCCTGGCAAATTGTATTCGATTGGATCTTCGATTGTAATTATTTTATTATCAGATTTATTTAATTTTTTTAAAATTCCATACAGGGTAGTAGTTTTTCCAGATCCAGTGGGACCAGAAGTGATAATTATTCCCTTGGTCTTATTTATTGCCTTGTCAAGAGATTTTTTGGCTACTGAGGTGACACCTAAAGATTCTAACCCCATAGATACCATGGTATTGTCCAGCAGACGAATAACAATCGTTTCTCCGTAACCACCAGCAATTATTGATAAGCGACAATCTATTTTATTATCAGGTGCATAGATACTAAAGCGTCCATCTAAGGTAGCTTTTTTTACATTTGTGGCAAAGCCAGCTAGAATTTTAATTTCAGAGATAACTGGCAAAAAGGCAGTTTTAGAGATAGTTAAAATATCATGCATTACGCCATCAATTCTAAAGCGAACTTTGACTTCTTTTTCTGCTGGTTCAATATGAATATCACCAGCACGATTTATAACCGCTAAACTTAAAATTAAATTAATTAATTCATTAGGTGCTGTTTTATCTAAATCTTCACTTTTTATTTGATTAATATTTTTTCCAATTTCTTGTGCCTTTTGATATTCTCCTTTTTCCAGCTTTATACCACGACCAATAGTTTGAGAAATTACATTTTCATAGAGATCATCAATATAGTCAAAATTACCAACTACTCTATAAACTTCCTCAAGAGAACTTAGGCCGTCAAGACATTTCAAAATACCGTCTTGAAGCATAGTAATTAGACCGTTTTCAATAGCTTGTTTTAAAATTTTAAAAGAAGGGGCTTTATCAAAAGTTAATTGCTTAATTTTTTCATCCATAGTAAATATTTCATAAAGTCCAACCCTGTCTTTATATTTTAAGCCATTACAATTTTCACAGCCCTTCCCGGCTTTATAAATTGTTGGTAGCTCTGAGGGAACATCAACCTTGGCCTTTGGAGAAATAACCGCTAATATTTTTTTGACTTTTTCTTTTTCCTCCTCATCTAAAACATGCTCTACTCTACATTTAGGACACAGTTTTCTAGCCAGTCTTTGTCCAATAATTGTATTAATTGAAGGCACTAAAAAATATGGCTTTACACCAATATCTATCATCCTTGGAATCACTCCAGCTGCATCATTGGTGTGAAGAGTTGATAATACCAGGTGACCCGTTAAAGAGGCTTGAACTGAAGTTTGGGCAGTTTCTTTGTCACGAATTTCGCCAACTAAAACTATATCAGGGTCTTGTCGCAGAACTGACTTTAAGCCTTGAGCAAAATCATATTCACTAGATTTATCTACCTGACTTTGATTTATACCTTCTATCTGATATTCAATTGGATCTTCTAGGGTAATAATTTTTGTATCTGGGTGATGAAGTTTTTTTAAAATAGCATAAAGAGTTGTAGTTTTACCAGACCCGGTTGGTCCAGTGGCCAAAATTAATCCATTGGGTTTTTTTATTTCCGCTTCTAATATATTTAACATTTCTTTTCGCAAACCTAAATCCTTTAAATCTAAGGCTACGGAATCAGAGTCAAGTAGACGCATAACTACACTTTCTCCATAGGCGGTAGGTAGAAAGGAAGAGCGAACATCTATTTTTCTGTCTTTTAAAAATATAGTATAGCGACCATCTTGAGGAGTGTCTTCTATGTTTATCTTTACCTTAGCTAACATTTTCATGCGTGAAATAATTTTTTTCCACTGTGATTTATCAATCTTAGCGGCTTCTTGTAAAACGCCATCAACACGAAAACGAATTGCTACCTTTTTCTCTTCTGATTCAATATGAACATCACTAGCTTTTATTTTAATGGCTGTTGCTAAAAGTAATGTGACAATATCTGAGATATTAACTTTACTAATTTTTTCATCTAATTTTCTAAAATCACTTATTTCATGTTTAAATTTTTCTAAGTCTTTTTCTTTAATCTCTACTCCGCCTTTAGTTTTTTTAATTTTAGGAACTGACTTATAAATTTCTAGTGCGTAATCAAAGCTGTTTTTTGTAATTAAATATAGCTTAGCTTGACAGTAATATTTTTTCTTGAGTTTTTCTAAAGTTTCGATTACTTCTTTGGTTGGTTCAATACAAGCTAGGCGTAAATTTTTTCCATCATAGAAAAAGCAGACTGCTTGAATTTTTTTAGCTTTTTTTTCATCAATCAAAGAAATTGCTTCCGGGCTAATAGGAAAACCAACTAAGTTAATGTATGGCATTCCAATAGACTTAGCTTTCTTTTTAGTTTCTTTTTCAATTGCTTTTAACTTAATTTCTTTTTGTTTTTTAGCAAACTTATTAACCGGATCATTTTCTTTATCTGAAGAAGGGCTAATTAAGTCGTCAATTGATTTTAAGTCGCTCATAATATTTTAAAATAAGAGGTAAAGAAAAATAAATTAACTTTACCTCAAAGATTTTCTTTTTTATTTTCCTAGAAAAAATCTTTCTAATTTACTACGACCTTTTTCTTTTTTAATTTTTAAAAATAATCCTGTCCAAGCAGCTGTTTGAAATACTCCCAAAAGAGCGGCCACTAAAGCCATGGTAGCGATTGTTAGTAGTAAACTAAAGACAACCAAAGAAACTGAAGTGACTAACATACCAATTACATACAAGGAAACAAAAAATAAAGTAACAAAAAGGAGGCTGAATAAACCGACTATAAAATTTATAAGAAATAAAATAAAGGCCATCTCAAAACTAACTAACCAGTTGTTTATAAACATTTGGGTTCCTCGATTTACAGCCTCAAGAAATTTTTTCCCTTCAATAATTGAACTAGCAATAGCATATTTCATAGTAAAGGAAATAAAAAGCACAATCGGTAAAAATACTATAAAAAGCAAAGCATAAACGATTCCGCTAAACCAAGCTTGATTTATTATAGTGAAATAAAGGGGAATGCTTAAAATTAAAAAGCATATAGTAATAGCTAGTTTAGTTCCCAGGTTAAGCCACAGCACTGTCCAAAACCATTTTCGACTATTTTTTAAACCATCACTAATATTGAGATTAGTTAATTTCTTTTTACTTTCTATTATTTTAGCTGATTGGTTAACTAAAGCTGCTTGTGATGTTATAGAAATATAGAGAAAAATAATAAATAAGGCGACTGCTAAAATAAACAGGGAAATAAAGGTCCATAAAAGTGTGGGGTTTTGTGAGGCTAGCTCAAAAAGTCCAGTCCAAAAAGAAGCAGTAAACAAACTACCAATAATAATCATCCAAGTGCCTAAGAAAGTACCACTGTCATTTTGACTTAAAAATGAACTTATAATCTGATATTCACCACTAGCATAAAGAAGAGAGGCAAAAAGTCCAAAAAACCAAAGGTGTTTATAATGCTTAGTTATATCCCAAGCTTGTTTTAGAAAAAAACGATATGAAAACATATTTTTATTATTAATTTAAATTAAATATAATTGAAAAAATAACTTAAGTTTGTTATTATTATAGCATAATTATAAAAATATTAACAAATTTATGAAAGCAGTTAATACTGACAAAAAATTAATAGAAGAATTGGTCTCTAAAGGAGTGGAGAAAATTTATCCCAGTAAAAAAATATTAATAGATGAATTAAAGTCTGGCAAAAAACTGAAACTTTATTGTGGTTTTGATCCTAGTGCTCCCTCGCTACATATTGGCCATGCTATAATCTTAAATAAATTATCACAATTTCAAAAATTGGGTCATGAAGTTATTTTTTTAATCGGTAGTTTTACCGGCATGATTGGTGATCCTAGTGATAAAAAATCTGCTCGTAAACAATTAACTAGAGAAGAGGTGTTAGAAAATGCTAAAAATTATAAGAAACAAGCTTCTTCTTTTCTGAATTTTACAGGAGATAATCCAGTTAAAGTATTATATAATAGTGATTGGAGTGATAAGTTAACTTTTGCTGATTTAATTGATATAGCCAGTAACTTTACGTACCAACAAATAATTCAAAGGGACATGTTTCAAGCCAGGATAAGAAATAGTGTAACTAATTATCCTTTTATTTGCTATCCAACAAGCGAAACAAAGCGATCCCAGTCAGCATCTGAAAACAAAAAAGATGATAATCATGGCACTGAAAAAGAAGTGTTGGAGGCTAGTTATGACTACAATATTTCAAGTCCAGAAGAAAAAGATAAACCAATTTATTTACATGAATTTTTATACCCCCTAGCTCAAGCCTATGATAGTTTGTATATGAATGTTGACTTAGAAGTTGGTGGCAACGATCAAATGTTTAATATGATGTGTGGTCGAGATTTAATGAAGGCAAAAACCGGAAAGGAAAAATTTGTTGTAACTTTGAAGTTATTAGCTGATGATAAGGGAGTAAAAATGGGAAAAAGTGAAGGTAATGCCGTGTTTTTAGACAATGACGCTAAAGATATGTATGGAAAAATAATGTCATGGCCAGATGATTTGATAATAAAAAGTTTTGAGTTGTGCACTTTTTTTAGTTTAGAAGAAACAAAAGAAATGGAGAGGTCTTTAAGTAATAAAAAAATAAATCCCCGTGATTTAAAAATGAAATTAGCATTTGAAATTACCAAAACTATCAGAGGCGAAAAAGAAGCTAAAAAAGCACAAGAATCATTTGTTAGCACTGTTCAAAAAAAAGTCTTGCCAGATGATATAGAAGAATTAAGTTTAGAAAAAGAAAAAATTCAGCTTGATGAGTTGTTAATAAAAACCTCTCTTGCAAAAAGCAAAAGTGAAGCTAGACGATTAATTACTCAAGGGGCAATTAAAATAATTAATGATAACTCTACAGAGGTATGTAGTGACCCTAAAAGTGAAATAAGTGTAAAAGCTAATTTAATTGTACAAAGAGGCAAAAGACAGTTTGTTAAAATTAAATAATATTATGTTTTATATAGATAAATTAAAGAGAGATTTAGCTCATATTTTACAAGTCTCAAGTAGTGAGTTTACACAAACACCAGATATAAAACTAGGGCATCTAAGCTTGCCCTTATTTAATTTGGCTAAACAAAAAAAAGTAAGCCCGCAGGTTCTGGCCCAGGAAAAAGCTAAACTTTTAAATGAAGATAAAAATTATTCTAATTTAATTGAGGAAGCAAAGGCAGTTGGTCCTTATTTAAATATATTTTTTAAAAAAAATAAATATAGCGAAAATGTATTGAATAATATAATATCTTTAAAATCTATTTATGGTAAATATCCAGTCAGTGGTCGCTTAAAAATGGTAGAACATGCTAATCAAAATACTCACAAAGATTTACATGTTGGCCATTTAAGAAATTTAAGTTATGGAGACTCAATTTTTAAATTATTAAATTCTGCTGGGAAAAAAACTGTCGCAGTCTCCTATATTAATGATATAGGTATAAATGTTGCAAAAATTATTTGGTATTTAAAACAAAAAGGCAATATAGAAAAAAATCAAAAAAACAAAGGGGAGAAACTTGGTAAATATTATCAAAAAGCCGTGGAAGAAATTGAAAAAGATGAAAAAAATAAACAAGAAGTTTTAAAAATTAAAAAAGCAATAGAAGAAAAAAAGGGTGAGGATTATAAATTATGGTTGGAAACCAGAAAGTGGAGTATTGATTATTTCAGTAAAGTTTATAGTCAATTAAATATTAAGTTAGATAAAATATTTTATGAAAGCCAAATGTTAAAAAGGGGTCTAGAGATTGTCAATGATTTACTAGCTAAAAATATTTTAAAAGTAAGTGATAAGGCGGTAATTGCAGATCTAAGAGAAGATGGTTTAGAAGTAATGCCAGTTTTGCGTTCTGACAGAACTGCCCTTTATCCAGTAGCTGATTTAGCGCTAGCAATGACTAAGTTTGAGCTCTACAATTTAGAAGAATCAATTTATGTTATTGATGTTAGACAAAGTCTTCACTTCAAACAGCTTTTCAAAATTTTAGAAAAAGTAGGTTACAAGCAGAAATTAACACATCTTTCTTATGATTTTGTAAAATTAAAAAGTGGAATGATGTCTTCTCGATCTGGCAATACTGTATCTTACAGAAAAGCATATGAAAGTGTCTATCAAAAAGCTAAAGATGAAACAAAAAAAAGAAGAAAAGGATGGTCAGATAAAAAAATTGAAAAAATAGCTAGAGATATTACAATTAGCACCTTAAAGTTTGAAATGATAAAGGTTGCTCGAGACAAAATAATTGTTTTTGATGTTGAATCTTCACTGCGATTTGATGGTTACACTGCAGTTTATCTGCAATACACTGGAGCTAGGATTAGTAGTTTAATTAAAAAAGGTTTAAATATTTATACACGTTTATTTTTTAAATTTGATTCTAAATATTTAAAATTAGATCAGGAAATGAAATTAATATTATTACTTTCTCAATATCCTGAAAAAATAAAGCAATCTGCCAGTGAATTTAATCCTGCAATTATTGCTCGCTATTTATTTGATCTTTGCAGTCTATTTAATGATTACTATCAATCTGTTAATATATTAAAAGCAGAAACCAAAACAAAACAAGCCAGAATTGCCCTTATTTTATCTACCAAACAAGTTCTAGAAAATGGATTTAAAGTGTTAGGAATAAAATATTTAAATAAAATGTAAAATATATGTCAGAAAAGAATGATAAAAAATTATTAGATAAAATTATCTCTCTTTGTAAAAGACGGGGTTTTGTTTTTCCTTCTTCTGAAATTTATGAAGGTTTTTCCGCTGTTTATGATTTAGGGCCTTATGGAGTAGAGTTAAGCAATAATATTAAAAATTATTGGTGGAGGGAAGTTGTTCAATTAAGAGATGATATAGTTGGTCTTGATGCTGCTATTTTTATGAACCCCAAAACCTGGGAGGCATCAGGGCATATAAAAAATTTATCTGACCCCTTAACCGAGTGCAAAAAATGCCACTCTCGCTTAAGACTGGATAATCTTTTAGAAGATTTTGGAGTATTTGCTGATGAAAAAATGAGTGAAGATGAAATCAATAAACTTTTTGCAAAAAATAGCCAAAAAATTAAATGTCCAAACTGTGGAGCAAAAGATTTTACTAAAGCTAAAAAATTTAATTTACTGGTAAAATCAAATCTAGGTAACTTCACTGGTGACTGGGAAAAAGACCCTAGTTATCTGCGAGGAGAAACTTGTCAGGGGATATATGTAAATTATAAAAACATACTAGACTCCAGTCGAGTAAAAATTCCCTTTGGTGTGGCTCAAATTGGTAAAGCTTTTAGAAATGAAATAACTGCTCGACAATTTATTTTCCGAACTAGAGAATTTGAACAAATGGAAATGCAGTATTTTATAGACCCAGATAGCTATAAAAAACATTATGAAGATTTAAAGAAATGGCGCTATGATTTCTATTTAAATTTAGGCATTAAAGAGGAAAATTTAAGATGGCACAAGCATGAAAATTTAAATTTTTATTGTAAAGAAGCCTATGACATTGAATATAATTACCCTTTTGGTTTTAAAGAGCTTGAAGGTATTCACGCACGAGGTAATTATGATTTAACTCAACACAGTAAATATTCAGGTAAAGATTTGAGCTATACTGACCCTAAAAGCAATAAGAAATTTATTCCCCATGTAGTTGAATCATCAGCTGGTGTTGGCAGAACTCTTTTGGCAGTTTTGTGTGATGCTTATAGTGAAGAGAAAGAAAATGATCGTATAGTTTTAAAACTAAACAATAAAATTGCTCCAATTAAAATTGCAGTCTTTCCATTGCTTAAAAACAAGCTGGAGTTAGTTAAGAAAGCTAAAGAAATTTTTGATAAATTAAAATATAATTGGCGCTGTGAATTTGATGACCATGGAAATATTGGTAAAAGATATCGCAGACAAGATGAAATTGGTACCCCATTTTGTTTAACTGTTGATTTTGATAGCTTAAAAGACGACACAGTGACTATTCGGAATCGTGATAGCATGAAGCAAGAAAGAATAAATATTGATAAATTAAATAATTTTTTTATCGAGAAAATATAATTAATTAAAATAAAAAGAAGGGGGGGTGATAATATGGTAAACGTAAACAAAAAAAAGCCTGTTAAAAAAGCTAAAACAACCACACAAAAGGCGGTTAAAACTGTAGCCAAGAAAAAACCGGTGAAAAAAGCTAAAACAACTGCAAAAAAGGCGGTTAAAACTGTAGCCAAGAAAAAACCGGTGAAAAAAGCGGTTAAAGCTGTAGCTAAGAAAAAACCGGTGAAAAAAGCTAAAACAACCACACAAAAGGCGGTTAAAACTGTAGCCAAGAAAAAACCGGTGAAAAAAGCGGTTAAAGCTGTAGCTAAGAAAAAACCGGTGAAAAAAGCGGTTAAGAAGAAATAAATTAAATTTATTTTTTAGAAGACAAAAACTATTTCGTATTTAACGAGTGGTTTTTGTTTTTTATATTTTATTAATAATTTTTTCATAGTTATTTTTTTATAATATAAATATGAAAAAATATTTTTGTTTAATTCTTATTGTTTATTGCTTTTTATTTTTTATTGAAAAGATTAATTTTAAAAGTGATCAAGCAAAATTAATAATTTTTTCAGTCGGCCAAGGAGATGCTGCTTTATTAGTTTCTCCAAAAGGAAAAACTTTATTAATTGATGGAGGTCCTAATAAAATAATTACGAATAAAATAGGAAGGGTTTTTAAAAAAAGAAAAAAAACTATAGATTACTTGGTATTATCTCATGCTCATAGTGATCATTATATAGGACTTCTAGCATTAAGTGATTATTATCATTTTGAAAATGCTATTTTAGCCACTTGGACTGATAATGATTTACTAATAAATTGGTCAAATGACTTAGAAGAAAAAAATACTCAAATTATGCCTCAAAGCAGTAATCTGAATAGATATTATTTAGAAGAAGATTGTTATTTTGATGTTTTAGCGTCCCCTTTACTTTTTACATCAAATAAAGAAAACGTTTCAGAAAATAATTTATCATTTTCACTTAAAATTGATTGTTATGGAATTGAAGCTTTGTTTACTGGTGATTTAGAAGAAGAAGGGGAAGAAAGTTTAATAAAAAAAGCTCCAAAAAGCTTTTTATCATCACAAATTTTTCAAGCCGGTCATCATGGTTCAGATACAAGTAATAATATTGAATTTTTAAATGCTGTAAATCCAGATTTATTTATTGTTTCTGTTGGTGAAGATAATAGACATGGACATCCAGGAGAAAAAACTTTAAATAATATTTCAAAAATAGGGGCAGAAGTCTTTCGCACTGATATTGTTGGAGATATTAAAATTTTGTCTAATAATAAAGAAATTTCAGTAGAAACTGAGAACTGAATAAAATGTGGATAACTCTATTGACAAAGTTTTATTTGTGTGATACTATTTAATATCTGATTTTGAAAAGAAAAATAATTTTGTTTTTTTTAAAAAGGCCGATTGTAACGGGTCAGGCACGACAAGCATGGGGATTTTCTTGTTAGGGTTTTTGGGCTTTATTGCTCAAAAATGCCTAGAAGAATATTTCTTGCCTACCCGTTTCAGTCGGTCTTTTTTATTTATTAAAATTATAATTCAGTTTCCTCTTCTTTGTTTTTATCTTCATCTTTGTCTTCATCTTCATCATCAATTTCTTCACCAATTAAACAAACCTCTTGCCAAGGTACATAATGTGAATTAAATCTTTCTTCAACACTTTCACCATCAGGATAAGTAACTACATAGTCAAAATGTGTACTGGCACCATTTATAGCTCTTTCAGTACATTTTTCTTCTCCTGGTTCTAAATCTTCACTCTCAATATATTTAGTTGGTGGTGGGGGAGTAATGTTGTAAATCGCTGGATCGGTTAGTTTTACAATTCGACCATCATCTGTGCTCCAAAAATCAAAATAAATGTCTGAGCCCTCAATTCGAGATTGAATTAAAATATGATAGTCAGTATCATTTACAAACTTAAAGTCTGGCCAAGGATTATAAATTGAAGCGTCCGTACCAGCGGGTTCATAATAGCTAACTCGATAAGAATGTTCTTGTCTGGCAGTAATTGGTAGCCCAGCTTGCAAAGCGGTTCTAAAAAGAGTGGTAGATATTTGGCACAAACCTCCACCATACTCAGGAATAGTTTCTCCTTCCTTAATTATTAATTCTGGTAAATAGCCAGTACTGGCATTTACTGGACCTAAATGTTTTAGAGTAGAAAATTCTTCCCCTGGATTAATGATTATTCCATCATATGTATCTGCTCCTAATTTAATATTATGAACTCTATTGTATGGTGAACCAGCGAAATTAGAATGACCAGTGCCAATAATTTCTCTTATCTCACTTACTAAACCTTCTGCTTCTTCATAAAATATTTCTTCTACCTCTAAGCTAATAGCTTCATCTTCTTGTAGTAAGTTATCAACAATATTCTGAGCATTTTCTTCCAGTAATAATTTTCTACCGCTACTGCCCGGTTCCCAGTCTTTAACTTTTTCATCTTCAATGGTAAATTGAGGCATTTTTGCCAAACGATTTATTTCTGGAGCAATATTATATTGCAAATAATCTTCCACTCTTTCTTTGTTTAAAGTAACTTCTTCACCGTTTATCATTAACCATTGAATTAGTTCTTCATTGGAGATAGGAAATTCATCTTCACTGAAAACTAAGATAAAATTATTTTCCTCTAAAACTTCTAAGGCAATATCTCTTTTATTTTCTAAATCACTAGCTGTAATTTGTGGATAAATATTTTCAACTGCTAGATCAGTTTTATCTAAGTTTAAATTAGCTAAATGTTTTTTAGCTTTATCTAAATTCTTATCTTCTTTTAAATTAATACCCACAACTTCAGGAACGATAATTAATTCTTCCTCGTCATTAAATTTAAAATAAGCGTTTTTAGCATCAACTGAAAAATCAGCAAAGTGTTTATTTAATGTTTGAACAAAACGCTCTTGATGTAATCGAAACTGAGCTTTATGTATTTGTATTTCTTGATTTTTTAATTGAGGAAATAGTTTATAGAAAATATTTTTTGATTGGTTATTAATTACATTTTCTAAACTAGCTTGATTATTAATTGAAAAAACTTCATATGACAACTCAGAATCAAAAGCAACCACTTTTGAGGGAATTTTTATTTCCTTTTGATTATAGTTAAATATTATTCCTTGTTCTTTAAACTTATCTATCTGATTATTAATTTTTTCCTCTGCTTCTTCTATACTTAAATAGCTAAGATCTACTTGTCCTAGATAAGTGTTTTTTTGAAAATTATTAATTGGTAAAAAGAAAAGAATATAAACAATTGCCGTTAATATAATAATTGATAAAAAAACCATTACAATCGCAATGGTCGTATTTTTTGAAAATTTTTTTTTCATAACTTAATCGCTAGATTTATCAGTTTTTAAAATGTCGTTTAATATTTCTTTACCACTGGCTTGGTTGATTGAAAATTTTACTGTCTCGCCAACTTTTATATCACTGGGTAATTTATCAGCTGGCCAATAAATTAAATTGTGGTCACTGTCTTGGAGAATATACTTATCACTTTCTTGCTTTTTTACTTTTAAAGATATGTCCATAACATCAATCTTTTACTTTAATTGAAACTTTGCTGGGTTTAGCTTTTTGTAGAGTTACAGTTAATACACCATTTTCTAGTTCAGCATCAATTTTTTTATTATCCACCTCTGATGGTAAAATAATTGATCTTGAAAAAGGTCCCCAATAGCATTCTTGATATAAATACTGAGTGTTTTTAATTTTATCACCCGCCTCTCTTTTTCCTTTAATGGTTAGTAGGTCATGGTTTAAAGAGATGTTTAAATTTTCTGGTTTAACGCCAGCAATTGTTGATTGAATGATAATTTTTTTATCAGTTTGGCAAACATCCACAGATAGTTGGCCTTCATCGCTTTCTTCTTCGCTGATCCAAGTATCATCAACATCAACAATATTATCATCTTTAGTTTTTTTTGATTTATCTTTTTTTGAAAGTTTTAGCATAGGGATTTTTTATATAATTAAAATGTGGGCTCGGCCCGGCTCGAACGGGCGACCTCTACGATGTCAACGTAGCACTCTAACCAACTGAGCTACGAGCCCTTAGGCGTTGCCACTTATATTATATAATTATTGTGAGATTATTTCAATACAGGTGCGCCTAGATGGAATTGAACCATCGACCTCTGCTTTATAAGAGCAGCGCTCTAACCCCTGAGCTATAGGCGCTTTTACTTGGTTTATTATATACCTTATTATGGTATTTTAGCAAGTTTGTCTCTTAAAACATCAATGATTTCCTGGTTATCCTTGATTTTATAGTCTTTTTTAATTTCTGCTACCGCTCTTTTGCTATTACCTTTAGCTTGCCAAGTATTGCCAATTTTTAAGGCATTAATATTTTTTACACTTTCTAAAACTAAAAATTTATTATCCTCAGTTTTTAATTGATAAATTATTGCCAGTAGATAACTTTCATTTAAATTTAAAACTAATTCATCAATTATTTCCATTAATTCTTTTTCACTAGCTCCGGTATTTTTAAAATCCTCAGGACTTAATTTTGACCAGACTATTTTTTTATTATCCTCACTTTTTAAATTATTTAATAATTTACCCCACAATTTTAAAGCACTAAAAGAGCGAGAACGATAGAGATGATTAATAATTTCTTCACGACGACCACCTAAGTCAATTAATTTGGAAGTTGTTAGCAGAGTTCTAGGGCTTAAATTATTAATTTTAAAATTTTTGCTATCAGAAATAATTCCTGCTAAAAGACAAGTAGCAATATCTTCATCTATTAGTCCATGATAATAATTTTTCATTAAATAATAGAGAATTTCAGCGCTTGAAATTACATTTAAATCCAGATAGTTAATTTGTCCAAATTCTTCATTTCCAGGATGACAATCAATGTTAATAATTGGGGTTTTATAGAAAAATTCTACATTGTTGTCATAGATTTTTCCAATTGATTCCAAATCAATAGCGTCAAGGGTAATAATTAAATCATATTTAAAGCCACCAGGGTGTGAGCTAACATCTTTTGACTCAAACCAACCTTTTTCAGGTGAGATAATAAAATTAAGCTTATCTTCCTCTAAGGTATATTTTATTTGCTTAACTTTTGAGTCTTTTATGTTGAGTGAAATAATAAATTGTCTTAAATTTGTTAAATTACTTTTTATATCTTCATAGTTAGGTAAAAATGACCATTGTTTGTTTAACTCAAACTTAATATCATTTTCTGCAATAATATCCACTTTCTTGTCTAGTTTTTTTAAAAATAAATAAAAAGCTAAGCCAGCAGAAATTGACCCTCCACTTCTTTGCGAAGGTAGGGTTAGCAAAATTTTCTTGGCCTTTTTAATTTGTTTAAAAATTTGTTCTTCTAGACTTAGCATTTTTTGATAAATTAACCGCTCTTTTTAAAAGCGGTTTTTTTGACTTAACTTAATAATATATAGCTTATTTTAATAATAGTCAAGACTAGGATTTTAATGTAATTTATTAGTTTTTAAATTGACCAAACTAGTTTATTCTGATAAATTAATTAATATGTTAGAGAAAATTTCTAAATCATACAATCCAGAAGATTTTGAAGACAAAATCTATAAAAGCTGGGAAAAATCAGGACTTTTTAATCCTGATAATTTAGATTTAGCTGAAAGTGCGCCTAGCTATACTATTATACTACCACCTCCAAATATTACCGATAAATTGCATATGGGCCATAGTGTTATGATAGCAATTGAGGACTTGCTTATTCGTTATCATCGACAAAAGGGCTATAGAGCTCTTTGGCTTCCTGGAACTGATCATGCGGCTATTGCTACTCAAAATGCAGTTGAAAAAAAGATTTTAAAAGAAACAGGAAAAACTCGTCACGATTTAGGAAAAGAAGAGTTTCTAAAGGAGGTTTGGAAATTTATTGATGAAACTCAAGCCACTATTTTAAAACAAATTAAAAAAATGGGAGCTTCTCTTGATTGGTCAAGACTAGCTTTTACACTTGATGAGCCAAGACAAAAAGCGGTAGAAAAAATGTTTGTTGACATGTATGAGTCTGGAGTTATTTATAGAGGAGAGAGAATTGTAAATTGGTGTCCTCGATGTCATTCAACTTTAGCTGATGATGAGGTGGAATATAAAGAAAAAACTAGTGAGTTATACACCTTTTATTATAGTAAAGATTTACCAATTGCAATTTCAACCACCAGACCAGAGACAAAGTTGGGAGATACAGCAATTGCAGTTAATCCTAAAGATAAAAGATATAGTAAATATTTAGGAAAAACAATTAATTTAAGCTTTCTGGGAGTTGATTTAAGTTTGCAAGTTATAACTGATAATTTAGTTGATAAATCATTTGGCTCAGGAGCTCTGGGAGTTACTCCAGCCCACTCTATGGCTGATTGGCAAATGGCTCAAGAGCATAACTTAGAATTTAAAAAAGTTATTGACGAAGATGGTTTAATTAAAAATGATTTTTCAAAATATTCCAAGCTAAGTAGCCTTGAAGCCAGAAAAAAAATTGTAAATGATTTAAAAGAAGCAGGTTTGTTAATCAAAACAGAAACTATAGAAAACAGTATATCAACCTGTTATCGTTGCTCAAGTGTAATTGAGCCACTTTTATCTAAGCAATGGTTTGTTTCAGTTGATAAACCAATTAAACACCTAGAGGGAAAAAGTTTAAAGCAAAAAGCAGCTGAGGTAGTGGAAAATGAAGAAATAAAATTTCTACCAGCTAGATTTAAGCAAACTTATCTAAATTGGGTAAATAATTTACATGATTGGTGTATTTCTAGACAAATTTGGTTTGGTCATAGAATTCCTGCTTGGCACAGAGAAGATGAGGTTTATGTTGGTTTCGAAAAACCAAAAGAGGCTGGTTGGCAAAAAGACGAAGACACGCTTGATACTTGGTTTTCTTCAGGTATGTGGACTTTTTCAACACTTGGATGGCCAGATAATTATCAAAATGGAGAAAAAAAAGGTGATTTAGCTAAATTTCATCCCACAAATGTTTTAGAAACTGGTTATGATATTATTACTTTATGGGTTTCTCGAATGGTAATGATGTCACTTTTTACTTTAAACGAAGTGCCATTTAAGGAAGTCTATTTACATGGTATGATACTAGATGGCGAAGGTAAAAAGATGTCTAAATCAAAGGGCAATGGTATTGATCCAATGGACCTAATTGAAAAGTATGGGGCTGACGCCGTTCGTTTATCACTTTTAACCGGAGTTACTCCTGGAAATGATAGTCGCTACAGTGAAGAAAAAGCAGAGGCAAAAAGAAATTTTATCAACAAGTTTTGGAATATTTCTCGCTTTATTATCAGTTCCAGTGATAACAAAATTAACAAGAAAGCTCAATTAAATACTTTGGCTGATAGGTGGATATTTTCTAAATTCCTAGAGATTGTAGAAAACACTAATGAACGATTGGAGAAAAAAGATTTTTCCCTAGCGACTGAAGAGTTAATAAATTTTATTTGGAATGATTTAGCTAACTGGTATTTAGAAATTTCTAAGATAGAAAAAAATAAAGAAGAAATTTTATCTTGCATGCTCTCTGGTATTCTTCGTTTAATTCATCCACTTGCACCTTTTGTTAGTGAAGCTATTTGGCAAAGCTGGCAAAACACTACTTTAATGACGGAAAAATATCCCAGTATTTCTGAATTTGTTAATGTAGAAAATGTAGACTTGAAAGACTTTGAATTAATACAAGAAATTATAGTAGCTATAAGAGAAGCTAGAAGTGCTCACAAAATTGAGCCGTCCAAAAAAATTGCTGCCTATATTGTAGTTAACAAAAAAGAGGATTTAATAAAAAATCAGCAAGCTTTAATTAAAAATTTAAAAACTAATATAAAAGAGCTAAACTTTATTGAGAAAAAACAAGCTCCCAAAGAAGCAGTATTTACTATCGCCTCTGATATTGAAATATATTTGTTACAAGAAATTGATAAAGATCAAGAGCTTGAAAGATTAGATAAAGAAAGAAAAGATTTAGAAAAATATATAAAAATTGTTAAAGTAAAATTAGATAATTCTGATTTTGTAAAAAAAGCACCAGAAAAAGTAGTAAAAATTGAAAAGGAAAAACTAAAAAGTTCCACTGAAAAACTAGAGAAAATAATTGAAAAAATAAAAAATTTAAAATAATTTATGACTTTAAAAAGCTATTTAATTTCAATGACACTTGCAACCGCATTTTGCTGGGGAGTTTTTATTTTTATTGTTAATTTAATAGACCCGGAAACTACAAATTTGATTGGTTTTATTTTGTTTTATTTATCACTCTTTTTATCATTAATTGGCACCAGTGCTATAATTGGTTTTTTCTTTCGTTTTGTAGTGCTTAGGCGGGAATTAGTTTTTTATGCAGTTAAAATTGCTTTTCGTCAATCATTTTTATTTTCATTTTTTTTAATAACGTTGCTTTTTTTATTTTCACAAAATTTAAACACTTGGTTTAATTTAATTCTACTGTTAATAATCTTTACAATTTTAGAAATAATATTTTCTAGCTTTTCAGATAAAAAAAGGTCTAGTAATAATATAAATAATCAATATGAAGACTAAATTAGAAAAAATTAAACAAGATTTTCTCCAGTCAATCAAAGAAGTTAAAGATCAAAAATCTTTAAGTGATTTAGAGGATAAATATTTTTCTCGCAAAGGTGAGCTATCTTTGATTTTACGTCAATTAAAGGATTTGGATATGAAAACAAGACAAGAAGTGGGAAAATTTGCTAATTCATTAAAAAATGAATTAAAAGAAGTGCTTGAAAAAACTCGAAAAGATTTAAGTCGTGAAAAAACTAGCGATGTTGTTGACCCAACTCTGCCGGGTGAAAAAATTTCAACCGGAGCTCTGCATCCAATTACTATAGTTAGAAAAGAAATTGAAGATTTCTTTGCTACTTTAGGTTTTATGAGCATAGATGGTCCTGAACTTGAAAGTGATTATTATAATTTTACTGCCCTAAATGTTTTAGCTCATCATCCAGCTCGTGACATGCAGGATACATTTTATATTGATAGCAAAGATGAAGATAAGCAAGCTGATCTATTAATGCGCACTCAAACCTCCAATACTCAAGTTAGAGCGATGCTAAAACATGGAGCCCCTCTTAGAGCGATTGTACCAGGAAGATGTTTTCGTTGTGAATCAACTGACGCTAGGCATGAACATACTTTTTATCAGTTAGAAGGAATATTGATTGATGAAAATATTAATTTAGCTCATTTAAAAGCAGTTTTAGAAGAAACTGGAAAATTTTTATATGGACCAAATACAAAATTAAGAACCAGGCCAAAATACTTTCCATTTGTTGAACCAGGTTTAAACGGTGAGTTTAGTTGTTTTCTGTGCCAAGGAAAAGGTTGTCGAGTGTGTAAAAATTCTGGTTGGCTTGAAGTTTTAGGTTGTGGTTTGATTCATCCCAATGTTTTAAGGGCTGGTGGAATTGATCCAGAGAAATACTCTGGCTTTGCTTTTGGTTTCGGTTTAGATCGACTAGTGATGTTAAAATATGATATCAACGATATTCGCAATTTTCATAGTGGAGATCTAAGATTTTTAAAACAATTTTAAATTTATGTATATATCCTATAATTTACTAAAAACATTTACAAAAATTCCAAAAACTTTATCAACTGAAGAGTTAGCTAGTCTTTTAAATCTACATACAGTGGAAGTAGAAAAAGTTATAGACTTAAAAGATCAGTTTAAAAATATTGTTGTTGCTGAAGTTATAGAAGTTAAAGCTCATCCAAATGCTGATAGATTAAGCCTAGTTAAAGTTAATGATGGTAAATTAGATTTAGACATTGTTTGTGGAGCTAGTAATGTTGAGCCTAAACAAAAAATTGCCTTAGCCTTACCAGGAGCAATTTTAGCTAATGGTTTAGAAATAAAAGAGACAGAAATTAGAGGAGTTAAATCTAGTGGTATGATTTGCTCTGAAGACGAATTAGGTTTAGGTGAAGAACAAGAAGGAATTCTAGTTTTAGATAAAAAAGCTAAAAAAGGTCAAAGCTTATCTGAACATTTAAATTTAGATGATATTATTTTTGAAATTGATAATAAATCTCTGTCACATAGAGCTGACCTTTGGGGGCACTACGGTTTAGCCAGAGACTTGTCAGCAATTTTAAAAAGTCAATTAAAGCCCTACAATGAATTCATAGAAGAAATAAATAATGAAGAAGGCGAAGCTTTTAAAGTTAAAGTTGCAAAGGAAGATTTATGTCCTAGATATTTAGCTTGGAAAGTAGAAAATATTACAGTCAAAGATTCTCCTTTATGGCTAAAGAATAAACTTCTAGCCGCTGGATATAGACCTATTAATAATATTGTCGATGCTAGCAATTATGTCATGATAGAAAGTGGTCAACCATTACACACCTTTAGTGCTGAAAATATTGAAAAAATAGAAGTTAGATTGGCTAAAAAAGGAGAGAGTATAAAGACAATTGATGAAAAAGACAGGGCTTTAAGTGAAGATGATTTACTAATTACATCAGGAAAGGATGTTTTAGCTATTGCTGGAATTATGGGAGGTTTAGATAGTGCAGTTAATACAGATACTAAGTCAATAATTATTGAATCAGCTAATTTTGATGCTGTATCTATCAGAAAAAGTTCACAATCTTTAAATTTGCGAACTGAAGCTTCTGCTCGCTTTGAAAAATCAATTGATCCTGAATTAGCACCACTGGCACTTAAAAGATTTGCTACTATTTTAAAAGAATTATGCCCTGAAGCAAAATTTATTTCTCAAGCAAGTGATGTTGTTAACTATTTAAATGAAAAAGTAAATAAAATTGAGCTAGACTATAGTTGGCTGTGTAATCGAATAGGTAAAACAATTGAAAAAGAAGAAGTGATTTCAATTTTAAAACATTTAGGTTTCACGATTGAAGTTAATGAGGATAAATTATTAATTACTATTCCAAGTTGGCGCGCGGTTAAGGATGTAAAAATAAAAGAAGATATTTTAGAAGAAGTTGCTAGAGTTTATGGTTACAATAATATAGAATCTAGTTTACCAGAATTAAAACTAAAACCCTTAACTGCTAATTATGAATTAAAACTGGAAAGAGAAATTAAAAATTTTTTAAGTCAATCAGCAAATTTTTATGAAGATTATAATTATGCCTTCGTTGATGAAAAACAATTGCTTAAAATGGGAATTGAGACTTCATCTTATCTGCGTTTAGCAAATCCCAGCTCACAAAATTATAATTTATTAAGACAAAGTTTAGCTCCTAATTTAATTCAAAGCATTATTTTAAACCAAAATAATTTTAAGGACTTAGCTTTTTTTGAAACCGGTAAAGTCTTTTTACCTATTGAAGGTAGCTATGACAGAGAAGGAAAGAAAGAAAAATTACCACTACAAGAAAAAAAGATAGGACTAACAATTGCTGGATATAGTGATTCATTTTCAAAGGCTAAAGGTGTGGTTGAAGTTTTAATAAAGAGTATATTAGGAAAAAATCAACAAGTAGATTTTACTATTTTAGAAAATAAACTATCTTGGTTTGACCAGGATTGGTCTGTAAATATTAAATTAGAAAATGAAAATTTAGGTTATATTGCAAAAGTAAATAAAGAAGTAGCGGATAAATTAGGAATAAAATTAGAAACAGTGTTTTCAGAAATTGATTTTTCCAAATTATTAGATATATATAAAAATATACCCGGTGTAAAATATCAAGAAGTTTCTAAATTTCCGGCAGTAGAAAGAGACTTAGCTTTTGTAGTTGATAAAAAAATAAGTTATAATAAATTATATAAAACTATTTCTAATTTTAGTCCGTTAATAGCGAAAGCTGAATTGTTTGATGTTTACTCTGGTGATAAATTAGATAGTAATTTAAAAAGTTTGGCTTTTCATGTAAGTTATCAATCATTTGAAAAAACCTTATCAACTCAGGAGGTAGATCATATTCAAGATAAACTAATTAAGTATTTAGCTGATAATTTTTCAGCGCAATTAAGAGATTTTTAAAAAATAATAATATATAAAAATATGTTTGAAACATCAGTTGATATTTTAAATTGGGCTATAACTTTATCAGTTTTAGCAATTGCTTTTTTTATTTGCTGGGGTCTTTATTATATAATTAACACCTTTCGTCGAGGTGTGAAAATAGTAAGGAAAGCAGAAAATATTGTTGGTAAGTTTGAAAGTTTACTAGATTTAATTAAAAATAAAATTTCCAGCAGTGCCTCTTATTTGTATATGGTAACTGAGCTTGTAAAAAAAATCAGTCAAATGATGAAGGACAAAAAAACTGATAAAAAAGAAGAGGATGAAAATTATGAATATGAAGTTAAGCCTAAAAAAAGAGGTAAAAAAAAGAAATAAATGTTAAATAAAAGATTATAAACGGCTTGAGCAATTTTTATTTGAACAGATCAATTTATTATCTTTATTTATCATTAAACTTTTACATTCTGGGCATTTTTTTTCACTTGGCTTTGTTTGGTATAAATTTTTACACTTAGGATAATTATTGCACGCATAAAAAGCTCCTCGTTTGTTAACCTTTTTAACAATTTTGCCTTGACTACAAGCTGGGCAAGTAATATTTAAATCATCATCAACACTTTTAATATTTTTACATTTAGGAAAAGCTGAGCAAGCTAAAAAGGGTCCATAGCGACCTTTTTTTATTTGCATAAGTGATTGGCATTTATCACACGTTTTTCCTTGATGTTTTTTCTCTAATTCTTTTAATTCTTCATCTTTTTCTTGATTTTCTTGTTTTTTTAAGCTTTTAATATTTTTACATTCAGGATAATTTGAACAGGCAAGAAATTTTCCATAGCGTCCGGTTTTAATAATCATTTTTGCACCACATTTATCGCATTTTTCTTGACTTTCCTCGGTTGGTATAATATCGCTTTTTTTTAATTCCTTGTCCTTAACTTTAATTTTATCAACAAAAGGGAAATAAAAATCTTTAATTATTGGCTGCCAATCTTTTTTACCCAAAGCAATTTTATCTAAATTGTTTTCCATTTCGGCTGTGAAATTATAATCAACAATTTCAGAAAAATGTTTAACCAACAAATCATTAACTATAAAGGCAATATCGGTTGGAAATAAACGTTTCCCTTCATCACGATCGACGTAATTACGGGCAATAACAGTGGAAATAGTTGGTGCATAAGTAGAAGGACGGCCAATACCATATTTTTCCATTTCTTTTACAAGACCAGCATCGCTGTATCGAGCTGGTGGTTTGGTGAAGTGTTGATTGGTATCAATTTTTTCTAAAATTAATTCATTTCCAATTTGCCAGTCAGGTAAATTTTGTTCTTTGGTTTTTTCGGGATAAATAGATAAATAGCCGGAAAATATTAATATTTGCCCATTAGCTTTTAATATATATTCTTTTTTAGCTTTTGCCTCTATTTCTATTGAACTATTTTTTAGTTTAGCAGCGGGCATTTGACTAGCAATAGCTCTTTGCCAGATTAGTCGGTAAAGTGGTAATAATTTTTTGTCTATTTTAGGTTCCAAACTTTCAGGATCTTGGGAAGCTTGAGTGGGTCTAATAGCTTCATGGGCTTCTTGAGCTCCTTTGCTTTTACCTTTAAATACTCTTGCTTTATCTAAACAGTATTTTTCACCTTGATGTTTTTTTAACCATTGTCTTGCATCTTCTAAAAAGTTTTTAGATAAATGTAGAGAATCAGTTCTCATATAGGTAATATGGCCTTGTTCGTAAAGCCTTTGAGCTACAAGCATGGTTTGTTTTGCTCCATAACCAAGTAAACGGTTGGCTGTTTGTTGAAGAGATGAAGTAGTAAAAGGAGGTAAAGGATTTTTGCTAGTTTCTTTTGCACTGATGTTTTTAATTTTATATTTAGCTTTTTTTAAATCTGAGCTAATTTCATGTGCCAGTTCTTTTTTAAGTTCTAATTTTGGAATTGTTTTTCCTTGGACTTTATTTAACTCGGCTTGACATGATTGATCATCTTTTTTTAGATGAGCAAAAATAGACCAATATTCCTCGGCTTTAAATTTTCGCACTTCTCTTTCTCTTTCTACAATTAAACGAACCGCAACACTTTGCACTCTACCAGCAGAAAGTCCTCTGGCTACTTTTTTATATAAAAATGGAGAAAGCTTATAGCCCACTAAACGATCTAAAACTCTTCTAGCTTGTTGAGCATTAACTAAATTTTCGTTAATTGTTTTTGGATCTTTTAAAGCTTTTAATATAGCGTCTTTGGTAATTTCGTGAAAAACTATCCGACTATAATCGTTGTCTGATAGCTTTAGAATTTGCTTTAAATGCCAAGCAATTGCTTCTCCTTCTCTGTCTTCATCAGTAGCTAAAATAACTTTTTGGGCTTTTTTAGTTTTTGTTTTTAAAGCCTCAATAGTTTTTTTGGCTTTACTAGGAATTTCATAAGAAGGTGTAAAATTATTTTCTACATCTACTCCTAAGTTTTTTTGAGGCAAATCCCTAATATGACCATAAGAGGAGGTGATTATAAAATTTTTATCCAAAAATTTGCCTATTGTTTTAGCTTTGGTTGGTGACTCAACAATAATTAGTTGCATAGATTTATATAATTTATTTACTATACCTAGTGTAGCGTTTTTTTAAGAGCTGTCAATATTTAAACTTTCTTCTATATCTTTATAGTTCAAAATTACTTTAGCTCCGTTTTTTATTAATTGATTATTTCCTTGACTATATTGTAAGTTAATATTTGCAGGCACAGTTAGGACTTCACGATTAAAGTCTAGGGCCATATAGGCAGTAATTAATGCGCCCGATTTTTTCTTTGCTTGAATTACTAAACTTGCCATAGACAATCCTGCCAATATACGATTTCTTTGGGGAAAGTGATGTTTTAAAGGGGGAGATAAAGGAGGAAATTCAGAAATAATTAATCCATTATTGATTATAATTTCATTAGCCAGACTTTGATTTTCTTTTGGATATATAGAGTTATTATCAACTCCAGACCCTAAAACAGCAATTGTTTTTTGTTGATTATTTAAAGCTAGCCTGTGTGCTAAACTGTCTATGCCGTAAGCTAGACCGCTAACTATAATAATATTTTTATTTAATTTAGGTATTAGTTCATTAGCGGAGTAAATTCCATATTGATTAGTTTTTCTTGAACCAACAACACTCAATTGTTTTTTATTTTTTAGTAATTTTTTGTTGCCTTTTAAAAAAAGCAGGATAGGTGGATTAGGAATTTCTTTTAACAGTGGTGGGTAGTTATCATCCTTAAAGTAAAGTAAATCGATATTTTCTTTATTTATAATATTTATGATTTTTTTAATATCAAAAGTTTTTCGGAAATGTAAAAAATCGTTAATTAGCTTATCGTTTAAATTTAATTGCTTTAAGTTTTGATAATTAGCATTAAGAGCTTTAGACCAGCTATAAAAATATGAATATAGTTTTTTTAAAGTAACTGGACCAAATCCAGAAAAGCAAGCTAAGGTGAGTAGGGCATTTTTTTCATATTTATTTTCTATTGACATAAATAAAATTGATTGTTAATCTCAAAAGTTAAAAAAAGGCTTAGTTTAATGCTTGTGTGAAGTTGGTTTTTTCTGACGTTCCTCCTGGTCAGAAATATTACCAAATAACATGAGCATTAAACTAAGCCTTTTATAAATCATGTTTTTGCCCAGAAGTAATTTTGCCCAAACCGCCCCTCTTAGATTTGGTAAAATTGATTTCTGAGCAAAAAAATAACTACCAAGAATTTTCACTTACATGTGGCCACGCTTTTTCAACTGTATTTAATAATTTATCTAGTTCTTCTTGATTGAATTTTTGTAGAACAAATTTATTGGCCGGAATAACTTGTTTTAAAAGTGGGGTTTTGATTCCCAAGCGCAGACGATTGAATTTTTTAGTGCCTAGTCGGTTAATAATAGACTGAACTCCTCGGTGACCAGCACTACTGGAATCAGAAACAATTTTATATTCTCCTAAATTTATATCAATATCATCGTGAATAATGGTTAAACAATCCCTTAAGTTGCTATTTTTTTTAACAATTAAGCCGTATTTTTTAGGTAAGAATTTGTAATAGTTCATGATTTTAAAAACACTATCACCTGACAAATTCATGTAAGTTAGGGGTTTAACGTATAAAATATCTTCTTCTTTGGCAACTAGAGCTTGAAATTTATTTTCTTTTCGCCACTTAGTTTTTTTAATGTATTTATCAACTGCTATCCAACCAGCATTGTGACGACTTTTTTCGTGTTGCGCTTCAGGATTTCCTAAAGCGACGACTACGTGATTTAACATATTTTAATTATTTATATTATAGCTTTTTTTAAATAAATTTAATTTAAAAAGATTATATATTTTTATTAAATAAAATTAGGACTTTTTACCGTGCACTTGCTTGTTATTTTCAACAATTAATTTTATTGGAGTACCAAAAAAATCAAATTGTTCGCGAAGTCGGTTTTCTAAAAAACGTAAATATGAAAAGTGAAGGGTGTCTTTAGCACCGATTCTAACTATAAAAATTGGAGGATTACTTTTACTTTGTTTTATAGAAAAAATATGAGGGGCTTTAGTTCCTTTTGCTTTAGCAGGTAGATGAATTTTAACCACTCTAGATAAAAATTTTTTTAATTGTGTGTCACTAATTTTTGTTTTTCTTGCTTGAGCAACTGGCAGGGCAGTATCTAAAACTTGGTTTATCTTACCTTTGTTTTTTGCGGATATAAAAATAATTGGGACCCAAAAAGCAAAAGGTAGGCTAACTCGAATATATTGTGTCCATTTTTTTCTGTCTCTATCTTCAATTCTATCCCATTTATTAGCGATAAATATTAAACTTTTTTTTCTTTTAAATATTTCTTCTACTATTTTAGCTTCTTGGTGAGTAATATTATCAGAGATATCAAAAACTAATAAAGCGATATCAGATCGATTAAGAGCTTTTAAAGATTTAGAAATACCGGTTTTTTCTAAACCTTTTGCTTTGTGACCATGTCGTGATATTCCCGCAGTATCAACTAAGCGAATATTTTGATCTTTATAAACAATCTTAGTGTCTTGTGGTTCTCTGGTGGTGTGTGGTTTTTCATTTACTATCACTCTTTCATAGCCCAATATAGCATTTAAAAGAGATGATTTACCCACATTAGGTTTACCAAGAATACTTATTCTAACTTCTTCATCACTGGTTTCTTCTTTTTTTTCTTGTTTGGGTATTTTTTTAGTTATTAAATCTAATAAATCACCAGAACCTGAACCTGTTTGAGCTGAAATTAAATTTGGTTCTCCAATTCCAAGTTGATTGAATTGAGCTGTTTCTGTTCTTTGTCTGCTACCATCAACTTTATTGGCTACTAAAATAACTTTTCCTTTAATATCATTTCTTTTGTTGATAGCTTTAGCTAAATCGCTATCTTCTGGTAAAATTCCGCTTTTTGTATCAACTAAAAAAATAATCACATGTGCGTTTCGCAGATAATTTAAAGCTTGTTTTTGAGCTTGGGTATTGATATTGTTATCTTTGCTGGTTTTATCTTTTTCAAGAAAATTAGCAGTTAGCAATCCTGCAGTATCGACTAATGTAAAATCGCGATGATTCCAAGAAACATCACCTAAGTTACAATCTCTAGTAGTGCCTTCAATATTAGATACAAGAGCTTGACTATCTTCAGTTAAACGATTAAATAATGTAGATTTGCCTACATTAGTTCGTCCAAAAATTACTACTAAAGGTAAATTTTTATTTTCATCTTTCATTTTATTAATTATTATCATCACCACCCAAAAGAACAATAAAGTCAATATTTTCTTTTTTGTATTCTTCTAACCAAGAGGGGGCGTCAAAAGCTAGTGATGCATTAGTTAAAACTTTAAGTTTTTCTAGTTCTTCATTGTTTCTGCCATAGGTTAAATCATAAATAATATTTTCTTCATAATCTCTTTTAGGTGCATTGTTAATATCTGAAATTGAAAAACCAGCTTGTCTTAAATTATCAGCAGTGTTGGTAGCCAATCCAGAAATCCAAGTTCCATTAATTACAACTATTTCAGCTTGAGAATAAACTTCTTTTTCTGTTTCCCCTGACTCTTCTTCTTCTACTACTACTTCTTCTTCTTCAGTGATTTTTTCTTCGCTAAAAACAGTGTTTACATATTTTTGAATTTCTTGAAAATTATTATCTTTGGGTATAAGTATAAAAGCACCGTTGTGTCCTTGAGAAGCTCTTAAAAGTCCATTAGGCGAATCATCAAATACATGATTGCTAATATTTTTTTCTTCTGTATCTTTAAATTTATCCCAAACTCTATACATCTCCCATACACTTAAATTGGTATGGATATTACTATCTAATTCAGATATAACTCTAGTTAAAGAAGCGGGTTTAAGTAGCATGTCAAGTGATAGTAATTCTCTTCTAATGGCCTCTAAAACTTTTTGTTGTCTTCTACCGCGAGCAAAATCTGAGCCTTCAATTCCTGGAGCATGGCGACTACGAACATATTTTAAAGCTAAGCTACCATCCATTTTTTGTAGTCCTTCTTCAATATATAAGTGTTGAAAACGGGCATAATAGTCTGGATTATCTTCTTCTCCTTCTATTGGATAATGTGGATCACTTAAGGTTCTTTCTACATCAATTTCAATTCCTCCTAATTCGTCAATTATATCTATAAAGCCAGAAAAATCTAATCTAAGATAATAGCTAATTGGAGTATCTAATATATTACTAACTACTTTAGCGCTGACCTCACCACCACTACCAGAATTATTGGCTTCTGCTAAGGCATTGATAGAATTTATTTTTCGCCAATTACTGGAAAATTGATTGGGGACCACTAAGTCTCTTGGAAGAGAAATTAGAGCAGCTTCTTTAGTTGATGGTTTTAAGCTTGCTAACATAACTGTATCAGCTAGTTGTGAGCCGTCATGACCATCACCACCAATACCAAGAAGAAGAATATTGATACGATCTTCTTCTTCACCAACTAGTTTTCTGTCTGCACTTTCAGTTAAATGTTTAATATTTCCCCAAAAAGTGTTTTCCTCAAGCCATTTACTAGTTTGTGGGCTAGATATGATAATTTTTCCAAATAAAATAAATATAGCAGTTATGCTAATTATTATAAAAAATCTAATTTTTTTATTTTTTCTATTTTTTTTTAAACTAAAATTATCTTCTAGATTTTCGTTTTCTTCTTGCATTTTGTTTTTAAAGTCAATCATAAATTAAAAAGTATTTTTTACTCTAATTACTTTGACAATTATTATTAAAAGTCGGGATGCCGGGAATTGAACCCGGGCTACATGCACCCCATGCATGCGTACTACCTTTATACTACACCCCGGGTTAATTTTTATTATTTATCGTTTTTGTTTTTATTTTTTCTGTCTTCAATTTCTTCTTTAGTTAAAAAACGATTTTTATTTTCTTGACTAAATTCTGTACCTGACTCTTTTAATTTTTCTCTTAAATTTTTTTGAATCGGATCTTCAAAGTTTTCCATATATATATTAATAAATTATAATCTTTATTATTTTATGATATTTTAGTTTTTTTGTCAAAAGTTAAAAAAATTAATTTTTAACTAATATTAGATAAAATAACTTATTTTTTGCTTTAAACAATAATATAGAGTAAAATAATAATATAATAATTTAATTTTATGAATAAGAAAAAAATAATCTTTTCTGGAATTCAACCAAGCGGAGAATTGCATATTGGTCACTATATTGGAGCCATTGAGCAATGGATTAAGTTGCAAAATGAAAACAATTGCATTTTTTCTATAGTTGACTATCACGCAATTACTGTAAACCATGATCCAGAATTACTTAAAAAAAGAAGTTTAGAAATTTGTAAACTATATATAGCCATGGGTATTGATCCGGAAAAATCAATTATATTTAAACAATCAGATATTTCCGCGCACACTGAACTTTCCTGGATATTTAATTGCAAGGGTTGTTATATGTCTGACTTAAAAAAAATGACGCAATTTAAGGATAAAGCTGGAGATAAACAAGAATTAGTTTCAGTTGGTCTTTTTAATTATCCAGTTTTAATGGCAGCTGATATTTTGCTATATGATACTGATATAGTTCCAGTTGGTGAAGATCAAAAACAACATGTTGAATTAACCAGAGATATTGCTAAAAGATTTAATCATCAATTTGGCCAAACCTTTAAAGTTCCGGAAGTAATGGTAAAAAAAGAAGGGGCTAGAGTAATGAGCCTAAGTGATCCTTATAAAAAAATGAGCAAAAGTGAGGCCAATAAAAATAGCTATATTGCATTACTTGACGCTCCAGATGTAGCTAGGAAAAAAATTAAAAAAGCAGTATCAGATTCTGGTAGTGGTATATACTATTTACCTGATGAAAAGCCAGCGATTTCAAATTTATTGTCAATTTATGCTTTTTTAGGAAACAGAGAGATTAAACGATTAGAGAAAGACTATAAGGACGTTGGCTATGGAGACTTTAAAAATGATTTAGCTGACATAGTAATTAAGTTTCTGGAAAAGTTTCAAGATAAATATAGTCAAATTAGTGATAGTCAAGCTGAAGAGATATTGGAGAAAGGTAAAGAAAAAGCTAAAGCAATAGCTGAGAAAAAATTAGAGGAAGTTAAGCGAGTAATTGGAGTAAAATAAATAAAAATATATTTTAAATACAAAAAATCACCTAAATAAAGGTGATTTTTTTAATATAGTGAAAATATTTTAAGTCTAATTGGCATCAATTCGTTACATTATGACTAGCATAATGTCGACCGTGTGGTCTCACCAGTGGTAATAACCACGATCTCCCTAGAAAGGAGGTGATTCATCCACAGCTTCCGCTACGGATGCCTTGTTACGACTTTGTCCCTGTCATCGGTCTTACCTTATTCCCGCATAAAGCGAGCTTTCGGGCACTACCGACTCCCTTGACATGACGGGCGATTATCTTCTTATAAACTTAAGAATTGATGTTCCCACTCAGCGAGCGGATTTCCCGCACTGAGCGAGCTCTAATGCATTTTCTGTTTTAACTGATATAATTTAGTTAAACCAGACTATATACATTAAAGTGATTCCTTCCTTTAATTATAAATTAAAGTACTATGAATCAGCTGACTTCTAATATAGCGTTAGTTTAATTATATCATTAATAAATATATTAATGAAGCCACTAATATTAGATCTCCCGGGGTAAATTAGTTTTCCTTTCCTAGCATCCTAAAACGAATTTTTATTGAATCTTCCCTAGGCTCACCACCCAATCAAAGGTCGATTCTTCGTTTTATATCTTTAGGCTACTATTTGTCTTGAGATCCTCCGCTAATTTCCTCGCGAAAATTAACTATCTCTTAACTACGCTCCTTAATAGACAAAAAGGAGGAACGGATTTTAACCGTTTGGAAAATTAATCTGCCCGGCGCAGATATTGTGAGTACAAGACCCGAGAACGTATTCACCGTGGCATAGCTGATCCACGATTACTAGCGATTCCAGCTTCATGAGGTCGAGTTGCAGACCTCAATCCGAACTGAGAGAAATTTTTAGGGATTTGCTCCACCTTGCGGTTTGGCGTCCCTTTGTATTTCCCATTGTAACACGTGTGTTGCCCAAGGTGTAAGAACCATGCTGATTTGACGTCATCCCACCTTCCTCCCATTTAAAACGGGCAGTCTCTTATGACATGTAAAACATAAGAAAAGGGTTGCGCTCGTTACCCGACTAAACGGTACATTTCACAACACGAGCTGACGGCAACCATGCAGCATCTGTCTAGCACCCTCGAAGGCGGACCTGTTTCCAGGCCTTGCAGCTAGATGTCAAACCTTGGTGAGGTTCTTCGCTTATCGTCGAATTAAACCACATGTTCCACCGCTTGTGCGGGTCCCCGTCTATTCCTTTGAGTTTTAAGCTTGCGCTCGTACTCCCCAGGCGGGATACTTAACGGGTTACCTTAAATTAACAACACTGGCAGGGTCGATACTGCCAATGCTTAGTATCCATCGTTTACGGCGTGGACTACTAGGGTCAATGCTTCTTTATATTACTATAAAGGTTGGACTATATCATTTTCTAAAATTGCTTCCACTTTTTTTTCTTTAAAACTACGTATTTATTAATAGTTTCTTCAGAAAATTTAGTGTTTTTTGCTATTTCAGAAATCCAGCGTTGTTGAAGATGATTGTCGTGATAAAGTAATATCACTTTTGGTAACATTTCTTCCACCTCAATAGAGGGCAGAATAATTTGTAAAAAATTTTTTAATTGTTCAGTCGATCTTATCCATAATCGCCAATACTCTCGTTTTTCATTTTTATAGTTAAGATAGACTGGTGAAATCTTAGTTTCAATTTGCCAATTAATCTGCAAATATCTAGCTAAAATTTTAATTGATTCTTTATCAAAGCCATCAGTACAGAAAACTCCTTTTCGTCCATTGGAAATTATTGATCCATCATCTAGCCACCAAATGGCTAGTGACAGTGGAGTCATATAATTTAACCAACGACGACTGATTTTAAATTTTCCTTTTTTATGAGTAAAATTATATATATCAGTTAAAGTTTCAAGCGCTTTGCTTTGATACCGTAATTTAGGTTTTTTAGAAAAGCCTAAATCATTTTTTTGAATCCAATAATTCTTATCTCTCGATATTTCTTTTAACTTACTTAGTTTCCAGAAAAAATATTTTTTCTGTAAGCTAGAATGTCGAAAAGAAAATCTCGCATTTTTATAAGGTTTATGGATTTTTAGTGAACCATCGCCCAAGAGAGATCCTAAGATTATCTCTTTAGTTTGGTCTAACAAAGGTACTTTTTGATATTGATTCATATAGTTTATATCATTAGCACCCTCTATTTTTAATCAACTTCATAGTCTCTACGGGGTTCATATCAATAAATTGATGAACTTCCCTCGGGATTGCCCTAAATATGGTTGTAGTGAACCAAAAAAATATTAGGATTTTCCCCGATATAGCTGAATGCACTCTTAACGTCGCCGTTAAGAGGGACACCGTTTACTGCTTGTCAAATTAATGACTACAGTTAGGATTTATCTAATCCTATTCGCTCCCCACGCTTTCGTCCCTTAGTGTCAGATCCGTCCTAGCAAACTGCCTTCGCATTTGGTGTTCCTGCTGATATTAATGGATTTAACCCCTACACCAGCAATTCCGTTTGCCTCTTCCGGTCTCTAGATTATCCATCTCTCCCGCAGCCCCAAGGTTGAGCCTTGGGATTTAACAGGAGATGTGATAAACCACCTACGGACGCTTTACGCCCAATAAATCCGGATAACGCTTGGGGCCCTCGTATTACCGCTGCTGCTGGCACGAGGTTAGCAGCCCCTTATTCATCAGGTACCGTCATGGATTCTTCCCTGATAAAAGTATTTTACACCCCGAAGGGCTTCTTCATACACGCGGCGTCGCTCCTTCAGACTTTCGTCCATTGAGGAAGATTCTTGACTGCAGCCTCCCGTAGGAGTCTGGGCAGTGTCTCAGTCCCAGTGAGGCGGGTCATGCTCTTACACCCGCTACCCGTCATTGCCTTGGTGAGCTTTTACCTCACCAACAAGCTGATAGGACATAGGCCCCTCCCAAAGCGCCGGAACTTTAATAATTAAACATATGTTTAATTATACTATCGAGTATTACCCCACCTTTCGGTGGATTATTCTCGACTTTGGGGTAGGTTACCAATGTGTTACTCTCCCGTTTGCCATGCCGATATTGCTATCAGCATTCGACTTGCATGCCTTAGACACGCCGCCAGCGTTCATCCTGAGCCAGGATCAAACTCTCTTTTAAAAGTTTTAATCAAGTACTCTTGATAAAGCTTTCGCTTATATAGATCCGTTTATTAAAACGGAATAAAAATTTGTTTATCCGAATTGATGCCAATTAGCATCAAAATTATTTTCACCAAGTATTCAGTTTTTAAAGGACAAATAAAATAAATTAACTAAGTTAGAAAAAAACAGAGATATAAAAAATATCTTGTTTTATTAACTTTATTTTATTTTATTATTCTTGTAAGCAATTATAAACAAACTTAAAAAACTTGTCAAGAGTTTGTATTAGTCCAGCACATTTTGGAAAAGCATCCATTATTTATTAAATAATCCACAGGAGACATTAGATTTAAACTCCAGTGATATCTTTTAGTATTATA